>Ga0068863_100008306_pt1 | contig 10144 bp, 13 predicted proteins | sample KBSSwiS62_FD_66596 | JGI IMG/M metagenome (GOLD analysis project Ga0068863, IMG submission 66596) | Switchgrass rhizosphere microbial communities from Kellogg Biological Station, Michigan, USA - KBS Switchgrass S6-2 | ecosystem: Host-associated > Plants > Roots > Rhizosphere > Soil ...
TGTAGCAGGTATGCCGTCTGAATAAGCCGCCTCTGCCCGTCTTACCAAAGGACGTGAGGGGTTTACTCTCACCGCACTGTTTGCAGACTCGCGTTTCAACCATGGCGCCGGATCTAGGAGTTGAACCTAGCTATTGCTTGTAGACACACCTGAGTGTTCCCTTGCAGGAACGAGGTGGAGCGTCGAGAATTGCTTCATCCATAGTGAAGTGCCCTCCCCGAGGGCTAATCCGGCATTGGTTGCCAGGTTGCGGACAAACCGCTTGTCCCCTTGCGGGGAAGGGCGCCTGACACACCCCTTATGGCTAGAAGCCCTAGGAAACCACGTTCAAAGACACCCGAGTGACTGGAGCTGGGCTTTGTGATCGATCCTTATTCGATTGCCTTTTCCAGTTAGGCTACAGCCCCCTTGCGGGAGATGACGGGACTCGAACCCGCATATGCATGTAAGATCCAATCGATATGGGTGCTGCTGAACGTGGTTTCCTAAGGCTTCGTAGTTGGTTGAGGGACTCGGATTCGAACCGATGGGCTTGTAAGAACCGCAGTTGGTTGCCCCCTTGCAGGGGCGAGACGCGGTGCTGAGATTGCGTCTGATTTACTTTCAGATGGGGAACCAATCCCCTTGTCCCTCACAGTGTTGCTAGTCTATGTACACCGCTTGTGACGGTGTGCAAGTCAAAAATCGACATTCAAAGGACACTCAGATCCGAATTGCTCCGGTAGGCATCACATTGAAGTTGAGCTTGCGCTCGTTTACCAAAAACTCTTTGGCTGAATGAGCCAAATAGGACGACACGATCGCAATGAACGGGAGATGGGCTCCATCCTCACACGTGGCGCCACCAATTCCTGACTCGTCATCGATCGTGAAGCTCTCTGTCCAGACCACACGTCCGAAGCCGCCATCGGCCGCAAGGGCGCCATGGAGGCAGGGAATCGAGTTGGCCTGGGCGAAGCCTTGGACGATCCTTCTTGCTGCCCCGTTGTCGAGGCAGTCAATGATGAGGTCGGATTTGCCGAGCAACTCCTTTGCATTCGTCTCGACCAGTTTGTGAGGGATCGTCTCGATCTTCAGGCCCCACAGAAATTGAACGAGCTGTTGGAGTGCGAGCACCTTGCCCTTACCTACCGCCGACTTGGAGTGGAACTGGGACTGAGTGTTCTTCTGCTCGACCCTATCGAAGTCGATGACACGAAGGGTCACACCCACGTTCCTCAACAGAGGGAGGACATGCGAGCCCAAAGCTCCTACGCCCACAATGGTTACAGTCTTCATCTTCATTTCTCCTGTAGACGTCGGATGATCCACAACAACCGCGTCACATCTTGGGACGCCTTCAGGATAGCTTCACGATCTTCCCGAGAAGCATAAACAAGACGGTAGACCAGCTTGCCGTTGCTATCGATAGCTGCCCCGTTATGGAGGATATCGAGAGGCTTCGAGGCCTGACTCCAACGAGCTTCTACTTCAGAGAGGAACTTCTCGTCGAGCTCCGCGTCACCAAACCCCGAAAGGCGTCTTCGGTCGGAGCTGAATCAGGTTGTAGGGGCGATCCGCCGTTGCGACAAACCTCTCCACCACGAAATCCCTGAAGTTCACGCCGACGTCGGCACGAATGCCAGGAACATCGCCGCCGCGAACTGCCTCGGTAGCGAATTGGAAGATGTCACCGTCCGCCGAAGCGTACGCAACCGTATCGGGGAGCTCTCCATACTGGCCGCTCCACGTGATACCAAGACGAGCCTGATCTTGTCCGATCACAGGGTTGTCCCGAACTACAATGTCCATGTTCATTTTCTCCTTCTTTATGGCTCGACTTCGAGGATAGGGCCAGAAGCACCCCAGAGCTCAGTGATGCGCCCTGGTGGCAATCCTTGCTCCGTTTGAGCAACGGTCTCAGAGGGTAGCTTGGAGAGTAAGCGTAAGCCCCTGACCCAAGGAGGCTCCGCCGTGTCTTGGATAGCGAACCCAGCATACTCTTCACTCGACGCGACCCAATGGAAGGCCACTAGGCAGTCATCTGTGGTGATCCACCAAGTGAGGCGACGACCAAGAGCTCTCTCGATCGCCGAAAAAGTTGTCACGTCTGTTTCTGACGGGACAGGCGTACCAGGCCCTGGGTGAGAATGGGCAAACCCACGTAGCACATCACGATGCGCCCAAAGCACATCCCACAACTCACGGCTGCAGGGAAGTGACCCGCCGGTACGGCCTTCCGGTAAGTGCCAGTGAATGGTCTGACCTTCGTACCCTACCACCACTCCAGCTTCAATAGTCATCGTCATCCTCGTAGTTTCTTCGATCGCCATCCACATGACGAAACACCACCAGCTTGTGTTTGTCGATGGCCTCAGCGATAACTCCAGGAAACGACTCCAACGTGAAGCGAGTGTCGCCCTTCTCACCCGTGACGTGATCAGTCAGGCAAATCCCACTGTCAATGATACGAAGAGTGTACTTGTCACAAGTACACTCGAATCGTCGACCTCGAAACATGAACCTGACAATCACCTCAGCTCGATTGTACGAGTCTCGATGGTCAAGGTAGGTGGCACCTCCCACGATGAGGGCTGCCTTAGCAGCTTCCCCAAAGTCTATCAGTGCCATCTCTCGACGCGCTTGAGCATCCCCAAGAGTCTCGACCAGCTGTTGACGACGAGCCTCACGTTGACGACGTTCCTCGTCCTCACGACGCTTCTGCTCAGCCTCTGCTCGACGTCGAGCTACGTCCGCTCGATGCCAGGTCTCAAGGCGGAACGCCGCATCCAAAGCTGGCGGCACCCCACGAACCATCGAAACCGACTCGGCACGATTGAGAAAGGCTTGCAGCACCTCCTCTTCCGGCCCCATCGGCATGTCAAGAGACTCGTAAAAGAGCTGCCCCCCGAGCTCGCCAGCAATGACCCGCACGAAACGGTCAACACCAGGCTCAATAAGGTGCAACTCCTCAGAGTAGAGGACGATTTTCGACGGGTCAGGGTCAACCGCGACCCCGTCGGGGATCAAACGATCCCCGACGAGATAGCCCTTGACACGCTTCGCCAACTGATCCGTGGCTGGCTCAGCAACGGACTGCCATCGGGCACTACGGCCTGACAGAGAAAATGTGTGCCACCCATGCTCGGGCGGCTTGGTTTCGAGCTGCCACCGGCGATCCTTGGAGTGCAGGAATTTCGTGCCTACCCACGGTAGGGTGATTGTCTCACCCTCTGAAGCCTGCAAAAGATCCTGCCACCCCATGGTTCACCTCACGCCGCATTAGCCCAAACAGGCAACTTTAGCAAGTCCGTCTTCAGAATCTGCTCCACCAACGTGACGCGCGGCGCTGGCGCTGGCCCAGTTGCCTTGCCCACTGGGGTCGAAGACACCAGGGCACGGATGGTACGCGGGATAGCGTACACGTCATTGAAGGTGTCGTTGTCGATCCTGAAGCATGGGATCTTGAGCAAAGCCGCCGTGTTGCGCACGATAGCGTTGTGATCGGAACCCACCTTGATCAAGCCGAACGCCATCGGGTTGAGACCCGACTGCTCTACAGCTTGTACGAAGTTGCCGTGCTCTTCCTCGTCGCCCGCGAAGATGAAGAGCACGTCCTCACCATCCTTGGGCTTCAAGTCCTTGAGAGCAAGGACACCCTGACCGTAGGACGTGCCGCCGCTCGCCATCACACCCTTGAACGCGTTGTCGACCCCAGCCGCCGAAGCGTGCTTGATTTCGATGACGCGTCCCTGTGTGTTGAACACGGAGACATGAATACGGTCGAGCGAGAAGCTCGGGAGGAACTTCGGTAGGTACTGCTTGACCAGCTGGATGGCCTGAGTCATGGACGACGAAATGTCCACAATGAAGTACACGCGGATGTTTCGAGAGACCTCTTCCACCGCCTTCTTCAAGGCGTTGTCCGATGCCTCCTGAAGCTTCTCCACGTTCTCAGTCTTCTTCAGCCGGAGAGCAATGTTGCCAGCGCGCATGTCCTCGGCAGACTTGACCGCCTTCTCCCAGCGCTGGCGGATGTCTTGAACCTGCAAGAGGCCAAGATCCTCCAGAGTCGGGCTGAAGATGAGCAAATCCTTGTCGGAGAAGCCGCCGGACTCGATTGAAGCCGCAACGATGGCACGAGTGAGGCCTACATCCTTGGGGATGAGACCCACGACGCGCTTGAAGTCGGGCTTGTCGATCGTGATGCGTTCACAGATCTGTCGCTCGGTCAGGCCCTCCCACGTAACAGCCGCCGTGACCTTCTGCCCGATGAGCATCGAGCGCCGGCCGTCGTCCGCCTGTTCCTGCTTCCAACGGAGCAGCTCGAAGAACTTCGGGCTGTCCGGCTTGTAACCGATCTTGCGGGCAAGATCCATGACCGTCGTCCGCCAGCCAGACTTCACGAGCCCCTCAAGGATCTTCGGGTTTTCCTCGCGGTGACGCAGCCACTTGTCGACCGCCTTGGGCCAACGACCCAAAAACGGATGGCGCGCGCTCTTGCCGAAGCCGAGCTCACGGTTGATGGCCGCTACGCCTGGCAACTTCAAAATGTCGTGGATACGAAGCAGGAGGAGCGGCTTGAAGTCTACGTCCTTGAAGTGAGACAGAAGCATTGCTTCACCCACGTCGCGGAAGTCGTCATCGTAGAACGCCACCTTACCTGCATCGATCACCGGATCGCCCTTGCGGCTCTGGACGAGCATGAACGCCGCGAGGACGGCCTTGAGGTCGCGGTAGTCCTGCCTGTACGCGTAGGACGCCCAGCGAGCAGCAAACTCATTGTCGAGTTGCCACACCTCGCTCACCTGCTTGTACAGCCAGGTAGCAACCTCAGGGAAGAGGCCTGGACGACGGTACTCCCCGACGACACGATCACCTTCCTTGATCTGTCCGTTGGGCTGCATCACGCCGATGCGCGTACGGTTGGTCTTCTTTCCCACCTTGTCGAGGCGGTAAACGACCTTATCGTTGTTCTCGACCTTGTGGGTGACCGGATGCCACTTCACCCCCACAGCAGAGTTGTCCTTGACAACGTAGCCAGGGCGGCCGTGGTAGATGTGGTCGGAATAGGCGAGCGCCGTTTGAATGAGGCGCTCCGCTGGGCCAAGGTTCTCGATCGCTGCGTTGGTCATGTTCATCTCACTACCGAAGCGCTTAGTGATCGAGTGTATTCTCGGTCGAGTTGCACTTCGTCATTTCACGTACACCGGAGGCGCACGTTTTGAAATGGTGCGAGAGAGAAGAGTCGAACTTCCACGGGTTTTACCCCGCCAGATCCTTAGTCTGGTGCATCTGCCGTTCCGCCACTCTCGCTTAAATCGTCTTTTTGTTGACGAATTCGTCAACTTTCTTGGCCGCTGGCCGAAGGATGCTGCGAAGTTCATCGAGTGCGGTGTCCAGAACCTTATGGACACGACCCTCAACAGCTTGACCAACGGAAGCCAGAGCGAGACCTTGGATCACCGCTCCAGGGAGCTCGACTTCCTGCCAATCTTGACCTTCGGGCTTCCAACGAACTTTGCCAGGGCCGCTCCAGTCCGCGTTGATGATCACGCAAGCGTCTTCGACCCCAACTGCACTGAATTGATACGTATGTGACATGCTAGCCTCCCGATGAAGGGAGAGGCTTAGCATGGAAATGGTCGGGATGACCGGATTCGAACCAGCAACCTCATGCTCCCAAAGCACGCGCACTACCAAGTTGTGCTACATCCCGAGAAAAATCTGCGCAAACCTCAACCGTTAGGTGTAATACACCGTGGGAGGCACGTCTTGTCTACTGACAAATGCAAGCAAAGTGTATACCTGCCAGACGAGATGCTCAGAGAGCTGCAAAAAGAAGCAACCCGCCTGGAGAGACCTCTATCGTGGATCGTACAAAGGTGTGTCAAGTCTGCGATAGCAGAGATCCGAAAACTGCCAAACTCAGACCTCTGATTACACCGCTGGTGCTTTCCACGAAAGATGCGGCGCCTGCTTCAAAATGCTCGACAACACCAGCTTTGGCTTGACTCTGTTTTTGAGAAGGTCAAGAGCTTTTTGGTGAAGGGTGCGACGGTCGCTCACCTTCCCCACGATGGTGACGTCGGCTTCGCCAAAGGATACCTGCATTGCACATTCCTCCTACTAACGGAAATGTACAAAGAAATTGGTCGGGGTGACTGGGATCGAACCAGCGACCTCATGCTCCCGAAGCATGCGTCCTACCACTGGACTACACCCCGCAAAATTGGTCGAGCTAGAGGGAATCGAACCCACGACCTCACCCACCCCAAGGGTGCGCGCTACCACTGCGCTACAGCTCGAAATCTTTGCGCCACGTTACTCGGCGCCCAGTGGAGTTAGCTCCGAGACTCACGCTCTTGTTGATCAGCGGAATCTCTGAAACGCTTTTCCTGTTGAGTTAGATTGCGCTTGTTCCTGCAACCACCTTGGTGATCACGACTCGCGCACATCCAACAACAACCCTTCCATCTACGTGGCTTTCGATTCTTGTAGTGCATATTCCTCCACCAGCCGGCGCTACCGGCGCGCTGGTGGATTGGTTCGCTACAAGCATCAGAACCTCCCTCTCGGCTTTCTACCACGAATCAGAGCCAAGTCCTCACGGCCTTTCTTAAACGCCTCCTTGATAGTCAAGGGCGTCAAAAATGGGGCACGTTCGTACTCTTCACAGGTAAGCGACCTGAGAAGCTCGTCAATAGGCACGAAGACTCCGTAAATTTAGTCCACCGTCAGAGGATCGAACTCTGCGTAAAACCCTTATCAGGGGCTTCCTAGCGACCAGCTAGACACGGTGGGAGAAATTTTGCCTGCCCTAAGCTTGGCCCAGAAGCCACGTCTATGCGGTAACGGTATATTGAGGGCCTTGCAGCGCTTCCGCACTGCATTGTCTGAGACTCCAAGTTTACGAGCAATCTCAGATACCGGTTTAGACGCAACAAGTTTACCCAAAACAAAGCGTGTGGGCCAATCAATTTGAACTCTCTCGGGTTTACGAGGAGCTTGAGAGAACAACGCCACTCTTTCATGTAGAGGGGCGTTGTGGTGTCTTTCTGCGTGACAATTGGCACACAGTAACTCGCACTTGTCGAGCTCTTTAATCACACTAGACCACGAACGAGCGTGCCCTATTGATGCGAAACGACTTTTTCTGAGGGTCAATGTGGTGCGCATGTAAAGCTGCTTGACAACGATCGTAGCCACATACAACACACTTGCCACCTAAATACTCGACCACCCTGTGTTTGAAACCAACTCTGTCGATATTAGCCATACACGAGTTGCACTTCGATCGAGTGTGCCCTTTCCTAGGGTCGTAAGTGTAGAGTCGAGAGCAGACGACGCAAGTAATGCGAGAAGCCGGCATATCAACGACTACACCGAAAATTGGTAGGTCGTAGAGGGTTCGAACCTCTATCTATCGCGTATGAAACGACTGCTCTACCCTTGAGCTAACGACCCAGAAATCACAAACGGTGAATGAACGCCCATGTGTTGGTAGTCCATGCCGTGCCCGTTCCGCCTCCCATTTGAATGCGTAGTTCAACTTGCTTGGGGGACGAAGTTGTCAGGTTGATGAACGCCACAGCAAAAAAGACCAGGCTGTTCAAACCCGTGATCGTGTACCCAGGGGAGTATTGCTTCTTCCCTGTGAAGGATGAGTTGGTCACGTCGTACCACTGAGTGACCGCATTGGCGGCCGACCCTCGTTGCTGAGGGTTCGCCTGCAACAGGTATCGGCCAGGGCCATTCAAAGTGACCGTGCCAGCAGTCATCTTAATCCATCCAGATGTGGAAAAGATGGTGTCAAAGGCGATCTTATCCCCTGTGTTGAGGTTCGTCGTCTGATTGGCTGACAAAGTAAGGACAGCCAGACTACTTACACTAGAGGTTACACCGAGCATTAGGGCGCCTTGTAGAAAGTGATATGCATCTCACCACGCGTATTCGAGATAGACCCCGAGACAATCGAGACTGTTTTGACGCGTAGAGATATGTTGGTAGACGAGGTGAAAGTCTGCCAGCATACCCCCGCACGATAACAGGAGTCCTGCACGGTCTGATTCACGAAATAATTTCTCGTGGTCACAACAGAGTTGATTTGAGGGCTCAACGTAGCATTTGCGGTCTCATTCCAGAGCTCGAAGGTTACACTGATTTGTGTCGAGCTGTTGCTCATATTGAGCAACCCTTCGAACACCATGACCCATGTACCCGCTGGCACCGTCATGATACCGCTGGAGGCCAACGCAACGCCCGTAACCGGACTTGTGCAAGGAGGCGCCTGCTCCTCAAGGCGGTCAAAAAGTATGACGTGTCCAGCTGTGATGGAGGCACCCGATTCGACGTTCGCAACCCATGCGTTTGAAATCACCACGGGCTTAGAAGCGAACATGCTTGCAAGTACGGTCATAAGACCTGCCCCACAAAACCCCAAGTGTAGTCGGCCTGCAAGTTCTTAGCGTTCGATGCACTCTGAGTTTTGAACTGAATGGTCTGTCCTGCAGACGTGTACTGTTTGATGTAGGAGTGGTAGCTGCTAGGCGAACCTAGTGTCCCGTATTGAATGCCCGCTACCAACGCTCCGCCACCCGACGGCCCATTACTCCACTCCGCATTGTATGTATCGGTAGTGGCAGTGAAAACTTGAGTGCTGTAACCGATGAAAATATACCACCCTGTGTTATTGAGGGTGATCAGACCCTTGTTGCTTGTAGTGTTGACTGAGATCCCCGAGCCAATCACAGTAGCCACATCAAAAGGAACCACCTGTAGCACAGGGAATGTGTCAGCAGACAACTCCAACCATGCATGGGTGCTCAACCCAGGGAGTCCCAAAAGAGCGGAGCTCAGCAAAGACATACCCTACCTGCGGAACAAGTAAAATTGGTGCCTCCCCTCGGTTTTGATCCGAGCTCTCCTGGGCTTCAACCAGGCGCTTTCACCAGATTAGCTTGAGAGGCTAAAGAAGCGCTGTAACGTCGCGCTCCAGCACCGGCACACCCAATTTCACCGTTGTTGCTCCCTGACCGAAGCCTGGTCACGGTTCACCCGAGGGCGGGGCGAAGATTGGTAGCGGAGGCCGTGTTGCACCGGCGTAGGTAGGCTTATGAGGCCGACCTGGGACTATGTCCACCCTCCCCGCAAAAGGCTTGTTGCAAATGCCTGCACAAAGATTTCGGCGGGATCAGCGCCTACTTTCGATTCCGCAGTTGCGACGATCAACCCGCACATACTGCAACATTTGGCACACCCAGAGGGACTCGAACCCCCATCACTGGTTCCGTAGACCAGTGCTCTTCCGTTGAGCTATGGATGCAAAACCTGTTAGAGTAAAGGAAAGGAGGACAATATGGCCCTCAACTTCACCTACTGCGAATGCGGATGCCACGGACACGAAGCGTCCGTGGGGAACCTACACTTCTGGATGTTCAACGACTTGCAAGGTCACTTTTACCTGCACCAAGGGCACGGGAGGTACGCTCCAAGGCTCAGCACGCACACCTCGTTTGAGGGTGCTACGGGAGCCGCCAACGACGTGGCCAAAGCTGAGCTGATGAAACTGCTCGCGGTCGTAGACCTTCCGAAGCAGTGAATTGGCGTCCACGTAGGGATTCGAACCCCAAACCTCACGGTTCGTAGCCGTGTGCTCTATCCAATTGAGCTACGCAGACATTGGTGGAAACGATGGGAGTTGAACCCACAACCTCTCGGGTGCAAACCGAGTGCTCTCCCAATTGAGCTACATCCCCAAACTTCTGGAACCCGTTAGTCGTCCGGTTCCCCGACGTATGTTTCGAGCTCCTTCGCAGCTTTGAGGTAAAGCTCCAAAAGCCTGTGAAACTCTGGATCTTTCACCTCATCTTTGAATGAGGTCTTGTGCCGGAAGCCATAGTCGAAACCTTCGTTCTCGATAATGGCGTGGATGTGTAGGCGTTCTCTTGGAGACAAAGACATGAGAACCCTACACTGAAATTGGCACAGCGCACGGGGGTCGAACCCGTTTCTCCAGGATGAAAGCCTGGTATCCTAGCCGGTGGACGAGCGCTGCAAAGCATCTACCTCATCTGAGGTCTGCTGTTTCATTTTCTGCAAACGGATGGTGCCACGACTTCCCGCACGACCTTTGTTCTTGGCTTTATAGGTCGAGGTTTGAGCA
>Ga0068863_100008310_pt1 | contig 10141 bp, 6 predicted proteins | sample KBSSwiS62_FD_66596 | JGI IMG/M metagenome (GOLD analysis project Ga0068863, IMG submission 66596) | Switchgrass rhizosphere microbial communities from Kellogg Biological Station, Michigan, USA - KBS Switchgrass S6-2 | ecosystem: Host-associated > Plants > Roots > Rhizosphere > Soil ...
CGAAACGCCCCACAGCGCCTCGAAGGCATCGTGCGCGCCGCCGTTATCCACTCGCCGATAGTCCGGAAACATCATCGGGATGAGTCCGGCGTCGCTCGCGCCCTGCACGTTGTTCTGGCCGCGCAGCGGATGCAGGCCTGAGCCGGGCCGTCCCACCTGTCCCGTCATCAGTGACAGCGCGATCAGGCACCGGGCGTTGTCCGTTCCGTGCACGTGCTGCGAAATCCCCATGCCCCAGAGGATCATCGATCCCTTCGATGTCGCATACATGCGCGCGACCTCGCGGATCGTCTGTGCCGGAATTCCACACACCGGAGCCATCGCCTCCGGGCTATGGCCGGCGATGTTGCGCTTGAGCTCGTCGTAACCGCTCGTGCGGTCCGCGATGAAGCTCTCGGCGACGAGTCCTTCCTCGACGATCGTGTACATCATCGCGTTGAGCAGTGCGACGTCGGTGTCCGGCTTGAACTGCAGGTAATGCGTGGCATGCCGCGCGAGCTCGGAGCGCCGCGGATCGATGAGAATGAGCTTGGTCCCGCGCTTGACCGCGTTCTTGATCCAGGTCGCGGCTACGGGATGATTCACGACCGGGTTGGCGCCGATCAGGAGCACGACCTCGGCCTTCAGCACGTCCATCACCGGATTCGACACAGCGCCTGACCCGATGCCCTCCAGCAACGCGGCCACGCTGGACGCATGACAAAGGCGCGTGCAATGGTCGACGTTGTTCGTACCAAAGCCCGTGCGCACGAGCTTCTGGAAGAGGTACGCCTCCTCGTTCGAACACTTTGCGGAGCCGAACCCTGCCAGCGCGCCGCCGCCATGCGTGTCCCGGATCTGCGAGAGCGTGCCGCCGGCAAGCGCCAGCGCCTCGTCCCAGCTCGCTTCGCGGAAGACGGAGAGCGGATTGGCCGGATCCATCACGAAGTCGGCCGATTTCGGCATGCCGGCTTTGCGAATCAGCGGCTTCGTCAGGCGTTGCGGATGGCGCACGTAGTCGAAACCAAAGCGGCCCTTCACGCACAGGCGCTCCTGGTTGGCGAGCCCGTCCCGCCCTTCGACGCGGACGATCTCGTTGTCCTTGACGTGATAGGTCAACTGGCAGCCGACGCCGCAATACGGGCAAACCGAGGCCACCTTGCTGTCGATCGGCACGAGATAGGCATCCTTCGCCGGCGCAAGCGCGCCGGTGGGGCACGCCTGAACGCATTCACCGCAGGCGACACAGGTGGACTCGCCCATCGGATCGTCGAGATCAAACACGATCTTCGAATGGCCGCCGCGGAACGCGAAGCCGATGACGTCGTTGACCTGCTCCTCGCGGCAGGCGCGCACGCAGCGCGTGCATTGGATGCAGGCGTCGAGATTGACGGCCATCGCCGGGTGCGAGACGTCCGCCTTCGGCTGCGCACGGGCGGCGAAGCGCGGCGCGCCGATGCGAAGGAACGTCCGCCACAGGGCAAGCTCGGAGTCGGGTTTGTACACTCGCTCGGGGACGTCGGCCACGAGCATTTCGACGACGATCTTCTGCGCGTGCACGGCGCGATCCGACACGCTCGACACCTCCATCCCCGCCACAGGTGCGCGGCAGCAGGACGGGGCCAGCACGCGCTCGCCCTTGATCTCGACCATGCACGCCCGGCAGTTGCCGTCGGGGCGCATGCCCGGCGTGTAACAGAGGTGCGGAATTTCGACGCCGTGGCGTTTCGCCGCTTCGATGATCGTCTCGCCCGGAACGGCCGCGACCTCGGTGCCGTTCAGCTGAAATGGGATCGCATCCGCTTTCATTTGAATTCCTCGGGGAAATAGCGCACGACGGAGGCGATCGGGTTGGGCGCCGCCTGCCCCAGCCCGCAGATCGACGCATCCGCCATCGCCCGCGACAGCTCGTCGAGCAACGGCAGGTCCCAAGTTTCGCGCTCGAGAAGACCAACCGCCTTTTCGGTGCCGACGCGACAAGGGGTGCACTGGCCGCACGATTCGTCGGCGAAGAATCGCATCAGGTTGAGTGCCGCGTCCCGCGCGCGGTCGTGCCGCGAGAGCACGATGACCGCCGCCGAGCCGATGAAGGACCCGTGGGGTTGCAGCGTATCGAAATCGAGCGGCACGTCACCCAGAGACGCCGGCAGAATTCCGCCCGATGCGCCGCCCGGAAGATAGCCGTAGAACTCGTGGCCGGGGAGCATGCCGCCGCAATGCTCGTCGATCAGCTCGCGAACGGTGATGCCTGCGGGCGCGAGGTGCACGCCGGGCCTCGCCACGCGGCCCGACACCGAGAACGAGCGCAAACCCTTGCGGCCGTGCCGACCGTGTCCCGCGAACCACGACGCGCCCTTTTCAAGAATGTCCCGCACCCAGTACAGCGTTTCCATGTTGTGCTCGAGCGTCGGACGCCCGAACAGCCCGACCTGCGCGACGTACGGCGGACGCAGGCGCGGCATGCCGCGCTTTCCTTCGATCGATTCGATCATCGCCGACTCTTCGCCGCAGATGTAGGCGCCGGCGCCGCGGCGCAGATGAATGCGCGGCAGATTACACGGTGGGTCGGCCTCGAGCGCGGCAATCTCCCGGCTCAATATCGCGCGGCACGCCGCGTATTCGTCGCGCAGATAGACGTAGACATCGTCGATGCCGACCGCCCACGCCGCAATCAACATGCCCTCGAGAAAGCGGTGGGGATCGCGCTCCAGGTAGTGGCGATCCTTGAACGTTCCGGGCTCGCCCTCGTCGATATTCACGGCCATGAGCCGCGGCGCAGGCTCGGCGCGCACGATCCTCCACTTGCGGCCGACCGGAAACCCTGCGCCGCCCAGGCCGCGCAGGCTCGAATCCTCCATGGTCTTGACCACGTCCTCCACCTGGCGCTCGCCCCGCACGCAGGAAAGGAGACAATCGTAACCGCCTGATTCGCGGTACGCCTGATACTCGATGTAAGTGGACGCTTGCGGCTCGGTGTGCCTGCCCGCGACCGCCGCCATGACGGTGTCGACGGTGGCCCGATCGATCGGATTGCGACCGACCACGGCGGCGGGGGCCTGCTCGCAACGTCCGATGCAAGGCGCCCCGATCACCCGCACGTCGGACCCGCATCGGCCTGCGACCGCGGCATGGAGCGCATCCGATCCCGCGAGCTGGCACGAGAGCGTCTCGCATATGCGCACCGTCAGGGGCGGCGGTGGCGTTTCATCGTCCTTCACGACATCGAAGTGATGATAGAACGTCGCGACCTCGTAGACCTCGGTCATCGCAAGCGACATTTCCTGGGCGAGCGCAACGACGTGCGCCGCGGAGATGAATCCGTACGCATCCTGGATCTGGTGCAGGAATTCGATCAGCAGGTCGCGGCGGCGCGGCACATCGCCCAACAGCGCGCGCACCTCCACCAGCGCCTTGGGGTCTACCTGCCGTCCCTTGGGTCGGCCGCGCCCCTTGCCGCGCCGGCGCAGACCCGAGGTGTCGATCACTGCGTTGTTCATGCTATGTCCTGCTGACACGGTGTCCGAGAAGCGCGAACGGGTGGCGTGGGGGTGCACATCGTCGACAAGCCTAGTCAAGAAAATCGCAATGCTTCTCGACGTGCGCCGCGAGATCGAGCGAGTGCTGCCGCACCAGCCGCTCCGCGAGCTCGGTATCGCGCACCTCGAGCGCCTCGATGATCCGCATGTGATCGATGATCGACCGCGCCGCGCGGTCGCGCTGCGAAATGGTCATGCGGCGGATTGCGCGCACGTGGATGAACAGATCCTCGATCGTCTTGCCCATGAGATGCGAGCCCGAGAGCCTGATGATCGCCTGATGAAACGCGATGTTGGCGTCGGAGTACTCGTGGATGTGCTCGGCCGGAGTCGCGCTGCGGAATTCGTCGAACATGGTTCGCAGAGCGCTGATATCCGCGTCGGAGGCGTGCAGCGTCGCGAGCCGGGCGGCCATGCTCTCCAGCGCCGCCCACACCTCGATCATCTCGATGATCTGCTTTTTCGTCTTGCGCACGATGAAGCCGCCGCGCCGCGGCACCGTGCGCAGGAATCCTTCCTGCTCGAGCAGTGACATCGCTTCGCGGATCGGCGTGCGCGATACGCCGAGGGCCTGGCTCAACTGGCGCTCGTCCAGGCGTATCTCGTCCCGGTGCGCATAGATGTCCGCGTTCATGATCGCCCGCTTGAGCGCCGTGTACGCCTGATCGCGCAGGCTTGCGCTGGTCGCGATCGGCTGCAGCGCCAACGGGGCCTGGGGGGTGGGGGCGAGGGTCGACATTCCTGCTATCCGTTCTTCCATTCTCTGGTATACCATATGCCAGAATCCGAAAAACTCCAAACCGAAGCCGAACGCAAGCTTCTCCACAAGGACGGAGGAACCATGGACCTAGCCACCAAGCCCGGGACGGCGACTCCCGGCGGCGACGCGCCGAAAACCGCCGGCGACGTCAGTCGCCAACCGCAGGAGATTGACGGCTTTCAGCTCGTCATCGACGCCCTCAAGCTCAACGGCATCGACACGATCTACGCGCTGCCCGGTATTCCGATCACCGATCTCACGCGCCGCTCACAGGCCGAGGGTATCCGCGTGCTGGCGTTCCGTCACGAGCAGAACGCGGGCTATGCCGCGTCGATCGCGGGCTTCCTGACGCAAAAGCCGGGCATCTGCCTGACGGTATCGGCGCCGGGGTTCCTGAACGGCCTCAACGCGCTCGCGCATGCCACCGTCAACTGCTTTCCGATGATCCTCATCAGCGGCTCGAGCGAGCGCGAGATCGTCGACTTGCAGCAGGGCGACTACGAGGAGATGGACCAGCTTGCCATCGCCAAGCCCGTCGCGAAGGCCGCCTATCGCGTGCTGCATGCCGACGATATCGGCGTCGGCATCGCCCGCGCCATTCGCGCCGCGGTATCCGGCCGACCGGGCGGGGTCTACCTCGACCTGCCGGCGAAGCTCTTCGCACAGTCGATCGACGCCGAGGCGGGGAGGAAGACGCTGATCAAGGTCGTCGATCCAGCACCTAAGCAGATTCCCGCGCCCGAAGCGGTAAAGCGCGCTCTCGATCTTCTCAAGAGCGCGAAGAGACCACTGATCGTTCTGGGCAAGGGCGCGGCCTACGCGCAGGCCGATGCCGACATCAAGACGCTGGTCGAGAAAAGCGGCATCCCGTACCTGCCGATGTCGATGGCGAAGGGGCTCGTTCCCGACACGCACGAGCAGTGCGCTTCGGCGGCGCGATCGTTCGTCCTGCCCGGCGCCGATGTGGTGATGCTGATCGGCGCGCGCCTCAACTGGCTGCTATCGCACGGCAAGGGCAAGACCTGGGGCGGCAAGAGCGCGAAGGACTGGGGTGGGCAGAAGTTCATCCAGGTCGACATCTCGCCGCAGGAGGCCGACAGCAATGTCCGCATCGACGCGCCCGTCGTCGGTGACATCGGCTCGTGCGTATCCGCGCTGCTCGCCGGAATGGGCGGCAGTTGGGCCAAGCCGCCGGCCGAATGGCTGTCCGCAGTCATCGAAAAGAAGGAGAGCAACGTCGCCAAGATGGCGGAGACGCTGGCGAAGAACCCGTCGCCGATGAACTTCCACAGCGCGCTCAACGTGGTGCGCGACATTATCAAGGCCAATCCGGAAGCGATCCTCGTCAACGAGGGCGCCAATGCGCTCGACTTCACGCGCTCGATCGTCGACATGTACAAGCCGCGCAAGCGCATCGACGTCGGCACCTGGGGGATCATGGGAGTCGGCATGGGCTACTGCGTCGCCGCGGCCGTCACCACCAAGCAGCAGGTGATCGCGGTCGAGGGCGACAGCGCGTTCGGCTTCTCCGGCATGGAAGTGGAGACGATCTGCCGCTACAACCTGCCCGTGTGCGTCGTGGTGATGAACAACAACGGCGTATACAAGGGCACGGACGTCGACCCGACCGGCCGCGACCCCGCCCCCACGGTATTCGTCAAGGGCGCGCGGTACGAGAAGCTGATGGAAGCCTTCGGCGGCGTGGGCGTGGTGGCCGCGACGCCGGCCGAGTTGAGGAGCGCCATCGAAGAGGCGATCCGCTCGGGCAAGCCGACGCTGATCAACGCCGTCATCGACGAGAACGCCGGCACGGAGAGCGGCCGCATCACGAGTCTCAATCCCGCGGCGGCGAAGAAGAAGTCCTGACCGCCGTATCCGCACGCGACAACGCTTTCGTAACGACGAAATTCGATAGGGGAACGCAATGGGCAAGGCACTGGACGGCGTGCGGATTCTGGATTTCACGCACGTGCAATCGGGCCCCACCTGCACTCAGCTCCTGGCGTGGCTGGGCGCCGACGTGGTCAAGGTGGAGCGGGCGGGCGAGGGAGACATCACGCGCGGGCAGCTGCGCGACATTCCTGGAGTGGACAGCCTCTATTTCACGATGCTGAACCACAACAAGCGCTCGATCACCGTCGACGCCAAGCATCCGAAGGGCAAGGCGGTGCTCGAGGCGCTGGTCAAGAAGTGCGACGTGCTGGTCGAGAACTTCGCGCCGGGTGCGCTCGAACGGATGGGCCTCACGTGGGAGCACATTCAGGAGTTGAACCCGCGGATGATCGTCGCCTCGGTCAAGGGCTTCGGCCCGGGACCGTACGAGGACTGCAAGGTGTACGAAAATGTCGCGCAATGCGCGGGAGGGTCGGCGTCCACTACGGGCTTCGACGACGGCCCGCCGCTGGTCACCGGCGCGCAGATCGGCGACTCCGGAACGGGATTGCATCTTGCGCTCGGCATCGTCGCCGCACTCTACCAGCGCAACACGACCGGTCGCGGCCAGAAGGTGCTGGCCGCGATGCAGGACGGTGTCCTCAACCTGTGCCGCGTGAAGCTGCGCGACCAGCAGCGGCTCGAACGCACCAGAGTGATGGAGGAATACCCGCAGTATCCGAACGGCAAGTTCGGCGATGCGGTGCCCCGCGCCGGCAACGCGTCGGGCGGCGGCCAGCCGGGCTGGATCCTGAAGTGCAAGGGCTGGGAGACCGATCCCAATGCGTATATCTACTTCATCACGCAGGCGCCCGTTTGGAAGGACATCTGCGAAGTGATCGGCCGGCCCGAGTGGCTCACCGACCCCCGCTATGCGACGCCCAAGGCACGACTGCCGCATCTGACGGAGATCTTCGGCCAGATCGAGGAATGGACCAAGACCAAGACCAAGTTCGAGGCGATGGACCTCCTCAACGCGCACGACATCCCGTGCGGACCGATCCTGTCCATGAAGGAAATCGCCGAGGAGCCCTCGCTGCGCAAGACGGGGACCGTCGTCGAGGTCGACCATCCGACGCGCGGCAAGTATTTGAGCGTCGGCAACCCGATCAAGATGTCCGACAGCCCGACGGACGTCACGCGCTCGCCGCTCCTCGGCGAGCATACCGACGAGGTCCTGGCTGAGCTCGGGTATGGGCAGGAGCAGATTGCGACGCTGCGGGCAGAAAAAGTGATCTGACACGTCCTGCCGGCGCCGGATTGCTCGCCGGCTGAAATTGTGACACCGTTGCGGGCGCCTTCGCTCGCGGGCTTGCGCGGATTCATGCGCCCGCGGGCGAAGGCGCCCGCAAGTCGCCGCGAATCGCGTCCAGGGGGCACCCACAGCGCGTCGATTGTTGTAATGTGCGCCTTGTCCCGCCGCCCATGCGCATGAACGCCAATCTCTACACTCTTCTTGCCGGGCATTTCCCCGAAGACGGGGCTCAGGCGTGCCTGCTGATTCCGGATCGTCCGGTCATCCGCTACGACGATCTCGCCGCCGCGTCGGCGCGATTCGCGCATGCGCTGACCGGCGCCGGGGCGCAACCGGGCGACCGCGTGGCCGTGCAGGTGGACAAGTGCTGGGAGGTGCTCGCGCTCTACCTCGCCTGCCTGCGCGCCGGCTTCGTGTATCTGCCGCTCAACACGGGCTACCAGAAAGGCGAGCTCTCCTATCTCTTCGGCGACGCGGAGCCGTCGGTCATCGTCTGCGGCCCGAAGGCCGCCGAGCACATCGGCGCGCTGCGTCCGGAGGCCAAGGTACTGACGCTCGCAAGTGGCGCGGGGACCTTGCTCGATGGGTCGGCCAATCATCCGGACACTTTCGACACCGTGGTATCGAAGCCGGACGACGTGGCGGCTATCGTCTACACGTCGGGGACGACCGGACGACCGAAAGGCGCGATGCTCACCCATCGCAATCTCGCGAGCAACGCGCTGACGCTCGTTCAATTCTGGGGCTTCACCCGCGGCGACGTCCTGCTGCACGCGCTGCCGATCTACCATGTGCACGGGCTCTTTGTCGCGTGCCACTGCGCGTTGCTGGCGGGCGCGCGAATGCTTTGGCTCGCGAAGTTCGACGCCGAGGAAATCCGCGCGCTACTGCCGCGCGCGACCGTGGTGATGGGCGTGCCGACGTTTTACACCCGGCTGCTCGCATTGCCGTCGTTCGGCGCCGCCGACTGCCGCAACGTGCGGCTTTTCGTCTCGGGCTCCGCGCCACTGCTGGCACACAGCTTCGACCAGTTCAAAGTGCGCACGGGTCAGGCAATCCTCGAGCGGTACGGCATGACCGAAACGGGGATGATCACGTCGAACCCACTCTCCGGAGAGCGCATCGGCGGTACCGTGGGTCCGGCGCTTCCCGGCGTCTCGGTCAGGGTGGTCGATCGCGCGGGCCAGGGGTGCGCCGCTGGAGTGATCGGCGGCATCGAGGTCAAAGGACCGAACGTATTCGCAGGCTATTGGCGCAAGTCCGCCGAGGAGTGCGAGGCGTTCACGGCCGACGGATTCTTCCGTACGGGCGACGTCGGCGAATTGCTCGCGAACGATTACGTGCGTATCGTCGGTCGCGCGAAGGACCTGGTCATCACGGGCGGCCTCAACGTCTATCCGAAGGAAGTCGAGGAACGGATCGACGCGATTGCCGGTGTCCTGGAATCCGCGGTCATCGGCGTGCCCCACGCCGATTTCGGCGAAGCGGTCGTGGCGGTCATCGCCGCGCCTGCTGGTCACGCGTTGACGGAGACAGGCGTCATCGCAGCGCTCAAAGCGGAAATCGCCTCCTTCAAGGTTCCGAAGCGCGTCCACTTCGTCGCGGAGCTGCCTCGCAACGCGATGGGCAAGGTCCAGAAAAGCCTGTTGCGCGAGCGCTTCGCGAAGCCGTGAGAGCGCGGCCGCGCTCTTTCGCCGCGCGCGGCCACAGCACGCGCGCTGCGGCGGCGTGCTCGCGAGCAGTCAGGCCGCGAGCAGCGCGAGCGAGGCTACGAGATCGCCGAAACGCTCGCCCTGGATGAGAACGTGCTTGCGAACCCGCTCGGCCGCCAGGTCGCCCTTTCCTGCGAGGATTGCGGCCACGACGCCGTCATGCTCCGCAAACGAGCTCGCCACGCGATTGCGCACGCGCAGCTGGAGCCGCCTGTAAACGCGAAGCTTGCGATGCAGCTGACGGGCCTGGGCGGCAAGGAAAGAATTGTGGCCCGCGTCGTAGATAGCGAAGTGGAATCGCTCGTTTGCGTAGTAGTAGGCGTCCGGGCCGTCGGACTCCGCCGCCGCCTTGCAGGCCTGGTGCGCGGCAAGCAGCTCCGTCTGCTCGGCGTCGGTGATACGTCGGGCGGCAAGGCGGCTGCACATGGCTTCGAGCTCGGCCATGACTTCGAACATCTCGATCAGTTGTTGCGGGCCGACTACGGCCACGATTGCGCCGCGACGCGGCCGCAAGTCGATGAGTCCGAGCGACGCGAGCTGGATCAGCGCTTCCCGCAAGGGCGTCCGCGAGACGCCAAACTCCGCCAGCAGCTCTGCTTCGTCCAGTCGCTTGCCGGGAGCGTACTCACCGATCGCGATTTTTTCCTCGATGGCTTCTCGCAACTGGTCGGACCGTTTCTGTTTCATGCTGGACCGTTTCGATTGGAAGGACGCTGCCCACTGACACGCCGCGGCTCCGATAAAGCGCGCACAGGACAGATTTCGATGCCCCATCATACCACTCAATATATGTAACACGACGACAACATATATTTAATGGACCGCCAAGGTGCATGATACGCATCGTGTCGGAACAAAATTGCACCGTCAACCATCACGGTTGGAGGTTCCGTGCGGCAAGTTTCGGTCAGGGGAGCTCACCGTCTCGCTAATTGGCTGATCGGCCGGCGGCCTTCCACCGAGCGAC
>Ga0068863_100008311_pt1 | contig 10140 bp, 7 predicted proteins | sample KBSSwiS62_FD_66596 | JGI IMG/M metagenome (GOLD analysis project Ga0068863, IMG submission 66596) | Switchgrass rhizosphere microbial communities from Kellogg Biological Station, Michigan, USA - KBS Switchgrass S6-2 | ecosystem: Host-associated > Plants > Roots > Rhizosphere > Soil ...
CGCGCGCGCTCGAGGCGGCGAAGAAGGCGACCCTGCCGCGCGCGTTCTGGTCGTGGGACGAGATCGTCGCCATGAACGCCGACGGCTACTGGCCGACGACGCCGAACACCAACCTGCTCTACGGCCTCAACGAGGCGCTCGAGATGCTGCTCGGCGAGGGGCTCGACAACGTCTTCGCCCGCCATGAGCGCTGGGCCGAGGGCGTTCGCGCCGCCGTCGACGCCTGGCAGCTGCCGATCCAGTGCGTCGAGCCGCAGCGCCGGTCGCCGGTGCTGACCGGCGTGATCATGCCGGCCGGCGTCGACGCCGACGCGGTGCGCCGGTTGATCTACGAGCGCTTCGACCTCTCGCTCGGCACCGGCCTCGGCAAGGTCAAGGGCCGCATGTTCCGGATCGGCCATCTCGGCGACAGCAACGACCTGACGCTGCTCGGCACGCTCGCCGGCTGCGAGATGGGGCTCAAGCTCGCCGGCGTCCGGATTGCCGGGAGCGGAGTCCAGGCGGCGATGGAGCATTTCGCGAGCCATCCGGCGCGCGCCGGGCTCGCCGCCGCCGCGTAGCCATTCCGACGGCGGATCGCGTTCGTCGACGATCCGCCTTTCGATCGAACTCACAGGAACGACCACGATGCAACGACGCACCCTCCTCCAGGCCACCGGCGCCGCCGTCGCCACCCTCGCCGCGCCGCGCCTGCTCGCCCAGGAATGGCCGAACGCGCCGGTTCGCATCGTCGTCGGCTTCCCGCCCGGCGGCGGCACCGACGCGCTCGCCCGCGTCGTCGCCGCCAAGCTGACCCAGATGTGGAACCAGCAGGTCATCGTCGAGACCAAGGCCGGAGTCGCCGGCGTCCTCGCCGCCGAGTACGAGGCGCAGCAGCCGAGCGACGGCTCGACGCTGCTGATGGCGCACATCAACAGCCACGCATTGGCGCCGAGCCTGCAGCCGAAGCTTCGCTACAGCGTCGAAAGGGACTTCGTTCCGATCGTTCTCGTCGGCGTCACGCCCAACCTGCTGATCGCCAACCCGGCGCAGAAGGCGCTCACCGTTCCCGACATCGTCGCCCGCTGCAAGGCCGAGCCGGGGCAGGTGTCGTTCGGCTCCGCGGGCCAGGGCTCGGCGCAGCACCTCGCCCTCGAGATGTTCAAGCTGCAGGCGGGAGTCGATGCGCTGCACGTCCCTTACAAGGGAAGCGGTCCGCTCCTCACCGACCTGATGGGCGGCCAGATCATGTACAGCTTCGAGACCATGACCGCGGCGACGCCGCACGTCAACAACGGCAAGGTGAAGGCGATCGCGCAGACGCGCGCCCACCGCGCCAAGGGGCACCCGACGGTGCCGACGATGCAGGAGGTCGGCTTCCCCGGCTTCGAGGCGACAACGTGGTACGGGCTGGTCGGGCCGGGCAAGCTGCCGGCGCCGATCGCCGACAAGATCAACCGCGACGTCAATACCGTCCTCGCCCAGCCCGACGTCCAGGAAAAGCTCGACACCTACGGCGCCGAGGACGGCGGCGGGTCGCGCGAGAAGTTCCGCCAGTTCATCGCCGCCGAGCTCGTCAAGTGGGCGAAGGTCGTGAAGGACGGCAAGGTGAAGATCGACAGCTGACGCCGATCGCTGCCATCGTGTTTGCTCCCTAGCCATCGCGCCCGTTGCCATGAGCCTGCCGCACTTCATCCACGAAAGCCTCGACGACATCCTCTCGGAATGGGAGCGCGAGTGCGGCGCGGCCGCGGTGGGCACCGAGCCGCGGGCGCGGCGCGTGCACTTCGGCAAGGTGCTGCACGCGGTCGCCGAGGAGATGAAGCGGATCAAGGCGGTCGAGCCGGCCGCGAGCGTCGCACCTGCCGCTTCGAGCGGCGCGCCTCGCGCCGAGGCGCCCGCCGCGCCGCATTCGCACGCGAGCCAGCTCGTCGACGACTATGCGTCGCTGCGCGCCTCGGTCGTCCGCCAGTGGCGCAAGAAGCACCCGTCGCCGAGCGCCGCCGACATCGACGATCTCGTCCACTTCAACGAGGCGATGGATCGCAGCCTCGCCGAGCTCACCGCGACCTTCTCGTCGTCGCCGGCGCAACCGCAGTCGCTGTTCCTCGGCGTCCTCAACCACGAGCTGCGAACCTCGGTCGCGTCAATCCTGATGTCGGCGCAGGTGCTGACGCACCGCAGCCCGCCGGGATCGCCCGAGGCGAAGGCGGCGCAGCGCATCCTCAGGAGCTGCGAGCAGCTGCGCCAGACGCTCGACGCGCTCTCCGACTTCACCAAGGTGCGGCTCGGCGACCACCTCCAGGTCGACCGCGTCCCGGACGACATGGGCGTCCTCTGCAAGCAAGCGCTCGACGCCTTCGCGCGAGTCGACTCCGAGCGGCGCGTCCGCCTCACCTCCGACGGCGACCTCAGCGGCGACTGGGACACGGCCCGCATCGGTGAGGCGATCGGCGCCCTGCTCGGCCACGTCGCGCGATTCGCCTCGCGCAGCTCGGTGATCACGATCGCAGCAGCGGGCGGCGCCGGCGATGAAGTCACGGTCACCGTGCATGGCGACGGAACGCCGATCGACGTCGAGACGCTCCAGACGATCTTCGATCCGGTCGCGCGCGTCGAGTCGGAGGACGCGACCTACGCGGGGCTGGGCCTTGGCCTCTTCATCGTCCGCAAGGTCGTCGACGCGCACGGCGGCCACGTGCGCGTCGAGGCCGCACCGGAAACCGGCACGACGTTCACGGTGGTGTTGCCGCGGCACGCCTAGCGGCGCGCGCCGCGTGACGGCGATCGCGCCATCCGGACGGCGGCGAATCTGACGCCCTCTTAGGGCGCCAAAGTAGCTGCTCTGGCAGCGAAGTAGCTAAAGGACTTGACGAGGTCCGCGCCACATGTCGCGGAGCGCGAGCCCGCGGTTTACTGCGACTCGCCTACCGTCTGATACGCAATACTAACGACCCTCAACGGGACCCCCCGATATGAACTTCCTTGCTCGATACAAAACGGCGGTACTCGTTGTACTCGTGCTAATCAGTCTCGCAAGTCTCGGAGCGTTCTACTATTACCGGCCTCGAAACTCGCCTCCGGGGCCGCTGTCCAGCGTGTGCTCGTTCCAAGCGGGTGTGCCTGGAACGGATTGTCTGACCGAATGTGGCCTCACATTTAAGCCGGCAGACAACGAAAACCATGGCGGTAAGGTCTACTGTTGTCCGCCCAATACACATTGGGACTTGGCATCGCTTACCTGCCCACCGAATCCGAAGTAGGCGTCGTCTCGCCCAACGCTAGCGCCCTGCGGCCCTCACCTATGAAACATCGCAGACGCGGGGAACTCCGTCGCAGCAGCCTCGGTACACATCGCACGGGTTGGTGCGGGGCGGGATGTCGTCGCCCGAGCTGAAGAAGCGCTGGAAGACATCGCGGAGGTCCTTGGCCAGCTTCTCTCCGCGCTCGGCGATGAAGTACTCGTGCTGCCAAGGGCGGCGCCGCGTGGAATCCACGTAGCGCGTGTCCGGATCGTCGACGAGGCCCTCGAGCGCGTACGAAGCGCCGAGCTTCCCTTCGCGATCCGAAATCAGCGCGCCGAGCAGGACCATGTCGCTCACGTTGGTCGTGATCACCAGCCCGCCGCTGCGAGGCAGCCGCGCGACCCACCTGGCGTGGCGCCAGTTCGGCACGCAAGGCGCCAGCAGCGCGATGTTGCGGGCTTCGGGCAGATCCGATCCGAGCCCCGCCTCGATACCATCTGCAGGCAGTGAGCGCCCAGGCTGTGGGCAGCGATGGAGAAAGGATGCGCCGCGCGGGCTGCAGCGTGGGCGACGCCGACCAGACGAAGGAAGCGGGCAATGGCGCCTGCGCTGCGCTGTCCGTTCGCTTTCGACTGCCGGTAGCGCTCCATCACGTCGAAGATTCCCGAGACAGTCGCGCGGTTGGTCGGGGTGACGTCGGCGAGGGTCATTCGACGCTCCTCCTTCGCACTCGCCGCCAGCGCGGCAGCGCTTCGCTTGCCCGTCGCGAGCCGCCCTTCCGACGGCCACGAGAACCCGACCACGGCGACGCCATACAGCTCCTCGAACCGAGTGCAACGTTCGAAGCAGAGGGCCGGCGTCATGCTGTTGCCGTGGAGGTGCACGAGGACCGGCTTGTCGCCTTCGAACACCTCGACGAGCGCGTCCCGCGCCGCGCTTTCGGTGACCGCTGCGGTCACGTCGTGAAGCGACCAGTTCGGTCGACGGCGACGGCGCGCGCGGACGACGCGCGCCATGCCGAAAACGTCCGAGTTCGGCTTGAACCTCAGGGTGAAGGCCGACTCGTCGGTGGCCGACGGCAGGACGACACGATTGGTGAACATCAGCACGGCAGTCCTTCCGACCCAGGAGAAGCAACGGCACCGCACTGTCGTGCCACGCCGAACGGAGCGCCAGCCTACGCGCAACTCGCGCGATCCGATCCCTAGATCTGTGGAGTCGGGCGTGCAGTATTTCTGGCACCAGATCGTCGTGGACGATCCAGACCGACACCGCGTCCGATCCGCGGTCACCAGCGTGGCGGAGCCAGCGCCTGCCAGACCAGCGGGACGTGGATGCGCGCCTCGATCGCCGCCTCCTCGAACGACGAGAGCCACTGGCGGAGCGCTTGCACGACTCGGTCGTAATCCATCACCTCGGGCTCGGTGGCGAGGATGTAGTGAGCCCGATGCATGGCCGCGATCTCGGCGATCGGGGAGTGCAGGTACCGGACGACCCGAAGCACGTCGACCGCCTGCCCGACGGTGCGGTCGCCTGTGCGCAACGCGACGCTGAGGCGGCCGAGGACAACGCCGCAGGTCCACGGGGGCCTGCTCGCTGTCGGCGTGGCCAGCGAGGATCGGCGCGAGCTCCTCGGCCGTCGCGTTCGGCAGGTCCAGCAGGTCGACCACCAGGCCGGGCAGCTCGCCGACCGAGCGCGCTGCGACGTGCTCTGCCCACGCGCGCACTTCCGCGGCGCTTGCGAGCTGCCACGGCAACGCGAGCTCGTAGTACCCGGCAGCTTTCGCCATGCGCTCTTCGACGGAACCGCACGGCGCATTCATCGAGGGACCGTCACGCGCCGGTGGGTGCTGCACATGTGTGGGCGGGGCTTGGGAAGGCACGACATGCGGCCTCGCTCGGCGTCGATTCTGCGCGTGAGGGACGCGTCCGCGCGAGCGCATGAGTTAGCAAGCGATGGCCACTGCGCCTGCGACCGGCACTGCCCCAACGTCTGCACCAACGCAGAGACGACGTCGCCCGGCCGTGGAGGGTCTAGGCCAGCAGCTGGGCGATACTGGCACCGGACATTCCGGACTTCATGAAACGCCGGGTGTCCAGCGCTCGATGGCGCGCGCGATGGGCCGGCGCGCCAACCACGATTGGGTCAGAACCATGACATCGACCATCAGGGTAGAGGAAGCGCCGCTGTGGCTCGCCATCTTCGAGACGGATGTTCCCGGTGATTCCCCTGGCGAACGCGACTTGCGCGAGCGCCTGAAGCTGGCGCTGCTCGACATGCGTCGGCAGGTCGGCCACCTCGTCACCAGCATTGCGTCCGACATGCCCGGGCTCACGGTGCATGACCTCACGCACCTCGACGCGCTGTGGGAGATGGCCGGGCTCGTCATCGGAGAGCAGCAGCCGCTCAACCCCGCCGAGGGCTTCGTTCTAGGCGGCGCGATCCTGCTGCACGACGCCGCGCTGACGCTCGCCGCCTACCCCGGCCGCATGGCAGACCTCCGCGGGCTGCCGCAGTGGGCCGATCTCGCCGTGCCGGAGCTGCGCCGGCGCGGCCATCACGAGGCCGATGCCCTACAGGGACACGAGCTGCCGCCGGACGTCGAGAAGCGCATGGCGTGGCGGCTGCTGCGCCGCCTGCACGCCGAGCGCGCCGCCGAGCTGCCGTCGCAGGTCTGGCGCTATGGGGACGAGGACCATCGTCTGATGAACGATCCCGAGCTGCGCCGCCACTTCGGCCACACGATCGGCCAGGTCGCGGCGAGTCACCATAAGTCGATCGATGCCCTGCAGCATCTCTACATCGACCTCGGCGCACTTGCCGGCACGCGCTGGTCCGTGGCGACGCTGCGCATGGCCTGCCTGTTGCGCGTCGCAGACGCGATGCACGTCGACAGCCGGCGCGCCCCGGCGTTCGCCGCGGCGCTGAACCGCCCCGAAGGCGAATCGGCGCTGCACTGGACCTACCAGGGTCGCATGGCGGTGCCGCAGGTCCGCAGCGATCAGCTCGTGCTGACGAGCACCAGCCCGTTTCCGGTCGAAGACGCGCAGGCCTGGTGGCTGTGCCTGGACTGGGCGCGCATGGCCGACGGTGAGCTGGGCGGCGTCGACCGGCTGCTCGCGGAGCGCGCCCTGCCGCGGCTCGCAGTCCGCTCGGTCCACGGCGCCGGCGACCCGCAAAGTTTCTCGGCCGACGTGCCGGTCAGCGGCTGGGTGCCGGTCGACGCGACCGTCAAGGTGTCGGACGTCCCCTCGCTGGCGCGCAAGCTCGGCGGCGAAGCGCTGTACGGCGACAAGCCCGAGGTCGCGCTGCGCGAGCTGGTGCAGAACGCCTGCGACGCGATCGAGGCGCGGCGGCGGCTGGAGGACGGACACCGCGTCCTCGTCAGGATCGTTCTCGAAGCCAGAAAGGACGGTACCTGGCTCATCGTTGAGGACGACGGCTGCGGAATGTCGCCACGCACGCTGACCCGGTCGCTTCTCGACTTCGGCCAGTCGTTCTGGCAGACCGGCGACGTGATGGACGAATTCCCCGGGCTGCTCGGCAAAGGCTTCGTGCCAGAGGGACGCTTCGGCATCGGCTTCTTCAGCGTTTTCATGCTTGGCGACCGGGTGGAGGTGACCTCGCGGCGCTACGACGCGGGCTACGGCGAGGCGCGCCGCCTCGTGTTCGCGGAGGGCGCCGGCACGCGACCGATCCTGGAAACTTCCAAGGTTGCACAAGGAGGCTTCGTGACGCGAGTTGCGGTGCGGGTCCAGGAGGCGAAGGTGCCCGCCCTGCCGCGCGGCGTGGCCGACATCGAGCACATGTTCCCAGCCGTCGGCGTGGATCTGAAGGTCACTTGGCAGGGAACTTCGTCGACGATCGCCCGCGACGACTGGCTGACGATCGACGACCACGCGCTCTTTGCCCGCATCCGCGGCGACCTGAAGTCCGAGCGCTACCCCACCAGCCTGATCGAACACCAAGGGCGAGTGCTCGGTCGTGCCGCCGTGCCGCATCACGGCGCAAGCAATCAGGTCGCCGTGGTCGTTGACAGCGTAGGCATCTTCATCGCGAATCTCCCTCACATGTGGTGCGCCGGCGTGTTGCGCGGCCGCGCGACGGTTGCGTCCCGGTTCGAGGCCGCCGTCGAGATTCCGCCCGAGGCGCTTGCGGCCTGGGGCACGCGCCAGGCAGCGTTGCTCGCGTCGCTCGCGCTGCCGCCCAGCGAGGCCTTGTATGCGGCCACGCAGGTATTGCTGGCCGGCGGCGACAGCGGGAAGCTGCCGCTGTTCGCCGACGGCCCGCGGCTGCTCTCGCCGGCGGACGTCGACTCCGCCCTGCTGGGCACCCGCGAGATCTTTGTCTTCCTCGACAGCTTCTTCGTCGATGAATCCGATCCGGCCGACGAAGACCCGACGTGGATTGCCTGGCGCGCCGGCCGGACCGTGTGGCGCGCCGCGACATCCTTTGCCTCCAGCAGCCAGGCGCTCGCAGCTCTCTCGGGCGTGCCGCTCGAGTCAATTTCGAACAACCCGGTGACCACCCGCCTCTTGAAGCGTGCCGAACTGCTGTGGAACGGCCCTGTGAAGTTCGACTCGGTCGCGGTTCCGATATCGATCAATCCTCGGCAGCAGGGCCGTCGCAACGACGTCAGAACCCTTCTGCGGATCGCGCCCGCCTAGACGGCGCAATGAGCCCGCCCCCACCCAGGCCTCTCCAGATATTCCCACCAAATAGAGTCGCAAACAGGGGACGTGGGTTTATGCGGCCTCAAGAGGCGGTCGACTAGCTTCACGATCTTCTGAAGTCGAAAACTCCCAGCTTCTTTGAGCCCCTGAGCCGTCTCGGCCACCAGACAAAGTCGAGGACTAGCGGATAGCCAGGCGAGGCGCGTAGCAAGAGCCTTTCGACTCACAGATCGGCCACTTGGCATCCTCACCATCGAGGATTGTCCGCCCCGCCCAACGGCCGCTTTGCGTGAGTTCCTCGCTGCGACCGAACGGTTACTCTCGACCCATCTCGGACGTCGATTCGTCAAGATTCAATGCCTAAGAGCTGTCCTTCATACGCTACCCGCCCACGTAAGGTTGATGCACTTCGACGTGCCCCCCGCTGAGAGGGGGCTGCGTTGGCGGGCCGACTGGCCTACTGCTTACCCTGCAAGGTCCCGTATCGGCGACCTATCGCTGAAGACGCCCTCTCACGCCATGGCGGCAGCGGCGTCCCGGAGATATCTCGTTCATCACCCCTATGTCTACGCCTCACGCCTTGAAGGTCCGTGTCGGCGTCCGGCTCGCCGCTGGCTTCGCGCTGCTGGTCGCGCTCACGACCGCGCTGGGGATGTATTGCGTTCGCGGCATCGACCGCATGCACGCAGCTGGCGACCAAGTCGCGACCAACTGGTTTCCAGCCATGCATGCGCTGGCAGAGTACCGCGCCGCGCTGGACATGATGCGTCGGGCCGAAGCGAACTACGTCATGCTGAACGATTCCGCGCGCGCTGCGCCCGAACTGAAGCGCCTCGTCGCCGCGCGCAGCCAAGCCGACACCGCCTGGAAGGCGTACCGGCAGACGATCACGGACGACGAGGAGCGTCGGGTTGCGATGCGTGTGGAAAACGCCGATGCGCGATATCGGGCGGTGCAAGAGCGCCTGCTGCGGATGCCGCTCAGCGGCCGCCTGGCCAGCGAGGCGTTGCGCGAGACTCTTCTCGGTGCGTCTCGGGAAGTCGCTCACGACGTCTACGACGTGCTTGGCGATGTCGTTGCCTACCAGGAGCGGGGCGCCCGGCTCTCGCACGAGGCGGCCACGCGCGACTATGAGGAGACGCGCCAGGTCGTGATCGGCGTGGTCAGCGCGGCCGTCACCGTTGCGACCATCGTCGCTCTGTTGATCACCAGCTCGATCCGTCACGACGTGAGGTTTCTGCGCGAGGGCTACGGGTCGGCGCTGCATGAGGAGTCGATGCGTGCGTCGGAGCTCGAGCGCGCCAACGAGCGGTTGGTGCAGACCAACACGCAGCTGGAGCGGGAGACACGCCGGCGTGAAGCGGCCGAGGACAAGCTGGAGCGACTCAATCGACGCAAAGACGAGTTCATCGCAACAATCGCGCACGAACTGCGCGGGCCGCTTAGCGCTCTGATAAACGCGTCCTGGCTGCTGAATGCCAGTGGCGGGGCCGAAACGACGCGCCAACGCGCGGCCCAGATCGTCGACCGGCAGTCGCGACAAATGTCTCGCCTCGTAGACGACCTGACCGACGCAGCGCGACTGGTCACAGGCAAGCTGTCGCTCCGGTTAGAAGAGCTCGACCTCGGGAAGGCGATCGAGGGAGCCGTCGAACTGCTGGCGCCGACGATTGCAGAACGCCGACAGTTGTTGCACCAAGACGTCCAATTGGACGGCCGCTGCCAGGTCGTCGGTGACCATTGTCGGCTGGTCCAGGTGGTGACAAACCTCCTTGGCAACGCATCGCGCTACACGCCCGAAGGCGGGCGCATCGACGTCGAACTGGTCCGCGATGAAGTCGACGCTGTCGTGCGGGTGCGCGACACCGGCGTAGGCATCGCGCCGGAGATGCTCGAGCGGATCTTCGACATGTTCGAGCAAGGCGGCAAGCCGCCAGGAAGCGGCGCAGGACTCGGCCTTGGCCTGGCACTTGCGCGCCAACTCGCGCAGCTCCATGGCGGTCGCCTGACCGTCGAGAGCTCCGGGCTTGGCCGCGGAGCATGTTTCACTCTTCGTCTGCCGTTATATGCGGGGATGACATCCCAACCGACATCGCGCAGCGACTCCGTGATTGCAGGCCCCTCTGCGACCGGGTAGAGAACCTTCGCCGATTTCAATCGGCGGGCCGGAAAGACACTATGTAGGACTGCCTAAGCGACCCCGTTGGGCTAGAAACGGGATTTCCAAACTTCTGTAGCGAAG
>Ga0068863_100008315_pt1 | contig 10139 bp, 10 predicted proteins | sample KBSSwiS62_FD_66596 | JGI IMG/M metagenome (GOLD analysis project Ga0068863, IMG submission 66596) | Switchgrass rhizosphere microbial communities from Kellogg Biological Station, Michigan, USA - KBS Switchgrass S6-2 | ecosystem: Host-associated > Plants > Roots > Rhizosphere > Soil ...
AGTTCCGCTTGTAACCTGGTTTGAAATGCAGTTATATTTTATGGGAAAGGCCTGCAAAAAAATCTTCCAGCTGATGAAACATGTCTTTAAAAACCGGCACCAGCCATGCAACCGCATCTATTGCCCGGGGGCCCCAGGGTTTAATAAAAACATATGTTTTTGAAGAGGCAATGGTAGCAGCTTCTATAAGATGTATTTTTTCGGCATAAAACAGCAACACACTAAAAATAACCGTATACAAGGCGATGTACAGGATAATGCCTGCCAGTTTGTTTAACCATCCCAGCATCACCAGTTCCGTTGTTTTTTGCAATGCCATGGCGCCAAGCCTTACCAGCAGAACAACTATTATGAAAACCACTGCAAATGCAATTACGGGCAACCATTTTGCCGCAACATGCATGGCATCTTTGAGCAAGCCGGCCGTAACCACTGATAATTTCATGGCAGCCGCAAGCCCGGCAACAATTGCCAGCAATGAAAAAATGGCAACGATAAACCCTTTGGTATATCCTTTAAAAATGGCAATGGCCACCAGTACAATAAATACAATATCAATCAGCATGCAGGTACAATTTCATATTTGGGCGCCTGGGTTTTCGTGGCTGCAAAATAGTTTATTAATACCCCGGCCCTGTTTTTTCATGTTAAACCTGCGCAAAAAATCTTACCCGTAATTTTTGATGGTACTGCATTACCTGGCCAATAATTCCTTTACAGCGGCGCCAATGGCCTTGCCGTCGGCCTGGCCTGCAAGCTGTTTGGTGGCCAGCCCCATTACCTTACCCATGTCTGCCACAGAACTGGCGCCGGTTTCGGCAATTATTTTGGCCAGTATTTCCTTTAATGCCGCTTCATCCAGTTGTTTGGGCAGAAACTTTTCTATAACAGCAATTTCTTCTTCTTCTTTTTTAGCCAGATCTGCACGGTTTTGCTGCTGGTAAATCTGTAAAGAGTCTTTACGCTGCTTTACCAGTTTCTGCAACAATTTTGGTTCGTCATCTGCTTTCAGCTCGCCATTGGCACCTTCCGCTGTTTTTGCAATAATAATGGCGGCCTTTATAGCCCTTAACCCGCGTAAACCGGCTTCATCTTTGGCTTTCATGGCATCTTTCATTTCTGCCATTACTTTTTGTTCCAGGCTCATAATAAAATTTTATACGGTTTTTATAGTTTGTTTTCCTTTAACTGCTGATCCCTGAATTTTTTGTAAAATTCATTGGCAAAGTTTTTCAAATCGTTCACCAGCTCGGGATTTTTGGTGGCACGGTTATACGCATCGGCCATGCCCAGCATGGTCTGGTGAAAAAACTGCGCCATTTCATCTACCATCATGTCTTTTGTCCATAAATCAATGCGCATGGCAGATTTGTCTGCTCCGTCCCAGAAAGAAAGCATCATGGCTTTTGATTGCTGGGCCAGGTCTGCGGTGCTGTCGGTAGCCTTCCAGCTAATCTGCTGCGGCACTTTGTCGTTGTCCAGAACTACGTCTATTGTTATCGTCGATTGTTTCATTGTTATAAAATATAAATGGTAAAGGTAGCGGATTTGTACTGTCATTGCTCTATACACCGCCAGGCCGCCGCCAGCATTTGGCGGCGGTTGTAACCGCCCCATTGTTCCCTGGCCTGCTGCACCAGTAATTGCTGTTGTTGTTCATCTTTAAATAACAGTATCATTGCTTTTGCAAACCCCTCTGCGGTATCGCCGGGTTCCACCCAAAGCGCAGCTTCGGTTACCTGCCTGTTAACGGCATTTGCTGTAGCAATAACAGCCTTATTGCTTTGCAGCCCCCACAGCAATGCAAATGGAAAAACATCAGCGGCCGACGGGTATACGATGGCATAACAGGCCGCTACCAGTTTGGCAATTTCTGCATTGTTAATGTTTTTCAGTAATACAATATCCTGCCTGTACTTGTAGGTTATTATCTTTTCTTCAAGAACCTTTGTCCATGCCGTACTGCTGCCGGCTATTACCAGTTGCATATTGGATTGCTGCCATTTTTTAAACGCAGAAAAGGCTTTTAAAAGTTCTATTAACTGGTGCTGCCCGGTAATGTCGCCGGTAAATAAAAAAAATGATCTGCCACCCGTATATTGTGTTTTTATACTCTCTGTTTCTGTCCAGGTTAAGGAAGTAATGACTTCGCGTAAAGCCGGTGTTATTGTTTTGCTGCCGTCCGCTGATGTGACCGATCCGTAACTACCGGCAATCAACACCTGCTTTTTATTTTGTACCAGCCCGTTTTTATTTTGAACGGCCTTCAAATCGCTGATGGTAAATCCTGCCTGGTGCAGGGTAACCAGTCTTTCTGCCGGCCATGCAGCCAGCGTGTTTTTCAGCCGTATTTGATCTATCCACCCGATATTCAATTTCTTTAACCTGCGTATCTGTACATTTCCGGCTGGTTGTGGCAGCACCTGGTTTTCATTGACCAGGAAAAGAAATTGGTGGCTGGGTTGGGCAATGGCCATATCCTGCCAAAATTCCCTGGTAAACATACGTAATGCCTTATCGTTATTATACGTAATTCTGAAATCTACAGCTACATTCATAAACGTAAAACGCCAAATTTACGTTATCAAATCCGGTTGATGCATGCTGATGCTAAACATGTTATAAAAAACTATCACTTTAAATGCGGAAATTACGACCAGGGAAAACAGGTACTAACACTTTGCGCAGGCATAATGTTTGCTATACTTTTGGGTAGAATTCGTTATCCAATAATCCAATACCAACTCTATGAAAAACATCTACACAAAGATCACCCTTCTTTTATTTTCCTTTATTTTACAACTATACCTTCCCGCAAGTGTTGATGCGCAATGTTTATGTGGAGGCGGTGTACCGGCAACTGCACTAAGTTATTTGCAGGTGGTACCACCCAGCCAGTCCAGCAATACCATTTTCAGTTTTCCAAAATTTGATCCTGCCGTAGGCACGTTGAGCTGCTTAAGGTTTGATGATACCTTAACCGTTATGGTGACTACTGTAGCCCGGAATACGGATACTACAAAAGGACACAATTATAAATTCTTAACCAGTATTAATGCAGAGGTAAACGGTCCCAGAAGCAGTGGTCCCTATAACTGGACAGCTTCCGCTGCCAGCAATGATACCACCTACGGTCCTTATTTTCTTGATAAAGATACTTTGCCCAGGTTGCCTACGGATTCAATAACCATTGGACCCGACACACTCATCAACAATATGATTGGGTCTGCCAGTCCACCCGATATTGCACCCTTTCTGGGTGGTTCAGGGGTTGTAAATTTCAGTTTGGATCTTAGTGGTGGTGCCCTGGCTTCCTCTGGTGGAACCAATTATACCGCGGGTTTACGATCCAACTCATGGGGTGCTTTCCGCTTAACCTACTACTATTGCCCCAATTCTTTATTGGCAAGCGGACTGCAGAATTTTTCGGCATCAAAGCAAGACAAGAATATTATTTTGAAATGGGAGGCGCAAAATGCCGCAAATATTAACCAGTATGAAATAGAATACAGTGTTGATGGAATAAGCTTCACAACAGTTGCAAAATTAGCCGGCAGCCATACCAATACCGGCACTTACAGCTATAATTACATGCTGAATGGCAGCAGCAGCGGTTATGTGTATTTCAGAATTAAACAAACCGGCAACGACGACAAATCAGCTTATTCTGCCGTACAGAAAGTGCTGCTGAATGAGAAAACAACAATGGGTGTTAGCATACGTCCCAACCCCGTTGTTACAGGAATGTCGGTGGCGTTTGACCGCCCATTAAACGGTGATTATTCTGTGGACCTGGTTAATCTTTCCGGCCAGGTAATTTTCAATAAAAAGGTAAAGATGATAAACAGCAATATCATCCCGGTAAACTGGAGCAATAAACCGGCACCCGGTATTTATTTTACCCGTATTACCAATACCAGCAGCATGGAGCAGCAAATAGTGAGGGTAATTGTTCAGTAATGAGCAAATGGTGAAGGGCGGCAAACATGCCCCGTATAAACAATACAATTTCTATGTGTTATATGGTTCAATGCTACCGGTTTTGGCTGGTAGCATTTTTTTTGCCACAACATTTTTGAACAGCTGCCGTTAGTTTATTACTTTTGATGCTGCGGGCCGGCTGAGCATTTTGCATACAAAGACTACCCGGGTTACCCGGCAACAGGCACCGGAATTAGCATTTTAAACACAAATACGGACCTCATTAATTACCCTTGTTGCGCTAAAACCAGTAATTTTGAACAATCAGGATTTATTACCGGCAGACCGATACAAGCTTTAAAAAAAATTATATTGGCAAATCTTTCATCGCTCATGGAGTACAATACCACAAGAAACCATCTTGTTATGCGTGAGTACGGGCGGCACATTCAAAAAATGGTTGAATACCTGCTCACCATTGAAGACAAGGAAAAAAGACAAAAGAATGCTCATGCAATGATTGAGCTTATGGGGTTTCTGAACCCGCATTTGAAGAACGTAGAAGACTTCAGGCATAAATTATGGGATCATCTTTTTTTGATTGCAGACTTTAGCCTCGATGTTGAATCTCCCTATCCGATACCCACCAGGGAAACGCTAAAATCGAAACCAAAACCACTGCGTTATCCAAAACGCTATCCCAAATTTTCCCATTTGGGTAAAAACCTTGAAGTGGTTATTAATAAAGCGCTGAAGGAAGAAAATCCTGAAAAGAAACTTGGGTTTGCCAATGCAGTTGCCTACTACATGAAACTGGCATACAACAACTGGCACAAAGAGCAGGTACATGATGATGCTATTCAGAGCGAATTGACCAGTATTACCCACGGACAACTGGAATTTACCAATACGCCTTATGTAAAAGCATATCGTGCCAATGAAGGCAGGGATAGCCGCAGCAGCGGAGGAAATTACGGCGATTACCGCGGTAAGCGGGGTCAGAAATTTCAATCCAGGAGTGGCGGCGGCGGCAGTGAAAGAAGAGACAACCGTGGTGGCAACAATGGCGGCGGTGAAAGAAGAGACAACCGTGGCGGCGGCAGCAATAATCAAAACAGTGGTGGCAAATTTAATAATAACCGCAAGCGGTTTAATTGAGTTGTATTATCAATTGATCAGTTAGCCAATTGATCAGTAAAAAACTTCAGAGGTTGATCAGTTAATTGATCAGCCTTTTTCTTTTACTTTGTGTCCCGCAAACCTAATCAATCAACTGAATGAATGCATTTGAAGTAACAGGTGGAAAAAAATTACAGGGTTCCATTACCCCGCAGGGTGCAAAAAATGAAGCCCTGCAGATCATCAGCGCCGTTTTATTAACGCCTGAAAAAATAACCATTTCCAATATTCCTGATATCGTAGATGTAAACCTGCTGATTGAATTACTGGGCGATATGGGTGTAATAACTGAACGTACGCAACGAGACACCTGTACATTTACAGCAAGCAATGTAAATATTGATTACCTGCACAGCGATTCTTACAAGAAAAAAAGCGGCAAACTAAGAGGCGCTGTAATGCTGGCAGGTCCTATGCTGGCACGTTTTAAAAAAGCATTTATTTCAAAACCCGGCGGCGACAAAATTGGCAGAAGACGCCTTGATACGCATATTATTGGCTTTGAAAAATTGGGCGCTGCATTTAACTACAATGCAGAACAAAACGTTTTTCATTTAGACGGCAGCCATTTAAAAGGCACCTATATTTTGCTGGATGAACCATCTGTAACGGGTACCGCCAATATTGTTATGGCTGCGGTTATGGCAAAGGGCACCACTACTATTTACAATGCCGCATGCGAGCCCTACCTGCAGCAGTTGTGCAGAATGCTAAACCGTATGGGCGCCCGCATCAGCGGCATTGGCAGCAATATGATTGTTATTGAAGGTGTGGATTATTTGGGTGGCACAGAACACCGCATGCTGCCAGACATGATTGAAGTAGGATCTTTTATTGGCCTTGCAGCAATGACGCAAAGCGATATTACCATAAAAAATGCCGGCATTGAACATTTGGGCGTTATCCCGGATAAATTTAAACAACTGGGCATAGCCATGAATTTTAATGGCGATGATATTCATATACCCGCACAGGAAATTTATGAAATCCAGACCTTCCTCGACGGGTCTGTGCTTACCATTTATGATCATCCCTGGCCCGGCTTTACGCCCGATTTGCTTAGTATTATACTGGTGGTAGCCACCCAGGCAAGAGGTTCGGTGCTTGTACACCAGAAAATGTTTGAAAGCCGTTTGTTTTTTACCGATAAACTCATTGATATGGGCGCGCAAATCATATTGTGCGACCCCCACCGGGCCGCGGTAATTGGCCTGGCCAGGGAACAACACCTGCGGGGTATTGCCATGAGCAGCCCGGATATACGCGCCGGTGTGGCCTTGCTGATTGCAGCGCTGAGTGCCGAAGGAAAAAGTGTTATTCAAAATATTGAGCAAATAGACCGCGGCTACCAGTATATAGATGAGCGCCTGAAAAAATTGGGCGCAGATATCAAACGCGTCAACGCTTAGCACTTTATACGGCAATGAATACACCCAACAGCAACAAAATAATCATTATTACCGCACCTTCCGGTGCGGGTAAAACGTCCATCACACGCCACCTGCTGGAACAATTTCCCCAACTGGCTTTTTCTGTTTCAGCCGCCACCCGCGCCGCAAGGGGGCAGGAAAAAAACGGCGTTGATTATTATTTCATGAGCACACAGTCTTTTCAGCATAAAATCCAGGAAAATGAATTTGTGGAATGGGAAATGGTGTACGAAGGCAAATACTATGGCACCCTGAAAAGCGAACTGGTCCGCATCTGGAATAATCAGCAGGTGCCCGTACTGGATATTGATGTAAAGGGCGCCATTCATGTACAGCAGCAATATCCCGGCAGCTCCATGTCAATTTTCATAGACCCTCCCTCTATTGATGAATTGAGACGCCGCCTCGACAGCCGCGGCACCGAAACACCCGAAAGCCTGCAGGCAAGGGTTAATAAAGCATCGTTTGAAATTTCCTTCAAACAGCATTTCAATCATATTATTGTAAACGACGATCTTGAAAAAGCATGCCGGCTTGCTTCGGGGCTGGTTAGTGCTTTTCTGGCTGTAAAGTCGTAGTTTTCCGACAGTTACCATCATTTTTTTAGCTACATTCGTGGTATGTACATCAACCTGAGCACAGTTATAGGCATTGTTGTCTCTGTTATACTCATTGGTTTTTTCGCAGGCATACAAGTAGCATTTGTAAACGTGAACCGGCTTACCGTGGAGCTGAAAAAAAAACAGGGTAAGAGCAGCAGTATCCTGCTTTCTACCCTTATCTCGGCACCCACCAAATTTCTTGGCACTACTTTGATTGGTTTTAATATTTGCCTGGTTGTTTATGGATTGCTGGTTGGCGAAATGCTGTTTCCCCTGTGGAACTGGCTGATCATCCGCGCGCATGTACCGGTGGCCTATGTAAGCATATTGAAACTTGTTTTTGAAACCCTTGCATCTACTGTGATCATTCTTATTGTGGGGGAGTTTATACCAAGGGCTATCTGGCGCTCCAAAAGCGAATTATTATTAAACCCGTTTATCAGCAAGCTCGTAAATTTTTTCTACCAGCTTTTTCACCCATTGTCTGTTTTTTTTGTGGCATTGTCGGCCTGGATACTCCGGTATCTTTTCAATGTAAGGGTAGATGAAACCAAAGATGCTTTTACCCGTTCTGACCTGGAACATTTTTTTCACCAGAACCATGAACCGGGAGAAGAGTCATCGAAAGATCTGAATACAGAATTGTTTGAAAATGCACTCTCATTGCCCAATATAAAAATCAGGCAGTGCTTAATACCCAGGAAGGAAATTGTGGGTATTGAACTGAACGCAGATATTGAAACTGCCCGTAAAAAATTTGTGAGCACCCAATTGAGCAAGCTGCTGGTCTATGATGGCAATATCGACCATATTGCCGGGTATATTCATCAGCTCGATTTGTTTAAGCAGCCCGACCATATTTCCAGCATTCTTTTATCCATTCCTGCCGTACCGGAAAGTATGAGCGCCACCGATCTTATTAACCAGTTCTCCAAACAGCGCAAAAGTATTGCCTGGGTGGTAGATGAATTTGGCGGCACTGCAGGAATTGTTACCATGGAAGATTTACTGGAGGAAATTTTTGGCGAAATCCGTGATGAATACGACACCGAAGAATTTGAAGAAAAGAAAGTAGCCGACGACGAATTTCTTTTTAGCGGCCGGTTAGAGCTTGACTACCTGAACGAAAAATACAATTTTGAACTGCCCGCCGATGAAGCCGAAACGCTTTCCGGCTACATTATTGCCGGCCATGAAAAAATTCCGCGGATAAAAGAAAGAATCATTATTGGAGATTATGAATTTGACATTATGAGTGTAAGCGATACGAGAATTGAAATGGTAAGAATGAAAATATTGAAATAACAGCCATGCGTTTCAGGCCATGGTTGATGTAAACCCTGTTATGCCGCTGTTTCCCCGGTCTCTCTTCACCCGAAACAGGGCTATTCCCTCTGTAAAGAACCATTAATCCCCTCATTTAAAAGAAAAAAACAAAAAGCTGTTGTTAAATGCCTTTCAGGTTAGGCTTTATCTGCTAAATTTGCAACTCTTTAATATATGGCACTATTCAAAAGAAATACGCAGGCAGAAGACGGGTCGGAAATGTCTTTTATAGATCATCTGGAGGCGCTACGCTGGCATATCCTTCGCTCGGTAGTAGCCGTTGTAATAGGCGCTATTGTTATTTTCATTTATGCAAATGAGGTGGTAGACAAAATTGTTATGGGCCCCGCGCACCCTGGTTTTATTACCTATTCTATACTGTGCGATATAGGTCATAAACTACACATGACCTCGCTTTGCATGAGCAATTTCAAGATTGATTTTCAGAGCAATGCCATGACGGAGCAGTTTATGATGACATTTACCATCGCTTTTGTGGGTGGTTTTATTGCGGCATTTCCTTATGTGTTCTGGGAGCTATGGAGTTTTGTAAAGCCAGCGCTTAGCCAAAAAGAAATTAAAAGAACAAGAGGTATTATTTTCTGGGTATCTATACTTTTTTTTCTTGGGGTGGCTTTTGGCTATTATGTGCTGACGCCGTTTATGGTTAATTTTTATTCTACCTACTCGCTCAGCCCCTTAATAAAATTCATACCCACCTTATCTGATTATATTGAAAATCTTATATGGACCACGGTGGGGATAGGCGTATTATTCCAGATGCCGCTCGTCATTCTTTTTTTGTCGAAAATCGGCATCATATCACCAAAATTTTTAAAAACCTACCGCCGCCATGCATTTGTAGTTATACTAATTGCTGCGGCCATTATTACGCCATCTACTGACCCGTTCAGCCTTACCATAGTAACCATTCCGCTGTATGCACTCTATGAAGCCAGTATCTTTATTTCTGCCAAAGTATTTAAGGAAAGAGAAAAACGCGATGCGGAGGAATGGAGTTAATAATTTGTTTTACCGGAATGATTATTGTAACCGGTTTACAGGTCTTTTTTTAACAGTTAAATATTGACAACGCGGTTATTCCATTTATTTATCCGCGTACATTTGTAACACTAAACTTTAGAAAATGAAAAAGGTATGTCTTCTCGGCTTATTAGCCATCGGTGCCTTAACCATCAGCAATGTTGCCCGGGCACAAAAAAGCAGCAATATCATGGAAGTAGGAACCACCACAGTTAACATAGGTGTAGGTGTTGGAAGAAGTTCCTATGGCAGTTACGGCGTATATGGCAGCGGCTATTATGGCTATGGTACAGGATTTGGCACCAAAGCAGCAGTTGAAAGAGGTATGTGGGAATTAGGTCCCGGTGTACTGACACTGGGTGCAGAAGTTGGTGCTGCTTTTTCCAATGCCAGCTATAATAGTTATAAATCAAATATCATTATTGTTGCAGCCCGCTCTGCCTATCATTTTGGATGGAATGTCGACAATCTTGATACCTATGCCGGCGTTTCCCTGGGACCAGGTTTCCGGAGCTATAATTATGTCAACAACACTGCAAAAGACACAAAACACGATGTAATAGTGGCACCCGGCATTTTTGTAGGTGGCTCTTACTATTTCTCTCCCAATATTGGCGTAAATGTAGAAGCGGGTTAT
>Ga0068863_100008320_pt1 | contig 10132 bp, 20 predicted proteins | sample KBSSwiS62_FD_66596 | JGI IMG/M metagenome (GOLD analysis project Ga0068863, IMG submission 66596) | Switchgrass rhizosphere microbial communities from Kellogg Biological Station, Michigan, USA - KBS Switchgrass S6-2 | ecosystem: Host-associated > Plants > Roots > Rhizosphere > Soil ...
ACCTACAAGAGGCTGCTCGACATCGTGCAGCCGACGCCGCAGACGGTCGACGCGCTGATGAAGCTCGATCTGGCTGCTGGTGTAGACGTGGAAATAAAGCTGGCCTAAGGGCCACGCTCGTCATCCCGGCGAAGGCCGCGTGATGAAGGGGAAGGCTTCGGCCCTCCCACGGATAAAGGGATACCGCACGGCTCTTGCCGTGGTCTGCGTCCCCCGCATCCCCGCTTCGGCGGGGAATACAGCCCAGGCGGGGTGATGCATGTGTTTCGGGCTGTTCACGCCCGCGGCTTCGCCGTGGGCCTCTGAGAGAAAGGATTGGTCATGCGCACCGGCGTGATCGCGAAGAAAATGGGGATGACCCGCCTGTTCCAGGACGACGGCCGCCATGTGCCCGTCACCGTTCTGGCGCTCGAAAATCTGCAAGTGGTCGCGCGCCGCGAGCAAAGCCGCGACGGCTATAACAGCGTCCAGCTTGGCGCCGGCTCGTCCAAGGCGAAGAATCTGACCAAGCCGGAGCGCGGCCATTTCGGCAAGGCCGAGGTGGAGCCCAAGGCGAAGGTCGTCGAGTTCCGCGTCGACGAGGACGCATTGCTCGAGGTCGGCGCCGAGCTGACCGCGGACCATTTCGTCGCCGGCCAGCTCGTCGACATCCAGGGCGTGACCCAGGGCAAGGGCTTTGCCGGCGGCATGAAGCGCTGGGGCTTCGGCGGTCTTCGCGCCACCCACGGCGTCTCGCTCTCGCACCGTTCGCTCGGTTCGACCGGCAACCGCCAGGATCCTGGCCGTGTCTTCAAGAACAAGAAGATGGCCGGCCATATGGGCGCCCGCAATCGCACCCAGCAGAATCTCGAAGTCGTCCGCACCGACGCGGCCCGCGGCCTGATCTTCGTCAAGGGCTCGGTGCCCGGCTCGAAGGGCGGCTGGTTGCTGATCAAGGACGCGGTGAAGGTCGCCCGTCCGGACAATGTCCCCTATCCCGCCGGCCTTCGCGAGCTCGGCAAGGCGATCGAGACCGAGGAGGCTCCCGCCGGCCTGGTCGAGGAAGCCGCCGTCCACGAAATTCCGGCGCTGCCCGGTGACGACGAAGTCGCCGCCATCGCCGCCGAGCAGGAAGCCGGCGCCGCCGCTTCGGAGGCAGCCGATGAAGCCGCTGCCGCTGCCGCCGCGGATGACGCCGCCGACGAAAGCAAGGAAGGCTAATCATGAAGGTCAAGGTCCAGACCCTCGACGGCGGCAAGGCCGGCAGCGACATCGAGCTCAATGACGCCATATTCGGCGTCGAGCCGCGCGCCGACATCTTGCACCGCGTCGTCACCTGGCAGCTCGAGAAGCGCCGCGGCACCGCCCGTGGCGCCCGCGAGCGCTCCGACGTCGCCCGCACCGGCAAGAAGTTCGGCCGGCAGAAGGGCGGCGGCACCGCCCGCCACGGCGATCGCCGCGCTCCGATCTTCATCGGCGGCGGCAAGGCGCACGGCCCGCGCGTCCGCGATTTCGATCCCTCGCTGAACAAGAAGGTTCGCGCGCTCGGCCTCAGGATGGCGCTTTCGGCCAAGGCCAAGGACGGCAATCTGATCGTGCTCGACACGCTCGACCTCAAGGAAGCGAAGACCGCGAGCCTCAAGGCGCAGCTCGGCAAGCTCGGCTTCGGCAAGTCGACCCTGGTGATCGACGGCGACGCGCTCAACGTCGGCTTCGCCCGCGCCTCGTCGAACCTCTCCGAGATCGACCTGCTCCCGGCGGTCGGCGCCAACGTCTACGACATTCTCAATCACGAGACCCTGGTGCTGACCCGCGCCGCGGTCGAGAAGCTGGAGGGCCGTTTCAATGGCTAAAGCAGCCAAGAAGCAGCAGGCCGCCAAGGTCGACATCAGCCATTATGATGTCATCCTCGCCCCGCACATCACCGAGAAATCGACCATGCTCTCCGAGCATAATGCGGTCGTCTTCAAGGTCGCAGGCGGCGCGTCGAAGCCGCAGATCAAGGCGGCGGTCGAGGCCTTGTTCGGCGTCAGCGTCACCGGCGTCAATACGATGAACGTCAAGGGCAAGACCAAGCGCTGGAAGGGCCGCCCCTACACGCGCTCGGACGTCAAGAAGGCTGTCGTCACCCTGGCCGACGGCCAGACCATCGACATCACCACCGGTATCTGAGGCAAGCGCGATGGCACTCAAGAAATATAATCCGACCACCTCGTCGCAGCGCGGCCTGATCCTGGTCGACAAGTCGTCGCTCTGGAAGGGCAAGCCGATCAAGGCGCTCGTCGAGGGCAAGCGCAAGACCGGCGGCCGCAACAATAAGGGCCATGTGACGTCGCGCGGCATCGCCGGCGGCCACAAGCAGAAGTATCGCTATATCGACTTCAAGCGTCGCAAGTGGGACCAGCCCGCGACCGTCGAGCGGCTCGAATATGATCCGAACCGGACCGCCTTCATCGCGCTGGTGAAATATGAGGATGGCGAGCTCGCCTACATCCTCGCGCCGCAGCGCCTCGCCGTCGGCGACAGCGTCGTCGCCGGCAAGAAGGTCGACGTGAAGCCGGGCAATGCGATGGAGCTGTCGCAAATGCCGGTCGGCACGATCGTCCACAATGTCGAGATGAAGCCGGGCAAGGGCGGCCAGATCGCCCGCGCCGCCGGCACCTATGTCCAGGTCGTCGGCCGCGACCGCGGCATGGTCATCGTCCGGCTGAATTCGGGCGAGCAGCGCTACATTCGCAGCGATTGCATGGGGACGGTCGGCGCGGTCTCGAACCCCGACAACCAGAACCAGAATTTCGCCAAGGCCGGCCGCAGCCGCTGGATGGGCCGTCGTCCGCTGACCCGCGGCGTCGCCAAGAACCCGGTCGATCACCCGCATGGCGGCGGCGAAGGCCGCACCTCGGGCGGCCGTCACCCGGTCACCCCTTGGGGCAAGCCGACCAAGGGTGCCCGCACCCGCTCGAACAAGGCGACGGACAAGATGATCATCCGCTCGCGTCACGCGAAGAAGAAGAGGTAATCATGGCCCGCTCCGTCTGGAAAGGTCCGTTTGTCGAGCTGTCCCTGCTGAAGAAGGCAGAGGCGGCGCAGGAAGCCGGTGGCCGCGCCCCGATCAAGACCTGGTCGCGCCGCTCCACCATCCTGCCGCAGTTCGTCGGGCTCACGTTCAACGTCTATAATGGCCGCAAATTCGTTCCCGTCTCGGTGAACGAAGAGATGGTCGGCATGAAGCTCGGCGAATTCGCGCCGACCCGCTTCTTCCCCGGCCACGCGTCCGACAAGAAGGGCAAGAGGTAAGCCATGGGCAAGCAGAAAGCTCCCCGTCGCGTCGCCGAGAATGAGGCGCTGTCGATCGGCGGTCAGATCCGCGGTTCGGCCCAGAAGCTGAACCTCGTCGCGAGCCTGATCCGCGGCAAGAAGGCCGGCGACGCGCTCAACATCCTGAGCTTCTCGCCCAAGGCGATGGCCCGGGACGTGCGCAAGGTGCTCGCCTCGGCGATCGCCAATGCCGAGAACAACCACAATCTCGACGTCGACGCGCTCGTCGTCGCCGAGGCCAGCGTCGGCAAGTCGATCTCGCTGAAGCGCTTCTCGCCGCGGGCGCGGGGCCGGTCGAGCCGCATCGTCAAACCGTTCAGCCGCGTGCGCATCGTCGTCCGCGAGCAGCAGGAAGCCTAATCATGGGTAATAAGAGCAATCCGATCGGGCTTCGGCTGCAGATCAACCGGACTTGGGACAGCCGCTGGTTCGCCGAAGGCGACGATTATGGCCGGCTCCTCCTCGAGGACCTCAGGATCCGCAAGTACATCATGAAAACGCTGCCCCAAGCGGCGATCTCCAAGGTGGTGATCGAGCGTCCGGCCAAATTGTGCCGCATCTCCATTTATGCCGCGCGCCCCGGCGTGATCATCGGCAAGAAGGGCGCAGATATCGAGAAGCTGCGCTCGAAGCTCGGCACGATGACCTCGTCGGCCGTCTCGCTCAACATCGTCGAGATCCGCAAGCCGGAGATCGACAGCCGGCTGGTGGCGCAGGGCGTCGCCGACCAGCTCGAGCGCCGCATCGCGTTCCGCCGCGCCATGAAGCGCGCCGTTCAGTCGGCGCTGCGCCTCGGCGCGGAGGGCATCCGCATCACCTGCGCCGGCCGTCTCGGCGGCGCGGAGATTGCGCGCACCGAATGGTATCGCGAGGGCCGGGTGCCGCTGCACACGCTTCGCGCCAATGTCGATTATGCCGAGGCGACCGCCCACACCGCTTATGGCGTGTGCGGCGTCAAGGTCTGGATCTTCAAGGGCGAGATCCTCGGCCACGACCCGCTTTCCCAGGATCGGCTGATGATGGAGGCTCAGACCTCCGGCGTCCGGCCGGCCCGATAGGAACTGGAAAACAGAAATGCTGCAACCCAAACGCACCAAGTTCCGCAAGGCCCATAAGGGCCGCATCCATGGCGACGCCAAGGGTGGGACGGCGCTCAACTTCGGCGCATTCGGCCTCAAGGCGATGGAGCCGGAGCGGATCACCGCGCGCCAGATCGAGGCGGCCCGCCGCGCGATCACGCGCCACATCAAGCGCCAGGGGCGTTTGTGGATCCGCATCTTCCCGGACGTGCCGGTCTCGTCCAAGCCCGCCGAAGTCCGCATGGGCTCGGGCAAGGGCTCGCCGGAATTCTGGGTCGCGCGGGTGAAGCCGGGCCGCGTCCTGTTCGAGCTGGACGGCGTTCCGGGCCACATCGCCAAGGTCGCGTTCGAGCGCGCGGCCGAGAAGCTTCCGATCAAGACCAAGGTGATCGCGCGCCTTGGCGAATCACTGCTTGAGGACGCGTAAGATGCCGCAGATCGACGATCTCAGAACCCGCACCGACGACCAGCTCGTCGAGCAGCTGGCCGAGCTGAAGCGCGAGCAGTTCAACCTGCGCTTCCAGGCCGCGACCAACCAGATCGAGAAGCCGTCACGGGTTCGCGAGGTGCGCCGCAGCATCGCGCAGATCAAGACGCTTCAGGGCGAGCGCACGCGCGCCGCCGTCAAGGCTTGAGGAGTAGAATATGCCGAAGCGCGTCCTGACCGGCACGATCGTGTCCGACAAGACCGACAAGACGGTGGTGGTCCGTGTCGAACGGCGGGTGAAGCACCCGCTCTACGGCAAGATCATCAAGCGGTCGAAAAAGTACCATGCCCATGACGAGGGCAATGATTTCCGCGAAGGCGAGACCGTCCGCATCGAAGAGACGCGGCCGATCTCGAAGCTGAAGACCTGGACCGTGCTGGGCCGCGTCGACACCCACGCCACGCCGGGCGCGGTCGAAGAGGCGCCTGCGAAGAAGTCGAAGGCCAAGAAGGCGGATGCCGAGGCTCCCGAGGCCGAGACGGCGGAAGCCTGAACATATTGCAACTGATCGCCGGGCTTTCCCGGTTGAAGTGAAGAAAAGGAATTGGATCGATGATCCAGATGCAGTCCAACCTTGAGGTCGCCGACAATAGCGGCGCCAAGCGCGTCCAGTGCATCAAGGTGCTGGGCGGTTCCAAGCGGCGCTTCGCCGGCGTTGGCGACATCATCGTCGTCTCCGTCAAGGAAGCGGCGCCGCGGGGCCGCGTGAAGAAGGGCGACGTCCACAAGGCCGTGATCGTGCGGACCGCGAAGGACATCCATCGTCCCGACGGCTCGACCATCCGCTTCGATTCGAATGCGGCCGTCCTGGTCAACAACAATGCCGAGCCGATCGGCACCCGCATCTTCGGCCCTGTCGTGCGCGAGCTGAGGGCGAAGAAGCATATGAAGATCATCAGCCTTGCGCCGGAGGTGCTGTAATGGCCGCCGCGAAGATCAAGAAGGGCGACAAGGTCGTCGTCCTGTCGGGTAAGGACAAGGGCCGTCACGGCGAGGTCACCAAGGTGATGCCGAAGGACGGCAAGGTGCTGGTTTCCGGCATCAACGTCCACGCCCGTCACGCCAAGCCGACGCAGGCGCGGCCCCAGGGCGGCATCGTCCGCGCCGAGGCGCCGCTGCACGTGTCCAAGGTCGCGATCGAGGATCCCAAGACGGGCAAGCCGACGCGGGTGCGCTTCGAAGAGCGCGATGGAAAGAAGGTTCGGATCGCGGTCCGGTCCGGGGAGCTGATCAATGGCTGAAGCCAAATATGTCGCGCGGATGCGCGCCGAATATGACGAGCGGATCGTCCCCGCGATGATCGAGAAGTTCGGTTACAAGAACCGGATGGAGGTCCCGCGCCTGGACAAGATCGTCATCAACATGGGCGTGGGCGAAGCGACCCAGGACAAGAAGAAGGTCGAGACCGCCGCTCAGGAAATGGAGCTGATCGCGGGCCAGAAGCCGGTGATCACCAAGGCCAAGAAGTCGATCGCCCAGTTCAAGCTGCGCGAAGGCATGCCGATCGGCGTCAAGGTCACCTTGCGCCGCGAGCGGATGTACGAGTTCCTCGATCGCCTGGTCACGATCGCGCTGCCGCGCGTTCGCGATTTCCGCGGTCTGAACCCGAAGAGCTTCGACGGCCGCGGCAATTATGCGATGGGCCTCAAGGAGCAGTTGGTGTTCCCCGAGATCAACTATGACCGCATCGACAAGGTGCGCGGCATGGACATCATCGTCACCACCACCGCGAAGACGGACGACGAGGCGCGCGAGCTGCTGCGCCTCTTCAACTTCCCGTTCCCGCGCGATGAAGATCAGAAAGAGGCGGCCTGAGCCATGGCGAAACAGTCTTCCATCAACAAGAACGAGCGTCGCAAGAAGCTGGCGAAGAAATATGCCGGCCAATATGCGAAGCTGAAGGCGATCGCGAACGACGAGTCCAAGGACGAGACCGAGCGCCTGATCGCACGGCTGAAGATGGCCGAGATCCCGCGCAACGGCAATCCGACGCGCATCCGCAATCGCTGCGAGCTGACCGGGCGTTCGCGCGCCGTTTATCGCAAATTCCGGCTTTCGCGGATCATGCTGCGGGAGATGGGCAATAAGGGCCTGATCCCCGGCCTCACGAAGTCGAGCTGGTAAGGTAGAGCTATGCCATTGACCGATCCCCTGGGTGATATGCTCACCCGCATCCGCAACGGCCAGCAGGCGAGGAAGGACAGCGTCCTTTCGCCGGCGTCGAAGCTGCGCGCCCGCGTGCTCGATGTGCTCGAGCGCGAAGGCTATATCCGCGGCTATCGCGAAGAGATGCTCGGCGACCATGCCGGGCTTCGCATCGAGCTGAAATATTTCGAGGGCCAGCCCGCGATCCAGCACGTCTCACGCGTCTCCCGTCCCGGCCGCCGGGTCTATTCGGGCGCGCAGGAGCTGCCCCGGGTCCGCAACGGCCTCGGCATCACCATCGTTTCGACGCCGAAGGGCGTTCTGTCGGACGCGGAAGCGCGGACCCAGAATGTCGGCGGCGAAGTCCTCGCGGAGGTGTTCTGATGTCCCGCATCGGTAAAAGGCCGGTCCCGCTGCCTTCGGGCGTGACGGCGACCACTGAGGGCCAGACCCTTTCGGTCAAGGGCCCCAAGGGCACGCTCTCGCTGCAGATGCGCGAAGAGATCAATTACGACATTTCGGAGGACGGCATTTCCGTCCAGCCGGCCAACGAGACCAAGCAGGCGCGCGCCTTCTGGGGCATGCAGCGTACGCTCGTGCAGAATCTCGTCACCGGCGTCTCCGAGGGCTTCACCAAGGTGCTCGAGATCACCGGCGTCGGCTATCGCGCCACGGCCCAGGGCAAGAGCCTGAAGCTGCAGCTCGGCTACAGCCACGACGTCAATGTCGACGTGCCGGAAGGCATCGAGGTCAAGACGCCGGACAACACCACAGTCGAGGTTTCGGGCATCGATCGCCAGAAGGTCGGCCAGGTTGCCGCCGAGATCCGCCGCTGGCGCAAGCCCGAGCCCTATAAGGGCAAGGGCATCAAATATCGCGGCGAGTATATCTTCCGCAAAGAAGGCAAGAAGAAATAGGCCATGGCGAGATTCAATCCGTTCATCAAACGCGCCCAGCGCGTCCGCACGGCGATCCGGCGCAATGCCGGCGGCCGCGCCCGCCTGTCGGTCCATCGTTCGGGCCGCCATATCTATGCGCAGGTGATCCTCGATGCCGAGGGCCGCACCGTGGCCGCTGCGTCGACGCTCGAGAAGGAAGGCCGCACCAAGACCGGCGCGACCGTCGCTTCCGCGCAGGACGTTGGCCGCAGGATCGCCGAGCGCGCCAAGGCCGCCGGCGTCACCCAGGTGGTGTTCGATCGCGGCGGCTTCCTGTTCCATGGCCGCGTCAAGGCGCTGGCCGATGCCGCCCGTGAAGGCGGATTGGAGTTTTGATGATGGCTGACGACAACAATTCGGCCCCCGAGGGCGAACAGGCCGCTCCGGCGGCTGTGGCTCCCGAAGCGCCGGCTCCTGCCGCTGCTGAAGCTGCGCCCGAGGCCGCTGAAGCATCGTCGCCGATCGGCGCGGGCAGCGCGCCGCCGGAAGGCCGGCGCGAGCGCGGCGCCCGTGGCGGGCGTGGCGGCGGCGGTGGTGGCCGCGACAATCGCGGCGGTGGCAATCGCGGGCGGCGTGACGACAATCGTCGCGGTGGCCGAGGCGGCGACGACGAAGGCGGCGAGGAGCTGATCGAGAAGCTCGTCCACATCAACCGCGTCTCCAAGACCGTGAAGGGCGGCAAGCGCTTCGGCTTCGCGGCTCTGGTCGTGGTCGGCGACGGCAAGGGCCGCGCCGGTTTCGGCCACGGCAAGGCGCGCGAGGTTCCCGAGGCGATCTCCAAGGCGACCGCGGCTGCCAAGAAGGCGATGGTCCGCGTTCCGCTTCGCGACGGGCGCACCCTTCATCATGACGGGCTCGGCCATTTCGGCGCCGGCCGCGTCTATGTCCGCTCGGCTCCCGCCGGCACCGGCATCATCGCCGGCGGCCCGATGCGCGCCGTGTTCGAGAGCCTTGGCGTCCACGACGTGGTCACCAAGTCGATCGGGACGTCCAATCCCTACAACATGATCCGGGCCACGTTCGAGGCGCTCGGCGAGCAGACGTCGCCGAAGAGCGTCGCGCAGCGCCGCGGCAAGAAGATCGCCGATCTGATGGCGCGCCGCGACGGCGTGTCCAGCGCGGCCGAAGCTTCGGCCGAAGCCGAAGCCCTGGTGGAGTAAGCAGACGTGGCCAAGATCAAGGTAACCCAGACCGGATCGCCGATCCGCCGCACCAACGACCAGCGCAAGACGCTGATCGGCCTGGGCCTGAACAAGCTGCATCGGACTTCCGAGCTCGAGGATACGCCCGAAGTGCGTGGCATGATCCGCGCGGTTCGGCATATGGTGTCGGTGGCGGACTAGTCTGCCACCGTCATCCCGGCGAAGGCCGGGATCTCGGCGAGACCCGCCGTGACCTTTACGACCTGAGACCCCGGCCTTCGCCGGGGTGACGAAAATGGGGAAGGGCTCGCCCGCCCTCATGCGCGACAAAAGCGAAAGCGAGTGCAGAACATGAAACTGAACGAAATCCGCGACAATAAGGGCGCCCGCAAGAGCCGCGTCCGCGTCGGCCGGGGCATCGGCTCCGGCGTCGGCAAGACCGCGGGCCGCGGCCAGAAGGGCCAGAAGAGCCGCTCCGGCGTCTCGGTCTTCGGCTTCGAGGGCGGACAGATGCCGCTCCACATGCGGATCCCGAAGCGCGGCTTCAACAACATCTTCGCCAAGGATTATGCCGAGGTGAATCTCGGCGCGATCCAGAAGGCGGTCGACGCCGGCAAGATCGAAGCCGGTGCGTCGCTCGATCATGCCGCGCTGAAGGCGGCCGGCCTCGCCCGTGGCGGCAAGGACGGCGTCCGTCTGCTCGGCAAGGGCGAGCTCAGCGCCAAGCTCAGCTTCACCGTCGCCGGCGCGTCGAAGGGCGCGATCGAGGCAGTCGAGAAGGCCGGCGGCAAGGTCGACGTGATCGCCGTCGTGCCGGCTGCCGAGAAGGCCGCTGCCAAGAAGGGCAAGGTTCGCGCCGCCAAGCTCGAGGCGCGCAAGGCCTGATTGCGGTTATTTTCGCAGGTGGGCGGGGCCGATCCGGTCCCGTTCGTCGCGAAGATGCATAAAGGCCCTTAGACAAGCCCGATCGGGCCCCTATATGAGCGGCGGGGCGGTCAAACGTTTCCCGCCGCTTTTGTTTCCCCCCGATTTTTTTTGGGACG
>Ga0068863_100008325_pt1 | contig 10131 bp, 6 predicted proteins | sample KBSSwiS62_FD_66596 | JGI IMG/M metagenome (GOLD analysis project Ga0068863, IMG submission 66596) | Switchgrass rhizosphere microbial communities from Kellogg Biological Station, Michigan, USA - KBS Switchgrass S6-2 | ecosystem: Host-associated > Plants > Roots > Rhizosphere > Soil ...
CGAGGTGTCGCGCGTGACGATCGAGTGCGCGAGGCCGAGGCGCCGGATCTCGGCGCGATGGAACTCGTACTCGCCGTCGAGCGACGCGACTTTCAGCCGCGCCCACGCCTGCGCGGCGAGCTTGGCGGCATCGCGCGTCGCGTCAACGTCGAGCGCAATCGTCTGGCGCCGGCCGTCGGGGTGCACGACGATCGCGCGCACGCTGCCCTTGGATTGCGTGAGTTCGCCGGCCAGCGTGAGCGTCCCGTCGTTCGGGTGGATCGAGGCGGCGACGAGTTGCGTCGCGCCGTCCGCTTCGAGCGCGACGATGCGCGTGCTCGCGCGCAGCAGCTTCGCGCTCGCCGACGACGCCGGCTCGGCCGTCAGGTCGATGTAGCGCCCGCCGGAACGTTCGGCGATGCCGCGCAGCCGGGCGTGGTCGGCACGCGCTGCGGCGTTGATCGTCATCACCGGCAGCTTGCCGGCGTCGAAGCGTTGCGCACCGAAGTTCGAGAGGCCGTCGGAGAACAGCAGGACCTCGCCCGCATCGCCATCGGCCGCGAATGCGCCGAGATCGGTCGCTCCGTCGTAGACCATGGTCTCGAGCGCATTGCGCAGCTCGCGCCAGTTGCCATCCTGGACCTCGAAGCGCTGCGGCGCTTCGGCCGCATCGCGCAGGCGCACGAGGTGCACGGTCATCCGGCGCGCTTTCGCGAAGTAGGCGTCGAGCAGCGCGAACTCGCGGTTGTGATCACGCTGCGCGCCGGAGCCCGACGCATCCCACGCCAGCGTGACGATGCGCGGCAGCGCGCGTGGCGCCGACTGCACAGCCACCGGCAGCTGCGCGACGAAGTAGTCGTGTCCGTCGAACCGCTGCGTCGTGACGCTGCCGCCGGCGGCGGGCGTCAGCGCGACGTCGAGCGTGCCGTTCAGCGCCGTGTCGTTCGCAATCCAGTCGAGTCGATATCCGCTGCCGGCGCTCGCGAACTCGGGCATCGCCATCCCGCGCACGCTGGCCGCCGGCCGGCCGGCGACGCCCGACACCTGCAGCGTCGCCGACAAGCTCGCGAGTCGCCCGTAGTCGATCGGCAGCCGATAGGCCACGCGACCGCCGCGCGCATTCAGCCACTCCGCGACGCGCACAACGACGACCTTGTCGCTGCGCGGCGGGAGCGGATACACGCGCAGCTTGTAGTTGTCGCCCTGCGTGACCGACAGCAGCGCCGGGTCGATGCGCGTTCGCGTCACGTCCTCGAACACCGCCTCGCCGCGCGCCTTCTCGATCGCCACGGCCTCGCGCAGTGCGCCGTTCACATCCATCGCCATGCCGACGACCGTCTGCCCTTCACGCAGCGGAAACTGCAGCTCGCCTTCGAGCTGGCGTGCGTTCGGATTGTGGAAGGTCATCTCGATCGAGGTCAGCGCACTGCGGCCGCTGATCTCGGTCTGCACGCGCACGGCGCGCAACGTGACCGGTGCTTCCGCCGGCGACGCGATCACGAGACGCGGCGCGATCAGCGCGGGCTCGGGCTGCAACTGCGCGTGCACGGGCAATGCAATGACCGCCAACGCGAGTGCGGCCGGGCCGAAGAGACGATGAAACATGGGTGGCTCCCTGGGTTGATGCCGTTGATACGGCCCAGCCCGAAGAACGGGGTGAACGCGCTGAATTACGATAGTTCTCATGAACCCCACTCCCCGCATTCCAGGCCACCGCTTCCTCCATTCCCCCGGCCCGAGCCGCGTGCCCGACGAAGTGCTGCACGCGATGAGCCGCCAGCCGATGGACCTGGCCGACCCGCGCGTCGACCAGACCATCGCCGCCTGCGAAGCCGGCCTGAAGCGCCTGCTGCACACCGAGCACGATGTGTTCCTCTACGCCACCAACGGCCACGGCGCGTGGGAGGCGGTGATCGCGAACCTCGTCGCGTCCGGACGCAAGGTGCTGATCCCGGGCACCGGGCATTTCTCGGATGGCTGGTCGGCGCAGGCCGAGGCGTTCGGCGCGCAGGTGATCCGCACGCCGTGGGTCGAGGGCCAACCTATCGACCCCGCCGTCGTCGAGGCCGCGCTGCGCGCCGACGAGGCGCACGAGATCGACGCGGTCTACGCCGTGCACACCGACACCGCGAGCGGCATCACGAGCGATCTCGCGGCGATCCGCGCGGCGATCGATCGCGCCGGGCATCCGGCGCTGTATGTCGTGGACGTGGTCGCCTCGCTGGGCGCGGCGCCGTTCGACATGAGCGCACTGCGCGCCAACGTCGCGCTCGGCGCGAGCCAGAAGGGGCTGATGGTGCCGCCCGGGCTCGGCTTCGTCGCGGTCGACCGGCAGGCCTTCGAATTCGCCGAGCGCAATCCTGCGCCGCGCTTCTACTGGGACTGGCGCACGCGCAAGAGCGAGTTGTCGTACCGCAAGTTCTGCGGCACGCCGCCGCAGAGCCTGCTCGCCGGGCTCGAGGCGTCGCTCGGCCTGATCTTTCGCGAGGGCGAGTCCGAGGTGCTGGCGCGCCATCGGCGCCTCGCCGGCGCGGTGCATGCCGCGATCGGTGGGTGGCGCGAGGGCGGCGCGGTGGACTTCTATTGCGACGTGCCGGAGGCGCGATCGACGTCGGTCACCGCGATCCGCGTCGCGCCCGGCATCGACCCCGAGCAGTTGCGCAGCGTCGCGCGCGAGCGCTTCGAGGTCGCGATCGCCGGCGGGCTGGGGCCGCTCGCCGGCCGGGTGTTCCGCATCGGGCACCTGGGCGATCTGAACCCGGCGATGGTCCTGGGTTGTCTCGCCGGCGTCGAGGCGGCGATGACGGTCGTCGGGATACCGTTCGGCCGCGGCGGCGTGGACCGCGCGATCGCCGCGCTGGCGTCGCAGAGCTAGCGACGCACGCTAGCGACGCAACAGCTCGAACGGGCCGCGCCCGCTCGCCGCCGTCAGCAGGCCCAGCACGCGTGCGGGCTCGCTGCCGACCATCGCCCAGTCGAAGCGCCAGCGCCAGTTGCCGGTCGCCGAGCCGGGCATGTTCATGCGATGGTGGCCGTCGAGGCCGAGCACGTCCTGCATAGGCACGATGCAGGTGTTCGCGACCGAATTGCACGCGGCGCGGATCATGGCCCAGTGCACATCCTTGGCGGTGGCCGCGAGGTAGCCGCCGGCGAACGAGCGCTCGGCCTCGCCGAGGCTGCCCCACCAGCCGCGCGAGGTGTCGTTGTCGTGCGTGCCGGTGTAGACGACCGAAGCCGGCGTGTGGTGGTGCGGCAGGTAGACGTTGCGCGCATCGTCGCCGAATGCGAACTGCAGGATGCGCATGCCGGGAAAGCCGCAGCCGTCGCGCAGCGCGACCACGTCCGGCGTGATCACGCCGAGATCCTCGGCGACGATCGGCAGCGGGCCGAGTGCGTGCGCGAGCGCGTCGAACACCGCCTTGCCGGGGCCGGGCACCCAGCGGCCGTCGATCGCGGTCGGGCTCGTCGCCGGCACTTCCCAGTAGGCCGCAAAGCCGCGGAAGTGATCGATGCGGAACGCATCGGCATGCGCGAGTGCACGGCGCACGCGCGCCACCCACCAGGCGTAGCCCTCGGCGGCCATGCGGTCCCAGCGATAGAGCGGGTTGCCCCAGCGCTGGCCCTCGTCGGTGAACGCATCCGGCGGCACGCCGGCGATGACCGTGGGCTGGAAGTGCGCGTCGAGCGTGTACAGGTCGGGTCGCGCCCAGCAGTCGGCGCTGTGGTGCGCGATGAAGATCGGCAGATCGCCCATCAGGAACACGCCGCGCTCGTTGGCGTAGACCTCCAACGCCGCCCACTGCGTGTCGAAGCACCACTGCACGAACTGCCAGTGGCGGATCTCGACCGCGAGCTTGCGCCGTGCCCGCGCGAGCGCGGCCGGGTCGCGGCGGCGCAGCGCAGCCGGCCACTTCCACCACGGCGCGCCCTCGTGCGCGCCTTCGATCGCCATGAAGAGCACGTAGTCGTCGAGCCAGTACGCATGCTGCTCGCACCAGGCCGAGAAGGCCACGCTGTCCTCGGTCGCGGCCTTGTCGAAGAAGCCTTCGGAGGCCGCGCGCAACTGCGCCAGCCGCCACGGCACGACGTGCGCATAGTCGACGCGCGCTGCATCGAAGCCGCCCGGCGGCAGCGCCGGCGCGGCGAGCCAGCCCTTCGCGACCAGCGGCTCGAGCGCCACCATCAGCGGGCTGCCGGCGAACGCGGAGACGCTCTGGTATGGCGAATCACCGGGCCCGATCGGCGTGGTCGGCAACACCTGCCAGATCGTCTGCCCGGCGGAGATCAGCCACTCGACGAAGTGATACGCCTCGGGCCCGAGATCGCCGATGCCGTGCGGCCCGGGCAGCGACGTGGGATGCAGCAGCACGCCGGCGCTGCGTTGGTTCAGGTTCATGGGTGGATTGTCGCGTGGCATCGATGGACGAGAATTCCGCTTGCCGGCACGGCCTGTGGCTGCTCGCGTTCGCGACGCCGCTGATCGAGGCCCGGGCGCGCCGCGACAACGCGCGCGGTTGATCGACGCGGTTCAGCCGCGCATCGCGTTCAGCAGATTCGCCAGCGCCACGGCGGACGAGACACCGAGCTTGTCGAAGATCCGCGACCGATGGACTTCGACGGTGCGCACGCTCAGGTGCAGCGCGTCGGCGATCAGCTTGTTCGGCTGACCCTCCGCGATCAGACGCATCACCTCGTGCTCGCGCTCGCTCAACTCCGCCAGTCCGCGCAGGCGCTGCGCGCGCTCGCGCCGGGCGCCGATCGCCGCGGCGCTCGCCGACAGCGCCTGCTCGATGCGATCGACCAACGCGTTGTTCGAGAACGGCTTCTCGACGAAGTCGAACGCACCGCGCTTGACGGCGGCCACGGCGGTCGGCACGTCGCCGTGACCGGTCAGGAAGATCACCGGCAGCGCCGTCGTCAACCCGCGCTCGATCAGGCGCTCGAACAGCGCCAGGCCGCTCATGCCGTTCATGCGCAGATCGAGCAGCAGGCACGATGGCGACGACGGCCATTCGTCCGGCCGCTGCGCCGCCGGCGTCGCGGCGAGGGCGGCCTCGAACGCCTCGGCGCTGTGATGCCCCTGCGACAGCAAGCGGCGCGAGCGCAGCAGCCACGCGATCGCATCGCGCACGACGTCCTCGTCGTCGACGAGATAGACCATCGGCAGGCCGAGTTCGGGCGGCAGTGCGGCCAGGGTCATGTGAACCCCTCGTCCGACGAATACGTCGGCCGATCCCCCGAGGGGATGCGGGCCGGCTTGGCAGGGCCACCAAGCGGCCCCTGCGTGGCCCCTGCCCGGCGCTCGGCCCGCTCCTCGCCATCCATGGTTCTGGAACCGGTCGGCACAACAACCGCCGGCAGCGTGAAGCGGAACTCCGCACCGCAAACGAGCCCACGCTCGTCGCGCAGGTTCGCGAAGTCCAGCGCGCCGCCGTGCTGCTCGACGATCGTGCGGCACACGCTCAGCCCCAGCCCCATGCCGTCGTTGCGCGTCGTGAAGAACGGCGTGAAGAGCTGACGCTCGACCGCCTCGTCGACGCCCGGGCCGCGATCGCAGACCGAGATCCGCACCCATTGCGGATGCGTCTGCACCGCGCGCAGCGTCAGCACCGGCACGCGCTCGGCGCTCACGCCCTGCATCGCCTGGATGCCGTTGCGCGTCATGTTGAGCAGCACCTGCTCGACCATCGCGCGATCGCACACGACCCGCGGCGCCGGCGAGCCGAGGTCAAGATCGACCCGCGTGTCGCTCTTGCGAGCCTGCAACCTCACGAGCGGCAGCACCGCCTCGATCAATGCATCGACACCGACCGCCTCGCGCGCATGCTCGCGCCGCCGCACGAAGTCGTGCACGCTCTTGATCACGCGGCCGGCGCGCTCGGCCTGCTCGGCGATGCGCTGTGCCGCCTGGTGCAGCATCGGCATCAGCTCGGGGTCGCTGCCGTGCGTCTCCATCATGTTCAGCGTGCCGGACGCGTAGGCGGCGATCGCCGAGAGCGGCTGGTTCAGCTCGTGGCTCAGCAGCGAGGCCATCTCGCCGGCGGTGGCCAGGCGCGAGGTCGCCTGCAGGCGCTCCTGCTGCTGCCGCGCCACCTCCTCGACACGGCGCTGCGCGCTCAGGTCGAGCACCGCGCTCATCCAGCCGGTGTGGCGGCCGGCGCTGTCCAGCAACGGCGCCTCGAACACCATCGCCGGGAAGCGCTCGCCGCTCTTGCGCACGAACACCGTCTCGAAGGTCTCGCGCATGTGGGTTGCGGGCGTGCTCGCGAGCCGCGTGTCCTGGCGATGCTGGTACTCGGCCAGATGCTCGGGCGGCCAGTACGGCGGCGTGGCGCGGTCGCCGACGAGCTCCTCGGGCCCGTAGCCGACCATCGCGCAAAAGGCCGGGTTCACGTACGTCGTGCGGCCCTTCAGGTCGCGCGCTCGCAGGCCGGTCACGACGGAGTCCTCCATCGCCTTGCGGAACGCGAGCGCGTCGGCCAGCGCGCCCTCGGCGCGCGCGCGGCGGCGCACGTCCCGCGCCAGCAGGACGACGACGCCGAACAGCGTCAGCGACAGGCCGATGACCAGGCTCGTCACCAGATCCGGCACGAGGCCCGGGCGCGTCGCCGCGCTGTCGACACGCAACTGCATCGCCGCGCCGGGCAGGTCGATCATGCGATTCGCGCGGTAGACACCGTTGCCGACATGCAGGCGACCGTGCGCCAGACGCGCGCCGTCGGCTTCGACGAACGACAGGTCGTGCCCCGGCGCGAGCGACTGCACCGAGAGCTGATCCAGCAGCCCGGGCAGCGAATAGCTCGCGACGACGAAGCCGACGACACGATCGGCCTCGCGCTCGGCCACGCACAGGTCCATCACCTCGAGGCCGCGGCCGTCGTGCTGCGGCACGAAGTAGCTGTGCGAATACGTCGGGCCGCCGCGACGCTGCGCCGCGCTGCAGGCCAGCTCGGTGTCGAGCTGCACGTCGTCGCGCCTCAGGCGGTCGAAGAGCGGCGCGCGCGCACGCGTATCGATCGCGTCGACGATCTTCATGGCGGCATCGCGGCGTTCGAAGCGCAGCAGTTCCTGGCGCGCCACCAGCAGCGCGGCGGCGCGTTCGCGCCACGCGCCGGTAGCGGCAGCGCCGCTCGGCATTGCGAGCACGTCCTGCAGGTCCTTCGCGAGGACTTGCTCCAGCTCGCTCACGGCCACTGCGGCCTTGGCCTCGACGTCGTCCTGCGTGCGCGCCTCGCGGTAGTGCACCGCGAGCACGACGAGCAGCGTCTGCGCCGCGACCAACAGCACGACCAGCGCGATCCACAGCAGCACGCGCAGCCGGCGCGGGCGCGGCACTTCGTCGATATCGCTCGGCGCGCGGGGTCGGGGCGGAATCATGCCCGCACGGTAGCCCAAAGTGACGATGCGGTGAATCCGGCGCCGGACCTGCGCCGCTCCACGGATTTCACTCCGGGACGAGCGCCGCCTCGGGGCGATCGGCGTCCGCTTTTGGCGCGGGCTTTTTCCGCGCCTGCAGGAAGAACGAGACCAACTGCCAGATCACGAACACGCCGATCAATGCGAGCAGCGTGCCGCTGATCGGTCGCTTCATGAAGGCGAGGAAGCTGCCGCGGCTGATGAGCAGCGCCCGCCGAAAGTTTTCTTCCATCATCGGGCCGAGGATGAAGCCCAGCATCAGCGGTGCGGCGTCCAGGTCCAGACGCATGAACAGGTAGCCGCCGAGACCGAAGGCCGCTGTGATGTAGATGTCGTCGAGATTGTTGTTGACGCTGAAAGTCCCGATGCAGCAGAAGAACAGGATCGCCGGGAACAGCACGTTGTACGGGATCTTGAACACCGACAGCCAGTAGCGCACCAGCGGCACGTTCAGGGTGATCAGGAAGCAGTTGCCGATCCACATGCTGGCGACCAGGCCCCAGAACAGCTCGGGGTGGCCGGCGATCATGTTCGGACCGGGCTGGATGCCCTTGATGATGAAGGCCGCCATCATCAGCGCCATCACGGCGTTCTCGGGGATCCCGATGCTCATCAGCGGAATGAAGCTGGTGCGCGCAGCCGCTTCGTCGGCGGCGGCCTGCCCCGCCACGCCTTCGATCGCGCCGCTGCCGATCTCGTGCTTGTACTTGCTGACCTTCTTGTCGACCGCATACGCCGCGAACTGGGCGATCACCGGCCCGCCGCCCGGCAGGATGCCCAGGAACGAACCGATCACGCTGCCGCGCAACGCGCTCGGAATGATGCGCTTGAATTCTGCCCAGGTCGGGATGAGGTTGATCTTGCCGTTGAAGGGCGAGCGTTCCTCGCGGTTGTCGAGATTCTTCGTGATCTCGGCGATCCCGAAGCAGCCCAGCGCCACGCTGACGAGTCCGACACCGTCGGCCAGGAAAGGCAGGTCCATCGTGAAGCGCTGAACGCCGCTGGTCACATCGGTGCCGATCTGTCCCAGCAGCACGCCGATCAGGCACATCGCCATGCCGTTGAGCAGGCTGCCGGTGGTGACGAAGCTCACGCAGACGAATCCCACCAGCATCAAGGCACAGTAATCGGCGGGGCCGAACAGGAAGGCCACCTCGCCGAGCATCGGCGCGAAGAACGAGAGCACGACGATGGCCACCGTGCCGCCGATGAAGCTGGACACGCCCGCGGTGAACAGCGCCAGGCCGGTCTTGCCCTTGAGCGTCATCTGGTAGCCGTCGATGCAGGCCACGATGCTGCTCGCGTGCGGGATCTTCATCGTGATCGCGCTCACGCTGTCGCCGTACTGGGCGCCATAGTAGATGCCCGCCAGCATGATGAGGGCGCCCGTGGTGGGTATCGAATAGGTCAGCGGCAGCAAGAGGCTGATCGTCGCCAGCGGGCCGAGCCCGGGCAACAGGCCCACGAGCGTGCCCACCGTGCAGCCGAGGGCGCAGAACATCAGGTTCTGCCAGGTCAGCGCATGTTCGAAGCCGAACGCGAGGTTGTGCAGGACGTCCATCATCAGTACAGGGGCAGGTTGAGGCCGAGGAGTTTTTGGAATGCGAAGGCCACGGCGATCAAGCCCGCCGCGATCTTGATGTTGCGCATCACCGAATAGGAGGAGCCGGCGAACGCAGAGCAAAACACCATGAACACGATGCCGACGGTCATGTTCAGGAAGTGCGAGAGCAACGCGAATCCGCACAGACTCGCCAGGATGATCGCGATGTTCCGGGCCTGGAAGTCCAGCGGCACGTGCTCGACGAAGCGCGCGCGCACCACGGTCACCACGCCGATCAACAGCAGCAGGCCGCTGACCATGAGAGGGAACAGGCCGGCGCCCGCGTGGCTGAACTCGCCGATCGGGTAGCGCAGCGCCGGCAGGCCGAAGGCCAGCGATATCGCGATCAGGACCAGGCCGCGGACAAGATTTCGATCGTTCATGTGTCGTCGCTGGAGTACGCATTCAGTCTAGGCAGCCATTCGGACCGCGCGCTGTGGGAACTACGTACACTGCAAGATCAGTTCATCAGCATGGAGACGGATCATGAGCAAGCGTGATGTGGTGGTGCTGGGCGCGGCGCGTTCGGCGATCGGGACTTTCGCCGGGTCGCTCGCCGACATGGAGCCGGCCGAGCTCGCCGGGGTCGTGATGAAGGAGGCGGTCAAGCGCTCCGGCGTCGATCCGGCGGCGATCAACTACGTGACCGTGGGCAACACGATCCCGACCGAGAGCCGCTTCGCCTACGTCGCGCGCGTCGCCGCGATCCAGGCCGGGCTGCCGATGGATTCGGTGGCGATGGCGGTCAACCGGCTGTGCTCGTCGGGCCTGCAAGGCATCGTCACGACGGCGCAGAACATCCTGCTCGGCGACTGCGACTACGGCGTCGGCGGCGGCGTCGAGGTGATGAGCCGCGGCGGCTATCTCTCGACGGCGATGCGCAGCGGCGCGCGCATGGGCGACACGAAGCTGATCGACACGATGGTCGCCACGCTGACCGACCCGTTCGGCGTCGGCCACATGGGCATCACGGCCGAGAACCTGGTGACGAAGTGGGGCATCACGCGCGAAGAACAGGATGCGCTCGCGGTCGAATCGCACCGCCGCGCCGCCGCGGCGATCGCCGAAGGGCGCTTCAAGTCGCAGATCGTGCCGATCGTCAAGCAGACCCGCAAGGGCGAGGTCACCTTCGA
>Ga0068863_100008326_pt1 | contig 10131 bp, 21 predicted proteins | sample KBSSwiS62_FD_66596 | JGI IMG/M metagenome (GOLD analysis project Ga0068863, IMG submission 66596) | Switchgrass rhizosphere microbial communities from Kellogg Biological Station, Michigan, USA - KBS Switchgrass S6-2 | ecosystem: Host-associated > Plants > Roots > Rhizosphere > Soil ...
ATATTCAATCTTAAGAGGTTTAAATTCTCCTCCTACTATTCCATTTCCTTTCATAACCTTGCCCCTTGTTATCCTTTCTCTGCATTATGCAGCGATTAGGAACTCCAAGTCAATCAGAGAAGATTTTACTTCGGCACACATTTTACCGAATTTGTCCTCACCTTCAATCAAGTCCATAATGAATTGCGCGTTAGCAGTACGCAATAAGCGAACCGCTTTAGAACAATCCAGAGGGCTGATATTAGTAGGATTATCGCCATTTGTGCCCGCTGTACAGTTTATAGGCGGTGCACCCGCTTCCATCATACTTCTAGCAAGCTGATCCTCGGTTTCGCGTAAACTTTGTCCGAGCGTCGACACTGCACTGTTTAATACCGATTGTTACTCACCTTACGGTGGGAATGGTCATTTCTGCCATTCTCCAGACCTTTCGTCGTCTGGGCCGGACTATCGCATCATCCTAACGGATGCCCTCTCACTTAGTCTCTCACGGTGGGATTTGCATCCCTTCCGCCCTGTCGCCATGCCTTTCGGTTTAGGCTTCCAAGTCAATCAGAGTGGGTTTATAGACCCCATATTTGTTTAACTGCTTAATATATTCATAGCAATGTTCTCTAAACTCTAATTCTTTTTCTTTGATACCTTCACGGTTATATTTAGTGCGTTCAAAGTTTTTGCAGAATTCGAGCATTTTTATTGCTTGTTTTTGTTTAATTTTAAGATGAGGAATGCATTTTTCTAAAAATGGAATTGCTTGATCACGTGTGTAAATGCCAAATCTATAAACCATACTATTTGACATTGTTCTTCCTTTAAGAGTAAAAACAGATCCATTAGCACAATTCTCAACAATATAATTTATTCCTTTAATATCAGTCATAGAAAGCAAAATTGCTGGTCGATATTTGGAATTTATCATGCCTTTATCGCCATTTTCTTTTGCTATAGAAAAAGATCCATCAGTATCTAAAAGACCTGCCACATAAGCCCAAAAAATAGAATCTTCACTATCTTTTCCGCATCTTCTAGAATAAGTTTCATTTGAAACTCGACTATCATTAAATGATCTCATTTTAATGTAATCTTTTTCCTTATTTTGCAAAATTTCTTCAGATAGTTTTATTCTTCCTGCTCTGGGATTATTTATAATAAATTCTTTTAAAAATATAGCTCTTTCCCTTTTTATGACTAGATAAGGAATAATTTTTTCTAAAAAAGGTAAACACATTGGAGCTTTTTCTAGCTTCCATTGATGGGAGTCTTGACGACTATGTCCATCTTTAGCAATGTGAGCTTTTCTTGTAAAAATTGAACCTTTATACTCATTCATGAAATAATCAATTAATTCTTTACTCCAATTGGCAAGCTGAATAACAGGATAATAAAGAGGTGAATATCCTTCTTTATCTCCTTTTTTCTTCATGATGGAAAAACTTCCATCACCATCTATTACTCCAGCACAATAAGCCAATTTTTCCTCTTCTTTCATATTTTTCTCCTTGTGGTTACACAAAGAGTTTAACAAAACTAAACATTAACTGCAATAGGCGAGTAAACTTAAGCTGCTATTTTATATTCTTCGCAATATAAAAAATGCCTTCTAGGGTCTTCGTTAATTAACATTACCTGTTCCTGGAGGATTATATACGATCCATACCAGTCGATCCTTGCGTCGATGTCTAAGGCAGTAAGTTGCTGCGCTGGAGGGTCTACAATTCCATTACCCAAAGGTATTGGAGCGGTTAGCAAGTTCTGATAACGTCTACGTCTCAGAATATCGCCAGCTTGTTGATCCATCGTTATGGGATAACCCATTGTAGTATGAATCAAGTCTGGCATAGGACGAGCAAGTAACTTCATGGACAACTGTTGTTGTACCGCTGGAGGTAAAATGCTTGTTGTTGTGGGGCCTGACATAATCTTAACCTTACGTTAAGACGAAGCCAACCATGTAAAGCCGTTTTACTTTCGAGAAGCTGCAAGAGTTTCTTTCCAAAGAGTATTCTTTTGCTCTTTAGACATACGTGAATTAGATAGTGCTGCCGCAGTTGATACAGCTTCAGAGCGAACCCCTAAACTTCCTAACTTCGGCTTTCCTTCCTTTTCATTTACTCTTGTTTGCTCTTGAGAAATAGGTTTATCTTTCGACGCTATTGCAGCCTTATCAGCTTGATAACGCGCATCTTTTTTGATGAGATTGTACACCTTTCTCAAAGGATTCACAGCTTTCTCGACAGCCTCACGGTTGTCTTCGTCACTTTTGATATATTTTTCAATATTCTCAGCTGTGACGACGTCCTTAAAATCAGCGAACTCTTGAGCAGTCTGTAGGATTTGAACTTGTTGATCCTTTTCAGCTAGCTTACGCTCATAATCCGACATTTTTTTATTCATCGAATTAAAAGCTTTAACAAGTTTCTTCCCATCGGGGAATTCTTCTTGTTCTAGCTGTCTATAATCATAGTCTTCTTCCTGTGGTTGTTGACTTGCTTGCTGCTGCCGTTGCAACGACTGCGCTTGCTGATCCTTGTACCACTTTAGTTCCTGCTCCGATTGCCACGCTTTTCTATCGGAGTCCTCTTTAGCTTTCCTAAGCTCTGCGAAACTCTCTTTAGGAGTCTTTGCATTGCTTTCATGGTTTTCTTCAGCCTGGTCAGCCACATCAGGAATTTGGGCTTGTTCTGTTAAACTCATGTGTTTCCTTTGAGATGGCGAATTCTCTGTTGCGCCGAAATCGCGTCAATGTGATACTGACGTGATATTAGATCAAGATATATTTAAAATTACAATTTGTTGCAACTTAAAATTTAGGTTTTGCTTATGAGTGATGATTTAGAAGAAATAGTTTACATGATGGCCGTTGAGAAAACAGTCAATTTGATATTTAATATTGAAATGGCATTGAATTTCTTTAATGATAATAAAATAAAGCCCGATGAAGCTGTAGTTAAAGCTTTAGGGCCATTAATAAGCGAATTGGATAAGTGGATTAAACAATCTTCCCATTGATAGCATAATCTTCAATTTTCTCAAGTTTATCATTGCAATACTTTCGAAGCATTATTACAAGTTCTTTGTCGAATTTTTCTGGATTGGCGAGAATATATGCAATTTGTTCTTTTTTAGGAATGTTCCATTCAGGCTTAACTATGCCTCCTTGATCTACTGACCAAAGATAATGATCAGTCATTTGATAAGGACTAGGACGAGTATAACGGCATAGAAACGTAGGTTGATAGCGAACCCCCTTTTCAGTTTGGATAGCTTGAAACCAAAAATGTATGTAATATTTTTTAGTTACACCTTTATCAAAATTATTTTGTACTATTCTATCTATTCGATATTTTAATTTATCCATATATAAAGCTAAAACATCGCCAACTTCAACTGTCATTATCGCAACCATTCATACATATCCAAGCACAATATTCTCTTCCAATTACTTCACTTTTATGATATCCGCATTTTTCACATTTAGGAATTTTTACTTCTTTTCCATCAGAATCGTACATTTTAACTTGAGAAATATCTAAAAATCTTACAGGCATTGAAGAACCCCATTCGCATTCCATTATCTCACCATCTTTGCACCACCGTTAATAGACCTATTGCTATGCACTGAACTTGCAGTTGGTTTGCTAACATAGCCTGATTGTGGCTTATGCAGATTCGGAAGCTTCTTTATTCTTGGGGGAATCATTGTCATGTAAATTACCAAATTTATATTTTTTTAAAATATCCTTATCAATAGGCATTTCTATTTTTGGTGCTTCTGATGATTTCATAGTTATAATTGTTGAAGAATCAGCCATAATTATTTTTCCCCAGAATTCTGCTTCTGCTTCTTAGCTTGCGGACTAAATGAATTAGACATCTGCAAAGGCGGCTTACCAGTATTGCGATATCTATCTTGCTTTGTACTTAATTCTTTACTATTTGGCACACTAGGCTTGCTTTGCTCTGGGATTATCTTTATTCCGGCCATTTTATTTCCCCTTTCTAGCTTTTTCAGCAGCGAATTTTTCTGCTTTTCTAGCTGGTTTAGTTCCTGCTTTATGCATAATTGGCCCAGTTCCTTTTTCATTAGCAAATGGATCTCTTTGCATAGTTTGTTTTAAAACTCTTTTAACTTTAGGTAAACCTTTCATTATTTTCCTTTATAGGCTTTTTCTAGGGCTTCAAATTCTTTCACTTTCAATCCTTAAATAATAATTAGTAACCAATTATGTTATAATTAGACTTATAACATAAAAGTGAGTTCCGATTGGATTCGAACCAACAACCTGCATAACTGAGCTTTACCCCATAATACCGCCTCTCTTCCAGTTGAGATACGGAACTCTCAAATCTATTTATTAGCCATCTTTTCGCGAGTATAAGGCTTATGAGCCAATGATCTATCATCATGACCATCGATCTTCTTTCTTACTTGCTCATAAGAATTAGATGCGCCTGCTGGAGGCTTAGGATCATGATTCTCTTTGATTGGTGAATAATCTGCGCCAGTGTTACCTTTTCCAGAACCACCCATAGACTTATTTTTATGACTGTGTGCCATTTGAAACCCCTTTAGGTTGTGACATTGCTATTTCCTTGTCATCTTGCCTTTTTTGAATATTTTCTATCAATGAAAATACCTTAACAAAATCTTCAATTCCCATACTTTCTACTTCTTTAACAGCTTTAACTTGATCTAAATGAGCGGCAGCTAATTCATGTTTAGACTTATTATGAGCCGTAGCTATCTGGAATTGCTCAAGATGACCTTTTTGAATTCTTTCTTCTGCAAGTGCTCGATCGCTCATTGCCTTAGATTGCAGAGATTCGTTTACAATTTGCTGATTCTGCATCTGAAGTTCCGCCATTTTCTGCTCTTGCTGCTGCTGACCTTCTTGAGTCTTTTGGATGGCTTCAATAAGTTTATCCTTGTCTTGAATGGTAAGATCACTAAGCAACTGATCTGGCGGAATAGGTAGGCCATCTTTCCATAGACTGTATTTTTGAAGATAAGCAAGTTGCTTCGTAGTAGCTGTAAGAGGTGCATTTGTAACCACCGCATCGTATCTTTGAAATGATTTATCACGGAATTCATTTGTTGGTTCTTCCTCGATCATTCTCTTGATCTTGCCCAATGTATAGTTTTTTTGGATAAGAGCCCAATGGAGACGTCCGGCGTTCCTTTGGGAAAGATCAAGATTATCAAATAGTTCTTGTAAGGTAGTGAGCGCAGCACCTTGGCGCAACTGTTCTGTAATTCCCACGTCACTGTCTTCCGCTTGTCCCAAAAGTTCAGGTGTAACACCTGCATTTGACTGTATATCCTCTTTAAGGAATTGAGTCGCCTGATAGTTTGCAGGATTAATATTAGCGCCTGGTTTGTCATTGAGTGATTGCAATCTCCCCTTTTTAAAAAACCTTACTTTTCCAGGTCCCACTTTGAAAGCATCCGAGTCGTCAATGAGTGCGTCTTCTTCAACATCGACGCCAGAAAACTGAGCAGCGAGAAGGTCCAATTCAAGTTGTTTCCTGTAATTATATAAGTATTGACTATCTCGTATGTTTCTAATAATTCCTTGATAACGAAATGCATAATTGTTATTGGCAAGATCATGATAACCCACAAAAGGAGTAAAAGGATACATGTCAACGCCGAGAGGATTAGGGCCATCGTAAAAGCAAGTATTATTAACAATGATCGCAAGGTGTACGGTTGGCACTTTTTCTTTAACCACGACAATATGCGGATATTGCGCTTTAAGTGTATCCATTTCATCTTTATTAAAATCTACCTCTGTACTCTCATATGTCTCAGGATCAACAATAAATGTTCCCATACGTTCAGTTAGATACCAATATTCATCATAAGCAAGCCAGCCTTTGCGCCTAATATTATATTGCTGAGGCATAAAAGTAAATTTAGTATCAAAATAAGCTTGATCATTAAGCATGTCAATATCACGTTCACGACCGGGTAATAACTGTTTAACCTGCTCTTTATGAAGATATTTCCTTGTACGAATAAATTGGCAATCACTTAAATCCATCTCTCGCCAAAAAGCATCCATCATTATCATATCAGCACTAAAACATTCTGTTCGCAAATCTCCACATATTGGATCACGTCTATAATCTATCCATGAATGCATTAAACTTAATCCAGTAATTCCAGCAGCTTCCTTAAAGCATGAACTAATCGTATTATAAGTATCATCATTAGAATAAGCTGATTGTAAAGCTTTTGTACCTTGAGATGCTGTCTGAGCACTAGATCCATGAACTGGCAGCATTTGAGTTGCTTTACGGTGCTGACGCTGTCTACCGCACACCATATTGACTACTGGCATACTATTGTTAAATACAAACTTTTGATGCTCGTAGGAAAGACCTGAATACATATTTAAGTAACGCTGGTCACCAAGGTAAACTTTTCTATCAATACATTGTTCATAATGGAAAAGCTGCCATGCGCTAAGATTCTGTTGATATCTACTATCTGCTTCAGCTACTATATCTCGCTTACCATCTTGGTAGTATGTATTATATATGTTCGGAACAACTTGCGATCTTTCGAGCATTCCACTGGACATGTTATACCTATATTAAAACTTTTATATATACCATACAGGCAAAGAGGATTAAAGAGAAATGGATGACACAACACAAGAAATTTGGACTGAAGATTTAATAAATCTAGAAAATCAGGTTAAAGAATATAAAAAAACTTTGGAAGAAGTCTATAGACATTTAGACAATTTAAAATATGAATGTAGTACTCGAGAGTATACTTTGGACGAAGATGAAATATCTTGGATATTCTATTGCCGTGATACTATTTGGCTAACACTTAAAAAATTTGGTAAAGAAAATGGATGAAGAGAAAGAAAACTGGTTTGGAAAAACTTTAATTTTAAAAGAACAGGTTATTTGCAATGAAGAAGATGAAGACCTAAAGCTATTCAAAGAATGCTGCGAGCATGTTTGCAAAATGTATGTAAAGATTCAAAAGGATAAAGAAATTCAGGCTGAAGGAGTTGAACCTTCCCGTCCGTAAGTTTTTTAGGCTTACCATGCTGTACCGTGGCTAGCCTGCTTATTTAATTCTTTCATTCCATTATACTGATTAATATTCAGTCTCATTAAATTTTAACGTCTCTATTATTTCATCAACCATCAAATATAAATCTGAATCACATAAAGAAAACACTAAACCCCATTTATCAAGAATTTTTAATACTGATATTTCTTCTAGTGTCCCTGTAAAAACTCTATCTCTTATTTTTAATTCTATTTTTTTCATTCTGTACCTCGGATAGCCTGCTTTAATTCCTATATGATTAGCAATTCGAACTTCATTGCATTCTTTGCAACGATGGACTCTTTTTGGTGAATCAAAGTTTTTACATATTTGCATTGTTGATTCAACCCAATCAGAGCACCCACAGTCACATTTCTCTTGAGGGATATACATCTTAGAATATTCATCCTCATCAAGTGAATGAATGCAACTTCTTGGCAATATGCCGAAATGAAAGAATTCGCTTTTACTTGTGTCCATTTTCTTTTTCCAGGCAAAATGTTGATTCACAAAGTGGGCAGATTAAATAATCTTCATTATATGGTTCAACACCCTTGCATATTTCTAGTAAAGTCAAGCAAATACACATTCCAGATATTTGCTTTGAAAAATATATATCTTTTTTTTCTTCGTCATTCATGCTGTACCGTGGCTAGCCTGCTTATTTATTTTTCATATAAATAAATTCTGGTTCATTCCATTCTTCATACCATTTCCACCCAAGCAATTTCCCTTCTTCTTCTTCCAAATAAGGCATCACCCAATCAATAAAAAAATTAATTTCATTATCATAATCTTTAAGATCAGATCTTGAAAACAAATAACTTCCATCAAAAAAATTACAAGATGCGGGAATATGATAATAAGAGTTGCATCTTCCTATCTGATCCCATCGTTCACATTTGAAAAATTCATGATCAGGAAGTGAAATATCTAATTTTATCTTCATGTTTTCATCCCAAATGTCAATATTTGAAGATGGATTAAAAAGAAAATCCAAAATATATTTAACATTTTCAGGAAGTTCTCTAATAATATCTGATTTAATAAGTAATTCTGTGTACATTCCCATTTATTTCAAGTCTGATAATGTTTATTATGTAATTGTCTAACAAGCCTATATTACATGCAGATAGGGTATTTTAATTTTATCAACACTAATATTGAAAGATTATATAGTTTTAGTTCTGCCTTTCCCATATTCCATCATTTTCGTGAGGTATTTCTTTAACTTTAATATGAGAATTATACATGTTGTCAAATATTAAGTTTACTGTGCCATTGTTTTCTGACTTAAGTAGCACTGAACTTCTAAAACCTTCTCGCGTTAATCTTAAATCAATGTAAATATCTGGACTACGCAAATCCTTGTCAACTTGCTGACAAATAGCTAGTGACCAAACAATTTTATCTAAAATGGAATGCCAAACGTCTCGATAAGTAAAATCACAATCAGGAAAATTCCTTATAAAATCTAATATAATATTCCCCACATCTTTTATGTGAGTGAAATCATTCCATTCATCAATTGGATCAGATGTATATAGTATATATTTATTTTCAGTCATAATTTTACCAAGTTAATAATTGAAAAATTATATAGTTTCATTATTCTTTCCTAAGTTCAATTTTAGGTTGCATTTTTTTATATGCATTAACTAAATCAACAACTTTGGAAGGGGCTTGAACATATGGAAACCACGATATTCCATAAGATGTATCAAGTCCAAATTCAATGTTTTTATCTTTATATCTCCATTGATGTGGGGAAGACCAATGTTCTTTTGTTATTCTTTCTAAGTCATGCAATCTAATTGTCATGATTAATCCTTAGGCACTTCTGGTAAAGGCATCCAATGGGTAGGACTAGTATATGGTGCCCATTCGTAATAAGTATTCCATCCTGAATTAGTCACAAAATAATTTTTATCATCTTCCCAATATCCATGAAATTCTTCTTGATCAAAATATCCTGCATGAATTCCGTCTTTATGATTGAAAACCAATACTAAATCATCATTTTCCGGCAATCGATCTTCAACTTTAATCCACTGGTTATCGCCCATATTCCATCTAGCTCCGCAACATTCACATTTATTCATTTCACCTTCAAATATTTAGCAATCTCACTAGCAGTCTGCCAACTTAGCTTCCATTTTCTTTGCATCAATGGAATCGACAAATGTTTGTAGATTATATAGTATGTCTGGATTTCATGCAGCAGGTCTTTTGAGATGTTCATTTTAAGATTCAAATTTAATTTGCAATGTAAGTTCAATTTCTTTTTTTATCTGTTCTAAAACTTTCTCTATTTGAGAAGAAGAACATCCATGAAGTGTATTACAAAGATTTTCTATTGCTTCGATTTGATCTTGTGTCATCTTTTATCTCCCTGCATAATGAACATTTCTTTTGATTAGGATATTCAATTTTAAAACTTAAATTACAAATTTTACATATTTTCTCTTTTTTTAAATAAAGTTTAATGTTTTTAAACCTGTTTTTGCTTATGCATCCGCATGATTTTGTAGCTTTTGTAACAAGACTATTTGAAGCAATATATTTTTCGTTACCACAATCACATTTACAAAGACATTTTGGAGGTTTTCCAGTTCCTAAATTATTATAGGTAGATTTAATTACTGTTAACATTCCAAATCTTTGACCTATTAAATCTCTTTTTTTCCATAAACCTTGATTCTGATTTCTCATTCTCCGAATACAACCACAATTTCGCGCATCTCTTATAATACGAGTAGATGTTAATGTAATATCTCTTCCACAATAACATCGGCAAAAATATAATCTTTCCGATCTACCATTATTTTTTTTAGATTCAACAAAACATAGAACAGTGAGTAAACCAAAAACTTTTCCTGTAATGTCAATAAATTTTCTACTCAAAACTATCTACCCATAAACGGAGGTTGCTGTCCCAATGGAGGCTTAGGTTTCTGTCCATATGGAGTTTGAGCCTTGAGTCTATCTAAGCTTTCCTTGCTCATTGATCCAGGACCTCTTCCGAATTGAATACGTGCATTTGCCATATATCGAAT
>Ga0068863_100008328_pt1 | contig 10130 bp, 3 predicted proteins | sample KBSSwiS62_FD_66596 | JGI IMG/M metagenome (GOLD analysis project Ga0068863, IMG submission 66596) | Switchgrass rhizosphere microbial communities from Kellogg Biological Station, Michigan, USA - KBS Switchgrass S6-2 | ecosystem: Host-associated > Plants > Roots > Rhizosphere > Soil ...
ACCTCAAGGGCTGCACCGTCCGTCTTCACACTGCACGACGTCGTCTGAAACGACGAGCTCCCGCGCCTGATGTCCGACTCGCTCCGCGGCGGCCCGATGATCTCGCGGCCCGGCTTCATCACGAGCGGCGCATCCCAGAACGCATACCAGCGATTCTTCGCAATCACGTCGGGCGTCAGTTCCACGCCGGCGGCCTTGAGTGGGTCCGCCTGCTGCGTCGACATCCGCCGAATGCCGCTGACGAAGTGATATTCCGGCGTGAGGTTCTGTCCGAGCGTAACCCAGGAGCCGCCCGATTTGCGCACTGCCAGCTCGCGGACGATCGGCTGACCGCCCTCGATCGCGTATCGCGTCCGCATCTCCGAGCCGTTCTGGCCGTTCCACGCGACGGTCAGCACATTCTGGTCCATCGCCGCGGTCAGACCCGAGCTCGACTTGTACTGCGCCATGTCACAGGTCACGGCGTCCGCGCGTGGAGATGCGCCGACGACTTCGACCGACGTCGACCCGAGAAGCGCCGTGGACGCGGTCACGATCGCGGCGATTCCGAAGAGGCTCAATCTCTTGACTGTCATGGCGCTCTTCCTTTTGTTATTTCGAGCTCGTTGTCTGCGTGGTTCTGGGTGACAACCAGACCGGCTGCGCGAACGCGCCGTTGCCCGCGGAATCCCACACGGCAAATCGCACCCAGGCTTTTCCGGTCGCGTTGAACGGGATCGCGAAATGCCTGGTGCCGAACGGACCGCTGTCGGTGGCTGCAATCACCTGGCGATCGACTTTCTTGCCGTCGCTCCATACGACTTCGACGAAGTTCAGCGGGAAGGTCCAGTCGACGTCAGCGGCAATCGTGCGCTGATTGCCCGTCCCCGCCACCGTGTAGTTCCTGATCAGGATCTCGCCCGTTGTGACGAAGAAGTTGCCGTCGCGCAACGACTTCAAAACCGGACTGTAATCGTCTTCGGGTCCTGGGGTCTTTTCGATCTTCAGGTAGTTCACCGGGAAGTTCGCATACAGATCGTCTTCGGGGCCCTTCTTGTAGGTGTCGATGTCGGCGATGGCGTATTTCGGCGCGACCCCAGAACCCGCGTACATGTTGTTCATGGTGTCGATCGCATCGAAGCAGCGCCAGTCGCACATCCGGACTTCGGAGTTGTCCTGACCCATCCCCGGCTTGAACGCGACTCCCAGATATCGATCGTTCTTCACGTACGGCTTGTCCCAGATCAGATCGGGATAGCCGGTGGTGCTCTTCGTCCGCGGATGCGCGTGATACCAGTACGCGCCCTCGGCGTCCATCATCGCCTGCACGTCCGCGGCATTGCCCGTGTGATACACCTTGCCGTAGCCCGCCACCTCCTCGACGAACGGCTGTCCTGGCTGTCGCACTTTGGTCCAGTAGACATCCTTCGGCCACAGGATGTTGTAGTGGCCGCCGAAGTACGCGCTGGGCTCTTCCCACGGCACCACCAGGAAATCCTTGTCCGACGCCCGCCGCGAGGCGTCGAAATAGTCCTTCTGTTCAGCGAGCCGCAGCGGGCCCGGGTCGTTCGGGTGCAACTCGAAATGGAAGTCGCTCAGGCCGATGACGTTCAGGCCGATCGAGCGCATCGCGATCAGGTCCTGGAACGGCGTGTCGAGCGATCCCGATGCGCGCTGCCGACCGGTGAAGTCGAGATGGAAGTGATTGACGAACGTCTTGTAGCCGGGGATCGGCTTGAACGCATCGCCGTGTGTGAACGCCAGCACCGCCTGACGTGCCGGCTCTCCGGCGTCGGGACTGGCGTAGAAGTAGACGCCCATCTTCTGCACGGTGCCTGGCGGCGCGTTGTAGAGGGCGAAGTTCTGCACGTAGCGCGGCTCTTCTTCACGCTCGGGCATCCCGACGCCGATCCCGAACTTCCCTTCCGCGTCCTTTCGATACCACACGTAGCCGAGATTCGTGTCCTTCTCGCGGGTGAAGAAGAAGGTGTGTGGTGGAGGAAACGCCGCAATGGCGCCGCCGTTTGCTTCAGCCACGATCAGCCGATTCTGTGCGCGCACCCGCGCGAGCGTCGTATTGACCACGCCGCCGAACTGGTGCAGCTGAGGATGACCGCCGGTGTCGCGCCAGGTGACGCGCGGCGTGAGGTCGGTCGAGAATCCTTTCAGCCCAGCGTCGTACTTATAGGCCACCCACGGTTCGCTCGTCTTGGCCGCCGCGTCCATCCGCACCAGATTGGCGCCCTTGTACACGGTGAACTGCAGGTCCCCAGAGAAGATCCCCATCGACAATCCTGGGAACGTCACGATGAGGCTCGCACCGTCGGTCTTCACGCTGCACGACGTGGTGTGGAACGACGCGTCGGCGCGCCGAATCTCGGACGGCGTCCGCGGCGTGCCCAGCGTCCGGTTGGGTATCAGCGAGTCGGCAGCCTGAGCCTGGCCACGTCCGCCACGCCCTTCGCCGCGCCCCTGTTGAGGCTGTTGAGACCGGCGCCATGCCGCTTCGTCTTGCATTTCCTGCGACCCTGGCATGACGAGCGGCGCGTCCCAGAACGCGTACCACCGGTTCTTGTTGATCACCTCTTCTGTCAGCTCGATACCCGCCGCCTTCAACGGGTTCGCCTGATCGTCGGCCATCCGGCGAATGCCGGTGACGACGTGATATTCCGGCGCGAGGTTCTTGCCGAGCGTGGTCCACTGTCCGCCGGCTTTCTTGACCGCCAGATCCCGCACCACTGGCTGGCCGCCGTCGATCGCGTATCGCGCCCGCAGATCGGCGCCGTTCTGGCCGGCCCACGACACGACGAGCGCGTCCTGTTCGACCGCAGCCGTCAAGCCCTGTGTCGCCTTGTACTGGGACAAGTTGCAACTGATGGAATCGGCAAACACCGGCGGTACGAATGAAATGCCAGTTGTCCACACCGGCAGCGCGAGGGTAGCCGCCGCGGCGGACAGGCCGGCAGATCTGAGCATATTCTTCACGGTCATCTTGCCTCCCAAGTGGCAGCCCGGGGTCAGACCCGAGTCTGACCCCAACCGAAACCTCAGAACCGGAAACGCACGCCGAGCCGCGCGATGCGGGCCGGGATGACGTTGGTGACGTAGCCGAACGACGGACCCGCCTGGAAATTCGCAGACGTCGGCGTTGCCGCGTTCAGCACGTTGAAGACGTCGAAATCAATATCGAAGCGCCGCTCCCCGCCGATCGAGAGCTGCTTGCTCCCGCGCAAATTTAGAATGTTTAGCGCCGAGAGGTTCTGGCTGCCGTACGGTTCGAGCCTGATCGTCGTGTTGCCGTTCTGAGCGATAGCCGGCCCGCCGTCCGGATCGGCCTGGCGGAAGATGTAAGTGCGCTGCCCTTTGACGCCGCTCTTGCTCTGCAGGAATCCGGACAGCGTCACGTCGCCCGGCAGACGATAACTGCCGCTGACGCTGCCAGCCCACGTCCAGGTCTCGTCCAGCGGGAAGAACTCGTCGTTGGGACTCGTGAACACGGATGAGATCCAGCGGTGGTTCTTTACTGCGAAGTAGGACACCTGACCGGTCCAACGCGAAGAAAACCGCTTCGTGACCGTGCCCTCGATCGAGTGGTAGCGGTCCGTATTCGGCGCGTTGACGATCTGCGAGTTAACAAACGCCCCGCCGCGGTACGCGGCCGTGTAATCAAAGAGCGTCACCCTGCCCGCATCGTCACTATTGCCGAGCACGCCGTCGGGACCTGGATCGCGGCGTGTAATCGGCACGCTCCACGCCGTGTAGGGCCGCAAGGTGTTGACCGTCACCGTGTTGTTCGTCGAGTTCACGATCGAACCCGAGACCACCTTGTAGACGTACATGATGCGGAGGCCGAGGTTGGCCGCCATCTCGCGCTCGAAGCTGGCGGTGGTTTCCCACGTGTCCGGCGACTTGAGGTCGGGATTGAGGATGCGGTTGCTCGCCGCCGTGATGCTTCTGAAGTCCAGGCTTTGCAGATTGAGGTTTACCTCACCCGGCTGATAGAGGCGGTCGCCGTTCAGATCGTGCCAAGTGAAGACGGCGTTCGCCGTCGCGTTTCTGTTGAACGCGTCGGCGTAGGTGTCCCCGAGCATGTAGTTGTACAGCCCCCAGGTCGCCTTCACGACCGCTTTGCCGCCGATGTCCCAGGCCACGCCGGTCCGAGGCACTGCGCGGGTGAGCTGCTGGACTTCGATTTGCGGAAAATCGCCGGCCGGGAATACGGTCGCCCAGTCGCGAGCGCCGCCGTACGACTGGGCTGGCAGGAACGAATGCTGGCGCTCCCAGCGGATGCCCAGATTGACCGTGACGCGGTTCGAGGGCCGCCAGCTGTCCTTCAGGTACCACGCGTAGAGGTTGTCGTGGTCAGCCGGAACGACGGGTGTGTTGTAGATACGAATCTGCGATGGCGTATTCGGCACGCCACCAATCGTGTCGGTGTAGAGGATGCAATTGCAGGCCAGGTTGTTCGAATAGCCGTCCGAGCTCTTGTCGAGATAAATGCTGATGCCGGTCTTGAACTCGTGCTTGCCGAAGAACGAACGGTCGGGGAAGAAGCTGATGCTGTCTTCGGTCTGCAATCGGTCGCGCGTCTTGTTCTGGTGCAGCGGCGCCGAACCAGTGTTCAGCGTCGTGGCCAGATCCTGCCGCGGCGGCGCATCCGCGCGCGCGAACGAGCGGGCTGCGTCGTAATCGGTCACGTAGCCGCTGTAACCACCTACCGCGTTGACGAGCACGCGCGGACTGATCATGCTTTGCAGCTCGAACTTCTGAATCGCCGTCGGATTCTTGTAATCCCTCGTCGATTCGAGCGGCGTGAAACGGTCGGCGTTGTTCTGCGGCTGCGCCTTCGTCCCGCGCTGCCAGGCGTACACGACGCGATTGTTCCTCGAGAGCTGGTACGAGAGCTTCGCGGAGAACTGCTCGAGGGACGTTTCGAAGTCGGCGAGCGGATCGTCGGCGGTCAGGTACTTGCCGTCGGCGCCCGGTCCGGACGCGAAGCCGAGCACGCCCTCCTTCTTGCCTTGCCGTCCGTACGCGCCGTAAAACCAGAGCTTGTCGCGAACGATCCGACCGCCAAGGTCCGCTGAGACATCGTAGAAGTTCCTCAGCGGCGACGTGGCGGTGAGGCCCTGTGCCTGCAGCGCGCTGTCCAGATTGTCAGCCTGCAATCGAGGCGACTCCGTGGACGCCTGGTAGGTGCCGTGAAACGTGTTGCCGCCAGACTTCATGATCGCCACCATCGAAATGCCAGGCACGGACACTTCAGCATCGTTGCCCGAGCTCTTCACCTGGACTTCCTCGAGCGTGCTGTCGTTGAAGTAGATGGCGGTGTTCTGATCGGCGCCCATCGTGATGTTCATGCCTTCGACCTGCAGCTTTGGCTGCGCCAGGACGCCATAGCTTGAGAGATTCTGGCGCTGCGCCATCGTGCTGCCGCCGACATCGGCGATCGCCTGGGTGACCCCCGGCGCCATGGCGAGGATATTCTGCAGGTCGCGGCCGCGCGGAATCGAATCGAGCACTTCCTTCGTGAACGCCACGCTCGCGGCCGTGCTCGAAACGTCTACGACGGGACTCTGGCCGCTGACCGTGACCGACTCCTCGACGGCCCCGACTTTCAGCGTGAAGTCGACGCGCGCGTTGAAGCCGACGGTCAATCGCAGATCGTCGCGAACCGAAACCGAGAACCCCTGCAGCTCCGCTTTCAGGCGATACGTCCCGGCAGGCAGATCGACGAACTTGTAGTTTCCCGATGAGTCGGCGACTTGAACGAGTTGCCCGACCTGCAGCTGAGGGCTCGTCGCCGTGATGGTCACGCCTGGGAGGACGCTGTTGGACTGATCCCGTACAGTGCCCTCGATCGTGCCTGACGACACGCTTTGAGGGAATGCCGCATTCGCGCGGGCCAGCGATATCAGGACGACGCCGCAGAGAATCAACCACTGCCGCAACCATACGCGCGCGCGGAACTTGGGCATCATCGTCATTGAAAGACTCCTCTACATGGGGGGCCACTATACACCTGTAGAATGAGCCCGGAGCTCCAATGACACGACAAAGCTCAATGCGACTCGCATGCTGGCTGGCTGTTTTTGGATCGAGCTTTCTTCTGGCAGTCGTCTATTGCGCCAATACGATCGCGTCAGCCGCCGTTGATACGGGGCAGCAGACGAAGGAGTGGACGGCGGCCGAGGACCACCGACAGATGATGGAGCAGCTCGGCATTAGATCGCTGCGACCGGGGCCGAGCGGCAACGAGCAGGCGCCGAACCACGCCAACTACGACGAGGCGCTCGCCAATCCCTTTCCGAAACTCCCTGAAGTCCTCACGCTGACAAATGGCCGCAAGGTGACAAGCGAAGACAACTGGTGGAAGCTGCGACGGCCGGAGATCGTCGAAGACTTCGAGCGCGAAGTGCTGGGGCGCGTGCCGAGCGCCGTGCCGAGGGTGACCTGGACGGTTGTCGCCACGACCGAGACGATGATCGGGACCCATCCCGTGCTCGGCCGGCAGCTCGCTGGTCACGCCGACAACTCCGCGTATCCCGCCATCAACGTCGACATTCAGATGATTCTCGTGACGCCTGCCGCGGTGAAAAAGCCCGTGCCGGTCATGGTGATGATCGGCGGTCGCGCGCTACCTGGGCTGCCCGGGTTCACCGCACCCGGCGGTGGACGTGCTGGAGCGCCGCCGCCTCCGGCGGCGCCAGCGGCAGCGGACCCGTCCGCCACCGAGCAATTGATCGCAGACGGCTGGGGCTACGCGTCGATCAGCCCGTCGAGCATCCAGGCCGACAACGGCGCGGGATTGACGAAAGGGATCATCGGACTGGTGAACCGAGGCCAGCCGCGCAAACCGGACGACTGGGGTTCGCTGCGCGCGTGGGCCTGGGGCGCGTCGCGCGCGCTCGACTACCTGGAAACCGACAGCCTGATCGACGCGAAGAAGGTCGGGATCGAAGGCGTCTCGCGATTCGGCAAGGCCGCGCTCGTCGCCATGGCATTCGACACGCGGTTCGCGGTCGTGCTCGTCGGCTCCTCTGGTGAGGGCGGCGCCAAGCTGCATCGACGCAACTGGGGCGAAGCCGTCGAGAACCTGACAGGCTCCGGCGAGTACCACTGGATGGCTGGAAACTTCCTGAAGTACGGTGCGGCGGATGCTTCGTTCGGCAGCAGGAACGCCGGCGATCTTCCGGTCGACGCTCACGAATTGATCGCGCTCTGCGCGCCACGGCCGACGTTCATCAGCTACGGCGTCCCCGAGAAAGGAGACGCGAAGTGGCTCGACCAACAAGGCAGTTACATGGCGGCGATCGCGGCGGGGCCCGTGTTCCGGCTGCTCGGCGCCAGGGATCTCGGTCGATCCGATGACTATCGCACCGAGAAAATGCCTGGCGTGAACGTCGGACTGCTGGACGGACAGCTGGCCTGGCGGCAGCACGACGGCGGACACACCGACGGACCGAACTGGAAGTACTTCATTCCCTGGGCCGACAAACTCCTGAAGCACTAATCAAACCTTGTGGTGGTCACTTTGGTACAGCTGCCAGCCAGTTGACGACGATGTTCAGCGGCGAGCCGAACGGACTCTGGTCGGGAGTGATTACGAGAAACCGCTTCCCGTCACGCGTCACTGCGTATTGTCGCCTCCCCGAGCTCGCCGACGTGACCAAGTTGAGGCTGGCGAACAGCGCTTGTGGACTACCGGATTGGAACTCAGGCTTCGCCTCGATCGGTGCTGCCATCATGGTTCCATCAAGCCTGAGGAAGAACAGTTCTCTTCCATCGCCGCGCCACCGCGGCTGGGTACCACCGTCTTTCGAAACCTGGATCCTCAGGCCGGTCGCAGGAAACGGCTGGACGTACACCTGCGACAGCCCGGACTCGTCGGAGCCGTAAGCGATCCAGTGGGTGTCGGGCGCGAATACCGCGCGGTTGCTCGAGTGCAGCCCCTGCACGAATGGGAATGGCTTCCGGTCGCCCGCCAGCGGCAGAATCCATACATCCCCACCGCTACCCGTGTTGATCTCGTACGCGATGAACCGACCGTCTGAGGACCAGTCGTCGGGAAACGGCGAGTTCGCCTGCTTCGCCAGGGTCAGGAGCGGTTCGTCAGTGACCGTGCCACTGGCGAGCTTCACGCGGAGGCTCGGCTCGCTCGAGGGCCGCTCGAACGCGATGCGTGCGCCGTCAGGCGACCAGACAGCAGAAATCTCGCTGGCCGGGTCGAAGGTGAGCCGCGAACTGATGCCGCGACCGACATCGATGGTCCAGATGTCCGCGTTGCGAGGCGTGCCGCCCAGGACACTCACTGCCACGCGACGCTCGTCCGGCGAGAGCGCGACGCTCAGGTAGCTTCCAGGGTCTCCAAGCGTGCCAAGCCTCGTGCCGGTTCGGTCAAGCCAGATCAGCTGCGCCGATCCGGAGACGCCACCGCGAACATAGACCAGGACTCCACTCTCAGACACGGAGAAGGACCCGTACCGGCTGCCTTCGCCGGCGACGCGCTCGACGACAGGAAACGCGTCGGCGCCCATGAGCCGGTGCGAGCCGGGATCGAACCGCTGGGCCATCAGCGTCCCCTCACGAGTGAAGAGCACGTGGCCCGAGCCGTAGGCCGGCGAGGAATCGGCCTGGAACAATGTGACCGTGTCTTTGTTGTCGAGCGCACCGATCTTGATGCGGCCGGCTTTCGAGGGTGGACAGCATGGCCCGATCGAACCTGTGTACAAGAAGTGATGTCCGTCGGGCAGGAAGGACGGCCAGCGGTGGCTGGTTTCGCCGTACGTGGTGTCGAGCACGGATACCGCCGCAGGCACGCCACCCGCGCCGGAGACGCGCTGGAGCACGCTGGTGGGGTCCGGCGAGAACACAATGACGTTCTCGCGACTCCACGTGCCGCCCCGTCCAGCGGGCGCGTCGCACAGGATGGTGGGTGGTCCACCGGAGGCTTGCACCTTTTTCAACTTCCCGCCGGCGAAGAACCCAACGTAGCGGCTGTCGGGCGACCAGAACGGAAACGACGCGCCTTCCGTACCGGGTATCTGCCGGGCGGCCAGCGTCGCGATCGGCCGCAGCCACAGTGTGTAGGTGTTCTGCGCGCCGACGACGAACGCGACCTGACGGCCGTCTGGGGAGATGGCGAGTTGCGCCGCGGCGCCGGTCCCGTTGCCGGGCGGCCCGGTGAGCTGAGCGTTCTCCGGTGTCGGGATCGTGAACTGCAGGACCTCGGCGGCTGGCGCGTCTTCGCGGAAGTGTCGAACCAGAACGACCGACGCCACAACCAAGGCGATACCGAGGCCGGCGGCAACGGCCCACGCGACGCCCGTTCTTCGTAGGTAGCGTCCGCTTTTGGCCGAACTCGCTCCCGCGGACGTGGCAGCGTTTTCCGTGCCTGAGTCCGACGCCCATCGCAACTCACGCAACAGATCGCGCGCCGTCTGCCAACGATCGTCCGGATCTTTCGCGAGGCACGTGCTCACGATCCGGTCGAGTGACCTCGGCACCCGCGGCTGCAGCGTCGACGCCTGTGGTGGCTCGTCCTTCAGAATCGCGCCGAGCAATTGCGCGCGCGTCTTGCCCTCGAATCCCGGCCGGCCTGTCAGCATCTCGAAGAGCACGGCGCCAAACGCGAAGATGTCCGTCCGCGCGTCAGCCTCGAGCCCTTCGATCTGTTCCGGCGCCATGTATTGGAACGTGCCGAGGATCGTGCCCTGCGCCGTCAAAGCCGGGGGCGTCGTCGGCAGCATAGAAAGGCCGCTTGTCGCGATGACGGGCGCCGCCGTCTTGGCCAGACCGAAATCCAGCAGCTTGGCCGACCGGGAAGCTGAAGCCCCGGCGCCCCGTACAAGGAACACATTCGCAGGCTTCAAGTCGCGATGCACGATGCCCGAACGATGCGCCTTGTCGAGCGCGTCGGCGATCTGGATCGCGTAACGCAACGCCTCATCCGGCGGCAAGGGCCGGTCTTCAGACCGCCCCATCCGATCGGCGAGTGTTTCACCTTCGAGGTATTCCAGGACGAGGAAATCGACGCCATCCTGGTGACCGACGTCGTACAGCGTGCAGATGTGCGGATGATTCAGCGCGGAAATGGCGCGCGCTTCGCGATCGAAGCGCTCGCGGAGCTGCGGGTCGGCGGCCAGCGACGC
>Ga0068863_100008330_pt1 | contig 10129 bp, 8 predicted proteins | sample KBSSwiS62_FD_66596 | JGI IMG/M metagenome (GOLD analysis project Ga0068863, IMG submission 66596) | Switchgrass rhizosphere microbial communities from Kellogg Biological Station, Michigan, USA - KBS Switchgrass S6-2 | ecosystem: Host-associated > Plants > Roots > Rhizosphere > Soil ...
GCCGCATCCAGAACGAGCTTGCCGCGCGCGGCATCGAGATGATCACCGATCGCCAGGCGCCTGTCCACGTCTCCGGCCACCCCGGCAGGCCCGAGCTTGCGGCGATGTACGACTGGATCCGCCCGCAGATGATCGTGCCGGTCCATGGCGAGATGCGGCACATGATGGAGCAGGCGCGCTTCGCCAGGTCGCGCGGCATCCCGCACGGTATCGTCCAGAAGAATGGCGATCTCGTCCGCCTCGCCCCTGACGGACCGACCAAGATTGGCGAGGAAAGGGTGGGGCGGCTCATCCTCGACGGCGACGTGATCCTTCCCGCGGACGGCTCGACCATGAACGAGCGCCGCCGCGCCGCGATGTTCGGGTCGATCGCGGTCGCGGTCGCGCTCGATGGCAACGACCGGCTCAGGGGAGATGTCGAGATCGACCTGCAGGGCATTCCAGTCGAGGACGATCGCGCCGCCTTCCTCGCCGAGGCGCGGGATGCCGCCGCGGAGGCGGTGACGAAGAACGGCGGCAAGGATGAGGACAAGCTGCGCGACGCAATCCGCCTCGCGGTCCGCCGCTGCGCCACCGAATGGACCGGCAAGAAGCCGATCGTCAGCGTCCTGATCGTAAGGCTGTAACTGCGATGCGCTGGACCTCGATGCTGGCCATCTACGTCCTGTTCTGGACGATCAGCCTGTTCCTCGTATTGCCCTTCGGCGTGCGCACGGCCGAGGAAGCGGGCGTCGAGGTCCAGCCAGGCCATGCCGAAAGCGCGCCCCACGGATTCAGTTTCGGCCGCGCGGCCCTGCGTGCGACCATCGTCTCGGCTGTGCTGTTCGGCGCGTTTTATGCCAATTATCTCTACGGCTGGATTGGGACCGAAGATTTGGATTGGCTGGGGCAGTAATCTCGTCATCCCGGCATAGGCCGGGATCTCGTGGAGACCTCTGTGACTTCTTGTCCTGAGACCCCGGCTTTCGCCGGGGTGACGCGAGCTACCGCCGAAGCCGATCGATCGCCTGGGCGAGCGCCACGTAGAGCTTGCCCATGTCCGAGGAGAGCAGGGTAATCCCGAGCGCCGAGCCGTCGGCGTCGGCGAGCACGCGCCGCAGCATCGTCTCGAAATCGGCGACGTAGCGATTCACCTGGTCGCGGAATTCGGGTTCCTCCTCATAATGGCGCAATATCTCGCGCGCCTCGCCCGAATCGAGCAGCCGCACCGCGCGTCGCGTAAAGACGCCGCGATCGCCCTTGAGATAGGCGGCCCAGGCCGCATCTCCCGCATCGTTCGACAATATCTTGGAAACGTCGATCGCGGTCGAATTGAGCGCGTCGATGATCAGCGACACGCGCTGGGAGAGCGCATGCGCTTCCCTCGCTTCGCGTTCGGCACGATCTTCCGAGATGCGGTCCTCGATCGCGGCCGCGGTCTCGCCGATGGTCAGCAATTGCCGGGTCAGCCGCTCGCTTGCGGCTTTGGCCGTGGCAAGCGCCAAATGAGACGCGTTGCCGATCTCGTCCAATTGCTCCTTCACCGGGGTGGAGACGGCCTCGGCGATGGCACCGCGCGTCGCCTCGACCAGCGATTCGACGCTCTGAGGAATGACGGCCGCGATCGCCTCGCGGGCATGGGAGGCTGCCTGCGCCGCAGCCTCGCGCACCCTCACCAGGGCATCGACCAGTTCGGGGCCGGTGTCGCGGGCCATTTGCGCCGCCGCGCCATCGGCTTCGCCGACCAGCGCGCTCAGGGATCCCAGTTTCTCCTCTGCGTCGCGCACGCCCTCGCGCAGGGCAGCGAACAGGGCGTCGAGCGATTCGCGTTGGCGCGCGATACTTGCTTCGGTGGACGCGGTGCGCTCCGCGGCCCCGTCGGCCGCCTCGCGCATCGATGCCATTTCGCTCGTCACGGCGGCCGCGGCCGCGGCGGTGCGCTCCGCCTGGATCTCGACTCCGGCCAATGCCGGCGGCATCTCGTTGCGCAATTGCTCGGTCACCTGCGCCAGCGCCGCGCCGAGCGCCTGCGCACGCCCGGTCAGCGCCTCGCTCTGCGTGTCGCCCTGGGCGATTTCCCGCTGCAGCGCATGGGCGCTCGTCCGCAGCTTATCCATCGATTCCGTGAGGCGCGCATTCTGCGCATCGCCGCTTTCCGAAATGATATCGATCTGCTTGCCGACCTCGTCGATCTGGCGGGCGATATTGCCGAGCAGCGTCCGGCTCGCCTGATCCTGGGTCGCCAGCCGCCCGGCGAGCATCTCGATCTTCTGCCCGGCAAGATCGAGCCGCTCGGCCAATCCCTTGGTGGTCTCGGCCCCGGCTTGCTCGAACGCGGCCCGGCTCTGCTCGATCATCGCGAGCATGGTCTGGCCCTGCGCCTGAAGCCCCTGGCGGGCCTGGTCGACCGAGAGAGCGGCCCGTTCCATCGCGCCGTCGACCGCGCCGTTCATCTGCGCGGCGGCCTCGATCATGCGCTCGGCGGCGGCGCCGGCGCCGCTTTCGATCTGGACGAGATGGGCGCCGAGCCGCTGTGCCGACCCGCCTGCGGCCTCGTCGGCTTCGCGGCTGCGCGTTGCGAGCGCGGCGAGCTGGCTTTCCAGCGCCAGCGCCTGCTCGTGCGCGCCGAGCCCCGCCTGCTTCATCGCCTCGGCGGCATTGCGCGCCTGCTCCTCGACCTTCGGCAAGTCGCTCATCAGGACGCCAATATCGATCCGCGCCGCTTCGGCCGCCTGGTCCAGCTGTTGCGCCTTCCGGTCGAGCTCGCCGGTCTCGCGGCTGAGCTGGTGGGTGACGCGCCCGATCCGATCGCTCGCTTCGTCGCCCAGAGTCATCAATCGCGCCGATTCCGCGCTCAGAGCGGCCCGATTCTCCGCGAGCTTGTTGGCGGTGATGGCGAGCGTGGCTTCGAGCGCTTCGCTTTCCTGGCGCATCGCGCGCAGCGCGGCGACGAACCGCTGCGTTTCGCGGCGGCTGGTGCGCCCGAACAGGGTCCAGGCGAGGCCGAGCAGGATCAACGGCGCGCTGATCGTCGCCGTCCAGCCGATCAAGGCCGGCAGATCATAGCCTGGCCATGCCTGGCTGAGCGCATAGCCGGACAGACCGAGCCAGGCGGCAGCGAGCAGGATCAGCAGGCCGGCGAAAATGGGAATGAATATGCCGCGGCCGGCCGCTTCCTCATCGTCCAGATCGGCTCCGGCATAAGCATCCGGGTCGGCCGCAGCTTCCCAAGGCTTCTCGCCTGCCCATTCGATTTCGGTTTCATGCGGCTGCGGCTGTGCCATTGGGGTCCCTCTTCCTTTGGACAGTGTACCACTTTGGGCCGGATATGAAACGGTGCGTTAACTCCGTTCGCCGTATCGCCTTGAAATGGCCTACGATCCCGGAGCTCTGAACGCAGCCCTCGCCGCAGCCGTCGGCAATGACGGCGACCTGATGGCGGAGCTCAAGATCGCCTTTGCCGAAAGCGCCGCACGGCAGCTCGATCTGCTCGGCCGCGCCCGCTGCGACGCCAATTGGGAGATCGCCGCCGCCCGCCTGAAAAGCATCGCCGCGAGCTTCGGCGTGGCCGGTCTGATCCTGTTGGCCGACGAGGCGCTCGAGGGCGCCCCCGGCGATCCCGTCGTCATCCGCAAGATCGCCGCCGCCCTGGCCGAGTTCGCCGACTCCTGATTTCTCAGAATTATCCTCCCCATGAGCATCGCTCACAGGGAGGGCAGGTCGCTCCAGGACAAACCCCTTGGCAAGCTCGCCCGGGCGCGCCTACCGTCCGCGGTTTGAGCGGAAGGGAAGAAGTGTGGCGCTTGCGGCGCTGATCGCGGCCTATCACGAATCGGGCGAGCCGGGCCATTTGCGCGCGACGCTGCCGCTCGCCGGACGCACCGTGATCGAACGCCAGGCGCGTCTCGCCGCGGCGGCGGGCGCGGCGCCGATCATCGTCGTGGTCGAGCGCATGCCGGCGGCGCTGTCGGCCGCGATTGAGCGCCTGCGGCGCGACCATATTCCGGTCCAGATCGTGCGCAGCGCCGAGGAGGCGGCGGAGGCAGTCGACGCTTATGATCACATCCTGCTGATCGGTGATGGGGCGATTGCCGGCCGTTCCCAGCTCGCCCGGCTCGCCGAGGCCGAGGGTGCGGCGGTGCTGACCGTCCCCGACGGCAGCCATGGCGAGCTTTACGAGCGGATCGACGCCGATTCGCGCTGGGCCGGGGTCGCGGCGATCGATGGCGCGCTGCTGCGCGAAACCGCCGGCATGCTGCGCGACTGGGACCTCCAATCGACTTTGCTCAGGCGCACGCTCCAGGCCGGCGCGAGCCATCTGGTCGCGGAGGGCGCCGTCGCGATCCTGGACCGCGAGGAAGATCTCGATCTTCTCGAGCGCCGCATCGTCGCCGACGCGGACGAAGCGCGCGGCGGCTGGATGGATCGCCTGCTCGCGCCGATCGAGCGGATCGGCAGCGCCTTCCTCATGGGGAGCCGGGTTTCACCCCAGCTGATCGGATTCGCCGCCGCCCTGCTGACCGGCCTCGGTGCCATCTTCTTCTATTTTCATTATTATTGGACCGGCCTCGCCGCCCTGCTGATCGCGACTCCGCTCGAAGGCATAGCCAGGCGGCTGGCCCGCTTGCGCATGCAGGATGGCGTGCGGCAGAGCTGGTGGGCCTATCTCGTCCAACTGTTCGGCGCCGCGGCACTGGTGCTGATTGCCTATGGGCTGGCGGCGGTCCAGGGCTGGGGCCTGATCCTGCTCGCCTTCACCACGCTCGCCTTCCTCGTCGCGCTCGAGATCGAGACCGAGGGCCGGCGGGTTCGAGGCGCCATGTTCCTCGCCGAACGAAAGGGCATGGCCTGGCTGATGCTGCCCTTCGCCGCCTTCGGCTATTGGCACGCCGGACTCGGTGCTTTGTTCGCTTATGCCGCCGGCTCGTTCTTCTGGGCGCAACGCGAGGCCCATGCCGAGCCCCCGGCGCAGGAAGATTAGCGCCAGTTTAACCCTGTGCCGCTAGAGTGCGCGTATGGCGGAAGGCGGATCGAGCAGGCCTGAACGACAAAGCGATGCTGCGCGCCTGCTGCTGGCCGCGGCACGGGAGCGTTTTGCCGTCGCCGCGACCGACCTTCTCCTGCCCGATCAGGCCCGCCTGACAGAGTGGCAGCGCCTCACCGCGGCCGCTCTGCTCACCCGCCTGGTGCGCGGCCTCGAGGACGAGATGCGCGCCCGCCTCGCCGCCTTGTTCGAGGGTCATGAGGCGCTTCATGCCGCTCTGTCCTCGGCCCACGTCCCGATCGCGCTGCCGATCCTCGAACGCGCACAGGTGCTGCGCGATTCGGAGCTGAGCAACGTCCTCGTCCGCCGCGTCGAGGAGCATCGCTACTGGAAGGCGCACGCGCCGGGCGCAGGCGGTGACGAATTGCTGTTCATGTTCGTCCGCGACGCCGACGAGGACATCGCCGCCGAGGCAATGGAGCTGATCATCGCGCGAAGCCGCCGCTTCGACCGTTTCCAGGAGCCGGCCATGGGCCAGGTCGAGCTCCCCGCCGAGCTTCAGCACAAGCTGGTCTGGATGATCGCAGCCGCCCTGCGCCATTATGTCGTGCAGCATCATCGGGTGGCCGCCGTCGATGCCGCGATCGAAGAAGTCGCGAGCGCGCTGATCGCCGATTATGACGAGGGCGCAACGCTCGAGGCCCGGGCCGTCCGGCTGTGCCGCCGCCTCCACGCCGCCCGGCGGATGGACGGCGCCCTGCTCGCGCGCAGCCTCTCCGAGGGCATGCTGCCTTTCTTCATTGCCGGCATTTCGGTGCTGTGTGCGCTCGATTATGCCGCCGCCTGGGAGGTGCTCGCCGATCCGCGCGGCCGCGGTCCGGCCTTGCTGCTGCGCGCCGGCGGCCTCGGCCGCGACGATGTCGCCGCCATTTTGCTTCTGCTCAACAGCCGTGGCCATCTCGTCTCAGGCGCCGAAGGCGATGCGACGTCCGAGCAGCTCGACTTGTTCGACACGGTCGACGAGGCGGCGGCGCGCGACGTGCTGCGGCTCTGGCAGGCCCATCCCGCTTATCGCGCCAGCGTTGCCCGCATCTCCACCCGCGCGCGCCCGTCCGCCGAGGCCGCATGAGCGCCGCGACCGCGAGCAACGAAGCCGCAGTGATCGGCCGGGTCGACGCGGCCGGCCGGCTGGTCGCGGCCGATCCGCCTTTGGCCGCGCTCCACGCTTCGGCCGGCGGTGACGAAGGCGGAGTCCTTGCGGTGCCTCAAATTGCCGCGCTTGCCAGGCTCGCGCGGCGGCTCGGCATCACCATTTCGCGCGCCGCGCTTGCCGCGGATGGCGAGCAGGATGTCGATCTCTGGGTCCGTGCCGAGCCGGAGGGGGACGAAGTCGCGCTGGCGATCACCGGCTGGTCGCCGCGCGCGGCTCGCGCCTCCGCGCCCAGCCTGCCGGCCGAGCGCGAGGCCGATTTCCTGCGTGCCGCCGCCGACTGGATGTGGGAGACCGACGATGGCCTGCGGCTGACTTCGCTTTCTCCGGGCGCCGCCGCCGCGATCGGCCGCAATCCCGCTGAATTGGTCGGCCGCCAGCTGACGCGCCTTTTCCGATTTCGCGAAAGCGCGGACGGGGCGCTTCCGATCCTGACCGCGCTTGCCGAGCATAAGGGGTTCGAAGGCCAGATTGCCGAGCTGCGCTCCGGCCGTCGCGGCCGTTACCAGCTTTCCGGGGTTCCATTGATCGACGGCATGGGCCGCTTCGCCGGGTTCCGCGGCGCCGCCGCCGCGATCCGGGTCCGGCCGGACGGTCCCGTCGCCAACGATCCCGCCGGGCCCTCGCCCCACGACAAGTCCGCATTCGGCGAGCGGCTCGACCAGGCCCTGCGCGCGCCCCTGGCCCACATCATCGACAATGCCGAGCGGTTGCGCGCACAGCCGGAAGGTCCGCTGCGCCGCGACTATACCGGCTATGCGGCCGACATCGCCTCCGCCGGCCGCCATCTTCTCGCCTTGGTCGACGATCTCGTCGATCTGCAGGCGATCGAACGACCCGATTTCCGGCCCGAGGCCGAACCTGTCGATCTCGCCGACATCGCTCGCCGCGCCGCCGGCCTGCTCTCGGTGCGCGCTGCCGATCGCAACGTACGGCTCGACGGGCCGGGGGACGACGAGACGTTGCCGGCGACCGGCGATTTCACCCGCGCGCTCCAGATCATGATGAACCTGATCACCAATGCGATCCGCTACACGCCCGAGGGTGGCCAGGTTTGGCTGCGCGTCGAGCGGGAAGGGGACCTGGCCGCCATCGTGGTCGCCGACCAGGGCAAGGGCATTGCCGAGGCGGACCAGGAGCGGATTTTCGACCGTTTCGAGCGGGTCGACCCGACCGAGCCAGGCGGCACCGGCCTCGGTCTCTATATCGCCCGCCGCCTCGCCCGCTTCATGGGCGGCGACATCGCCGTCGACAGCGCGCCCGGTCAGGGCGCGCGCTTCACCTTCACCATGCCGTTGCGCAAGGAAGGCTAGGCCGCCACGGGCTCCATGCGCATGGACATGTCGCCGCGCAGACTGCACTGCGCCGGACCGGGGGGGATGCGCATGAACGAGCTGACCGAAGAAGATTTCGCGGATCTGTGCCGAGACGCCCGTATCAGCGCCCAGATCGCCGGCGTCGAAAGCGATCGCAGCGCCGCGGCCCGCACATTCTGGATCAGCGTCGGCGCGGCGGTCTTCGCCGGATTGGCGATCTTCGCTGTGTCCATCAGATTCGGCTTGCCGGTCATTGGAATCATCCTCGCCATCACCGTCGCCGTCATCGGCCTGGTCTTCGGCCGCCAGCAGTTGTTCAGGGTCGGCGCCGCGATCAAGGTGCCGGTGCTCGAGAGGTTGGCGGCAATGACCGGCGCGACCTTCGCACGACGCGACTTTGCGCCCCCGGCCTATCGCGATGCCGGGCCGATCCTGTTCGGTCGCATATCCGATTCCAGCTTCGAGGATCTGTTCCAGGCGACGGACGCTCCGGGCAGGCGATGCGCCTTCTACGAGGCGCGGCTGAAGCGCGGCGCCGGTCGCAGCACGACTTTGCTGTTCACGGGACAAGTTTATGCCTTGCAGCGCCCGCGGCGAGGCGGCGGCGGGATTGCAATCCTTCCGGAAACGGCGCTGCCCGATTTCTTCAATGCCCCCAAGGGGATGGAGCGAGTCACGTTCGACTCGGACACGGCCTTCGAATCCGCCTTCCAAGTCTATGCATTGCGCCCGTCCGATGCCCAGTCCTTCCTCAGCCAGGGCCTGCGCCGAACACTGGTCGAATTGCGCCGGATCGGCCGGGTCTCCGTCTATGTCGGGCCCGAGGATGTCTTCGTCGGAATCGTCGGCAAGGACAGATTCGAGCCGGGCAGCCTGTTCGCGAAAATGTCCGGCCGCGATCGCGTCCGGATCATGTTCGACGACGTGCGCAATGCGGTCGCGACCCTCAACCGGCTGCGCGCCGCCCTGGGCTAGGACAGCGCCGTCATCGCCGCCGCATGCTCCCTGATCGCCGCCTGCGTGCTCGCATCGCTGTCGAAAACGCCATACCAGCCCTGGGGCTCGTGGGGCGGATCGCCGAGCCAGGCGGTGTCGCCCGGCCGGAAATGGTGGTCGGAATGGGCCGCGCGGCCTTCGCCGTTCCAGGCCCAGAAATTGGTTCCGGCCGCCGGTCCGCCGGCGCGGGCATTGTCGAGCACCATCGAATAGATCAGCCGGTAATATCGGTCCTTGTAGGTCGTCGCCGCGGACGGATCGAAGCTGCCGCCCTCGCGCGGAAAGCCGAATTCCTCGATGACCAGAGGCTTGCCGATCCGCGCGGCAAGCTCGAAGTGGCGGCTGACATAATCGCGTACCAGGGTCTCGCAGCGCGGCCAGGTGCCTGGAATGTCGTGGGGATCGACCCATTCCCAATTTTGCGGCCAGACATGGGCCGTGAGATAGTCGATTTCGGGGATCTCATGTTCGGTCGTGACGCACGCGGCGCTTTCCAGGCAGCCTTTCAGCCCTTCGCTTCCGGTCGAGACGAGATGGTTGGGATCGAGCGACTTGATCAGCCGCGCCGTGCTCCGCACCCAGGCGTGGAAGGCGGGCAGGTTCGGGGTCCCGACGGCGGCGCTTCCCGCCGGTCGCGGCTCGTTGGCGAGCTGCCAGGCCATGATCGCCGGGTCATCGACATAGCGCCGGCCGGTGATGCTGTTGGTCCGGGTGACCACCGCGCGGATGTAATCATGGTACATCGCGACGGCGGCCGGCGATCGATAGAATTGGGCGACGCGATCGGGGAATTCCGGCCAGGGATGGGCCGGGTCGTTCATGTTGATATAATGCCCGCCATTGGTCCAGTAGAGGTAGGTCATCATCCCGCCCGACCATTCCCAGAAATTGGTCAGGTAGATCACGGCCTTCATGCCCCTGCGCGCCATCTCGGCGAGCGCGAAATCCAGGCCGCGCAGCAGGGTCTCGTCATAATGGCGGCCCCGGGTGCGGAAGGCGGGGCGGACCGAATTGCGCAGCGGCGAGAATTCGGCCGAGCCATTGATTCTGACATTGCCGACGCCGAGCGCCTGGAGCCGGTCCAGCTCGCGCATCAGCCGCGACCGATTGCCGAAGGCGGCGTCCGCGCCGAGCCAGGGCGCATACCACATATTGGCGCCGGCATAGCGATAGCGCCGCGACCCGATCCGGAACGCAGTCCCCTCGCGACGGACGAAGTCATTGCGAGGTCTGCGCGAGCGGACACGGCTCACGCTTGGGCTCGCCAGCCCCGCAAGCAAAGCCGCTCCGCCAAGCATCGTCGATCGCCGCGTGAACATCGCTCCCCTCCCTCGTTTTGGGAAGGTTAGCGTTAACATTGCCCAGGGTCCAGAAGCGCGCCCAAGCCCCAGGCGCCGCTCCGGCCTGATTCTACCTCTGGCTCACCGGCACGTAATCGCGCTGCGCTGGCCCCGTATAGAGCTGGCGCGGGCGGCCGATTTTCTGGTCGGGATCGGAGATCATCTCGTTCCACTGGGCGACCCAGCCGACGGTGCGCGCGAGCGCGAACAGGGCGGTGAACATGTCGGTCGGGAAGCCGATCGCCGAGAGGATCACGCCCGAATAGAAATCGACATTCGGGTAGAGCTTCTTCTCGATGAAATA
>Ga0068863_100008338_pt1 | contig 10121 bp, 10 predicted proteins | sample KBSSwiS62_FD_66596 | JGI IMG/M metagenome (GOLD analysis project Ga0068863, IMG submission 66596) | Switchgrass rhizosphere microbial communities from Kellogg Biological Station, Michigan, USA - KBS Switchgrass S6-2 | ecosystem: Host-associated > Plants > Roots > Rhizosphere > Soil ...
AGAGCGCCGTCGAGACCGAGAGGGCGTCGCCCAGCGGCTGGTTCACCAGGTTCCCGCCGCCCTTGGCGGCCGCCATCAGCGCGACGCCGGCCACGGCGGCGCCCACGGCGACCAGGAAGAGGGCGCGGGGTCGCTCCTTCAGGAAGATCCAGGCGAAGCCGATCGCCACCAGCGGCGCGCCGTTGGAGAGCACTGTGGCGTTGGCGACCGAGGTGTAGCGGATCCCGTAGTGCCAGAAGCCCAGGTCGAGGGCGAAGAAGCCGCCGGCCAGCAGGCCGATCCGTGACGGCCGGCCGACCCCGCCTTCGGTTCGCCCGCCGATCAGCATCAGCAGCGGCGCGGCGATGGCCAGGCGCCAGAACCCCGCGGCGGCGGGACCGGTTTCGGCGAGGCGCACGAGGATCGGCGACAGCCCGATGACGCAGGCGCCGAAGACCAGCACCGCCAGCGCGCGCAGGTGGCCGCGATCCTCAACCAAAGCCCAGCTCCTGGCGCAGCGCCGCCGCGCTCACCCCTCGCGCGCGGATCTCGCGCAGGGTCTCGGCACGGTCGCGCTTGGCGAAGCGCCGCCCCTCGGCGTCGGTGAGCAGACGGTGGTGGCGATAGGTCGGCGTCGGCAGGCCGAGCAGCGCCTGCAGCAGGCGCTGGACGTGGGTCGCCTCGAAGAGGTCGCAACCGCGGATCACGTGGGTGACTCCCTGCAGCGCGTCGTCCACCACCACCGCCAGATGATAGGCGACGCCGGTGTCCTTGCGGGCCAGCACCACGTCGCCGCCGAGCGCCGGACGGGCATGAATCACGCCGGATTCGCCGGCCGGGCCCTGGCCTTCCTCCGCGAAGGCCAGGCCGCCGAAGCCCCCCAAGGCGCGAGCCGCGGCGTCCAGCGACAGCCGCCAGGCGTAGGCGTCGCCGCGGGCGAGGCGGCGGGTTTCCTCCTCGGGGGGCAGGGGCTGCCCGCGCCAGGCCTCCAGGGCGCCGTGCGGCGCGCTTTCGATGGCCTGGGCGATTTCGCGGCGGGTGCGGAAGCAGCGGTAGAGCAGCCCGCGGTCTCGCAGGCGGTCCAGCGCCACGCGGTAGTCGTCCATGTGCTCCGACTGGCGGCGCACCGGCTCCTCCCAGGCAACGCCGAGCCAGGCTAGGTCTTCGCGCAGCGCCGCGTCGAAATCCGGGCGGCAGCGGGTCTGGTCGATGTCCTCGACGCGCAGCAGGAAACGGCCGTTCGCGGCGCGGGCGGCGGCGAAGGCGGTGAGCGCGGAGAAGGCGTGGCCCCGGTGCAGATAGCCGGTGGGCGAGGGGGCGAAGCGGGTGACGAAGAAGGCGGTCACACCGCGCGTTTGGGGGGCGTCGCGTTCGTCGACGCCGGCGCCCGCAGGATGTTGGCGTAGACCCTCAGGTGGTCGAAGACGCCGTGCAGGAAGGCGTCCTCCCCGCCCATGGCGTCCTTCAAGCGCTCGAACTGTGCGAAGCCGGCCATTTCGGCCAAGCCGTGGGAGGCGCACCAGGCGGCGACGGCGGCGAGTTCCAGCCCGACCCAGTCGTCCGGATCCGCGCCGCCCTCGATCAGGCTTTCGCGGACGCGGCAGAAGGCGCTGTCGGATTCGTCCATGCGGCCGGGGAGGGCCTCGGCCTCGCGGAAGGAATCGTACATCACCCGATAGAGCGCCGGGTTCTCCCGGGCGAACTTGACGTAGGCCACGCCCAGCTCGGACATCCGCGCCCGGGCCCCGTCGGCCAGGTCCCGCGCCGCCGCCAGCGAGCCGTTCAACAGCTCCCAGCCCTGCTGGGCCACGGCGGCCATCAGCTCGCCCTTGTCCTTGAAATGGTGGTAGGGCGCAGCCGGGCTCACGCCCGCTTCGCGCGCCACGGCGCGCAATGAGAGCGCGGTCGGTCCCTCCCTTTCGAGCAGCTTCCGCGCGGCGTCCACCAGGCCTCGGCGAAGGTCGCCATGATGGTAGGGCCGCGGCGGAGCCTCTTTGGTTCCACCCATGGCCGGCACTCTAGGCCCGAATCCGGACACCGTAAAGATTATCTTGACATCGCTCAGATGTCGGCTATCTTGACGTTGTTCAAATGATAAAGCCCCGCTCCCCCGGGGATCCAACTCAAGGTGTGTGTCATGTCTCTCGCAAAACTCCCCAACTTCGAACGGCTGTTCGACCGGGCGGCTCCGGCGTTTCTTCTGGGCCTCGGCCTCACTGTCGCCGCGGCGGTGGCCCTGCTCGGAAGCTGATCCCATCGAGCAGCGTTCGACCAAGGGGGCCTCCGGGCCCCCTTTTTCGTGCCTGGCGCCGGCCCGGCGCCTACGCCTAAGAATGGGCGATTGCGGGCGTTTGGGGGCAGGGTGCTGGAAGGCCGCGCGACTTTCGCCCTAAAGGGCGTCGACCTCGCCGCGGAAGGCCGCGGCCGCGGCCGCACGCTGGTGCTGGCGCATGGCTTCAGCGGGCGGATGCAGGATTGGGATCCGTTCTTCGGCGCCCTGGCGCAGGGGCGCCACGTGCTGCGTTACGACCTGCGCGGCTTCGGCGCCTCGCAGCCGCGCGGGGATGTCGCCTTCCGCCACAGCGAGGACCTCGCGGCTTTGCTGGACGCGGTCGAGGTCGAGCAGTGTGATCTTCTGGGCGTGTCCATGGGCGGTGCCGTGGCCCTCAACTTCACGCTGGACCATCCGGAACGGGTGCGGCGGCTCGTGCTGCTGAGCCCCGGGATCACCGCCTGGGAGTGGAGCGACAACTGGCGCGCGCTGTGGGGGCCCATCGTCGAGACGGCACGCGCCGGCGGCCTTGACCGAGCGCGTGAGCTCTGGTGGGCGCACCCGCTGTTCGACACGACCCGCGCGGCGGGCGCGGCCGCGGATCATCTGCACGCCACGATCCTCGCCTATTCCGGCCGCCACTGGCTGGGACCCGATGGCGAGGCGGCGGCTCTGCCGGACGTCGAGCGCCTACACGGGCTGTCGGTCCCCCTGCTGCTGCTGACCGGCGCCGAGGACCTCCTCGACTTCCGCCTGATCGGCGACCTGATCGAGGCCGCGGCGCCCAACGTGCGCCGCAAGGATTATCCGGGTTGCGGTCACATGCTGCACCTGGAGCGTCCGGCGACCTTCTTGCGCGACGTTGCGGGTTTCCTGAACGCGCCCTGACCCGGCCCTCCCAAGAATCTTCACCGTGCATCTTGACGGCGTTCAGATCGTTCTTATCTGAACATCGTTCAAATGCCTTTCCGGGATGTCCCGGCGGGCGTCTGAGAAAGGGACGACCGAAATGACTATTCAAACCCTCCGCACCGCGGCCACCGTGTTCGACAAGGCTTCGGCCTTTGGCTTCGTGGCCCTGGGTGTCGCGCTCGCCGCCGCCACCGCCGCGTTGCTCGCCTAATGTCGCGGACTCGCCCCTGCGGCGATTTCCGCACGCGCGGTCATGGAGCTGTCGCCGACTCTGCTCTATGATCGCGCTTGTCTCAGGCTGATCCTGGGATTCGGCGATGCGTAAACGCAGACGAGGAGCAAGCCTTCAGTCCAGGCCGCTTGCATATAGGCGCAGGGCGCTGTTTGGGGACCGGCCATGCAGGTGCTTAGTCACCCGCCCTCCGGTTGGCCCGCGTTGGTGCTGAACGCCGACTATCGTCCGCTCAGCTATTATCCCCTGTCGCTCTGGCCCTGGCAGGACGTCATCAAGGCGGTTTTCCTCGACCGGGTCGACGTGGTCTCCACCTACGACCAGGTCGTCCACTCCCCGTCCTTCGAGATGAAGCTGCCGAGCGTCGTTTCGCTCAAGCATTACGTCGCCCAGGACCGGCCGCCGGCCTTCACCCGCTTCAACCTGTTCCTGCGCGACGCCTTCTCGTGCCAGTACTGCCACGCGTCGGAGGACCTGACCTTCGATCACGTGGTGCCGCGGTCCCGGGGCGGACGCACCACCTGGGAGAACATCGTCACCGCCTGCGCCCGCTGCAATCTGTTGAAGGGCGGCCGCACGCCCCGCGAGGCGGGTATGCAGCCGCGCGCCAAGCCGCGGCGCCCCAGCGCGCACGAGCTGCAGGAACGCGGCCGCCGCTTCCCGCCGCACCACCTGCACCAGAGCTGGCTCGACTACCTTTACTGGGACATCGAGCTGGAGGCGTAGGCGCCGCTTAAGAGTCCGAAAACACGAAAGAATATAGCCAGCGAACCGCGACTGTCCTAGGCTCTCCAGATTGAAGGCTCAACGAGGTCGCCTGTGTACGCGCGGATCGTGATTGCTTACGATGGCACGCGCGAGGGGCGCACGGCGCTGCGCGAGGGCGTGCTGATGGCCTTGCGCGTCGGGGCGGAGATCCATGTGCTGGCCGTCGTCGCCGACACGCCCGGCATGCGGATGGCCGAAAGCACCCACGCCGGCGCGATGGCGCTGCAGCAGGACACCTACAAGGAAATCCTCGACGAAGCCGTCTCCGGGCTCGGGCGGCGCGGCGTGAAGCTGAAGGCCAAGCTGGTTCGCGGCGAGCCCGCCGAGCAGATCTCCGCCTACGCCAAGCAGATCAAGGCCGACCTGGTTGTGGTCGGCCACCGCAAGCAGGGCCTGTTCCAGCGCTGGTGGTCTGGGCCCAGCGGCGCCTATCTCAGCGACTACCTGAGCTGCAGCCTGCTGATCGCGCGCCTGGACATCGCGCCGGACGCGTTCTGGGCCGAGCTGGACCAACTCACTCCCGCGCCTTCAGAATAAGTGACGCATCCTCAATTTCGGACATTGATATTTTCGCTTACAGAATCGCTTCAATCGAGGGCGTCGGGGGCGGCGGCCGTCGCGTGGCGACGCGCAGTCGGGCGGATTGGAGCTGAATGATGGGCCGTGCGGGCCGCGGACGAACGGACCGGCAGATCGTCCTGCAGCGCCAAAACCAGCTCGGCCAGACCTTGGGGGCCAAGGGGTTCGAGACGCGGCGGCGCCTGCTCGCGGCGACCTCCGAACTGCTGAGCACGGTCCCGCTCACCGACCTTCGCGTCTCGCAGATCGTACGGCTGGCGCAGACGTCGCCCGGCACCTTCTACGTCTACTTCAACGACGTCTACGACGTGGTCCTCGACCTCGTTGGCGAGGTGACGCAAAGCCCTCCCAAGATCCTGGATCTGTTCAACGAGCCGTGGGGGGGCGAAGGCGCGCTGCGGCGGGCGCATGAATTCGTCTCGATGTACCTGGATCATTTCCAGGTGCACGCCGCCCTGTTCAGGGTCCGCAACCTGGCCTCGGACGAGGGCGACATGCGCTTCACGCGGCTGCGCATCGCGGCGGTCTCGCCGGTGATCGCGGCGATGGCCGCGCGCATCGAGGCGCGCAAGGCGGCGGGCCTGTTGCCCGTCGAGATACATCCCGTATCGGCGTCCGGCGCCCTCCTGGCGATGATCGAGCGGCTGGCGGCGCTCCGCTTTTCGCCCGCGACGCGGGTCGGAAGCGCCCAGCTCGTCGACGTCGCGGCCTTTTTCGCCGCCCTGCTGCTGGCCGAGGGCCCGATCGTGCTCGACAAGGCCCGCGCGGCGCGGAGCCCCTCGGTCGAGGACGCGGCGCTCTACGCGCCCGATCGTTCCGACCGGCGGCCGCCGCGCAATCCGAACGTGAACCTGCACGGCCAGACGATCGGAGCGAAGGGCGCGAAGACGCGGCAAAAGCTGATGGAGACCGCCACCCAGCTTCTCTGGGAGAAGCCGCTTCTCGAGATCTCCGTCAACGAGATCGCCAAGCGGTCCAACACGTCGACGTCAGTGTTCTGGATCTATTTCCGCGACGTGCTCGATGTGGTGCACGCCATCGTCGTCGACATCACCCAGTCGACGCCCGACCTTCTCGAGATCCTGAATTCCGACTGGACGGCGGCGAACCGGACCGAGCTCTCGGAGCGGTTCGTCCGCCGGTACATCGACAATTGGCGCGCCAATCGCGCGCCGTTCCGGGTTCGCAACATGGCCTCCGACGAAGGCGCCGTGGAGTTCATCCAGGCTCGGCATGCGGCGGTTGAGCCGCTGTTGGAAATCATCATCCGCAAGCTTTCGGCCCGCCAGGCGCAAGGTGGAGAACCGCTCCACCTCCATCCGGCGGCGGCGGCGGGCGGCTTCATGGCGATGGTCGAGCGTCTGTCAGTCACGCCCCACATCGGCCTCTCCCAGGAGGTCACCGTCGACTCCGTCGCCAAGGCCGCGGCCTATTTCCTGGCCACGCTGATGGCGGGCCCGCCGCCGGGCGCCGTCGTCGAGTCCTGATCTCGCGGCTCAGGCCAGGATGAGCTCAGCGGCGCGCCAGGCCATGGCCATGACGGGGGCGTTGGTGTTGCTGCTCGGCGTCAGCGGCATCACCGAGGTGTCCATCACCCGCACGCCGCTCACGCCGCGCACGCGAAGCTGCGGGTCCACCACCGAGGCCTCGTCCGAGCCCATGCGGCAGGTCCCGCAGACGTGGAAGGCGGAGCTTCCGAACTCCCACAAGGCCCCCAGGATCGACTCGTCCGACTCGAAGTCCACCGGCGGCCCCTCGTAGCGCGGCGCCATGTCGGCCAGCGCCGGCTGGTTCATCAGCCTGTTGGCGAACCGGACCGTGTCGATGGAGTGACGCCGGTCATTTTCGGTGTCCAGGAAGTTGGCGTCGATCAACATCGGCGCCGCCGGGTCCGGGGACTGGATCTGGCAATGGCCCTGGCTGGTGGGCCGCGCGTAGTACTGGTGGATGGTCACCGCGTCGAACGGATCGACCACCATGTCGCTGGTTCCGGGACTGGCGCCCAACAGCGTGAAGCCCAGTTGGGAATCCGGCCGGTCGAGATGCGGCTGCGTCTTCACGAACGCCACCAGTTCATGGGCGGCGTGGGTCATCGGTCCGGTCCCGAAGAGCTGGTAGCGCAGCACGTTGATCGCCAGCGCCGCGCCGCGGAAGTCCGCCCCGAAGCTGCCGCTGCGCACCCGGTACTTCAGGGGGAAGTTGATGTGCTCATGCAGGTTGCGGCCGAGGTTCGGCGCGTCGGCGACCACCGGGACCCCGACGGCCTGCAGGTGGGCGGCCGGCCCCACGCCCGAAAGCTGCAGCAGCTTCGGCGTCTCCAGAGCGCCCGCCGACAGGACGATGTCGCGGCCCACGGCGACTTGGCGGACGCCTGCCGCGTCGCGGATTTCCAGCCCCGTGGCCCTGGTCCCCTCGAAGACGATGCGCAGCACCTGGGTGTTGGGCGAAACGGTGAGGTTCTTGCGGGCGAGCGCCGGCTTCAGGAAGGCGCGGGCCGCGCTCATCCGCCGGCCGCGGAAGATCGTGCGCGGCAGGTAGCCGACGCCGCCGTGCGGCGCGTCGTTGACGTCGTCGACCCGCGGGACGCCCATCTCGCCGGCGGCCTCGATCAAGGCTTCGGTCAGCGGCGTGCGGTCGGTCTGCATGGAAATCTTCAACGGGCCGTGGGCCCCGCGGAATTCGCCTTCGCCCAGGTCGTGGCCCTCGATCGCCTTGTAGGCGCGGCCGATCTCCTTCCAGCCCCAGCCCGTGGCGCCCATCGCCTCCCAGTCGTCGTAGTCCTGCGGGTGGCCGCGCGAATAGACCATGCCGTTGACGGAGCTCGAACCGCCGATTCCGCGCCCCTTCAGCCAGGGTTGGACACCGCGGTTTCCGCCTTTGCGCACTTCGTAGGTGTAGATGTAGGGGCTGCCGGGCGAATAGAGCTTGCCGATCCCGCGGGGCATGTGGATCAGCACCGACCTGTCCATCGGTCCCGCCTCAAGCAGCAGCACCGAATGGCGGCCATCCGCCGACAGCCGATCGGCCAGGACGCAGCCCGCGGATCCTGCGCCCACGATGACGTAGTCGTAGATCTCCATCCATAACCCTCGTACGCCCGCGAGGGCGGTATGGCGCCGCTGTGGCCCACGGTCGTCGACAGCAGCGGCGCCGGCCTGCCGTAGCGTGGCCGTAAACTAACGCAAGCTCCATTTTCGTTGGACTTCCCCTGCGCCCGTAGGCGAAGAGATGGCCCTGTGCACGCCGCGCGAAGACGCGGAGGGGAGGACGTGATCTTGGCCGCATCGTCGGAGACGCAACCCGCAGCGGGGGCCTACGCGCGCCCCGCCTATCGCTGGTACGTGCTGTTCGTCATGGCGATGCTGTACGCCTGCCATTCGCTGGACCGGGCGCTGCCGAACATCCTGGTCGAGCCGGTCCGCAACGAGTTCCACCTGAACGACGGCCAGCTCGGCCTGTTCACCGGCCTGGCCTATGGGGTCGCCTTCTCGCTGATGGTGCTGCCGGCCGGGTGGGTCGCCGACCGGGTCAAGCGGCGCAACCTGCTGGCCTTCGCCGTGGTGCTGTGGAGCCTGCTCACCGCCCTGGGCGGCCTGACGCGCAACTATGCGCAACTGCTGCTGGCCCGCGTGGGCGTGGGCGCGGGCGAGTCGGCCGCGGCGCCGCTGGTGCTGCCGATGCTCTCCGACATCTTCCCGGCCAACCGGCGGGCCCTGGCGATCGGAATCCTCTACATGGCCGTGCCGCTGGGGGCGCTCCTGGCCACCTCGGTGGGCGGCTACGTGGCGGCCGAGCACGGATGGCGCACCGCCTTCTTCCTGGCGGGCATTCCCGGGCTGGTGATCGCGGTCCTGTTGATGACCACCGTGCGCGAGCCCGCCCGCGGCGCGTCCGACGAAGGCGCGGCGGCGACGGAGAAGACGCCCGTGCGGCTCGGCGAGGGCTTCGTCCACTACTGGCGCAACCCGGGCCTCCTGATGCTGATGCTGGGCGGGGTGATCCTGGGCCTGCTGAACATCATCATGGGCGCCTGGATGAGCTCGTTCTTCATCCGCGTGCACGGGCTCAGCCTGACGCAGACCGGGCTGATCCTGGGCCTGGGCGCGGGCCTGTGCGGCATTTTCAGCCCGCTCTCCTATGGCTGGCTGGCCGACCAGCTCTCGCGGCGCAACCCGCTCTGGTCGCTGCGCCTGGGCGCGATCGGCGCGATCCTGTCGATGATCTTCACCCTGATGCAGCTCTTCACGCCCGTGGTGGCGCTATCGATCGTGGGGTTCATCGCCGCCGACTTCCTGCGCACCGGCTACACGCCGCCGCTCTATTCGGTGCTGATGACCAAGACCCCGGCGCGGATCCGCAGCTCGGTGATGTCGGTCGTCCAGCTCATCACCAACCTGGTGGGCTTCGGACTGGGGCCGCTGCTGACGGGGATGCTGTCGGAGCACTTCGGCGGCGGGGTGGGGATCAAGTACGCCCTGGCCACGGTGAGCAGCCTGTTCGTGGTCGCCGCGGCGCTGCTGCTGATCTCGGGCCGGTTGTTGTTCGGTCGCGGGGGGCGGCGTCAGTCCGCCTGACGCCCGCTCACCCCTCAAGCCCTGCGCGCCTCAATGCGGCAGGACGTAGCCTAGGTAGATCGTCAGGGCCGCGGCGCATCCCAGCGTGGGCACGACGAGGGCGACGGCGGTCTTGATAACAGAACTGCTTCTACGCAGCCGGCGTTGCCGACGTGGAAGCGCGCCCCAGCATGCTGCTTGGCGGGCCGAATACATGGCGATCTCCACTCAGAGATACGCCCACCCCAGTTCCCCGCGACTCACTGCGAAGGTTAATAATTAACAAATCGTTAAGCTTGTTAAAAAAACCGCGGCGAGCGGCGGAGTCCGCGGAATGTTCCGCCGAAAGGCCCGCGACGCATCGACGCGCCGCCCCCTCTAGGCCTTCGCATCGGCCGCATCCATCTGCGCCACGGCCCGGCGCATGGGCCCCAGGCCCAGCCAGAAGGCGGCGATGGCGATGGGGCCCAGCACCGCATAGGCGCTGGCCATCGACAGGTGGAGCTTCAGCGGGTCCTTGAACACCAGGTCGGTCAGGAGCCCCACCATCGAGGGCCCCACCGTCATCGCGAACAGGGCCACGATCAGGAGGTAGAGCGCCGACACCCGGCCGCGCAGCTCGGCGGGCGTCACGAGCTGGATGGCCGAGGCGGCGATGGCGGCCATATTCAGCGGCACCGCGCTGATCGCCAGGCCGACGAAGAACAGCGGCTCCGAGGGCGCCAGGAACCCGCCGACGCCGCCGACCACCGCGGCGATCGAGCCCCACAGGTAGTAGCGGAAGTGGGCGTCCGCCACGCCCTTCTTCATCAGCCAGTCGACGAAC
>Ga0068863_100008339_pt1 | contig 10120 bp, 8 predicted proteins | sample KBSSwiS62_FD_66596 | JGI IMG/M metagenome (GOLD analysis project Ga0068863, IMG submission 66596) | Switchgrass rhizosphere microbial communities from Kellogg Biological Station, Michigan, USA - KBS Switchgrass S6-2 | ecosystem: Host-associated > Plants > Roots > Rhizosphere > Soil ...
CTGCCGGACGAAGCAGGCAATCTCTGGATAGCACAACCAAAAGGCATTTACCGGTACGATTATTCCAGCAATCGTTTTATACTTCAGCCCGGCAGCAGCAGTATTTCCGCGTATAAAATGCTGGCGGCGGGCAATAACAGTATCTATCTTGCTACCACCACAGGATTGGTGCTATTCAATATACAAACCGGCGCTTTTACCTGGCTAAAAAACAATGCCGATAGCAATGCTGCAGGGTTACTTGGCAGCAGCGTAAATGATTTTTGTACCGGCAAGGACCAGTTGTATATTGCTACCGATACGGGCCTGGTAAAATATAATGTCCTGACCGGTCATTCACAAAAATTATTAACGGAACCGCTGGGAAACACATTCGTAAACAGGATTACTTCAGACGGCGCCGGTAATGTATGGCTAAGTTATGGCGACAATGGCCTCCGTCTGCTGAAGACCAATATGGATTTCAAAACCCATAGCATCATCGAACAATTTACACTTGCCAATACAGATTTTACAGATAACCGGATAACATGCATTTTTATAGACAACAGGCAACGGTTTTGGGTAGCTACTTCCAGTTTGGGTATTTGCCTGTATGATGCCGGTTCACATTCGTTTATACCCTACCGGCATGATCCGTTGCAGGTGACCAGCATCAGTGATAACCTGACCAATTATCTGTTCCAGGACAGGCAGGGCTATATGTGGGTGGGCACGGAAGTATCGGGTGTTAATTATTTTCATCCGGATAAAACTTTTTTCCGTTCCATTCAACCATCGTATAACCAATCGCCTTCTTTACCCGATTACTGGTGCAGGGCCGCCGGCGAAGATGATGAAGGCAATCTCTGGCTGGGCACCGGAAAAGGTATTGCCAAATACGTTGCGGCTAAAAATACCTACACTGTTTTTCAGCATACAAATGACAAAACCAATGCATTGCCTTATAATTCAGTGAGGTCTGTTGTTTGTGACGGCGACTGGATATGGATTGGTACCGGCAATGGACTGAACCGCTACAACAAGAGGACTGGCAAAATGGAATTCTTCGGGGAAAAAGACGGGGTGCCTGTTTCCTTTTACTGGTCTATGCTGAAAGATCACGATAATAATGTCTGGTTTGGAACAAGGGACGGTATCTACCGGTATAACAGTCATACACATATGATGGAAGACATGCGGGGGGATTCCGTATTGCATGATTTTGCCGCAAACAATACGATTTCCATGTATGAGGACAGCCGGCAGCGGCTATGGTTCGGCTTTTATTCAAAGGGTTTGCTGCTGTATGACCCCTCGATTCATAAAACCAAATATTGGGCAAAAACAAATGACGGTCCGCATTCACTGAGCGACAATCATATTACCTCCATAACAGAAGATAAGACAGGCATTATCTGGGCAGCTTCCCTGGAAGGATTAAATGCGCTGGATGTACAGAAAAATTATATTACCCAGTACCTGAGGGGCAATGGTCAATTTTCGGAAAAAACAGCCTGCCTGATCACAGACGATAAAAATCGTTTATGGCTGGCTGGTAGCCGCCGCCTGTACATGCTGGATGCGTCCCGGAAATTTTTTACCGCTTTCGATATGAGCGACGGATTACCTTCGGTCGATTTCAATTACCAGTCTGCTTTCCGCATGAAGAACGGTGATTTTATATATCCTACGCTCAGGGGATTTGTGCAGTTTAATCCCGCCGAATACGCTGATAAAAACCATATCTCCGGCTTTTACATCGCTTCAGTTAAGGTATACGGCAAAGAACCGCTCACGCTGATCAATTTTGAAGACCGGAAAGATATTTCCCTGGGCGCTGATGAAAATTTTTTCTCGCTTGATATGATAGCGCTGAATTATGGTAATCCCAGAGAAACCTGGTATGCGCACCAGTTGGAGCCCTTTGATAAGGAATGGGTATACTCAAAGGGACGCACCGTCAACTACACAAATGTACCGGGCGGCGATTATATTTTTCATTACAAAACCTCTACCGATTTCAACAACTGGAATGTGCCGGAAAAAACGATCAATATCCACCTGGCCACTGTTTTTTACAAAACATGGTGGTTTCGTTTATTGCTGATCCTAATGCTGGTTGCATTGCTGATGGCCATATATAAATACCGCATCGTTCAGAAAGAAAAAGTGTTCAGCCTGCAGTCAAAAGCTAATTCGCTGGAAAAAGAAAAGGCATTGGTGATGTATGAAAGTTTAAAACAGCAGTTAAATCCACATTTCCTGTTTAATTCGCTCACGTCTTTAAGCGGATTGATTGCTTCCAATCCACAGCACGCAAAACAGTTTCTTGACAGGATGTCGAAAATTTACCGGTATATATTGAAAAGCCGGGACAATGAAACCGTGCCTCTGACAGAGGAGATAAAATTGGCCGAGACCTACACGCAATTACAGCAAACCAGGTTTAAAGAAGGCCTGCAGGTTGATATAGATATCCCTGAGGAATACCTGCACCGGAAAATTGCACCGGTTACCTTCCAAAACCTGATTGAAAATGCGATCAAACACAATATCGTAGATATTTCCCGGCCGCTGGTTGTACACATTTCAATACAGGACGATCATATCATTATTCAAAACAACCTGCAGAAGAAAAAATTTGTGGAAACGAGCAATCGCCAGGGACTCACCAACCTGCAGTCCTTATATCATTACCTCAGTGGCAAGCCAGTGATTATTATTGAGAATGAACATTCTTTTATCGTAAAAATTCCATTGATATGAAAGCAATTATTGTTGAAGACGAAAGCATTATTGCAGAAGAACTGCAAAATAAAATAAGACAGGCCGCCGGCGATGTGGAAGTGCTGGCTGTTTTACCGGGTGTACGCCAGGCCAAACAGTGGCTATCCAGCAATGCGGAACCCGACCTGTTTTTTATGGATATACAACTGAGCGATGGCGTTAGCTTTGAAATATTTGAGGACTACAAACCGCATTCACCTGTTATTTTCACGACAGCATACGATGACTACGCCATTCGTGCGTTTAAAGTAAACGGTGTCGATTATCTATTGAAGCCGATTGACGATGATGAGCTGAAAAAGGCCATTGATAAATGCCGGACCATTCTGGAAAGTAAATCCGCTTTTCCGGCCGATATCAACCTGCTGATTCAAAAGCTGGCCTTACCGCAACCAGCCCAGCAGATTTACAAGGAAAAATTCATTGTAAACCATCACCGCAAGTGGATGCCCATTAATACAAAAGACATCGCCTGCTTTATGAAAGAAAACATTCATTACATCTACACTTTCAGCGGTGAAAAACACATTCTTGATTTTACTACCATGGAAGATATTGAGGAACTGCTTGACCCCAGGATGTTTTACCGCGCCAACAGGCAATTCATTGTACATATTGATGCAGTCCAAACCATTCAGCCGCACGATAATCAAAAACTCACGGTTACATTAAAGCCACCATTGAAAGTGCAAATTGATGTAAGCCGTGAAAAAGCCCCTTCTTTTAAAAAATGGTTCGACCGCTAACCATGCCTTTGCTAAACAGAACCTCCTTCTGGAGGTGCATTGTATTGACCCAACAAGGATTGCAGGTGAACTCCACGATAGCTGCACTTTACTACCAGCCATACCCGTTTAGCCTGGCGGATGTTGTTATGTAGAAAACACTGTACACGGCTACCGCAGCCCTGTGCTATTTCTCCCCAATCGCTGTGCATTTGAAAAAGACCTAAGGTTCCCAACCGGCGCTTCGTTAAAAAGGCATCATAAGTTGGTTCTGGTTTATTGTTTGCTCCCTTTTCTGTAAACCTGAAAAACCATTCTCTATTACTAACCGGGATGAATACTATGGAACCTAAACTTTTTGACGCGCCTGTTCTTCTTGCTATCAGTAAAGAATTGCAGGAAAAAAAACAAACCATTGCTATATCCGAAAGTGTTACCTCCGGCTTACTGCAATTTGCCATCTCTAATATGGAGAACGCAGAAAAGTTTTATCACGGCGGCATTACGGCTTATAATATCGGGCAGAAATTTAAGCACCTGAACGTAGAACCGCTTCATGCCATGGCTGTTAATTGCGTGTCGCAGAAGATCGCAGACCAAATGGCGTTGAACGTTGCAAATTTATTCAATAGCGACTGGGGAGTTGGGATAACGGGTTATGCGTCTGCCAGCACGGAATCTGGCAATAAACTTTTTGCCTATTATTCAATTTCTTTCCGGCAATCCATACAAGTTTCAGGCAGTATAAACGCGGCGTCTGAACCACCCTCTGCAGTGCAATTATATTACACAACGGAAGTGTTGAAAAAATTAAAGGAAGAAATACTTAAATCATCAAATGGATAAGTTTACCAACTACATCGGAGTAGGCGCGGGCATATTTACCGGCATCTCGCTGGTACCGCAGTTGTATAAAATCATAAAAGAAAAGAAAGCGGAGAACATCTCCTATTTTATGCTGGTGATACTTATTGCCGGTTTAGCCGGCTGGGTCTGGTACGGCATCAGGAAAAATGACCTGCCCATCATCTTCACCAATGGTTTTTCCATATTGATAAATCTGCTTACCATATTCTTTTCAGCCCGGTATAAAGACAAGAACAAATAAGAGAGTTTTATCATAATAACCCGGCTGAATTGATTCGCTTATCTACTGTTTTAAAGGTTGATCTTCTTCAAGTGAGGGATCACCATCATTTTTTTTTCCCTTCAAATCATTGAGCGTAACTTTTTCGGCTTTGTCCTGCTCTTCGCCGGGGGCTTTATCGTTCCCTTCCAGGTCATTATTATTACCGGGCGCCTTTGTCTTATCCTTTTCTTTATTTTTATTCTTATTTTTATCTACACTCATAAAAAAACTGTTTAATTTGAAATAACCGTAAACGTCTATTTAAGACTTTGCATATCTATTACATACCGGAACCTTACTTCATCATCTTTCACCCGTTCAAAAGCATCGTTGATATCCTGAATATTGATCATTTGAACCTGCGGTAAAATATGATGCCGCGCGCAAAATTCCAGCGCTTCCTGCGTTTCAGCAATCCCTCCGCTTAATGAGCCGGCCACGCTCCTCCCCATTCTAACCAATTCCATATTATCGGTTGCCTGCCGGTATGCGCCCATTAAGCCTACTGAAACCAAAACGCCCCGCCAGTTCAGCAGGCATATATACGGGTTTATATCGAAGCTGTCTGGCACTGTACATAAAATATAATCAAAACGCATTTCATGTGATTGCATCTCTGCTTCATTTTCAGACACCAATACTTCATCAGCGCCCAGCAAAAGAGCGGCTCTTCGCTTTTCTTCCTTCGTGGTGATGGCGACCACATACGCTCCCATTGCCTTTGCCATCATAATAGCTATATGACCAAGACCGCCGATACCGGCTATACCAACATGCTCGCCCTGTTTTATATTCCAGCGCTTTAACGCTGAATAGACAGTTACGCCGGCACATAGGATAGGCGCGGCGGCAGCGGGATCCATATCCGCCGGAATACGCAGCACAAAATCTTCCTTTACCACCAGGTGGGTGGAATAACCACCAAAAGTATTAGAATCTCTGCCATCTGTTTTGAAGTATCCGTTGTAAGTCATAGTAGCTCCCTGCGGGCCCCGGCAGTACTGTTCTTCACCTTTTTTACAGGGTTCACAATGCCCGCAGGAATCGATAATGCTGCCAACCCCTACCATATCGCCTCTTTTATATTTTGTTACACCGGCACCGGCTTTTATTACTTTACCTATTATCTCATGACCGGGTACACAGGGATAAATAGTGTTTTTCCAGCGATTTGATACATGGTGAATATCCGAACGGGATACACCGCAATACAATACTTCTATCATTACTTCATCGTCCTTGGGCTGTTCCCTTTCGATCTGCATTAACTCCAGTGTCTTACCGCCAAACAGGCCGCCGGGCGCACCGTACCCTTTTACAACAAAATTTCTATCTGTCAATACGGGATCAGCCACTGCGGTTTTTATTACAGGTTCCATGCTGCTGTTATTTTGCTAGTGCTGTTATTAATATATGCTTAGTTACTTTTCGCAAGGTTCGTGTATTTCTTTACCCATTGTCTCCACATGGCAACCATGTACCTGAAATAAATATGCCATGTTCTTTCATCTAAACCCTGCCCGTTGTGACGGGATGAAAGCTGACTGTTGTTGAAGGAAGGCATTGGCATGCTTTTATTGCTTGTTTATCATCATGTTCATTAAATATTCACGTATGATACAGAAATTAACCGGGATTCCCGACTATGTGGCCGGGTTTACCGCCAGCGGAAAAGTAACCAAAGAAGATTATGAAACGGTTGTAGTACCCGAGGTAGACAAAATTGTAAAACAACATGGCCATATTCATTTTTTGCTGGTGCTGGACACTGATGTCAGCAATTTTTCGCCAGGTGCCTGGATGAAAGATGCACTGCTGGGTGTAAAACATTTATCTAAATGGAAAAAAATGGCCATCGTGAGCGATCAGAAAGGAGTGGAAAAAATAACAGATATCATCAGCCCAGTTGTGCCGGGTGAGAGCAAAGGTTTTTCACTGGCCGAACTGGATGAGGCAAAACGCTGGGTAAGCTCGGAAAATTAATTGTGCTTAAAAATTCAACGAGCCTGCAAACCATTGCAGACCCGTTGTTATTTTAATGAAATACAATAAATCATTATGCAGGTACCCTACGCGCCGGTTCTCTATCCCAAAAGCGGTGTTGTGCAATGGCTTTGACGAAACTGGCTGCAATTTGTTTGTTATCCCCAATGAGTATGCCGCCCTCTCTTTTTTTGTCCTGCAATTTCTTGTTGAAATAAGTGGCTTCCAGCACAGGCATAGCAGACGCTTCCGCGGCAATCGCCTTACAATGTTTATAAGCTTCGTTGATAAAATGAACGGCGTTCGGTTCTGCCGCCAGGTTAGCCGCGCACATATCACCACCCGCCACATAGACGGCGTCGTACAGAACGGAAGCCGCTGTAAGAAAACTCTGATCTGCCATTAATTCCCGGTCATTCTCTGCGGTAATCATTCCCAGTTTCGGTGCTACTATATGTGTAACGGCGCCCTCAGCCTGCAACGCCTTTTTCATTTTCTGCAATGCCGGTTCATCAAACCCTTCAGCAATTAACATGGCTATCTTTCTTGTTTGAATAGTGTTCTTTATTGTATCCTTCATACCAAGTGCCGCAGATTTGTCCAAACTGCCATTTACTTTTATTGGTTGAAATTTTTTCGGGTCGCCATCGGCCGGTATACTATGATTAAGCGGCTCTTCCGGCTTCTTGGGTACCTGCAGGCCAAGATTGCCGGCAACTGCTATAGCAAGTGATTTATCTATCTGCGAAAGAATGCCTATCATCCTTTGCCTCACCGCTATTGTTTCTACTTTTCCCAATTCAAAGGAGAGGGCGTCGATAATATGGTTTCGTTCCGGATCCGACTGACTGTTAAAAAACAGACGGGCCTGGCTGAAATGATCAAAAAAACTTTTGCTTCTTTCGCGTATTTTAACCGCATCAATTTTTTCTGCATAGGAAGCAAATCCACCGTCTGCTATTTTTGCCTGGAACGGACAACCACCGCCCAGTGAATTGGGATGATAACTGGTTCTGCCTGCATTGATTTGTTGCCGCATATGCCCGTCACGCTGGTTATTGTGTATCGGTACTACCGGTCGGTTAATAGGGATTTCATGAAAATTCGGTCCGCCCAAACGGATGAGCTGCGTGTCAGTGTACGAAAACAACCTGCCTTGCATAAGCGGGTCGTTGGTAAAATCGATCCCCGGTACAACATGTCCAACATGAAAAGCAACCTGTTCAGTTTCCGCAAAAAAATTATCCGGGTTGCGGTTCAGGATCATTTTGCCAATGCGTTGTACGGGAACGAGTTCTTCGGGAACAATTTTGGTGGGATCCAATAAATCAAATTCAAATTTATGTTCATCTTTTTCGGGAATGATTTGTAACCCTAATTCCCATTCGGGAAATGCGCCACTTTCAATCGCTTCCCAAAGATCCCTCCGGTGAAAATCCGGATCTTTGCCGGAAATGTTTTGCGCCTCATCCCAGGCAACAGAATGAACACCGAGCAATGGCTTCCAGTGAAATTTTACAAAATTCGATTCTCCTCTTGCATTGATCAAACGAAACGTATGCACGCCAAAACCTTCCATCATGCGGTAACTGCGTGGAATGGCCCTATCGCTCATCAACCACATGATCATGTGTGCCGATTCGGGCATTAGCGAAATGAAATCCCAAAAAGTATCATGGGCCGAAGCTGCTTGCGGCATTTCATGATGTGGTTCGGGCTTAACAGCATGAACAAGGTCAGGAAACTTTACCGCGTCCTGTATAAAAAATACCGGCATATTATTACCCACCAAATCAAAATTCCCTTCCTGCGTATAAAATTTTACGGCAAATCCCCTCACGTCGCGCGCGAGATCAGTGGATCCTCTTGAACCCGCCACGGTAGAAAACCGCACGAATACCGGTGTCTCCATAGTTGTGTCGTTAAGAAAAGCTGCACTTGTATAGGCCGGAATGGGTTTATACAATTTAAAAACACCATGCGCTCCGGAACCGCGCGCATGCACCACGCGCTCGGGGATGCGCTCATGATCAAAATGAGTAATTTTTTCACGAAGTATAAAATCTTCCAGCAGGCTCGGTCCCCGGTTTCCCGCTTTAAGAGAATTCTGGTCATCGTTAATTTTTACACCCTGGTTAGTGGTCAGCAGACTGTCAGTGCTTTGTTCAATGTCTTCGGCAAGCGATGCAGTCTTGGGATTACGGGCAATTGTTTTTCTTTTTTGTGATGGCATAATGATTTTTTTTTGAAAAATGATTCGGAGAATGGTCCGTACCGGAAACATTGCTTCATCAAAAATCAAACCCCGGCAATTTCAGGTCAGTGTTCATAACAAGCTGTAGTTGTTTACACATCGTGAGGAAAGGTTTCTACAAAACCCGGCATCAATGCTTCGAAAGAATTGTCAACCATTCTACATGATGAAGAAGGCAAGCGCTTTCTCTTAAACGTCGACGCAGTTTCCCTCTTCAACAACTTTTCCATCAATATTTAAATGGCATGATATTCTACTATTTAAAATATCGTGTATATCACAGAACCTAAACAAGTTTATCAATTGTTCCTCACTAAATAAACCGTTATGATACGCAACATTTCAATGGCCGCTCTTTTCTTCAGTATTGTATTGTTCAGTAGTTGCCAGGCCATCGCCGATATATTTAAGGCTGGTGTATGGGTAGGTGTGCTGGCAGTAATAGGCTTCATTGCACTGATTCTTTTCCTGGTGGCGCGCGCTAAAAAATAGGGCCTGGGTATGGAAGACATTTCTCTTAGAATAGCGGGCTTCAACAAGAATCGCCTCGAAGGACTGTTACCGCTCAAATATGAGGCGATGGCCGAAAATCTGTTCCGCTTTTATCGCGGCACCAATCATATTTTCTATGAAGACCTGGCGAAGAGCGACTGCATGCCTGTATCTCCGCTGGTTTGGATTTGCGGCGATCTGCACCTTGAAAATTTTGGTTCCTATAAAAGCGAAAACCGGCTTGTTTATTTTGATCTGAACGATTTTGATGACGCACTGCTGGCACCCGCGTCCTGGGAACTTGCACGGATGGTTACCAGTATTTTTATTGCGTTCGAATCCATGGAAATTGAGCGGGCAAAAGCTATGAACATGGCTGAACTGTTCCTGAAATCATATGCCCGAACATTGTCTGCGGGCAAACCCGATTATCTGGAACCAAAAACAGCCAGGGGCATCGTGCGGGAGTTCCTGAAAGCAGTCAGCAAACGGAAGCAAAAAGATATACTGGCCAGGCGAACAATTCAAAGAAAAAATAAATTGGAAATATTACTGGATGATCCCCGTCACCTGGAGCTGGAACAGGACCTGAAAGAAGATTTAATGCATCATATCAATCACTGGCTCAAATATGATGGTAATAGTCCGTACAACTATAAAGTAACAGATGCGGTTTTCAGGTTAGCAGGGACAGGCAGCATTGGCGTGAAAAGATATGCATTGTTATTAAAATCACTCAATGCAGAAGGTGAGAAATATATGCTGATT
>Ga0068863_100008341_pt1 | contig 10120 bp, 10 predicted proteins | sample KBSSwiS62_FD_66596 | JGI IMG/M metagenome (GOLD analysis project Ga0068863, IMG submission 66596) | Switchgrass rhizosphere microbial communities from Kellogg Biological Station, Michigan, USA - KBS Switchgrass S6-2 | ecosystem: Host-associated > Plants > Roots > Rhizosphere > Soil ...
CGCGATGGCGCGTGCGTAGATCTCGCGACGGTCCACCCCTGTCGCCCGCGAAACCTCTGCGGCCGCCTTCGCGGCAGGAAGGCGACTGAGTGCCTCCCCGAGCAAGGCATCAACCTGTTCGGCGCCCAGCAAACTGGCGGAGCCGGGAGGGGCCACCACTATGACGATCTCGCCTTTGGGGCCGCCCGCCGCGTATCGTTCCGCGAGCAGCGTGAGCGGCGCGGCTAGCGTCTCTTCGAAAGTCTTGCTGATTTCGCGGACAACGGCTGCTTCGCGGTCGCCAAGGCCCACCGCGAGCGCCTTCAATGTTGCGGCAAGCCGCGGGCCGGCTTCGTAGATGATCAGGGTTGCCCGCACCGCCGAGACCTCGGCAATGGCATCTGCCCGCGCTTTCTCCTTGGCTGGCAGGAATCCGAGGAAGAGGAAACGGTCGCTCGGCAACCCTGAAAGCGTGAGCGCCGCCACGGCGGCGCAGGGGCCGGGCAGGGTGGTTACTGCGATGCCAGCCGCGCGGGCGTCGCGGACGAGCTTGTAGCCGGGGTCCGAGATCAATGGGGTACCTGCGTCGGATACCAGGGCAACGGCTTGGGACGCCATTCGGGCGAGAAGGCCGGGCCGAACCTTGTCGGCATTATGGTCGTGATAGGGGATCATCGGGCGCTTGACGCCGACATGGCGGAGCAGCTTGGCGGTGACCCTGCTATCTTCGACCGCTATCGCTTCGACGCGTGCGAGTACCGATGCGGCGCGCGGCGACAGATCCGCTAAGTTGCCGATCGGTGTCGCGACGATATAGAGCCCAGGGGCGAGCGGCTGTTCCCGGCTGATCGCGTCGGATTCGCCGCTGTTTGATAACTGGTTCATAAGGGTTGATAGATGGCAGAGGCCCCGGCTTACAGGCAACCGTGCAGTTCATATCTTAGATGGGCCGCCGCAGGACTTTCCCTGCTGCTAGCAAGTTGCTCGGTCGTGCCGAAGGCGAAGCCCGGTCCGGCGGCACCTCCGCCACCGGTTGAGAAGCCTGATGAGGGCGGCTTGCCACGCGATCAGGCTCGCCACCGCGTCGCTCTGCTCCTGCCTCTCACCGGCGCAAATGCCGCAGTAGGCCAATCGGTGGCGAATGCCGCCACGATGGCCTTGATCGATACGGGCAACAGATCGGTGCGGATAACGAGCTATGATACCGCGCCCGGGGCTGCGGCGGCCGCTAAGCGTGCGCTGGCTGAGGGCAACCGTCTCTTCCTGGGGCCGCTGCTGTCCGAGGATGTCGTGGCGATCGCTCCCGCGGCTCGCGCCGCCGGCGTTCCCGTAATCTCCTATTCGAACGACGTCGCTGCGGCAGGCGGGCCGGTGTTTGTGATGGGGTTTTCGCCCGCCCAGTCCATCGATCGCGTGGTGCGATACGCCAAGTCCAAGGGTATCCACCGCTTTGCTGCGCTGCTTCCGGCCGGTGTTTACGGGCGCAATGCTTCGACGGCGATGATTCGCTCGGTGGAGAGCGCCGGGGGCAATCTCGTTGCCATGAAGAGCTACGAACGCACGCCACAGTCCATGGAGAAAGCGGTTGCCGAGCTGGGCCTCAACCAAGGTTATGAGGCGGTGCTGATAGGGGACACCGCGCGGCATGCGATCGGCGCCGCGACGTTGATACGCAAGGGTTCGAGCCCACGTGCCCGCATATTAGGGACCGAGCTATGGGCGGTTGAGCCGCGGTCGCTCAATCTGCCAGCAATCGCCGGGGCATGGTACGCGAGCGTCGCCGATGATCGCTTCCAACCCTTTGCTGCGGCTTACCGCAGGCAGTTCGGGAAGGCCCCGTTTCGGCTGGCGAGCCTCGGTTATGATTCCATGCTGCTCGTCGTCAAACTGTCGAAGGACTGGCCGGTGGGCGGCGAGGTGCCGATCGATCGTCTCCGCGCCGAAGATGGTTTCGACGGCGTTGACGGAGTGTTTCGCTTCGGCGCAAACGGCGTTGCTCAGCGCGCGCTGGAGGTGAACGAGGCAGCGCCGACCGGGACAAAGACGGTGTCTCCGGCCCCGAGCAGCTTCAAGAATTGACAAGCCTTCGGCGTTGAGACGCGACGATAGCAGGCTGCGGGTTGTCCAATGGAGAGGACCGAGCGCCGCCTCATAGTCGAATAGGCCGACAAACAGGCCCTGTCAGGGCTTGGGGGCGTGTGCGACGAGCGCGTCGAGCCCAGGTTGCCGCTCAAGAAACGCGTCGAGCGCCTCAACCACGATCTGTTGCGCTGACCGCTTGCCTACCGCGCTGGCTAGGCGCAGGCGGAGATGGCGATCTTCATCGAGACGCAGGGTGAAAGCCGCTTTCGCCCCGCGCGCAATCGCGGGACGAGATTCGGACCGAGAAGGCTTCTGCATGAAGCTGCGCATCACGCGCTGCTGCTGTTCCCGGGCGCCGGGAGGCTGCGCATGGCCCAGGTCATTCCATCCCAGGTCATCATGGAACTCGCTCAAGTCGAGTTCGCCCGCCCGATGGGCGGGCCCGATGCTGCTGCCCAACACATCGTGCACCCTCCGCATCGCCGGCCTGGCATCACCCTTGCGGGCCAGCAGCTTTGATGTGAGCGCCGCCATCGGCCTCGGCTCCGATATGTCCATAGCTTATTGCCCAGCCGCGCGCCGGCCGAAATTGCTTCCGGACCAGTTGCCCATCCCGGTGATCATCGTTCGGCGGAAATTGCGCTCGAGCCGATCGGAGATATAGCTCCAGAGTTGCTCAATCTCGGCGGCGGACCTTCCTGTCGGCTTAACCTCCATGACGGTGCGGCCGTCGATCATGGATGCGGCGAACTCGGTTCGGTGGTGGACCGTGACCGGCGCCACCGTGCCATGCTGAGAGAGGGCAACGGCAGCTTCGGAGGTGATTCGTGCCTTCGGCGTCCCGGCGTTGACCACAAAGATCAGCGGCTTGCTTGCTCGCTCGCAGAGGTCGACGGTGGCGCCCACGGCCCGCAGATCGTGCGGACTGGGGCGGGTCGGCACTAGGACCAGCTCTGCGACCGAGATGACGCTCTGAATGGCGACGGTAATGGCCGGTGGTGTGTCGATGACGGCGAGCTTGAACCCTTGCTCGCGCAGTATTTCAAGATCATTGGCGAGGCGCGCCACCGTGGTGGTGGCGAAGGCCGGGCTCTCCGCTTCGCGCTCGTTCCACCAATCGGCGAGCGAAGCCTGTGGATCGATGTCGACCAACACGACGGGGCCGCACCCGGCCCGCTCGGCCTGGACGGCAAGATGTCCCGAAAGGGTGGTCTTTCCGGAGCCGCCCTTCTGCGAAGCCAATGCCAGGATGCGCACGATGTTCCCCTCGTAGAGCTGTAAGCCCCGGAGCATGAAGCGCGCGTGCTAAGCGTTTCTTCCGAAACAAGGTTAAGCCCTCCTCAGGCTTATTCAGGCGATCACGATTTGCGCCAGGATCGCATCGAGCAGGAGCATGCCTGCCGCGGTTACGCGCAGCCGCTCCTCCGAAAGATCGAGCAGGCCGGCATGCGCCAGCCGAGCGACGGCATCGCCATCGACGAGACGCTCGATGGGCAGGCCGACACGTTGGGAAAGTCGTGCCAGGTCGACTCCTTCTTCGAGGCGCAACCCCATCAGCAGAGCTTCCTGCGCGCGAGCCTCGGCAGAAAGCAGGTCGTCCACCTCTATGCCGTGCCCATGGTTGCGCACGCGGGCGAGCCAGTTCTCCGGCTTCTTGTGGCGCGCAGTGGCGTGATGGCCGCGCCGACCATGGGCCCCGGGGCCTATGCCGGCATAGGTAGCATAGCGCCAGTACGCCAGATTGTGCCTGCTTTCGGCTCCAGGACGAGCGTGGTTAGATATCTCATAGGCCGGAAGCCCAGCTGCAGCCGCCATCGCACGTGTCTGCTCGAACAGATCGGCAGCCTCGTCCGGATTGATCGTGGCCAGTTCGCCTTTCGCTGCACGCGTGGCAAACTGCGTCCCCGGCTCGATCGTCAGCTGATAGAGCGAGAGATGCTCGGTGCCGAAGGAGAGGGCTCGCGCCAGCTCGCGCGACCAGGCTTCAGGCCGCTGGCCGGGGCGCGCATAAATGAGATCGAAACTCACCCGTTCGAAACTCTGCTGCGCGGTGGCGAGCGCTGCAAGACCTTCGGCAACCCCATGTGCCCGGCCAAGCCAGGCGAGAACCTCATCGTCGAGCGCCTGAAGGCCAAGCGACACGCGGTTGACGCCTGCTGACGCGAGATCGGCGAACCGCGCAGCTTCGACGGACGAAGGGTTAGCCTCGAGCGTTATTTCGATGTCCGGTGCGACCTGCCAATGCCCCGCGGCGGCATCGATCAGAGCCGCGACCGTGGCCGGTGGCATCAATGAGGGTGTCCCACCGCCGAAGAAGATCGACGTCAGCCGGATCCCGGCGAGGTGGCCCGCCTCATGGGCCAGATCCTCGAGCAGCGCCTTTCGCCACATCTCCTGGTCAACTTGCGCACGAACGTGACTGTTGAAGTCGCAATATGGGCATTTCGAAATGCAGAAGGGCCAATGGACGTAAAGGGCTAGATCGTTGGCCGATGCGGTCAAAACACCGCCTTCACAAGCTTATTGAAGGCCGCAGCACGGTGGCTCATGGCATGTTTTACCGTCGGGTCCATTTCTCCAAAGCTGATGTCATGGCCGAGCGGCTGGAACATAGGATCATAGCCGAAACCGTTTTTCCCACGCGGAGGCCAAACGAGCAGGCCGTCGACACGGCCCTCGAACGTCTCGACATGGCCATCGGGCCAGGCAATCGACAGGGCACACACGAAATGGGCGTCTCGCCCCGCACCTTCCCCCTTCTCAACGAGGCGATCATGGACGCGCTGCATAGCCTCCGTGAAGTCGCGCCGACCGTCGGCGAGTTCCGCCCAGCGGGCCGAGAATATGCCGGGTTCTCCGCCGAGCGCTTCGACGCAGAGGCCACTATCGTCAGCCAGCGCGGGGAGCCCGGTGAGGTCGGCTGAGAAGCGGGCCTTGAGCTCGGCATTAGCAACGAACGTCGTACCCGTTTCTTCCGGTTCAGGAACGTCCAGTGATGCCGCCGATACCGCCTCCAATCCGAACGGCGCCAGAAGGTCGCCGATTTCCCTGAGCTTTCCCTTGTTGTGGCTGGCGATCACCAGCCTGCCGGGGGCGAGCTTGCGGTGGGGAAGGTCGGCCGGATCGATCAACGCCCGGCCGCCCGCCGCTGAGCAGCGAAGATCTCGCCGCAGCCGATACGTGCGAGCCGCAGCAACCTGAGCAGCGCCTCTTCATCGTAGGTGGCGCCTTCTGCAGTTGCCTGCGCTTCGGCGATGTTGCCATTGTCGAGCAGAACGAAGTTGGCGTCCGCATGGGCGTTCGAATCCTCGATATAATCGAGGTCGAGCACGGGCGTGCCTTCATAGATACCGCAGGAGATGGCTGCGACCTGTGCGGTGATGGGATCCTCAGTTATCTGGCCTGATGCGATCAATTTGTCTACGGCGAGGCGCAGTGCCACCCATGCGCCGGAGATCGAGGCCGTTCGCGTGCCGCCATCGGCCTGGATCACGTCGCAGTCGATCGTGATCTGCCGTTCGCCGAGCTTCTGCATGTCGACGACCGCTCGCAGCGATCTTCCTATCAAACGCTGTATTTCCTGGGTGCGCCCAGACTGCTTGCCCTTCGCGGCCTCGCGGCTGCCGCGCGTGTGGGTAGCCCTGGGCAGCATCCCATACTCGGCCGTCACCCAGCCCTGGCCCTTGCCGCGCAGGAAAGGTGGCACCCGCTCCTCTACCGATGCGGTCACCAATACCTTTGTGTCTCCGCAACTGATCAGCACCGATCCTTCCGCGTGCATGGTGAAGCCGGTTTCGATGGTGACGGGTCGCATCTGATCGGGGGCGCGGCCGGACGGGCGCATATGTCTTCCTTCCTGTCGGTTACCCGGCGTCTCTTAGGAGCGGTCGCGCCAAGTTGGAAGCCTGTTGAGCCACTGCCAATGCTTCACTATCTCTCATCGCGTGACCAGCCCGCCCTTATCCGAACTGTCCATTCGTGCGCGCGAGGTGTTTCGCCTGGCGGTGGAGAGCTACCTCGGCTCGGGACAACCGGTCGGCTCGCGCACATTGTCCAAGGTCGCCGGGCTCAATCTGTCTCCTGCCTCGATCCGCAACGTGATGCAGGACCTGGAGGAACTCGGGCTTCTGGCGGCTCCGCATACCTCGGCGGGCCGGATGCCCACCCAGACGGGCCTGCGGCTGTTCGTCGACGCTATGATGCAAACGGCAGAGCCTTCGCCTGAAGAGCGCGCCGCGATCGAAGCCCGCGCGGCGAGGGGAAGCCCTGTCGAGGAGGCGCTTGCCCAGACCAGCGCCGTCCTGTCCGGGCTATCGGCCTGCGCGGGGATCGTGCTGGTTCCGCCGCACGAGACGATCTTGCGCCAGTTCAATTTCGTTCCGCTCTCTCGCGACCAGGCCGTCGCCGTCATCGTCGGAGAGGACGGCCATGTTGAGAACCGGATCGTCGACCTCCCTCCCGGCGTACCCGCTTCGGCCCTCACGGAGGCAAGCAATTTCATCAGCGAACGGCTGTCCGGCCTCACCCTCAGTGAGGCTCGCGCCCGGATCGAGGCCGAGCTGATTCGCGAACGCGTTGCCTTGAACGCCGCGGCCGCATCGCTGGTGAGCCAGGGGTTGGCTGTATGGTCTCAGGACGGCAGTTCCCGGCCCGTGCTGATCGTGCGCGGCCAGGCCAATCTCATCGATCCTTCGGCATCAGCCGATCTGGAGAGAGTGCGGCAGCTGCTCGACGAAATCGAGGGGAAGCAGGAGATCGCCCGGCTGTTGGAGAGCGCTGGCGGCGGACAGGGCATCAAGATCTTCATCGGATCTGAGAACAAGCTGTTTTCGCTCTCGGGCTCTTCCGTGATCGCAGCGCCCTATCGCGGTGTGGATGGCCGCGTGGTGGGCGTCGTCGGGGTAATCGGCCCAACCCGGCTGAACTACGCCAGGATCGTGCCCATGGTCGACTTCACGGCGCAGGCGCTCACCAGAATGTTGACCTGAGGTGTAACCCTATCGCTCGCCAAACGAATGGCCAATATGAGGCTCTTGCGTTCGGCTGGATCTGGAGGATCTCGATGACCCGATTTGGTAGCGTCCGGCGCGAGCCACCAGATCCCGGGTCAGTTGCTGTTATACTGTCCGCCCTTGGATACCAGTCCCATCACGACATCTTCCGTCAGCGCTTCTTCGAACTGGATTCCGAAGCGGTTACCCGTAACCCACCGAACGACGCCGGGTACTTCGAAGTTCTGACGCTCGAGGAGAAGGCGGCAACCCACCGGTGGAGGGGGGGACGCGCTCAGCATGGCGCCACCCTGCGACACATCGAGCAGCACACCGCTGGACTGGCCGTGCACCGAGTAAAAGGTGGCGGCCAGCATGATGCGATACCGGCCGTGCCGGCGGAATTCCTCATCGCGTGTTTCAGTGGCGAAGGCCATCCGGTCGCTCATCCGAGAATCAGTTCTGTCCCTAGTCCGTCATCCTCGGCGATTATCGCTAATGAATCGCTAAAATGGCTTGTTGCCGAGCGAATTATCCCATCGGCGCACGGTGCACCGAGCGAGGCGGGGAGTGCGGGGGCATGAGCGGCGAATCCGCAGTGGCGAATACGGCGGCAAGGGCGTTGCGCGGGGGTGATCTGGTATACCGGCATAGGCTGCCGACAAGGCTGTGGCATTGGGTGAATGCGCTTACGCTGTTCGTCATGCTCATGAGCGGCATGATGATCTTCAACGCGCACCCGAGGCTCTATTGGGGAGAATATGGCGCCAATCCGGACCGGGCCTGGCTCGAAATCGGATCGCGGGGGAGCGCAGGCCTGCTTCGCGTCGGAAGCCTTCAGGTGGAAACGACAGGGGTGCTCGGAGTTTGGCGTGACCGAGATGGGGTCGTACGGCGGAAGGCCTTCCCGTGGTGGGCGACGATCCCGTCGAGCTACAGCCTCGCCGATGCCCGGATCTGGCACTTCTTCTTCGCGTGGGTGCTTGCCGTTGCCAGTACTGCCTATTGGTTGTGGAGCATCGCCAATGGCCATTTCCGCCGCGATCTGCTGCCGCAGCGAAGCGAGCTCGCGCCGGGGCACATCTGGCACGATATCAGGGATCACGCCCGCCTGAACTTTCCGCGCGGGGCGGCAGCGCTGAACTACAACATCCTGCAGAAGCTGGCCTATCTGTCGGTGCTGTTCGGGCTGCTTCCGGCCATGATCCTATCTGGTTTGACCATGTCACCGGCCATGAATGCCGCTTGGCCCTGGCTGCTCGATCTGTTCGGCGGACGTCAATCGGCCCGATCGATCCATTTCATCTGCGCCTTCGGGTTCGTGCTCTTCATAGGCGTACATTTGGTCATGGTCCTATTGGCGGGACCGCTCAATGAAGTGCGATCGATGGTTACCGGGCGGTTCCGGTTGCCCGAGGAGAATGCAGCATGATCGGCCGGCGGCGATTGCTAAGTTCCCTCGCCACAGCGACGAGCGGATTGCTCCTCTCGGGTTGCAACAGGATCAATGCCAATCCGGCGGTTCGGTCGATGCTGACGAGTGCCGAGAGCCTGACAATGCGGGCGCAGCGGATCATCGGCGATCGGTCCGCGCTGGCGCCGGAGTTCACCGCGGCCGATCTGTCACCGATATTCCGGGCAAACGGCACCAGGCGGCCGACCGGCACGGAATATGATGCTCACCTGCAGTCGGGCTTCGCAGGCTGGAGGTTGGTCGTCGATGGATTGGTGACACAGCCCCTGTCCCTGTCGCTCCGCCAAATAAGGGCGATGCCGCGCCGCACCCAGATTACGCGGCACGACTGCGTGGAGGGGTGGAGCGCGATAGGACAATGGACCGGGGTGCCGTTGAAGCTGCTGCTCGACCAGTCCAGGCTGAAAAGCAGCGCGCGCTACCTCATCTTCCACTGCGCCGATCTTTACGGTCCGATTCCCTATTATGAGAGCATCGACTTGATCGACGCCTTCCATCCGCAGACGATTATCGCATGGGCGTTGAACGGCCAGGATCTCCCGGTAGGGAACGGCGCACCATTGCGGCTCCGGGTCGAGCGCCAGCTAGGCTATAAGCAGGCCAAATATGTGCAACGGATCGAAGCCGTTGCGAGCCTGGCGCATCAGGGCCTCGGCAAAGGCGGCTACTGGGAAGATTCGCACGATTACGCATGGTATGCAGGAATTTAGCCGCCGCTGACCGGCAGAGATTCTTGCCAACCCCTGTCTGCGCAGGCATGTTTCGGGCGCTTACCAGGAGAGGTTCGTGAAGGATGATCTGGCGATGCCGACCGGTCACAGGCATGCGCGATCGCCGGCGATCTTGCTGCGCTGCATGGCATCATTGCTCCTGAGCTCCTGTCGAGACAGGCGAGGCGCATCGCTTGTGCGAGCGATTAGTAAAGCGAGGGACTGAAGGAGCGATCTCAGCATGGGTCAGGAACAATTGTCGATCCGCACCGGTGATGGGGACTGCCGCTCCTTCGTCTTCACGCCCGACGGGAGCGGCCAGTGGCCCGCGGTCATTCTCTACATGGATGGCATCGGCATCCGCCCGGCGCTGTTAGCGATGGCTGATCGGATGGCGAAGGAGGGTGGCTATGTGGTCTTGCTGCCGGACCTGTTCTACCGCGCCGGCCCCTATGGACCCTTCGATCCGCACGCCGTATTCGCTGGAGGCGAGGCGTTTAAAGCCATTAGCAAGTTCATGGGGGCGACCGACAATCGCAGAGCAGCTGGCGACAGTGAAGCCTATCTCGACTATCTTCTCGGGCGTTCGGATGTTGCCGGAGACCGGGTCGGTACTACCGGCTACTGCATGGGTGGGGCGATCTCCCTGACCGCACAGGCGACATACCCTGACCGGATCGTCGCATCCGCCAGCTTCCACGGAGGGAAGCTCGCTACGGACGACGACTTGAGCCCGCATCGGCTGGCATCCAGAATGACGGGCCGCGTCTATGTCGCTGCTGCCGTCGACGATCCTTATTATCCGCCTGCCATGCACGATCGGCTCGAACAGGCGCTTTCCGAAGCAGGCGTGGATCACAGATGCGAATTCTATGAGGGCGCTC
>Ga0068863_100008342_pt1 | contig 10120 bp, 5 predicted proteins | sample KBSSwiS62_FD_66596 | JGI IMG/M metagenome (GOLD analysis project Ga0068863, IMG submission 66596) | Switchgrass rhizosphere microbial communities from Kellogg Biological Station, Michigan, USA - KBS Switchgrass S6-2 | ecosystem: Host-associated > Plants > Roots > Rhizosphere > Soil ...
CGCAACATTCTCGTCGTGCGGAAAGGGTCCCAGGCTGAATCCGGCAGCCTGGTCAGCCGGGAACACTTCCGGACGCTGCGTTATTTCGAGGAGATTGCCCGCAATGACCAGGGCGAACCACTGATCTCCGCGGAACTGGTACTCATCGTCAGCGCGCCGCGCCGCAACGGATCGGGCGAGGCGAACACGCTGATCCGCGGCGTCACCCCGCGCGGAATGGAGTTGCGTCCCCAGGTGAAGCTGATGGATGGCCGCTGGTTCACGCCCGGCAACCGCGAGGTGGTCATGTCACAGCGCATGGCCGCGCGCTTTGCCGGATTTGAAACCGGCGGGACGATCAAGGCCGGAGCAGCCCGGTTGACCGTGGTCGGGCATTTCGACGCGCAGGCGAGCGCGTTCGACAATGAAGCCTGGATGGACGCGGATGAGGCCCGCTCGATCTTCGACCGCGATCAGTATTCGAGCATTCTGCTCCGTCCGCGCGACGCGGCGTCCGCGGCGTCGTTGCTCAAACGCATCGAAGCCGATAAACGGCTCGCGTTGCGCGCCGAACCCGAGGTGGACTACTACACCAAGCAAACCATGACGGCGCTCCCGTTTAAATTCCTGGCGTTCATACTCGGCATCGCCATGTCCGTCGGCGCGGTGTTCGCCGCGATGAACACCATGTACGCCAGCGTCGCCGCGCGGACCCGGGAGGTGGGAACGCTGCGCGTGTTCGGCTATTCGCGGCGGTCGATCGTGCTGAGTTTCATGATCGAAGGCGCGTTCCTCGCGGCCCTGGGCGGTGTCCTGGGCGCGCTGCTCTCGCTGGCCGTTTATACCTACGTCGTGGTCGGCAAGATTCAGTTCGGCACCATGGACTTTCAGTCCTTCGCCGAAACCGTGTTCCAATTTCGCGTGACGCCCCAATTGATGCTGTCGGGCATCGCGTTTTCCATCCTCGTCGGACTCGCCGGCAGTCTGTTGCCGGCCTTGCGGGCTGCGCGACTGCCGGTCATTGCCGCGCTCAAATCGATATGAACGAAGAGAAACTGCAACAGCTTCGCATCGCCTCCGACCAGAAACGGCGCTCGTCCAAGCCCGTGTGGCTGATCATCCTCGGCGTTGCAGTCGTCACCGGCGGCGTGATCTTCTTCGCCGTTCCTCGCGCGTCGGATTCCGAGCGCAGCGGTCTGAAGTCCAATCGGGACCTCCCGGCGTCGCAATCGGGCGGCAAGGGAAGCATGTATGCCTCCGGAAATCCCAATGCCTCGGCCACGGCGTCAGCTTTGCTCGGGAACTCAGACGGCTCGGTGTTGACGGTCAGCGGTTACATCGTGAACCGGGAGCGCATCGAATTGAGTCCGCGCTTTCTCGGGGTGGTCAAATGGATCGGGGTGAAGAAAGGCGACGCGGTGACCAACGGCCAGGTGGTGGTCCTGCTCGACGACGCGGAATACAAGGCACGCCAGCACGAGACCGAAGGCCGGCTGGAGAATGCGAAGGTGGCGGTCGAAAAAGCCGAAATGGAGTACAAACGCGCGCGCGAGTTGGTCCGTCAAAGCGTGGAGATGCAGAAGGTGGAAGACGACGCGCGCTTGCAGGTGGCCTCGGCGCGCGCCAGCGTCCATGAAATCGAGGGACAACTCGAGTTGGTGAAGACCTACCTCGACTGGACGGTCATCAAGTCGCCCATCAACGGTGTCGTGCTGGAAAAACTGGTTGATCCGGACGAGCTGGTGGTTCCGCAAAGCTTCGGCGGCACGCGCGGCCCCAGCACGGCGCTGATTTCGGTGGCGGACCCAAAGGATTTGCAGGTGGAAATCGAGCTGAACGAGTCGGACGTGGCGAAAGCGTTTCTGGGCCAGAAATGCCGGGTGAGTCCGGAGGCGTATCCGGACAAGGTTTACGAAGGGTACGTTGCGGAAATGGCGCCGGAGGCGAATCGCCAGAAAGGCACGCTGCAATTGAAGGTGCAGATCAAAAACCCCGACCGCTTTCTTACTCCGGAACTGAGCGCGCGAGTGGACTTTCAGACCGGCGACAAAGCCTCTGCTCAAGCACCAGGAAAGTGATGCAGGCCTCCTGACGGTCCACCGGAGCGCGGGCGGTCCCCGCCCGCAGCACGTTTCTCGGTCGAGGCGGTGGGAAGAATTCCTGAAACCGCGCGCTCGAAAGTGGCCGGGATCTTGTTCGCGCTTGCCCTCGCCTGGTGGTTCGCCTAACTTCCCACGTTGCCGAGTGCGCGCGTAGCTCAATTGGATAGAGTGGCGCCCTCCGAAGGCGAAGGTTGTGGGTTCAACTCCCGCCGCGCGCACCAATTCCAGATCGAACGAATCCGCGCCTAAGCGAGTCTCATCTTCATGGGTCTGACAAATCAACTTAAGATCCTGCCCTGGCTTTGCGTGGTGGCGTTGGTGGCCGGCATGCTAGTCTTCTGGACGCGCGGCAAGGCGACCGAGAGGGAGTTGATTGCGCTCCGCGAGTCGAACCAGGAGTTGAAGAAAGCGCTCGCCGAGAACGAAGACCTTAAGAAAATCCAGTTGCAGGTGGATGAAGTTGCCCGGTTGCGCAAGGAGAATGATGAGCTTCACCGATTGCGCAATGAAGTCCGTCAGTTGCGGGAGGAAAAGCAAGGCGGCGCGCGTGCAGGCCGCCCGGCGCAATCCACGCAGTCCGGCGGGTCGCCGGCGGCGCAGCCCGAAACCGTCCAATTGCAACAGCAATTGCACCAACTCATGGCCGAGAACGAGCGGTTGCGCGCCGAGAACCAGCAGATCCAGGTCAACGCGGCCGCCAATCCCTGTTTCAACAGCCTGCGCACCATCGAAGGCGCCAAAGACCAGTGGGCGTTGGAGAACAAGAAGGCCAACGGGACCGCTGTAAGCGCCGAGGATCTCCAGCCCTATCTAAAGAATGGCGCGTTGCCCTCGTGTCCGCAGGGAGGCGTTTACACGCTCAACGCCGTGGGAGCGATGGCGACCTGCAGTATTCCAGGCCATGTCCTGCCTCCGCAATGATCCTTGATCTCGATTGGGCGACTGCCTTCGAGGTCGAGACGGTTCAAGTTCGTAATGCAGGCGGCGAAGTGGTGGAGGCTCTCCATGAACCGCGAGGTAGGGCGTCTCGCCCGTGTGTAGGTCGCACGAATCGCACGGGCGAGACGCCCGTGCCACTATTTCGGCGCAACGGTTCATGGTCCCAATACATTTCAATATGGAAGTGGGGGCTTTCCATAAACCGTACCGGAATCCCGCGAAATCAGATCGTCCCGAAAATTGAGAATTGAGAATTAGCGCATTGGCGGGGCTACTTTTCGGTGTTGCAGAACCCGCTCCGATGCATGCCCCCCACGCGCCGAAAATGGATTGGGGCTACCCGTGCGCGGTTCTTCGTCTCAGGTTTTCGGCTTTGCCTGGGTCTGCTCACCCTCGATTTCTGAAGATTCTTTCGGCTTCACCACCGCGACGACCAGGGCATCCGGGCTCAGGTATTTTCGGGCCGCCGCCTGGGTTTGTTCCCGGGTGACGGCTTCGAATTTCGCGTCTTCGGCATCGGCGTTTGCGTAACCGAGACCGTAAAGCTCGTCGAGCGCGGTGCTGGTGGCTAAATGGCCGAGGTCCTGCCGGGCAATTTTCTTCTGGCCGATCACCTTGGCCTTGGCGCGCCGGAGTTCTTCTTCCGACAAACCGTCCGCACGGAGCAGTTCGGCCTCCTTCAACAGTTCCTGCTCCACCGACTCGACTTTGTCCGGCGCGGTGCCGCAATAAAAGGCGAAGTAACCCGGAACAAGTCCCGGAAAATTTTGCGCGCCGACGTAATAAGCCAGGCCGAGCTTATCGCGGATGCGCAGGAACAAACGCGAACCCAGATCGCTGCACGACTCCTGAATCAGCTCCAGCGCGTAGCGGTCCTCGTCGCGCAAGGTCGAGCCGGGAAAGCCCATGACGAGCACCGCCTGTTTCTTGTCGCGCGTCTCAACGACGCGCGAAGAGCCGTTGCGGTGTGCCGATCGGCCCGCGCCGGTTCGGTGGAGCGCGGCGAGCGACGCGTTCGGCTTCCAGCGGGCGAAGGCTTTCTTCACCGCGGCCACAATCTCCTTCATCCCGATATCGCCGTAGATTGCCAACACGCCGTTGTTCGGCACGGCGAGTTTTTTGTGGAAGGATTTGAGGTCGCTGGTCTGAAGTTTGGACACGCTTTCCTCGGAACCGAGGGCGTCGAGGCCGTAACTGGTTTCGCCAAACATCGCCCGGCGCATCGCGCGAAAGCAGCTTTGCAGCAGCTGATCCTTCTGCGCCTTGATGGCGGCCAGCTGCACCAGGCGCTCCCGCTTGAACGCAGCCTCCGGGAAAGTCGGGTTTAACAACACATCGGCGACCAGGCCCAGTCCCAGGTTGAAATCGTCGGCGAGCACTTCGGCACTGACGCCGAAGCTGTTGTTGCCGCCAAAGCTGTCGATGCTCCCGCCCAACGATTCGATTTCGGTGGCGATTTGTTCCGCGCTCCGCCGACGTGTTCCCTGCAACATCATTTTCGTCGTCAACTGCGTGAGGCCGTTGGTCGCGGGAATTTCCGCCAGAACGCCGCCCTTGAACACCATGCGAAACTCGACGAACGGCAGGCGGTGGTCTTCCTTCAGGAGCAGGCGCAGACCGTTCGGCAGCTCAAATTTTTGAATGGCATTTTCGGCGGATTGCGCGATGGCGGTGACCAGCCGGGGTCCCGCTCCGGTCGGCAGCAACGCGTAAAGCGTCCTGTTTGCCGGGGCAAAATAGTTGCGGGCGACGCGTTGAAGGTCGGCGGGCGTCACTTGCTTGACGGCGTCGAGATAACGTTCGGAAAAGTTGAGGTCGTTGACGGCAATCCAATTGGCGCCCAGGTCTTGCGCCTGGCCTTGCATCGTTTTGCGCGTGGCCAGCGTGCCCGAGACAAACTGTTTGACGGCTTTGTTCAATTCGACCGGGCTGACCGGGCGGGACCGCATCTTTTCGACCTCGGCGAGCATCGCGTCGCGGGCCGGCACGAATTTGTCCGCGTCCACCACCGCGCTCATGCCGAACAAGCCGGCATTGCCCGGACTGTAGGTCCAGGCATCGACGCTGTTCACCAACCCTTTCTTTTCCCGCACTTCCTGGTAAAGGCGCGAACTCCGCCCACTGCCCAGCAACGTCGCCAGCACCTCGAGAATGGGAACATCGGGATGGCGCAACTCGGGGATGTGCCAACTGAAATGGACATGGCCAAGTTCAATCGGGGCTTCCTCGATCACCTCGCGCGGCGCGGTCTGATTGGGTTCCTCCGGCAACACGACGGGCGGGAGCGGTTTCGCCCGGGTCCGGGCATAGGCTTCACGAATTTGCCCGACCGTTTCCTCGAACTTGACATCGCCGGCGACGACGAAAAAGACGTTGTTGGGGACGTATTTTTCGCGGTAGTAACCGTGAATGTCATCCGGCTTCAGTTCATTGAAGATGTCCGGATAACCGATGACGGTAAATCGATACAGACTGCGGGTGTAGGCGCTCTCGAAGAGGCGGCGGCCGGAACGACGGCCCGGATCGTCCTGGCCCATGTCCATTTCGCGCCGGATGACATCCAGTTCCTTGGCGAGTTCCTCCGGCGGCAACGTCGCGTGTTGCATGATATCGCAGAGGATGTCGATGGCCACCCGCGCGCCTGTGTTGGGCACGTTGATCCAATAAACCGTCCGGTCGAACGAGGTGTAGGCGTTCATGTAACCGCCGGCCTCCTGCACTTCCTGGTCGATGCGCGCACCCGGGCGTGTGCCCGTGCCTTTGAACAGCATGTGTTCGAGCACATGCGAAAGGCCGGCGCCCAGCCAGCGGCCTTCGTGGATGCTGCCGCTCATGCACCAGGCCTGCGCGGAGACGACCGGCGCCGTATGGTCCTCGCGCACGATGATGCTCAGCCCGTTGTCCAGCGTGGCGAGGCGCGTGCCGGGCGGACAGGCGGGAATGAGCGCGGCGGTTTTTTTGAAAGCGACTCGAGTGCGGGGGACAACGGGTGCGCGCATAAGAGATAGATCACTATGGGTGCGGGTCAAAGGAACACGGGCGGAACCAAACCTAACTTTGTTGCGACTCCGCGATCGGTTCCGAGGCATCGCGAGACGGTAAAAACGGTTTGCGAAACGCCTCGTGAAAATCGTAGCCGTTCTGGAAATCCGCGCGGCTGTCTTGTTCGGTCTTCGCCAGCAATTTGGTTTCGACCATGTTGAAAACGATTTCGCCGAAATCTTCGCAGCACTTGACGCCCCATTCATCGAGCACGGTCAACGTCATCGGGCCGAATTGTTGCAACGCGTATTCGCGGATGCCCTTGAGCAGTTCCTTGCCCGAAACGTGGTGGACCTCGTTTTTCTTCGGTGGTTTGCCCGTCATTTTCTGCGTGTGATCCAGTGCCTCACGCAGGAAGAAATAGGCCTCCCGATGGTAACGAGGGTCCTTGGCGGCAATCTGTTCAATGGCTTCCTCGAAGCTCGCGGCTTGCATGTTATTTCAAATTCACCTGTTCGTTCGGGTAGGCTGGCGGATGTGCGGTCCGCCAGGCCTTGACCGCCCAGCCGACCAGCAACAGCGACAAAACAACGCACAGCACCAGTTGTTCCTGCTTTGTCAAGCGCAGCACGCGCGGGAATATAGCGTGAACCCTCTCGCTTAACAATGACGGAATTTTCCGGGTGGCTAAGCAGCTGACTAGGTGACGAGGCGGAACTGGTTTTCTCGCCGAAATCTGCCTTTTTGCGGCGGCGGCTACGCTTCTTGAATGCAGCCTGAACTCGGCAGTTGGCTCGGTCTCGAGCTTGGTATAATTTACCGGAAGACGCGGCAAACCATTGAAACAGATTGCCGGATCGGAAAGGTGCCCGCCATGCCAGTCAAAAAACTGAAAGAGCATCTCGACGGCCAGAAAATCAAATACGTCACCCTCTCCCATTCGCCCGCCTTTACCGCGATGGAGGTCGCGGAATCCGCGCACGTTCCCGGACGCGCTCTTGCCAAGACCGTCATGGTCCAACTCGACGGCAGGATGGCCATGGCGGTGCTGCCCTCCACACGCAAGGTCGATCTGAACTTGTTGCGCGAATCGGCGGGCGCGGAGGAAGCGCGGCTGGCCACAGAAGCGGAGTTCAAAAGCCTGTTTCCCGACTGCGAAACCGGGGCCATGCCGCCCTTCGGCAATTTATACGGGATGGAGGTTTACGTGTCGCCCAGCCTTGCGGAAGACGACCAAATCGCGTTCAACGCCGGCTCCCACACAGAGGTAATGAGGCTCACTTACAAAGATTTCGAGCGGCTCGTAAAACCGAAGGTGGTGCGGATGACCGAATGAAGACTACCCAACGACGATGTTCACCAGCTTCTTTGGCACGACGATGATCTTCTTGATCGTCTTGCCGTCCAGGAACGGCTTTAGCTTTTCCGCCGATTTGGCCGCGGTTTCCAGGTCTGCCTGGTTGGCGGTGGCGGGCACGCGGATGACATCGCGAAGCTTGCCGTTCACTTGCACGGGGATTTCCAGGATGTCCTCGATGAGTAGAGCGGGGTCGAACTTCGGCCAAGGCGCGTAGCTTAGCGAATCAGGCGGAAGACGGAGCGCGGAATGAAGTTTACTCCACAACTCTTCGGTCAGATGCGGCGCGAAGGGATGGAGCAAGATCAGGAAATCGCGAAAGACGGAGGAGGGTTTTTTCTCCCAAGTCATTGCCTCATTCACAAACACCATCATCGCGGAGATGGCAGTGTTGAAGTGCAAGGTATCCAGGTCTTCGGTGACTTTCCTGATACAGGCATGAAGGGTCCGGAGTTGAGCGGACGTCGGCGCGATGTCTGTGATTGAAGTGCCGAGCTGGATATTGTCCATGAGCGCGCCGCCGTTGAGAGGCGCTGCGGTCAAATTCTGTTCAAACTCCGTTTCACTCGTTTCGTCCACGAACAACCGCCAGACGCGGCCAAGGAAACGATAGACACCTTCGGCTCCCCTCGTGCTCCATGGCTTCGCGTCCTGCAACGGGCCCAGGAACATTTCGTAAAGGCGAAACGCATCCGCGCCGTATTCCTTCAAGATGTCGTCAGGGTTAACAACGTTGCCGCGGGACTTCGACATCTTCTGCCCGTCTTCGCCGAGGATGAGCCCCTGGTTGACGAGCTTGAAAAACGGCTCTGGCGTGGAGACGTAACCGAGGTCGTAGAGCACCTTGTGCCAGAAACGCGCGTAGAGAAGGTGCAACACAGCATGCTCGGTCCCGCCGACGTAGAGATCGACACCGGGCTTCGTCGATTTCGGATTTCGGATTTCGGATTTCGGATTTTCACAACCCATCCAATACCGCTCCGGCTCGCGTCCGCAGAATGTGTTCGGGTTCTTGGCGTCGAGGTAACGGAGGTAATACCAGCAACTGCCGGCCCATTGCGGCATGGTGTTCGTTTCGCGTTTCGAGCCGTCGGGCAGATTTACCCAATTCTGCGCCCGGGCGAGCGGCGGCTGGCCATCGGGAGTCGGCTTGTAATCGTCGAGAGGCGGCGGCAGCACCGGCAGCGCCGATTCCGGGAGCGCTTCGTGATGGGAGTTCCCACTTGCGTCGCGCTTCCACACGATCGGGAATGGCTCGCCCCAGTACCGTTGGCGGCTGAAAAGCCAGTCGCGAAGTTTGTAGTTGATGGTGCGTTTGCCGAGATCTTTTGATTCAAGCCAGTCGGTGATTTTCTTTTTGGCTTCTGGCGTCTCAAGACCGTTGAGTGAAATTCCAGCGCCTGCGGAGTTCACAGCGACGCCCTCGCCAACGAAACCTTGCCAGTCCGTGTTCGGGTCTTGGGGTTGGACGACCCGCACGATGGGCAGGTTGAATTTTCGGGCGAACTCGAGGTCGCGGGTATCGTGGCCGGGCACGGCCATGATGGCACCCGTGCCATAACTGGCGAGGACGTAGTCGGCGATCCAGATGGGGATGCTTTCGCCGGTCACTGGATTCATCGCGTACGCCCCGGTGAAGACCCCCGTTTTTTCTTTCGCAAGTTCGGTGCGTTCGAGGTCGCTCTTGACTGAAGCCGTCCAGCGGTAAGCCACAATGGCATCGTTCGGATTTTTGGCGCCAGCCGTCCATTCTGGCCTCGTGCCTTCTGGCCAATTGCTCGGGATAACATTAGCCCTGAGCCATTGGTCGATGAGAGCGTGTTCCGGCGCGAGCACCATGTAAGTTGCACCGAACAATGTATCAGGGCGCGTGGTGAACACTGTAATTGGGAATTGGGAATTGGGAATTGGGAATTCGACCTCCGCCCCTTCGCTGCGCCCAATCCAATTTCGCTGCATTTCCTTGAGCGAATGGCTCCATTCGATCGTGTCGAGATCGTCGAGCAGCCGCTCCGCGTAAGCGGTGATGCGGAGCATCCATTGCCGCATCGGCCTGCGCACGACTGGAAAATCTCCGACTTCACTCTTGCCGTCGACGACCTCCTCGTTGGCGAGCACGGTGCCGAGTTGCTCGCACCACCACACCGGCGCTTCGGTGACGTAAGCGAGTCGTTTCGAATCGCGATAGGCTCGGCGCCTGACTTCGAGTTCGAGGTCAACCGGTTGTGGTGGCTCACGCGTAGCATCCCCTTCACCAAGCGTACTGCTGTCCTCAGTTCTCCCCCTCACCCGGCCTTCGGCCACCCTCTCCCCCAGTGGGGGAGAGGGCAGGGTGAGGGGGTTGCCTGCAGGGGAGACGGCTGGGTGAGGGATCTGCAGTTCCGCCGGATACTTCAACGTTTCAATCGGCTCAGCTTTGTTCGTTTCAGGATTGAACCATGAGTTGTAAAGTTTGAGAAAAATCCATTGCGACCATTTGAAATAATTCGGGTCGGTGGTATCGACTTCACGCGTCCAATCATAGCTGAAACCGAGTGATTTAATCTGGCGCTTGAAGGTGGCGATGTTTTGTTCCGTGGTTTTGCGCGGGTGCTGGCCGGTCTTGATGGCGTATTGCTCGGCGGGCAAACCAAACGCGTCCCAGCCCATCGGATGGAGCACGTGAAAACCCTGCGCGCGCTTGTAACGTGCGAGAATGTCCGTGGCGGTGTAGCCTTCGGGATGCCCGACGTGCAGCCCGGCGCCCGACGGGTAGGGGAAC
>Ga0068863_100008343_pt1 | contig 10118 bp, 7 predicted proteins | sample KBSSwiS62_FD_66596 | JGI IMG/M metagenome (GOLD analysis project Ga0068863, IMG submission 66596) | Switchgrass rhizosphere microbial communities from Kellogg Biological Station, Michigan, USA - KBS Switchgrass S6-2 | ecosystem: Host-associated > Plants > Roots > Rhizosphere > Soil ...
GCGATTAAGCATTCTCTCGCTCAGAGCGTGCTGCGCCTATCAGTGACCTACCGAATCGGACGTCAGAAGCTACTGACGTGGAAGGGAGCATCATGTAGGTCTTCCGCTGACAGCGGATCCAGTGTCCGTGCTACTGCACCCAAAGGCACTTAGGGCCGCTTTCGCCGCTAGAGCCCGGTGGCACGCGAATCACCCTCATGACACCAGGAAAACCAGCGGCGGACGAGAAGATAGTCCACGACGCATTAGTAGGTGTACTGAGAGGACGCGGCCTGGAACCCCGAGGAACACTGGTTCTTCATTCGAGTTGTCGGCTCGCCAGGGCCACCAGAGCACACGTACACGGTGGTCATTGCTTACCGCCAGCCAGAGCCGCCTTGTCCGACTTCCTCGGACGGAATGCAAGCAGCGTGGCAGATTATGCGGTGGGGGTTTGGGTGCTGGACGAATCAGAGACCTTCGGTTGGGCCATCCTGCCAGGCGAGCTTTCTTAGCTCTGTCTGGAGCACCGGATCCCCTTGTTCCCAAACTACGATGGGTAAGAAGAGCAGCAGAAGGCTCAGAGCTAATCGCATGATTCCTCCTTGAAGAATTCACCCGAACGGATTCGTTGACTGGCCATACGAATCGTGGCCCTCGATGCCTACGGACGCAAACCCTCGTTGCCGGTAAGCGCAGAGCATGATGGCGCCGCCGCTCCGTGGGGATGCGCCCATAGCCGTTTCAGGCCAGCCCGGGCCCGCTATCGAAGCCCACCCCGCAGGCTCGTCGCCTCTTCACCCTTCATGTTTACTTCACCGGAAAATCGATCCGTTCGATGAACACGATCTTGCCCTTCTCATTCTTCACCACGTTGTAGCCGTGCACGGCGTCTCCGTTCGGCTCGAAGTCGTACGTGCCCTCGATACCTTTCAAGCCGCGGGTGGCAAGCAGAGCCTTGCGCATCGCTTCGGCATCGCTGCTCTTGGCCGTTTCGATTGCATGTTTGATCAGGTAGACCGAAGCGTACCCCACGGCTGAGAACAAGTCCGGATCCGCGCCGTATGCAGCGCGATACTTCTTCGTGTAAGCCTTGCTGTCTTCATTTGCGTCGATGACGAAATCCGACACGGTGTACGTACCCCACAACGCCTCGCCGGCGAGCTTCAACGCGGTTTCGGTAGCGAGCGACGCCGAGCCGATCCACGGCACGTTTACGCCAAGCTGGCGCGACTGCTTCGCGAAAATGCCCACGTCCGGCGCATTCGTCATATAGCTCGCCAGCATGTCGGCACCCGACTTCTTGATGGCGAGCACGATGGCGGTAAAATCCTGTGTATTGTTGGTGTAGCCCTGTATGGTCACCGGCTCTACATCAAGCGCTTTCAAGGCGTCGATCAGTGCAGTCTTGCCGCCTGCGCCGAACGCATCGGTTGAGTGGACGATGGCGATCTTCTTGGCCTTCAGCACCTTCACCGCATACTCGGCCATGACTTTGGAGGAGAACAGATCGTTCGGCCGGACGCGGAAGATCCACGGGTTGTTCACGCGCGTGAGGCTCGGATCGCTGCCGCCGATGAAGGTCGGAATCTTGCCCGCGGCGATGGTTGGTGACGCGGCCTGCACTTGCGTGCTGCGCAATGGGCCGATGACGGCGACCAAATTGCCTTCGCCCACCAGCTTGGAATAGGCCAGCACGGTACCGGGATTGGTGCTGGCGTTATCTTCCACTTTGAGCTCGATCGGATGTCCCATGATGCCGCCGGCCGCGTTGACCTCATCGGTTGCGAGCTTGATACCGCGCATGACCAGCACGCCGGCCTCCGCCTGAGGCCCGGTCAATTCGTCCACCACCCCGATGCGAATCGGATCCACAGCGAGCGCAGGCAACGCGAGCACCAACGCCAACGACCACCCCGACAAGGCACGAATGATCAGTTTCATTTTCCCCTCCATCTGTTGTTGTTGCCGCGCGATTTCAATCCGAAGCCCGAATCCGGTCCCCCTCGACCAGCACCTCGTCTCCGACCTGAAACAGCGCCGGGTAGCTTTGCAGGAACGCTTGCACGGTCCCATCACGCTTGCGAACCTCGATGATCCACACCTCTTTACGCTGCTGCACTTTGAAGCTCGGCTGCGTGACGGGCGGGAGACGGCTGATCGTACGCGCGCTGAGGGGGCCGGAGGCCTCCCACGACTCCCGGTGATGTACAGCCAGGATGGTGGCGCAATTTGACAGCACGCAAGGATGCTGCACTGCGCCCTCTGTCACTTCACCCAGGAGCCTGCGCTGCGTTGCTGGTGCGGCATCATCTGCACGCGCCGCTTCAGTCAAAGCTGCTCCCGCGAATGCAGCGATCAGAGCGCGCGAAATTGCACCTCGCTCGGCCATTTTTTGAGACTCCGCGTCACGATTGCATTATTGCATAGTGCCAACCGCGAGGAACCGAGGATCCGAACGAAGCAGCAGCGTGTGTCTCATGGGCCTCGCTCGGGCACGCACCGTCTCGACATCCATTTCCTCACATCGTGCGGCGTGATGCCCATGGCGCACGCCGCACGAGGATATCCAGCAGGAACAGCGCGAGCGCGGCCGCCAGCAGAATCGGCCACAACGGGCGCGGGACACGCCCGCCATCGCCCTTCAGTGCAAAGATCTCGTCGCCCGGGGCCGCGTATGCGCCGCCAGTTCGTTCGCTGAGCAGGCGCAGCGCCGCCACGTCGACCGGTAACGCGCGCAACTCGTCGGACCAAGAGTAGGAGAGGGCGCGGATACCGGCTTCGCGGAGGTCGGCCCGCGTCACACCGCCGCCTTCGGCGAGCTCGAAACGATAGGGCTGCGTCTGCCCGGCTTCGATGGGGGCTCGCGCCGAGTAGATCCCGGGCGCGACCTGCTGCATGACGAGCGTCGACTGGGTACCGCCAGGCGCCGTGATGCGCACCGACGGCGACAATCCGCTCCGATAGCTGCGATCGGACGCCAGCGCGCGCAGTTCGATGAGCGCTTCCCCCTTTGACCGCGTGACGCGCAGCGCTACATTCCGCACGTCCGCGCGTGGCACGCAATCGCGTACGACCTGTGCCCAGAGGCGCCCGTAGCCTTCCCAAGCGATCCATGCGCCCGACCAGCGGTTCTTCACATCCGAGAGGAAAGCGACGGTCTTGCCCAGACCGTAGTGCGTGGTGACGAGCAGCGGCCGCTCCTTCGGCCCGCGCAGCAACACATCGGCGAACGCGTTGGCGCGCGCAACACTCATACCTTGTAATGGCGGACCGTGGTCGAAATCGACTCCGGCCAGGACCGCGGTGCGATGCGCGACGACCGGACGGAAGGCTTCCTCCACCAGCGATTCCCCGAGCAGCCGCCGCGTTTCGCTGACGAACAGGCTCGGGATCTCGGCATCGTCGCGCGCCACGTAGCCACGGCCGTTGCCGATCGCCGCGATGTCACGCAGGAGACCGATGTTGGGCTTGTCGCCGATGGCTACCGTAGAGACCGTCACTTTCGCTCGGGCAAGCTCCGCGACGATGGCCTCGATCGCCCCGGGTTCGAGCGGCGGCTCGGCCGCTTCCGGCGGGGGTACCGGGATGCCTTGCTGGCGCATCTCCTGCTCGCGCCCTTTCCGGATCGCCGCCTGGATCTCCGCTGCCGTGGGCGCACCGCCCGAAGCGGCAGGCTGATCGGTGATACCGTCGGAGAGCAAGATGACGTGCTTGGTGGCGGCCTTCGAGGTAGCGAGCAGGCGCTGCGCTTCCACCAGAGCCGGGTAAATGCTGGTCTGTCCACGCGCCGTCATGCTCGAGATCAGATCCTCGGCCCTGCGCTTGTTGCCTACCGGTGCAAGGGGCACCACGTCGTATGCCTTCGCATCGAATGCCACCACGGCAAGGCGATGCCGCGCCTCCAGCAGGTCGAGCGTAGACAGTGCAGCGGTCTTCGCCAGCTCCAGCTTGCCGCCGCGCATGCTGTGCGAGCGGTCGATCAGCAGGACCAGGTCGAGATCGCGCCGCTTGCGCTTGCCCTCGAAGCGCACCGGCAGCATGTTCTCCACACCACTGCCCGCGAGACCCTTCTCGCCATACGTGCTCTCACCGGCTGCGAAGATCAACCCGCCGCCCCGGTCGCGCACGAAGGCCTCGAGCTTCCCGACTGTCTTCGCACCGATGCCCTGCACGAACACATCGCTGAGGATTACGACATCGAACGCGTCCACCGACACTTCCCCGGTGGCCATGGCTTCCGGGCTCGCGACCGTCACATCGAGATGATGCGCCCGCAACGCTTCGACCAAGTAGCGTGCGCTTTCCGGAACGCCATCGACGTACAGCACGCGGGGACGGGGGCCCACCCACACGGTTTCTGCGAGTGTGTCGTTGCCGGCGTAAGCGTCGCCTTCCGCGTAAACCGTCGCGGTAAGCGTGATTGCACCCGCTTCCGGCAGCGCCACATCGAAGCCGATATCGTTGAGGCCCAACCGCAGATTCACGCCTCGCGCGCCGAGGCGCCGTCCGCCGCTCGCCAGTTGCACTCGTGCCGGCATGGCGGCCTGCGCATGCACTTTCACCTGCACGGTGATCGGTTCGTCGCGGCGCACGCCTTCGGGGACTGTGATCGCGTCCACCCATGCGTCGCGCTCTGTGGCGACTTGCATCGGCACCGCGAACACCCGCACCTTCGCGGCATCGAGCCTGGGCAGCACGCGCAGGAAGTCACCGCGCGTCTGCACCCCGTCGGTAAACAGCACTAGCCGGCGTTCGCCGCGCGGACCGAAGCCAGCCAGCGCGGCGCGCAGCGCCTGCTCGATGTCGGTCGCACCTTGCGCGATGGTCTCGGTCCGGTCGGAGCGCTCGGTGGACGACACGGCGACCGCCGGCACATCGTCGGCCGATGCCACATATCGCGCTCGGTCAGCAAACACGAGATAGCGCGCTTCGGATGGCTGGAAACTCGCATTCGCCGTTCGGATCCACTCCAGCGCACCGCTTACCGAGGCGGGCGCGATGCTGCGCGAGATGTCGAGCGCGTAGACGACGGACACCGCCTCGTCGCGCACGAACAGGCGCGGCTGGGCGACCGCCAGGATCAGCAGGGTCAACGTGAAGCTGCGCAGGACCACGCTCGCGAGCAGACGCCGGGGGGCATGATCGCCGCGCGCCGCGAATCCAAGCAGCCAGATCGCGGGCAGCGCGATCAGCAGCCAGAGGGCCTGTGGATAGAGCAGCGTCATGCCGCGGCCTCAGCGCGTGACCCGGCGCACATACGCCGCCCAGTCGAACATGAGCAGTGCCATGCATGCCAGGACAGCGAGAACCCAGCGCTCGAGCGGTAAGCCAGGCGGTGCAGCAACCGGTGCCGGCGCGTTGGCAAAGCGGCTGGCGTTGACATCGGCGAGATGTGAGTCGAGCAGACTTGCAGCCACCAGGACGCGCGCGTTGCCCGACCGCAGGGTATAGAGGTCGGGTCGCTGCGCATCGAAGATCGTCACGCCGGCGGCGGTGCGGCTCTCGACAAGATGCCCCTGGCCATCCCGCACCTCAGCGTCGGGCAGCGCCACGCGCACTGCACCCAGAGGTTCGGTGCGCACCGGCGTGGCCGCGGTGAGTTGCGCGAGCGCATTGCCGAGCAACACAGCGAAGCCCGGCTGCAACGGCAGGTCGCTTTGGCTGCTGAGAAATCCGATCGCGATCCACGGCGCACTTGCCTGTCCCGATATCACTACGCCCTCGTCGCTTGCGCGAACAAGGACAGCAGCTTCGGCACCTACTACCTTCCACAACTCACCGCGCCCTATGCTGACGGCATTCCATGGCACGGCAGCGGCGATCGAGCTCGCGCGGTCCCAATCATCGACCACCACCGGTCCGTTGGCGGGCCGCCCGGGCGGGAGCCAGTCGACGTGCGTGGGCTGAAACAACAGCGCGCCCGCATCCGGCGCCCGGTCCGGCGCGAACCCGTCGAACACGTATGCATCGGCGCGGGAACCGTGTCGGTAGCGTTCCGGTGTTATCACTTCGAGCCGGATGGCCGGGAGCGCCGCGAGCGCATCCGCGAGCGGCGCATTGCCGCGCGTGACCAGTTGCACGCGCTTGCGGCCGTGCGGCTGCACAACGGTGTAGGCGATATCGTCCGCGGCGAAGGCATCGCCCTGCGTAAGAGCAGCCGCAGCCAGCACGCCGCCCTCGAAGTCGGACACATCGAACGTCGCATCGATTCGCTCGCCGGCAGCGATACGCAATGCCTGCGTTATGGCGAATCGTTCTCCTCCGCGCAGCGTCAGCCGTACGGTCTTTTCGACGAGCGATGCGTTGAACACCTGAACCAGCGCGTCCACTCGCATCGGATCGGCAGGCGGCGCGCGCGTCACCAGCCGGAGGACGGCGACGTTGTCGGCGGGTTCGAACACGGGATGCACGATCGCGCCCGGCGGCGGATCTAGAGGCGCAACGCCGTCGCCGATGAAGTGCACTTCGGTTCCCGACGGAAGTGGGAGCAGGGGCGGCGCTCCTTCCGCCACCGCCGCCACTGCCATGCGGCCGAGTGCAGCCATGGCTTCATCGCGCCCGACGAAGCCGCTGCCGCCGCTCACACCCATGCTGTCCGTCACCATCACAGGGCCGGACGCTCGCGCAATCACGCTGCGCGCTTCTGCGACCGCGTGCACCCAGCGTGTCTGTCCGTCGCGCGTGCGCACTGCCATGGTCGGTCCGTTGTCGAGCACGACGACGACCTGCCGTGCGCCCGCGCCGAACCCTCGCAACTCGGGGCGTACCAGCGCCAGCGTGAGCCCGATCCCGATCGCGAGCGACAGTCCCAGTGCGAGCCACCAGCGCCATCTGGCCGGACGCTTGCCGACGCGGCGCGCGGCCGTCTGCCAGATCAGCGTCGAAGCCACAACACGCTGTACCCGTCGCGGCTTCAGCAGATGGATTGCGACGATGGCTGCGACAACCAGGCCGACTAGCAGCAGCCCGAATGCCGGCGATGCCTGCAGCATAGAGATCACGTCCGGCCGCCCGGCTACGGCTCGCTACCTGCTGCTGCGCGCTGCTCCGCTTCACGGCGATGGCGCGTCAGCGTGTAGCGTTTGACGGCTTCACGGTACTCGAGCGGCGACTGCTGGCCGTTCAGCACGGACTCGGCCGCGGACGACGAACCCGAGATCACGCCCTGCGCGGATGTGTGCGCGGCTTGGGCGCGCGTCGCCGCATAGCTGGCTTCCTCCGTTCCCCCTCGATCTTCTTCCTCGCTTGCGTCGACAGCAGTCTCGGGCACTTTGACGTTGCGCAACTGGACTTCCAGCCGCTCGGTCTTTCTACCGAAGATGGAATCGCTGTCGGCCTGCGGGGTGACGTTGGCGCCGGGCTGGTCGCCTTCGCCCGCGCCCGCGCTGCTCACGCCTACGCGCCGTCCCATCGCGCCGCCACTCACACTTGCGCGTCCCGCGCCGTCCACGCTGTCGGCCTCCCCATGCACCCGGTCGCGCCCGCCGGTGCTGGATCGGGACAGCGCGCGCAGGAGCGTGTTCACCGCGTCTTCGCCTTCGCTTTGCTGGCGGGGTGCTGCACGCTGCGTGTCCTTCTGCTCCGCGCGGAGCTCGTTGTCGAGTCGCGCAGTGGGACGCTCGCTGTCGGTTGCGGGCGCTTGCGCCGCCGCCGAGTCCTCCGCCTTGAGTAGTTCCGACAGCCGCTCGAGGATGCCTTGTGCGAGCACATCGTTCATCTGCTCGTCTACCGTTTGCGGCGCGTGCTGTCCGCCGGCTTCCGCCGTCGCATCCTGTTTGAGGCCTCGAAGCGCTTCCGCCGCCGCCCGCGCGTCGCGTGCCGCGATTGCTTCCATCAGTGACTGCCCAGCGCTGGACGCGGCGAACGAAGCGGCCAGCGCATCCATCTGCTTCCAGAGGCCAGCGGGCGCGGTACGGCCTGCGGCGGGTGCGTTCCCGTCCGTTCCGTCAGCATGCGGATGACTTGCATCACGTGCCGCATCGGATGAACCGGGTACGGCGGCCTGTGGTGGTTCTGTCGGTGCGTCCGCCGCACGCGGCAGCATCGTCACTGCAGCGGCGGCGAGCAGCGCACCTGCGAGTGCGGCGACAGCTCCACGCGGCACTACGAGCGGGAAGAGCTGGCGCGGGTCGATGCCGGCCGCAACTGCCGCGGAACGCCGCACGTGCAGGGCCTTGAAGGCGTCCGCATCGTCCTGAGTGAAGCAGTACGCGCTGATGAGTCCATCGCGCAAATTGGCGCGTACGTCCGCAGCGGCGGCCGCTTCCGCAAGCCCCGGCCGTCTCACGCGCCGCGCGACCAGCACGACGAGTATCGCGATCGCCACCAGGAGCATGAGAGGCAGCAGAGCAGCGCCCACCGCCGGCGGCCGTATGAAGCGCACGACGCCCAAGTGGCCGGCCCAGAGCAGGGCCAATCCTGCTGTCGTCCACGACCCGTCGTGCAGCCATCGCTGCCGATTGATGCACGCAGCGGCGGAGGCGAGCCACTCGAGCAGTGCGTCGCGAGGCGCCATCAGAATCAAGGCCGGGTGCGGCCTCGCCGGGCGCAACGCCCGTGGTGGGAAGCTGCGCCACACCGTATGATCGGGGCCTCGTGCGCTGTCCGAAGAGGGAAAAGCAAATGGTACCTGAGGTCAATTCGGCCTTGTCGACCCTGCGCATCGCCGCGCTCGGCGTTGTGCTGCTGGCATGGGGAGCGTTCGCGGCCGACCGGCCCAATATCGTCTACCTGCTGGCGGCCGACCTCGGCGCGCACGACCTGGGCTTTCGGGGCAGCACAGTGCGAACGCCGACGCTGGATGCGATGGCAGCCGGCGGGGCTATCCTGAACGCGTTCTATGTGCAGCCATACTCGAGCCAGACGCGCGCCGCGCTGCTTACTGGACGCTATCCGATGCGCTATGGGCTGCAGAGCCTGTCGATCACTCGCGCCAGCGGCTACGGGCTGCCGGCCGAAGAACGTACGCTCGCGCAGGCGCTCAAGGACGAAGGCTATCGCACAGCATTCGTCGGCGACTGGCTGCTGGGTCACGCGAAACCGGAATACTGGCCCACGCGGCGCGGTTTCGACATGTTCTACGGCTCGCTCGCCGGGACGTCGGAATCCTCGATTCACAAGACCACGAAGACTGACTGGCGCCGCGGCGATAAGGCCGTGAACGATACCGGATACGTCACCCAGCTGCTGGCTGCCGAGGCCGTGCGTATCATCGAGCGGCATGAGTCTTCCAGCCCGTTGTTCCTGATGGTCTCGTTCAACGCACCCGCGCGGTACCAGGATGTCCCGCCGGCGCTGCGCGACAGCTATTCCGATATCGCGAGCGACAGTCGCCGTAACTACGCGGCGGCTGTGACGGCACTCGACTCGGCGGTCGGCGAGATCATGACCGCGCTCGAGCGCCGCAAGCTGCTCGACAACACGCTCATTGTCTTCCACAGCGACAACGGCGGAGCGTTGCCGACGCGCTATGCCACCGGCGACCGCGATGTGCGCAATCCGGCAGCGGACAACGGCAGCTTGCGCGAGGGTCACGGCAGCCTCTATGAGGGCGGGATGCGGATACCGTCGATCGTGTCGTGGCGCGGAAGGATCGTACCAAAGACGATAGTCACCGATCCCCTGCACGTTACCGACCTGCACGCGACGCTGCTGCGCCTTGCCGGGGCAACGACCGACCCGGCTCGGCCGCTGGACGGCGTGGACGTGTGGCCGGTCATCGCCGAGCGCCAGCGCCCGACACGCAAAGACATGCTGCTCGACGTCGAGGATTTTCGTGGCGCTATTCGCGTCGGGGAGTGGAAGCTGATCGTACATGCGGCGCTGCCTGCGAAGATTGAGCTGTTCGATATCGCGAATGACCCGGAGGAAGCTGACAACAAGGCCGCGACCTATCCGGACCGCGTCAACGATCTGCTCGGGCGTCTGAATGCCTATGCTTATGATATGGCACCGTCGCTGTTCATGGAGGCGCTGTTGCCGGCCGTCACCCCGGCTCTGTGGCGACCTAACCCGCCCAAGCGTTAGCGGCGGCGCGCGGCCGGTCGCTTCACTTCGGCGCGTCGAAGGCCTGCAGCTGCTCGCGTGCACTGTCGATCAGCGGACGGACGCCGATCCCAGCCTGCGCGAGTGCAGCA
>Ga0068863_100008350_pt1 | contig 10113 bp, 6 predicted proteins | sample KBSSwiS62_FD_66596 | JGI IMG/M metagenome (GOLD analysis project Ga0068863, IMG submission 66596) | Switchgrass rhizosphere microbial communities from Kellogg Biological Station, Michigan, USA - KBS Switchgrass S6-2 | ecosystem: Host-associated > Plants > Roots > Rhizosphere > Soil ...
GGAGTACCGATCTGTTTTTTTGCTGCGCGGAACCGGGATCAGGCCCGGCCGGACCAGTGAGATCTCGATGTTGGACATTGGTCCCCGGCTCAACGAAATATTGACCGGCAAGCGGATTGCTCCCGGTCGTTAGCGCGCTCCGGGATAAACGGGCTGCGTCCAGGCCATGTCGCCGGTGGAGGATTCCACCCTTGCCCGCACATATTTCTCGTTGCCGCGAATCTTGTAAACAGCAACATCGTCGACGCTTGTCCCGAGGATCTTGCCTTGCTCACCGATGAAGTAGGTCCGGTGTTTTGCGGCGCCCGCAGGTTTGATTTCCACACTGAGCTCGGATTCCGAGGAGCGGACATCCGTCAATTCCACACCGTTGGAGGCGTAGAACTTTCCGGATATCAGCGCCTCCCTGATGGCGCTGCGAGTCAGTTCAGGGGCCTTCACCACCACCCACCCGCGGCCTGGATTGGAACGGTCGCGCCCCAATTGCTTAAAGTGATGCGCGTCGTCCACCGCAATGCCATTGATCCTCCGCCCGGCGGATAAAAGTGTGTCCCACAGCTCGTCCATCGATTCGACTCCCCCGCCCCCGGAATTATTAACGTACGGGTGTCCGTTATACACTTCAAACAGGTTCAGGTTCTGGATCTCCAGCAAGTCTTTTGATGTTATGGCCCAACCGAAATTGGGATGGTTCACTGACGGCAGTCCGTTCACGCGGCGAATTGCATCCACATTGCGCTGGATGGTTGCCACCATCGACTGGCCATGCGTCGGTTCCACAAGGCTGCTGCCATCGTAGGCGTTGATGTGTACGGGAGCCTTGGCGAATGAATCCGTCACCTCCTCACCGGGAATGAGGAGAAATCGATCCTTGGCGGCGTGGAGGGAATTGAGTCCGTCGATTTCCGTGCGGAAATTGTGATCCGTCAGAACCAGGAAGTTGTATCGATGCTCTTTGTACCAGCTCGCAACGTCGTTCGGAGTGGAGTCTCCGTCACTGTTGACCGTGTGCGTATGCAGGTTGCCTTTGTACCAGTGCAATTCCGGAGCCGCCTGAACACGGTCCGAGGTAAACAACGACATGAGCAGGAACAGGCCGGCGGCCGCGGCCAGCCATAGACGAAGTGGAACTCGCTGGATTATTTTCACTTTTGTACTCTGTGATTAGGATATCCAATGATTGGAACGTTGCACCCTAGCATCAACTGGATGCATCTTTGAGAGATATGCTGCGCCCTTTCCGATTATTCATTTTTGCCCTGACTATCAGTGCGCAAGGCTTCGGCCAAGTGCAGATGCGAGCGCTGGCGGACCTCAGCCGGTCCTTCGAGCAGATAGCAGAGGAGGTTGGCCCCGCCGTAGTTCAGATTGTCGCGCGGAGTCCAGCGGCAGACGATCAGTCCGGTGTCGCACTTTTGAAGGACCAGCAGTCTAGCGGTTCCGGAGTGATCGTCGACAGCGCCGGATATATTCTCACTAACGCTCACGTGGTTGGGCTCGCTCGCCAGGTGCAGGTGCTTGTGCCGGTGGCCGGCGAGAGCAGGGCCGCGGCCAAGTCAGTGATCAAGCCCGCTGGAAAGCTGGTGCGGGCGCAAGTTATCGGGGTCGATCGAGAAACGGATATAGCGGTCTTGAAGATCGCCGAAAAGGGGTTGCGTGCGCTTCGCTTCGGCGACTCTGAGGCTCTGCGCCAAGGTCAATTGGCATTCGCCTTCGGAAGTCCGTACGGATTGGAGAACTCGGTGACCATGGGCGTGGTCAGTTCACCCGCCCGTCAAATTCGTCCCGACCAGCCCATGATCTATGTACAGACCGATGCTTCCATCAATCCGGGCAACAGCGGCGGCCCGCTGGTGGATGTGAACGGCAATCTCATCGGCATCAACACCTTCATTGTTTCGAGCTCAGGAGCGAATGCGGGAGTGGGATTCGCGGCCCCCAGCAACATCATCCGCAGCGTTTACGAACAGATCAAGAAAGATGGGCGGGTGCGTCGCGGACAGATCGGCGTCCAGGCACAGACCATCACCCCGGAGTTGGCGCAAGGACTGAAGCTGGAACGCAATTACGGTGTCATTGTAGGGGATGTCTCGGCGGGCAGTCCGGCCGAGGCGGCAGGGATAGAGGTAAAAGACATTCTGCTAACGTTGAACGGCAAGGCCCTGGAAAACGCCCGGCAGTTCGGCGTGAATATCTACCGCAGAGCCGGCGAGACCGTCACCATTGAGTTAATTCGCGGAACCGAAAAGATGACTAAACAAGTCGCAGTGACGGAGCGGCCCAGGGATGTGGAGCAGATCCTCTCGCTGGTGAACGAAGACAACGACCTCATTCCGCAATTCGGCGTCCTGGCGCTGGATCTGGACGCGAAGACCACACCGCTGCTGCCACCGTTGCGCCGGCTGTCCGGCGCTGTGGTGGCTGGAGTGGTGGCGAGCCCTTCCGGCCGGTCCGACGCATTCTACGCTGGAGACGTGATCTACTCGGTGAATGACTCTAAAGTGACCAGCGTGGCCGAGTTGCGGGAGGGGCTGCGCGCTGTCAAACGCGGCGACCCGGTCGCGGTGCAAATAGAAAGGATCGGCCAGTTGCAGTTTTTGGTTGTGGAAGTTCAGTGAAACACGATCTGGTGGTTCTGTTCGAACATCCCGAATGGCAGAAGCCTCTGTGGTCTGCATTGGATCGGCGAGGCGTCAACTATACGGCGTTCGACCTGAAGCGGGCTGCGTTTGATCCGGACGCCGTGCCGGAATCGGCGCTTTATTTCAATCAGGCCAGCCCGAGCGCGTATGTGCGGGACAATACACGTGCAGTTCCGCTTGCATTGTCGTTGATGCGTTCCCTGGAATTGGGCGGCGCGCGGGTATTGAACGGATCGCGCGCGTTTCAACTGGAGCTCAGCAAATCAGCGCAGGCAGCGCTGCTGGGGAAGCTGGGCTTTCCGCATCCGCGATCGTTGGCGTTCAACGATCCAGAAACAGCGCTGGACCAATGGAAGGCCGGCTGGCCGGCCTTGCTGAAACCGGAGCAAGGCGGCAGCGGAGCAAGAATGTTTCTGTTGTATTCGCCCGATGAGTTGCGTACACTGCTGCGCGACCAGCCTTCCCTATGGCTTCCCGACAATCTGCTGCTGTTGCAGGAGTATTTTCCGGTTGATCCGGCTCGCGGGATCATACGGATGGAATTCCTTGGAGGCAAACTGTTGTACGCCATGCGTGTGGTGTCGCACGGCGCATTCAACTTGTGCCCGTCGGAGGAATGCAATCCGGAAGGAGAAGGGAAGCACGAATCCCACTGCGCGGTGCAGGCGGCCAAGCCCGTGGAGTTTTATCCATATGCAGAAGTACCGGCGGCGGCCGTTGAGATGGGCGAGATGATCATGTCGGCGGGCGGTCTGGACGTGGGCGGAATTGAATACCTGGAAGCCGCAGACGGAAGGTTGATCTTCTACGATGTAAATGCGAACTCTAACCTTCGCGCGCCAATTGGACAGGCGTTTGGATTCGATCCGTTCGAGCGGGTGGTCGACTACCTCCAGCAGCAAATGGTTTAGGGACCGTTTCGGACACCCCTGGATATCGCATCCTTGCGCTGTTGTGCGCGAGCCATAGTCTCCTGGTGCGCTTTCTCTTCGCGAGCAGCATCGGCCTTTCGGCCTTCGCGACCGTAGGCAACCGCCAGTTGGAAGTGAGTTTCCGGATTATCCGGTTGGAGCTTTGCCGCCTGCTCCAGCGACGGAATCGCCTCTCTGTATCGCCCGGCGCCCATGTACGAACGGCCCAGGCCAAGATGCGCATCGGGATTGCCTGCGTCAAATTGGACAGCATGTGAGAAGTGCGTGATGGCATCCTGAAATTTGTCTTCGCGCCTGTCCAATTCCCCGAGCACGAATTCGGCGCCGGCGTGCTGAGCATTGACCTTCAGTTCTGCTTCAAATTCGGTCCGCGCCTTCGCCAACTGATCGGCCGTAGGCGAATCCCGCGAGAGCAGCAACCTGCCGATCCGAAAGCGAATGCCGGGCACCGTGGGATTGGCCGCCACAATCGACTCGTATTCCTTCGCGGCATCCTCCCAGCGCCCCTGCGCCTCCAGCGCTTCGGCATTCAACTGATGCACCTGATACGACCCAGGCGCCTTGGAGAGCAGTTCCTGTGACGCTCGCATGGAGAGGTCGGAATAGATATGAGTGAGGAGATAGAGAATTTCAGGATCGTTCGGAAACTCGCGCTGCAGCGACGCCGCGAAGCCAAGGGCATCAGCCGGGCGGTTCAAGGACATCGCGCAGCGCACTCCCGCAATATTGAAGTCCCGCCGCAACGCAGGGGGCTGACCGGCAGCCCCTTTCAACAGCGGAAGGGCTTCCGCACATTGCCCTGACTGAGCCAATTGCAGAGCCCTCGCCACAGCGAACAGAACGATGACGTTCATGCCGTCAATAATACAATTTCAAAGCGAACTGAATATTCCTGGGTCCTTGCGAACTTGTAATGCGGCCCAAGTCGGCCCCCAATCCGGTGCTTGGCGAGTTGAGAATCGGCGTGTTGGTCAGATTGAGGAACTCTCCCCGAAATTCCAGACGTACTCTCTCTTTCACGGGAAATTGTTTCAGGAAGCTGAGGTCCAGCGACGTTAAGCCTGGCCCGCGGACGGTACCCACTCCGCAGGTCCCGAAGGAATGCGGATTCGGCGCTCCGTAGGGACTCGCGTCAAACCACTGATATCCGCCGGCGGCCGAGTCCTTGGTGCCGAATACGTTCGGCGCGGCGTTGCAATTTGCGCGCGCGCCGCGTGAGTTGGTGCCCGAGGCGTCGCCTCCGGAGATTGTCAACGGAAATCCACCATGGAGGCTGTAGATGCCGCTCATGGACCAATCTCCCACTACAGCGTTGGTGACTTTGTTCAGATCGCTGCCATACTTCCGGCCCTTGCCGAAGGGCAGATCGTACACCGCGTAGGTGGTCAGAGTGTGGGTTACATCGTAGTAGCAAGGCCCCCACTCCGCCTTCTTGTCGTAAAGATTCTGCCAGTAGGGCGAAGTAGGTGTCGTCTGGCCACCCCACGATCCGTAGTACCCGCTGGAATCCGTCATGCATTTCGAATATGTGTAGGCTACCTGGTATTGCAATCCATCGCTGTAGCGTTTTTGCAAAGTGGCTTGCAGTGCGTTGTAGCTTTGGTTTCCATTCGACTCGGTGCCGGAAATCTGAGCGATACTCTTGAGCGCTGGATTTCCCGCCAGATAGGGACTTGGCGAAACCGAGCCGTCAGCATTCAAGCGCAACTGCGCGTACGGCATGGGTACCGCAAGGTGTGTTCCCTTCTGACCAACGTAGCCGACCTGCAATGTGGTCTGCTGGCTCAACTGCTTTTGAATGGAAAAGTTCCATTGCTGAACCGCGGCCGGCCGGATGTTTGGATCCCAAAGGCGAATGTTTGCCCCGGCAAACGGATCGCTCGCGGAAGCCAGCACGCTCAAGCCCTGCGAACTGCGCGAGAGCGGCAGCCGCAAGTCGGTGGAATCGTACCGCGTGTCGAACTCCTGGTTCAAGGGCGGGTTCAGCGGCAGCCGGAGATTGGTCCCTGTGCCTTCCAGATAACTGGAGATGGTGTAGGCGCCGCGGACAACAAAGGTGTTGCCAAGAATGCCCGGAGTATAAGCAAATCCGAGGCGCGGCTGGAAGTCTAGCCCGGAGTTGTAGGAATTGTAGAGCGCGCGATTATTGCTGTAGAGCGAACTCTTTCCCGCGTATTGAATTTCGCCGGTGAAAGGCGCGAAATTCACCTGACGGTCCGCCACCTCAACCCATGGCGTCGTGTTCTCGTAGCGCAAGCCAACGTTCAAAGTCAGATTCTTCAGCACGCGCCAGTCGTCTTGAACGAAGAACGAGTAAACGCTATTGCGGTGTCCCCAAGTGCCTGTGTTGACGCCGCGGCCTAACTCTGTCGGCAACCCAAGGAAGAAGTCAGCTTCGCCCGCTCCTACCGTTCCGCTCGCGACGGCCCCGGCATTGGGCCCCGCCGTGTACTTGCCGGCGTAAGTCATGAAGCCGGTGCGGCCGTTATTACCTGCATAGAAGGTATTCAGGTATCGGCGCATCACCAGGAACCCGGCATGCATCACATGGCTGCCCTTGGACATGAGTACGGTGTCGCCCACCTGGAACACAGTATTCGCAAACAGTTGCTGTGTGCCGATGTTCCCGTTTCCGATTCCGCTCACCAGCGAGTTGTTGAAATTGATGGCCAGCAGACCACCGCTGCGGTCATTCACTCCCGCGATTCCCAATTGATTAGCGACGTCGCCCAGACCGTTGTCCACTCCGCCGTTGTTGACCTTCACATAGTTGATACCGGTTCGAAATTCGTTGACGATGGATGGACTCAGAGTGTGCGTCCAGTTCACCACACCGCCGTTGGTGACGTAGTCGTTAAAGCCTCCAAAGAATAACGGAAACGAATTCGACGAGGGATTCGCTTGTGCGCTTTGAGAATAGCGGACGAACAGGCGATCTTTATCGGTCAACACAGCATCCACTTTGATGTCACCCTGATCTCCATGCGCCTGACTGCGTGAGGTATTGAGAAAATTATTCTGCAGGCCGTCGCCGGTCGGAGCCGGGTAGTATTTCGAACCGAAAAGATTCTTGGCGACCGGATCGATCAGGCTGAGGGGAATCTGGTTGTTCGCAAATGGCGCGCGTCTGCCCTGCGCATCCACGGAAAACGGGTTGTAGAGCTGGATTCCCCTCTCCTTCAACAGTTGCGAAAAGTCCCCGTTGCGTTCTGCCGTTGTGAAGACATTCAACGTGCTGACCGAAGCCGGGCGGTTAAAGCGAGAACCCTGATAATCCCCGAAGAAGAACAACTTGTTCTTGAGAATCGGGCCGCCCGCCGAACCGCCGAACATGTTCCAACGCACCGGTTCCCGGGGTATTTGCGTGCCCGCGGGAGCCTGCCACTTGTTTTCCCACTTGTTGGCATTTAACACATCGTTGCGGAAGAATTCAAAGGCAGTGCCGTGTAGTTCATTGGTGCCTGACTTGATAGAGACGCTGATGATGCCGCCCTGGAAGTTGCCGAATTCCGCCGAGGCGTTGTTCGTAATCATGTTGAATTCCTGAATGGCATCCACGCTTGGCGAATAACCCACCAGATTGTCGGAGACTTGATTGTTATCCACCCCGTCCAGCAGGAAATTGTTAGCCTGCTCGCGATTTCCATTCACGTACGGGCGGCCACCGTTGGCGTTAGTGCCCGTGCTGTCCTTCAAGGTGCCCGGGTTCGGGTTCACGCTTCCCGGCGCGAGTAATGTCAGCTGCACGTAGTTCCGCGTGGCAAGAGGTAGGGTGGCATTGGTCTTGGAGTCTATAATGGTCCCCAGTTCCGTGCTTTCGGTTTGCAGGAGGGGCGCGTTAGAGGTGACCTCAACTGTTTCGCTCACCTGTCCCACATGCATAGGGAAGTCCACGTGCGCGTTCTGATTGAGTTGCAGCACCAGGCGAACTACCGCCGTTTGAAAGCCCGTGACTTCGGCGCGTACCTCGTAGGTTCCCACGGGCATTCGCGACAACGTGTAAGTGCCGTCCGTGTTTGTGGCCGCCGTGAATGTCGTGCCGCGGTCCACGTCTTTCGCCGTCACTGTGGCGTTCGGTACCGCGGCGTCTGAAGGATCTGAGACGCGGCCGAATATGCCGGCGGTTATTTGCTGCGCAAGCACTGGTCCTGAAGCTAATGTCACCAACGCAAGCATGCACGTGAAATTGCGGAAATAGAATTTCATAAAGACTTCTCCTCAAGACGGAGCGGTTCCCCGCTTTTGGTTATCATTTGGCGCCCGATTGTTCTCTGTGTCTAGTACTAAACCGCTGTGGGACCGTTGCGCAACAGGTTCGAAACAAACCGTAAGCTACTGTTACCATAGGGGCTTAACGTGGAACTTCAGTGGTGATACAATTTATGAAGTCTGCGGGTAATTGAGGACCTTTACGGGAGACCGCACAATGCGTGAAACTGGCGTCAGCGTGGACGAAACGTTAGTCCGGCGGCAGCTAGAGCGTATCTTTCAAAGCCCGGAGTTCGCCTCCAGCAAGCGATGCCAGGAGTTCCTGCGGCACGTAGTCGAAAAGACACTTGCCGGGCACGCGGAAGACCTCAAGGAGCGCACCATCGGAATCGAGCTTCTTGGCCGGCCCTCGTCCTATGAGCCGAGCACCGATGCCTCGGTACGGGTGAAAGCCGGGGAGGTTCGCAAACGGCTTCACATGTACTACAGCGGGCCGGGCTCCGTTGATGAACTTCGCATTGAGCTTGCGGCGGGAGGCTACGTTCCCGATTTCATTCCTGCGCCCGTCAGCGTGGCGGATCATGCGGCGATACTTCCGCCGAAGAAGCGGTCTCGCGCCCCGCTGGTCCTGATTTGCGCGGTAATCGTACTTGTCGGTCTGGCTCTTTTCAAATTTCGCGCGAGGGGGCCAGAGAACGTTCTGAACCAGTTTTGGGCTCAGGCCCTGGCCGCTCCCTCCCCCGTACTTCTGTGCATTTCTCCTGTGCCTGTGTACGGGCTGCATCCCGACGTGGAAGCCGGCAACCGAAAGCCGGTGACAGCCGGAGACTTTGTTCTACTGCCGCAGAATTTTGTTGGCGGAGGCGACGTTCTGGCCTTGGGACGGATGACTTCCATGTTCGCCGATATGCGCCACAAGTACCGCATCCGGTTGGGTAACGAAGTCTCTTTCCACGATTTGAAGGATTCACCTTCGGTGCTTATCGGCTATTCCTACACCAAGTGGAACGAGTTGAACCGGGGCTTGCGCTATCTGATCGATACTTCCGGGCGGACTCCGATCATCACCGACAACGGGCAGCCGACTGCGTGGGCATTACCAAACCTGAAACCGGACCGCAGCACCGATCAGGATTACGCCATCGTCTCACGACTGTGGCATCCCGATACAAGCGAGCTTCTGGTAGTGATCGCGGGCATTACACAGTATGGCTCTGAGGCTGCCTCGGAACTGGTAACTGACCCCGAGCGGCTGGCAGCCGCAATCAAGGGGCTACCTTCAGGCTGGCAGAATAAAAACTTGGAGCTCGTCTTGCATGTGCGGGTCATTTCGGGATCTCCCGGTTCGGCAACGGTGGTCGCCAGGCATGTCTGGTAGGATCGCTGCGATCTTTTTGGTGTGTGCCGCGCTTTACGGACAGACTGCCGAAGATGCCTTCCGCCGCGCCCTGACGCTGCATAAATCCGGTGATCTGCGCGGAGCAATGGACGCCTATCAGGAATGCCTTCGCCTTGATCCGAAGCGTTATGACGCACAGTCCAATGCCGGAGCCGTGCTGGCCGCGTTGGGCCGCTATCGCGAAGCCGTCGAACAATACCGCCAGGCTCTGGTGACCGCTCCCGCACAGTATGCGCCGCGCCTGCGCCAGAACCTAGCTCTCTCGTTCTATAAGTCAGGCCAGTACGGGGACGCCATCGCCACTCTGAAGGAGAACGGTCAAACGGGCCTGCAAGCGGATCTTCTGCTGGCCGATTGCTACTTGCAGAATGGTGAGCCCGCGAAGGCTGCCGAGACGCTCGGCCCGTATGAGACAAGCAATCCGGAGGATAAGGGTGTCGCCTACGTCCTGGGAACTGCGCTGATCCGTAGCGGCCAGGTTCCTCATGGGCAGAAAGTGATCGACCGCATCCTGCGGGATGGTGATTCTGCGGAATCGCGCTTCCTGGTGGGGGTGACAATGTTCGTCGCGGCAGACTATCCCGGAGCCGTAAAGCAGTTGTCCGGCGCTATAGCGTTGAATCCCGATTTGCCGTCGCTATATTCTTATTACGGCCAGGCGTTACTCCTGACGGGAGATCCCGACGGCGCAGTAAATGCTTTTCGAAAAGAACTGGAGCGCAATCCCAACGACTTCGATTCTAGTTTGCGACTGGGCGAAATCTACAAGCAGCGGCGGGCGTTTAGCGATGCGCAACCGCTGCTGGAACGGGCGGCTAGGCAGCGCCCGCAGTCGGTGGAGGCCCAAGGGGATCTGGCGGGTTTGGAACTAGACCGGCATAACTACGCGCGTGCTGCCTCCTTGCTGGAGGCGGTGATCAAACAGTGGCCC
>Ga0068863_100008351_pt1 | contig 10113 bp, 9 predicted proteins | sample KBSSwiS62_FD_66596 | JGI IMG/M metagenome (GOLD analysis project Ga0068863, IMG submission 66596) | Switchgrass rhizosphere microbial communities from Kellogg Biological Station, Michigan, USA - KBS Switchgrass S6-2 | ecosystem: Host-associated > Plants > Roots > Rhizosphere > Soil ...
TCGCCCCGCCGATGATCTCGACGTAGATCTGGTCAGCGCCGGTGCGCGGCCGGTTGATCGAAGGCTCGACAAGAAACATGTCGATCCAACCGATCGGAGCAATATGCGTCGACCCCTGGACGCTGCCAGAGACGCAATTGACTACGGCGGCGGTCAGGACGCGCCGGTCCTTGACCGTTGCGCTCGCCGCCTGCGGAGCGGCGCATCGGGCATTCTTGTAGGCGAACGAGGTACCGGCCGCTTGCCGCTTCGCGTCCGTCGTTCCGTCCGCCCGCCGCAAGGTTCCGGCAATGATGGCCGCGGCCTCCGCGCGATAGACGTTATAGCGGCTGATCGTTTGGACCTGGGTCGAAGTGAGGCCGTTCGCGCTCGCCCAGCTGGTGAGCCAACCGAGGCTCTGCCAATTAGTGCCGGTCGTCCCATAATTGACCTTGAAATAGAGATCGCGATCCCAATTCCCGTCGCCGAACCGGCTCGCGTTCCCACCGCAATCGCCGCTTGGGCTCACTGCGTGGCAGATGTCGCGCGGCGAACCCATGTTGGTCGGATCGCCCAGCCCGGAGTCTTGCTGGCGGGTGCTCGCAAGGGGCAGATACTGAGTTCCTGGAGGGTTCCAGGGATCCTGGCCGTTGGCCAGCTTGCAATTGTCTGCGGGGTTGCTGGTCTTGGCAACCTCGTCCGGGGCCGTCCCCGCTGTGAATTGCGGGTGGACCACGTCCTTGATGACGTTGACCGCCGGGCTGCAATTGCCGTTACCCTGGGCGCAGTAAGCGATGAGGCCGTTATCGTAGATGTCGAAGCGGGTGTTGATTCCGGTCGGCGCGGAGGCCGTGTTGCCCGGCTTGGTCTGGACCGTGGCCGCGTCGACGCACGGGTCGTTATCTATGTTCGAGCCCATCGCTTGTTCGACCGCAGGCGCGCCGTTGCCGAAGTCGAGGTAGCCGTAGTTGCCCGGAGCCCAGGCGCCGCCGCCGCCCGCCTCCAGCTTCAGGCCCCGGCCGCGATAGGTATCCGGATCGAACGTCTGGACGCCGCCCGGCCCGGTCGTTTCCGTCGGGTTGCAGATCATCAGCGGCGGAACTTTGCAAATTGCGCCGGAGCCGAGGGTCGCGACCGCGGTCGCGGCAATGTTGCCCGAATTGAACACCCCGACGATCGGGGTCAGCGCATAATTGGCCTGGCGGGCATCGACGGTGACGACCACGAACTTGGCGTTGGCGTCGGTCGTCGCCGCAGCCCCGGGAGTGTCGGTCGTCTGGTCGTAGGCCTGGTAGAATTTGACGCTGCCGGTCGCGTCGCACGCCGTCTCGCTGGCGACGGTGACCTGCCGCCCGGAGCCGTAATTGCCGAAATAGGTCTGGTTGTTGAGCAGCTGCGCGGCAGCGGCGCCGGCGCGGGCGCAGGCGCCGGAGCTGGCGTCGAGCTGGCTCGCGGCGGCGAGCGCCGCTTGGTCGGCCGCCTGCTGCAGCTCGGTGTGCATCGTCGCGAGGCGCGAATAATCGAAGGCCACGCCACCGACCGCGACGAGGGCGATGAGCGACAGCGCGATGGTCGGCGCCACCGCGCCGTCATTGTTGCGAAGGAGACTCCGGCCCGAGCACGGCATGGTGGCCCATCCCTTTATCGTGGCGAGCCGCCGCTGCCCGACGTGGTCTGCATGGCCTCGACCTGCTTGACGGCATCGGTGCGATAGCGCTTCGCCGCAGCGGCGGCCTTGGCCCCGCTGTCCCCGGCCTGGGCCGAGTCCGCGGGATAGGCCGGGTCCGGGTTCACCGTCTGGACGGCCGCATTGTACTTGACGGACTCGCCGAGGCCCACGTCCTCCGCCCCGATCGGCTTGTTCATCGTGCTGCACGCCGCAAGGACGAGCGCGCCGGAGGCAATCAACAGAGCCTTAGAGGACATGGCCGTAGTCCTTTTCAAATCCGATGGGCTTCTTCTGCGCGGTTCCGCCCGACCCGCCGCTCGGCGGAACGACGATTGCGGGCGGCGGCGGCGGCGGCGGAGCGGCCGGCTGGACGAACGGCGCCGCCGACGGCGGCACGCCGGTGTCGGTGCGGCCGTTCAAGAGCAGGTCGGCCTCGTTGGGCGGCCCGACACGGTCGGTCGGGACCTTGAGCGAGCCGGCCCGCACCGGCCGCACGAGGCGCGGCGTGACGATGATCACCAGCTCGGTCTCTTCATGCTGGAAGCCGGTCGAGCGGAACAGCGCGCCGATGATCGGCAGCGAGCCCAGGAACGGCACCTGGCGGATGGTGTCCTGGAAGTCTTTGCGGAGGAGGCCGGCGAGCGCAAAACTTTCACCATCGCGCATTTCGACCACGGTCTTGGCGCGCCGCGTCTGCAGCCCCGGGATGGTCAGATTGTTGATCACGATCGACGCGGTCGGGTCGATCGAGCTGACCTCGGGCTGGACCACCATGTTGATGACGCCGTCGGCGAGCACGGTCGGAGTGAAGCCGAGGCTGACTCCGAACGGCTTCCATTCGACGGTGATGGCATTGTTGCCGCCCTGCCCGCCGCTGCCGCTGCTCTGCACCGTCGGCACCGGGAACTCGCCGCCGGCAAGGAAGCTCGCGGTCTCGCCCGACAGCGCGACCAGGGTCGGCTCGGCCAGCGTGGTGATCGCGCCCTTGCGCTCGAGCGCGTCGAGCGTGACGTTGAAGTTCGACCCGAACGCCCGGAACGCCCGGCTGATGATCGCGAAGCTGTCGGTGATCGCGCCATGGGTGAGGATGCCCTCGCCCGGCTGAGTCGTCGTCGTCGTCACCCCACCGATGGTGGTGGTGGTGGTGGTCTGGCCGCCCGACTGCAGCGAGGAGCCGCCGCCGGCGATGCCCTGGAGCTTGCCCGCGTCGCTCAAGACGTCCCAGTTCAGCCCGATCTGCTTCAGCGCCGAGCGCTTGACCTCGGCGAAGCGGACCTCGAGCATGACCTGCTGGGCCGAGCCGATCGCGAGCAGGTTGACGACCTTGCCCGGGGCATAGGTTTCGGCCAGCTGGACCGCGCGGTCGGCCGCGACCGAGCTCGAGACGACGCCTTCGAGCACCACCGAATCGTTGGCGATGCGCGCTGACACGTCGTCGCCCGGCATCACTTCGGACAGCTGGCGCTTCAGCGTCATCACGTCCGGCCCGACGACCACGTCGAGCACGGCGATGAGCCGGTTGCTGCGGTCGTACAGCGTGAGGCTGGTCGTCCCCGCTTTCTTGCCGAGCACGTAGATCGAGCTCTCGGTCAGCGGCAGGACGTCGGCAATCTCGGGATTGCCGATCAGCGCCTTGGAATAGGGCCGGTCGGTGCGCAGCACCTGGCTCTTGTTGATCGGCACGTCGAGCTCGCCCGCGTGAACGCCCTCGGCGACGCTGACCTGCGCCAGCGCCGGCTGGGCGAACGCCAAGCCGGCGAGGCTCGCGGCCGCGAGCGCGGCGCTCCTGTATCGGTTAGCCCCCATAACCCCCCACCTTATATTCGTTGCTCTGCGTGCCGCGGAACACTTCGACTTTCGGCTTTTCGGGAGCCGCTTTCTTCTTCGGCGCGGCCGCCCGGCGCGGCGCCGGGGTCGGCTTCGGCACGGTGATCGCTTCGGTCAGCGCCGCGCCGTAATTGCCGACCGAGGCCGGCGCCGGATAGCGCGCCCCGCCGTACATATTGTAGCGCAGGTCGTTATTGCTGACGGTCTCTACAACCGGGTTATTCGCCTCGCCCGGCTTGCGCAGCACGAGGCTCAGATTGCCCGCTTCCTGGGCCAGCGCCAGCTTCTGCGCGTCGATCGGCGAGACTTCGAAGGTCGCGGTCCGCGCGAGCTTCGGGGTGCCGTCGCTGTTCTTGGCTTCCTGGTCGATGGCGATGACCCGGACGTTCTGCAGCAGGACGTCGGTGAACTGCTGGTTGCCGCCCGGCGGCGTGCGCGTGATCAGCACGTCGACGCTGTCGTTGGGCTGGATGAAGCCGGCGACGCCCGACACGTCGTTGATCCGCACGGTCGCGGCGCGCATGCCCTCGGGGAGCAAGGCGGCGATCGACGCGCCCTGCCCTTCGCCCGAAATCTTGCTGGCGAGCACCGGCTCGTTGATCGAAATGGTCATCAGCGCGAAGCGCTTCTTGCCTTCGGGCAGGAGCTGGGCGGCGCTGGTGAAGCTGCCCGGCGGCAGGCTCGCCTTGGGATAATCGACGAACTTGATCTTGTCCGGCGTGATGTCCGTGCCATAGGCCAGCGGCACCGCGGCGACGGCGACCTTGGTCGTACCCGTGAGGTCGGCCTTCTGCTCGCGACCGCTGATATAGGAATTGGCGATAAACACCGCGAAGAGCCCCAAAACGACCGCTACTGCCAGTGCGATCATCGTTTGACGGTTCATAGTCGGCACCCCCGCGGCGATACTAACCTACTTCGGAATCCGGCGTAAGCTCTTGTTTACAAACTCACCGCCAACGCGGCGTTGATCGACATCATTAACAAGAAGGGGCCGCCCGAAGGCGGCCCCTCCGATACGCATTACGGGCAGTCAGCAGTAACGGCAGACGAGCCCTTGCTGATGCAGTTCGAGGCCTTGCCCATGGCGTTGCCGATGGTCTTGCCCAGAGTGACCGCGGCGAGCGCAATGGCGCCACCGACGATCGCGAGGATCAGCGCATATTCAGCGGCCGAAGCGCCGGACTGGTCCTTCAGCATGTTGATGAACGTTTTCATTCCCCATTCCTTCCCTATTACAAGCCCGCGCCCCTTCCCGGAGGCGCGGGCAGCTTCGCAGCAATTACGGGCAGTCAGCCGTAACAGCGGACGAACCCTTGCTGATGCAGTTCGAGGCTTGGCCCATCGCATTGCCGATGGTCTTGCCCAGAGTGACCGCGGCGAGCGCGATCGCACCGCCGACAATGGCCAGGATCAGCGCATATTCGGCGGCCGAGGCACCCGACTGGTCCTTCAGCATGTTGATGAAAGTCTTCATTGTACCATCCTTCCCTCAGCACCCGCGCCCTTCCCGGAGCACGGGTCCTCACACGCTTCGCGACGATCGGAGAAGGAACGCAAACTCCCCCCGCCACCTGCCGATGGAACCGAGTAAATGCGGCACGTGGCCGGCGCCCCCGAGCGCTCAGCTGACGATTGGCTGCGCCCGCGTTAACACATTGTCAACCTTGTCTGTTTGATCTTCGTTAACGATTGCCGTTTGGAATTGACCGGCGTAAGTCTTTGATTTTGCTGACCCTTATCTTTAGTTAGTGGTCGCCCGACAGGTCCATTAATTTTCGTCTTCTGTCCCGTTTTTGGACGGCCTGTCGTCCGTCGGACACAATTATCCACAGCCCAAAACCCCGTTTTCGTTACGCTTTTGCCACGAACGGCGAATCGGGAAAGGGTCTCACAGGAAGGCACGAAGGCACGAAGATTCGCGCAGAGACGCAGAGACGCAGAGAGGTCGTGACCTTCCGCTAGCGCTGGCGCTCCTCGCCGGGCGGATGTTTGTGCACGCGAAGCCGCGAAGACGCGAAGTTGTTTTCACACGAAGGCACGAAGGCACGAAGTGTGCTAAGCCTCGGCGGCTCGGTCACGATAAGGTGGGGTTCCAATTGGCCGAGATCGAAGAGCTCGCTACGCAAGCGATTGATTGCGGCTTTCGAGTTCACAAGAAACTCGGTCCAGGCCTGCTCGAATCCGCCTACGAGACTGCATTGATAATTGGCTTGTCCAATGCGGGCCTGCGGGTCGAACGGCAGAAGCCAATTTCGATCATCTTCGAGGGGACTGTCGTCCAGGATGCCTTCAGGGCCGATCTGATCGTTGAAGATCAGCTCATCATCGAGATCAAGTCGGTGGAACGGTTCGCGCCGGTCCACGCGAAACAGTTGCTGACCTACGTTCGATTGATGGAGCAGCCTCTTGGGCTGCTCATGAATTTTGGCTGTGAGACATTTCGAGAAGGCTTGAAACGCGTCGTCAACGGTCCTTCGGGCTTTATCGGCTCACGCACACGGTAGTTACAATCTTCGTGCCTTCGTGCCTTCGTGTGAAACAATCATTGCGCCATGTTGAACTAAGGGTCCTGGCGGCTGGTCAGTGGCCACGCCGCTCTCCGCGCGAATACCCTTCTTCGCGTTCTTCGCGTCCTCGCGTGAAATCAAATCCTAAGCCGGGATGCGGCGGCGGTAGGTTATGTTTACGCGCTTGGAGAGGAGCAGGTAGGGCAGCCACAAAGCGACGCTGATCAGGACCTTCTTGACGTTGCCGTCGAGCAGGCCGTGGAGCGCCTGGGCGACGTCCGGCGGCAGGTTGCCCGCCCCGGTCACCAGCTCGGCGGTGAACAGCTGCATCGCAACGTCGCAGATCCAGATCGCGAGCAACAGCCGCGGGAACAAAGGCGCGCGGCGCAGCGCGGCGACGAAGGCGATCATGTAGAGGCTGCCGAACAGGACGACGTCGAACGTCAGAGCGAAGTGAAGCGCGGACAGCCATGCGGGCGCGGTGGCGGCGATCGGCGGCATCGCCGCGAGATATTCGAGCGCCCGGACCGGCACGTTGAGCATCATCCCGACCAGCAGCGAGACCATCACCCCGCTCGTCCCGTAAAGCTCGTTGCGCTCGGCTTCGTGGCGGCTGACCGAGGTCCAGCGGCCGACCTGGGCGAGCCGAAACACGGGCTGCGCCTGCAGATGGGCGTCGCGGAACCAGCGCAGCGCCAGCAGGGTCGAGGCGAACGGGGCGACCACCAGCAGCATGTAGGAGGTCCAGGTCGAGAAGGCCGGCGTGCCCACGGGCTGCGGGCTGAACGCGATCCGCGCCGCCGACAGCAGGCCGGCGATCAGCAGCCACGCCTGGAGGATCCGGTCGAGCCGAGTGTCGATCGTCAGCAGCAGGGCTGCCGATCGGGCTTTCAAATCGCGGCTCAACTGATCGAACATCGGGCTACTCCGGGACCTTACTCACCCCCCTAGCCCGCTCACAGTTGTCATATGGTAAAGGTACGACGTTTTTGAAGGTTCCGCTCACCCTGCGGTCGCCGGCTCCTTTTGGTCCGAGGAAGCGTGATCACCTTGTCCCGTAATCGGGTTTCTCGTCTGGATGTACAGCCCGGCGAGCAGGATCGGCGGACCAAACCACGTGCCCTGCCCGATTAGCAGAGGCAACAGGAACCCGAGAGCCGCTGTAAACGTCTGCCATGCCGGCATCTCGCGCCACTTCAGATAGAGCAACAACCCGAAACCGAGACTCACGACAGTCATGTCGTAGTGGAAGCCATAGGGCGCGATCAGAAATGACCCGGTCGCGGCCGTGAAGACGTCGAACCGTCCGAAAAGCAAGTAAATGGCGGCGGCCCCGAACAAGGCCCAGCCGATCAGCCCGTAGCCGAGATAGGGCGTCGGCATTTTGAAATACCAGTTCTCGAAAGGCTTGACGAACAGGTCGCCAGCCTGATGCGACGCCGCGCCGGTCAGCCATGCGCGCCAGGCGTCCACACCGAAGACGACGGCGCTAAGGCCGAGGATCGCCAGAGCAATTGCGCAGGTCAGGAGGATCTGCCGGCGGCGCGCCGCTTCGACGGCGACCAGTGCCCCGAGGTGCGGCTTGAAGGTCAACGCGGCCGCTGCAACCGCCGACCCGCTGAACGCGAAGAGCCACAGCGCGCCGAAGAAGATCCCGACCTGCCCGAACAGGACATTGATCAATGCGGCGGGGGTGCAAACCGCCAGCAGCTTCGGAAAGCCTGAAGGAAGGTAGGGCCGCGCGGCGAGAAAGAAGAGCGCGGCCGAAAAGGTCTGCCAGCCCCAAAAGGCGATTGGCAACGGCAAGTAGGACAGCGGCACCGCGAAGAACAGCGCGTGGGGTGGATAGGGATAAGCGATCTTGGGCTCGGTGCCGACCAGCTGCTTGGCGGTCGCGAGGAGCGTGGCATTATCGAACGCCTGGGCAGCGTGACCGGCCGCCGCCAGCTTGCCGGCCACCCAGACGGCAACGAAGTCGCGGTCGGCGAGCACACCTCCCCACGCATCACGCAGGAGAACGAACGACCCCACGATTCCGAAGGCCCACAGGACATAGACCAGGGCGTTGCCGCGATCAGGCGCGCGCATCGGCGTGCTCGGTCGGCTTGCAGATCGGATTGCGGGTTTGCACGTAGAGGCCGGCGAGCAGGATCGGCGACGCCAGCCATGTCCCCAACCCGACCAGGAGCGGCGACAGGAACGCCAGCGCCGCAACGAAGGTCTGCCACGACGGCATCGACCGCCATTTCATAAACAGCAGCAAGCCGAACCCAAGGCAGACGACGGTCATGTCATAATGCAGGCCGTAGGGCGTGATCAGGAAGGTTGCCGTCGCGGCCGTGAAGACGTCGAACCTGCGCACCAGCAGGGCGGCGCCCGCGGCGGCGAACAACAGCCAGCCGACGAGGCCGTAGCCAAGGTAGGGCGTGGTCATCTTGTTGAACCACTCGCCATAGTTCCTCGGCGCAAGATCATGCACGTGAAAGGCCAGCGCCTCGTTGAGCCAGGCTTGCCACGGAGCGATGCCGAACACGAGGGCGCTCAGCGCGATCATCGCCAGCGCGATCGTGCACGCCGCCACAAACCGGCGCCGCCGAACCGCTTCGATCGCGGCGAGGAAACCCAAATGCGGCTTGAAGGTCAGCAGCGCGATCGCCAGCGCCGAACCGCTGAAAGCCCACAGCCACAGCGCCCCGAACAACAGTCCGACCTGGCCGAAGCCAATGTTGATCAGGGCCGCGGGGGTGAGGACCGCGAGCAGCCCGGGAAAGTTCGCCGGCAGGTACGAGCGAGCCGCGAAGCAGAACAACGCTGCCGTCGCCGCCTGGAAGCCCCAGAACGCCACGCTGAACGGCAGGAAGGAGATCGGCACCGCCATGAACAGAACGTGTGGCGGATAAAGAAAGAGCGAATCCACCACCCGCCCCATCGCCAGCACAACGGGCTGATTGCCCGCGACGGTGTAAGCATCGGCGGCGTGACCGGCAACGGCAAGCTTCCCGGCAATGGTGAATACGGCGAAGTCGCGATTGACGAGATGGCTGTGCAGGCTGTTGCGAAACAGCGCCGCCGAGCCGGCAATACCGAGCGCCCACAGCGCGTAGACGAGCGCGTTCTCGCGCAGCTTCGCCCGCTCTGCGAACCGATGAAACACGCTACCCCCCATGAGCCTGGCCCGCAGTCGTAGCGGACGCTGGTCCAATCTCAAGGCACGCTCGCCGCGCGTGCAAATTCGAGACAGCGGAATTTTGACCGGCCTTGCCGATGGCTGCTGTGCTAGGCTCGAGCAATGACGGGGGGTGAGGCGATCGGGCGACGCGACGCGCTGGCGCAGACGCTGCTGCCGTTGATCCTCGTCCTGCTGATCCCGTTCGGCCTCGCCTTCGCGCCCAATATCTTCAACGATGGCGATGTCAGCTGGCACGTCGCTGCGGGACGCTGGATGCTGGCGCACGGGACGATTCCCACCACCGACCCCTTCTCCTTCACGGCGGCCGGGCGGCCGTGGGTGGCGATGGAATGGCCCGCCGACCTCGTCTTCGCCGGGGCTTATGGCGCCGCTGGCCATGCCGGGCTGGCGGCCGTGTTCGCGGCGGCGCTGATGGCGCTCCACGCGGTCGTCTTCGTCCATTTGCGGCAGCGCGCGTCGCCGCTGCTGATCGTCGCGACGCTGCTGTTGATGGATGTCGCGCTGGCGCCGTTCATGCTCGTCCGTCCGCACGTGCTCATCTGGCCGCTGCTCGCGCTGTGGACCGCGCTGCTCGCGCGCGGCAGCGAGACCGGGCGGCCGCCGCCGCTGTGGGCCGCGCTGATCCCGTTCGCCTGGACAAACCTCCACGGCAGCTTTCCGCTCGCCGCTGGGATCGGCGCCGCGCTGGCGTTCGACGCGCTGGTCAAGGCGGAGTGGAAGACGCTTCGGGAATGGCTGGTCTTCGCCGGCGCGAGCCTCGTCGCGGTGTGCGTCAATGCCAACGGCGCGGCGGGGCTGCTGCAGCCGTTTCACGTCGCCGGGCTCGAGACTCTGCACCTGATCGATGAGTGGCAGCCGAGCACAGTGTCCGGGACGCCTTCGTTCTATCTGTTCCTGTGCGCCGGACTCGCCGCCCTTTTGTGGCGGGGGACGCGGGT
>Ga0068863_100008354_pt1 | contig 10111 bp, 8 predicted proteins | sample KBSSwiS62_FD_66596 | JGI IMG/M metagenome (GOLD analysis project Ga0068863, IMG submission 66596) | Switchgrass rhizosphere microbial communities from Kellogg Biological Station, Michigan, USA - KBS Switchgrass S6-2 | ecosystem: Host-associated > Plants > Roots > Rhizosphere > Soil ...
TGGCTCCTGGTGGCGCGGCTCCTGGTGGCGCAGCTCCTGGTGGGGTTGCCGGGGGACCGGACAGTCAGCCCCGGCAACGCGTGATGTTTGGCGGACCCGGTGGTCCCGCTGGGGCACAAAGCATTTCTCCAGAAGACCGGCAGAAAATGCAAGCCGCCATGGCGAAGTTCCTGAACGGCCGTAACCCTCAGGACCTCTCCCCGGAAGAGCGCACTAAGATGGGCGAAGAGATGCGGAAGATCATGGCCGGCGGCGCAAAGACGGCAGGAGATAGCAAGGCCGGTGGCGATGCGAAAGCTGGAGCCGGCGGCAGGGGGCGTCGCGGCGCAGGTGGTCCAGGCGGCGAACCGGGTGCAATGCCGCCTTCGCGCCCGGGCCAATTCAGCGAAAAGGATTTTGCGAACGCCAAGCTGCCTCCGCCTGTGGAGGCAGACAACCAGCTCGACGTTCTGCTGCGGCCGGGCTTACTGGCCGACGTGGAGATTATCGTCGAAAAGATTCCGGACGCGATCAATATTCCCGCGCAGTCCGTTTTTGAGAAGGACGGAAAGCAGATTGTTTACGTCAAAAACCTTAACCGCTGGGATGAGCGGCCGATTAAGCTGGCGAAGCGAAGCGAATCGACCATGGTAGTCGCCAGCGGGTTGACCGCTGGTGAAACGATTGCAATGGCCGATCCGAATGCCAAACCGGGAGACAAGAAGAAGGACAAGGGTGCGGGCGCTTCCGGCAGCCCAATGGGTGGAATGGGTGGGGGAGCGAAGTAATGGCTAGCATCTCTGGAATCGGATCTGAAGTAAAAATGGGGCTGCAAAGCCTCTTCGTCCACAAACTGCGCAGCTTGCTCACCATGCTCGGCATGATCTTCGGCGTAGGCGCTGTAGTGGCGATGCTTTCTATCACTGCGGGCGCGCAGCGCGCGGCCATGAGCTACATTGATCTGCTGGGAGTGAACAATATCATCATTGAAGCAAAGGAAGCTGCGGACCGCAATGAATTGCAGGCCCGCCGCGCCATCTCTCCCGGTCTGACTTTCCGCGATTACCGCGCGATTTCCGAAAATGTGCAGGGCATTGAAGCCATCACCCCGCGCAAGCGGTTCAAGCCGCAAAAGGTGCTTCCAAAGACGGCGCAGGATCAGCCGACACTGATTGGCGTAAGCCCGGACTTCCTGAAGATTAACAGCCTGAAGCTGGTGGAAGGCCGTTTCTTCACTGAGGAGGACGACACGCGTTCGGCTCCGGTTTGCGTTCTGGGTGAGTCGGCCAAGGTGAATCTACTGGGATACGATCCGGCGGTAGGCAAGTACGTCAAAATCAATGACGCTTGGCTGCAGGTTGTCGGCGTGCTGGCCCAACAGGCAACGGCCGATTCCGATGTGGAAGGCCTTGAAGTGTCGAACCGCAACAACATGGTGATTGCGCCGCTGAATACTGTGATGCGGCGTTTTGAGGACAACAATAGCTATTTGAAAGATGAAATCGATGGCATTTATATCAAGGTCCGGGACAAGGTGGACTCGGTGGAGACCGCCAATGTAGTGAATGCCATCCTGACTTCTACACACAAAGACGCGGGTGATTTCAACGTGACCGTTCCGGCCGGATTGCTGGAACAGAAGCGGCGCACGCAGTTTATTTTCAGCGTCGTCATGATCTGTATCGCCGGCATCTCGCTGCTGGTGGGCGGCATCGGCATCATGAACATCATGCTGGCGACGGTGCTGGAACGCACGCGGGAAATTGGAATCCGCCGCGCCATCGGCGCACGCCAAGCTGATATCATCCGGCAGTTTTTGACCGAAGCGGTTCTCATCTCCATCATTGGAGGCTTGATCGGAATTGCGTTTGGCTATTCGCTGGCAAACATCATTGCCGCAGCCGCCGGTTGGCCAACTGATGTAACGACCACATCGATCGTGGTCGCCTTCGGCGTATCCGTGGGCATTGGACTATTGTTCGGTATTTATCCAGCGGTGCAGGCCGCCAAGCTCGATCCAATCGAAGCTATCCGTTACGAGTAAGAGAGAGTGATATGCGATTTCGTGTGACATTGACACTATTGTTGTGCGCATTCAGCGCGGCCGGCCAAAATGCCGTAGTCAACCCCGACAAGGCCGGGCCCGCCAAAGTGGAAAAGATGCAGTTCGCCGAGGCGGCGCCGGCTTTCCCGTCCGCCAATTACTTCCGGACCGTACTTCGCACGAAGTCTCCGAATATTGAATTAAAGCCACCGGTGCATCTGGCTGACTATGTCGCGGACAACAAGCTGGAACTTTCGCTTCGTTCCTTCCTCGACGCAGTGATGGCGAACAACACCGATATCAGTGTCCAGAAACTTTCGGTGGAAGTCTTTCGCAACAGCATTCTGCGGGCCTTTTCTGTATTCGATCCATTGGTGACCGCGCGCTTCAATGCCACCCGCACCGAAACCCCCGCGAACGACGTACTTGCCGGCGCGTCTTCTCTCAATTCCCTTAGCCAGCCGACGAACTTTCAATGGACGCAGACCCTGAGCTCCGGCGCGCAGTATAACGTGGGATTCAGCACTCTAAAATCATCCACCAATAGTTCTTTCCAGTTGTTCAATCCGGCCATCAGCGCGAACTTCAACGCGAATTTTTCACAACCGCTGCTGCGCAATCGCGGCTCTTATCTGACGAAACTGCCCATTACAATTGCCCGAAGCCGCCTGCGCGGTTCCGAATACAGCTTGCAAAATCAGGTGCTCCAACTTGTCTCCAATGCGGAGAATGCCTACTGGGACGTGGTTCTGGCTCGGGAGAACGTAAAGGTTCAGGAACAAGCTCTGGCTCTGGCCGACACGTCGCTGAAACGAGCGCAGCGGGAACTGGAGTTAGGCGCGATCTCTTCGCTCGATATTTATCAACCGCAAGCACAGTTCGCCAACTACCAGATCCAGGTTTCGCAGGCGCGTTACCGCCTGCAGCAAGTGGAGGACATTCTGCGGAAGCAGATGGGCGCTGATCTCGATCCCAGCATTCGCCGATTACCGCTCGTGCTCACCGAGCCGATCGAGCCGCCTGCCGATATTCCCATGGACCGTGAAGCCATCGTCCAGAAGGCCATCGATTTCCGTCCCGATGTGAAGGCCGCGAGGCAGAATATCGACGTGGATGAGCTCTCGATCAAATCGGCAGTCAATGGCTTGAAGCCTGACTTCCGCCTCACCGGTCAATACGGCGCTGCCGGCCGCGGGGGCCCCTTCACGCAGCGGCAGAACGTATTCCAGGGCGATGGCACCACCAGCACCGTAGTCAGCACCGTGCCCGGTGGTTTTGGCGATGCGCTGGACCAGTTGTTCGGCCTTGGGTTTCCGGTCTACGGCTTTGGCCTGACGCTGACACTTCCCATTCGTGACCGCCGCGCTGCGGCCGACTACGCCGATGCCGTCGTCACCAAGCGGCTGGATGCGCTACGCGTGCGAAGCGCGGAACAGACCGTACGCCTGGATGTCCTGAACGCCATCAGTTTTGTGGAAGGCAGCAAGGCTAACATCGAACTGGCGAAGATCGCACTCGACCTTGCGCAGAAACGCGTGGATGCCGAACAGAAAAAATACGATCTGGGCACCTCGACACTGTTCTTCCTTCTGGACGCGCAAACGGCCCTCAACCAGGCACAGTCTGCCCTGGTAAACCAGTCCGTAAATCATCGCAAGAATCTGACCAACTTACTGCGCTACACCGGCGAACTTCTCAGCGAGAGGGGCATCGCAATTCAGTAAGACGATACAGTAAGACATGGGCCGCATCCGGATTCTCTCCGACAATGTCGCGAACAAGATCGCGGCCGGAGAAGTAGTAGAGCGGCCCGCATCGGTAGTCAAGGAACTGCTCGAGAACTCTCTCGACGCCGGGGCCACCGATATCCGCATCGAAGTTGAGAATGGCGGACGGCGCCTGATCCGCATCACCGACAACGGATGTGGCATGCTCCGCGACGATGCCATGCTGGCATTCGAACGCCACGCGACCAGCAAGTTGAGCGATGTGAACGATCTGCTTTCCATTGCCACACTTGGGTTCCGTGGCGAGGCGCTGCCGTCCATCGCGTCAGTTTCGCGGCTGTTGCTTGAAACGCGGACCGCCCAGGAGACCACCGGAACAACCGTGGAGCTGGCGGGCGGAAAGCTGTTGCGCTGCGACGAATCGGCGCTTGCCGCCGGTACCGTGATCACCGTCCGTGATCTGTTCTACAACGTCCCGGCGCGGCGCAAGTTTCTGAGATCGGAGCAGACGGAGCTGGCGCACATTGCCTCGCTGGTAACTCACTACAGCTTGGCCCATCCAGCGAAGAGTTTCCAGCTAGTGAACGGAGTGAACGAACTGCTGGGCGTAACTCCGGTAGAAGATCTTCGCGATCGCGTCTATCAGGTCTTCGGTGCTTCGGTACTCGAAGAGTTGGTCAACATCGGTTACCGCGAGAAGGAAATGCGGTTGGGCGTTTCCGCCGAAGATCCTGAACCCGTAGAGCGCGTATTTGCCTTGCGCGGTTTTGTCTCGCGGCCGCAGGTGCAGAAGATGAACCGCAATTCCGTGTTTCTGTTCGTTAACGGCCGCCTCATTCGCGATCGTTTGCTCATGCACGCGCTTTCGGCCGCCTATCACAACCTGATTCCTCCGGCGTGCTATCCGTTTGCCCTGCTATTTCTCGATTGCGATTGCGAAGAGGTGGATGTCAACGTTCACCCTTCAAAGACGGAGGTGCGTTTCCGTCACGGGTCCTTTGTCCACGACTTTTTGAGGGACTCCATTCGCGAATTGCTGATGGCTAGCCGTCCGGTATCGAACCTTCCGCTTCCGGCGATTGCCCAGCCTGCGGCGGACCTGCCTTATTCGGAGTTCACCCAGCGTATCGAGAATCATCACGCGAACGAGTATGCCGTAGTGCCAGGACCGGAGAGTGGACAGGATCTTCCGGTACTGACTCTGGCCCCTCCCGCCGCGCCGGTGCCGCGGTTCGACTTCGGTACCGAGTCAATCCGCCTGGACGGGAACGCCGCGCCGATGCGCCTGCCGGTTCCCGATTCCCATGGTGCATTCCCGGGAGAGTCATTCAGCGACCCGTCGCAGACCATGCATTCCCTGATGGATCTGCGTCCGCTGGGACAGATCCACGACAGCTTCATCATTGCGGCTGGCCGCGACGGCTTGTGGATCATCGATCAACACGTCGCCCACGAGCGGATTCTCTTCGAAAAAGTGTTGAAGCAGCGTGCCTCGGGCAGAGTGGAGATGCAGCAACTCCTAATGCCGATTGTGCTGCAGGTGACCGCGTCGCAGCAGTTGCAGTATGCGCGCATCGCGGATGAGCTCAACGCGATTGGCTTCGACACGGAGCCGTTCGGCACGCGTACCATTGCCGTGAAGGGCGCGCCGGCTTCGGTGGGCGCAGGGGAGATTGAGAAGCTGATATCGGAGATCTTAGAAATAGCCGAGGGCGAGATGCGCAGCTTGTCCATGGACGATTTGCGCCGCGGGATGGCCGCCTCAATTGCCTGCCGTGCCGCGATCAAGATCAACACACGGCTGGACCAGACAAAGATGAACTGGCTATTGACGGCGCTCTCGGCCACCGACTATCCCATGGCCTGTCCGCACGGACGCCCGATTGCCTTGCGCTATGCGATGAAAGATATTCTCAAGGGCTTTCATCGGATCTGAGTCAGGCTGGACAGCGGTCCGTCGAAATCTCCATATTTGAGCGCCGGGCCGATAGTTAGCCCAGCTTATAAGGCGCCCGGTACTGGTAGCTGAGATACTTGTTCGCCGCCGCGTTGTTAGTGAACTTTTCAGCTTTTGAATCCCATTCCAGATACGACTTCGTCTTCAGCGCAATATTCGCGATAAGCGTCGCGGTTGTAGACTGATGACCGGTCAACACATCGCAATTACACTTGGCACGGCTCTTCACGCAGTCCAGGAAGTTGCGAGCATGGAACGCTGTGTCGTCGCTACCCTTTGCAGAAGCTGGTGAGATTAGTGCCTTTTTTGATGGATTGTAGGATTTTTCGGTCACCCGGTCCACTGGAGTGCGCGCAGGCACATTCACCTCCGTCACTTTCTCTGGTACTACATCCCAGTGATCTCCGTGAATATACATCGTCCCCTTAGTTCCCCGCAGCTCCATCTGGGACCCTTGGATATTGCCGCCTGCCGCGTTCGCGTTGTATTGCGAGAACACCATCAACGAAGGCCCGTCGAACTCCCAAAGCGCTTCCAGGGTGTCCGGAATCTCGCGGTTGTCCTTCATCACATACTTACCGCCCATCACCGCCACTGCTGTGGGCGCATCTTTCCCCAGGCACCAGCGCAGCATATCCATGTAGTGAACGCCGAAGTTGGTTACCTGCCCGCCGGAGTAGTTGTAGAACCAGCGAAAATCGTAGAACATCCGGTTCTTGTTGTAAGGCACTTTCGGCGCCGGTCCCAGCCACTGGTTCCACATCTCTTCGCTGGGAGGCGTTGAGTCCGGCGCATTGCCGATTCCATTCGGCCACTCGTTTTGGACGTGGTAGCCTTTCGCCACGGTGACATGGCCGATGCCGCCGGAGCGGACGAACTCCGCCGCTTCTTGAAGAAACTTTCCGGAGCGGCGGTGTATACCCACCTGCACCACGCGCTTGGTCTGATCGGCGACCTCCACCATGCGCCGGCCCTCGGCTACCGTCAAGCTGAGCGGCTTCTCCACGTACACGTCCTTCCCGGCGTGGCAGGCGTCCACCATCATCAGCGCATGCCAGTGATCCGGAGTGGCGATCATCACGGCGTCCACGTCCTTGTCGTCCAGCAGCTTCTTATAATCCTTGTAGCGCTTCGGCGTCCCACGCGACTTCTTGACGGCGAAATCCAGGTAGTCTTCGCGCAAGTCGCATACAGCGACAGTCCGCGCGTCGCCGTGTTCGAGAAAGGCGTCGTGGACCTGATCACCGCGGTTGCCCAGGCCGACGTAACCCATCTGGACGCGTTCGTTCGCTCCGAAAATCCGCGAGTAGCTGAGAGCGGTGGCAAAGCCGGCCGCCTTGGTGAAGTCTCTACGAGTGACGGGGTTCATATATCCGTGATCGTTCCAATATATCCTGAATGAGAATGCTTTCACGATGGGGAGTAGCGATTCTGTTGACCATGGGCATCACCGATGCGGCTTCCAGGATATTGGTTCACGGGCACCGTGGCGCGCGAGCGATGCGGCCGGAGAACACACTGCCGGCCTTCGAATACGCGATTCAAGCTGGTGTGGACGTTTTGGAAATGGACGTCTCCGTGACGAAGGACGATGTACTTGTGGTCTCGCACGACCCTACACTGCTGCCCGCCATCTGCAGCGGACCGAAGCCGAGCGTTGCCATCCGCGAACTCACTTTGCAGGAACTGCGGCAGTACGATTGCGGTAGTTTGAAGAACGCCGCTTTCCCGAAGCAGCAGCCGGTTCCGAGAACGCGGATCCCGACTCTGGACGAAGTGCTGACAATGGCCGCGCCTTCGAAAGTGGAGTTCAATATCGAGACGAAGATCTTCCGCGACAAGCCCGATTACACGCCCGCGCCGGAAGAGTTCTCGCGGCTGATGCTGGCGGCGATACGAAAGCATCACCTCGAATCGCGCGTCATCCTGCAGTCATTCGATTTCCGGACACTGCACGCGATGAAGAAGCTGGCGCCGGAGATCCGGCTATCGGCTTTGTACATGGGCCCAGCGAAAGACTTCGTGGCGATCGCGCGCGAGGCGGACGCGCAGATTGTTTCGCCGTACTACACGCTGGTGAACAAGCGGCAGGTGGAAGCGGCGCATCGGGCAGGCTTGCAGGTGGTGCCCTGGACGGCCAATACCCCGAAAGACTGGGACGCCTTGATCGATGCCAAAGTGGACGCGATTATCACGGATGATCCTGCGGAGTTGATCGCCTATCTCAAGTCACTTCGAGGCAGCCGCCGTTAGCTTCTTGATCACCGCCATGCGCTCGCCCTTGCTCCAGGCATCCTGAAGCGCTTCTTCTTTCATGCCGCAGGCGCGACCCAGCAGAATGTAAGCCGGCAGCGCGTGGGGCAGATGCTTCCACCCCGCCATTTCGGCCAGCGCCGGCAAGGCTCGCTCGCGGAGCTGCTCCAGAACCGTTTCCTCGCGTGAATCGGTCAGAGTTACTAAAGCGACCGCGGCGTTGTTCCGGTCGCCCCAGATGATGGAGTTCAACATCTCAATGAACCAGGTTGGCGAGATTTTGATCTCCGAATCGGGCTGCTTGCGCTGCAAAACGGCGAATGCGGCCAGGCTGCGCATCGCGTTGTTGCGGACCGTATCATCGGGGTCCTGCAAAGCGTATTGCAGATCGGAAACCACGGTTTCCTTCCTCGGTGCGTAGCCGATTACATAAGCCGCAATGGCCCGCTGCTCCTCATTCGGGCCGTTGCGGATCACCTTGCGGAGATCGTCCGTGTATTTTGCGGCGAAGCCAACGAACTGTTCCTGCAGGGCGCGAACATCGGGATCGGACATCAGAGAGTGGCCGTGCGTGAGATCCTCTGCGACGTGTCCCGAGCGGCTGGCGACTGCTACCGCTCCCAGAAATCGCGCGTAGACCGGAACGATCTCGGCCGGCAGAGCGGCATCCCCGGTGGGAGGCGGCCGGTAATTGTAGTGGGCGGCTCCCTTCTCTTCAATGCCGACATACAGGATTGCCTTTCCCGCATCGTCGCAGCAGGCGGCTTCCAGGTGCGCCTCTACCACGCCGGGCAGCTTTTCGATCCGCTCTTCAACGTCGGCTTTGGAGGAAGGAAGCACACCGCCCTCGGAAACCGCGAGAGCCTTTCGCACCTTGGCTTCGGTGACCTTGCGGAGTCCGTAGAAGTCGATGGTGCCGATTCGCGGGCCTTGCGCGCACGCCAAGCCCGCCGTCAGGAAACAGGTGAATATGAGCCGCAAGTGCATAAGACGCATGCGGCACCCGTTGGATTACGACTGTTTTTCCGCCAGGTCGCCGATAATGGGCAGCTTGAATCGCTCGTTGCTGTATGCCTTGAACATCAACAACAACCAGCAGGCGAATCCACCGAGGCCGATCAGGATTGACAGCAGGCTGACCAGAATGTGGAGGGCGAGCGGCATCGCAATCGTGACAATGGTCAAGCCAATCCAAAAGATGATCCACGCGATATGAAAGAAGATAGCCTGAAATGCGTGGAACCGGACGAACTTGCTCTGATTGTACGGCGCCAGGACGAGGAACAGCACACCAGTGATGAGTCCGATAGCGTAGCACAGCGCGCCGGCTAGATTCTCGCTCATGCCGCTTGTGGCCGGAGGAGCGGAATACTGCTGCGCGCCCGGCTGCTGAAAACCAGGCTGAGGTCCTGGTTGTTGATACCCAGGTTCTGGACCGGGCGGAGGAGCGGCTCCTACCGCAGTTCCACACTTAGCGCAAAATCTACCTTCGACGGATGCACCGCAACTTGGACAGAAAGCCATGAACCCTCCCCAGGTCATCACTGTAGCGCGGCGTCATCCCGTTAGCAAGTAGACTGGAGATCATGTGGCTGCTTCTGTTTCTCTTCTCCGCCATCACTGCGCCCTTGACCCTCGCTGCTAACTATCCTGTTCAGGAAGGTTACCTGGACGCGAATGGAGTGCTGCTCTACTATAAGTCCTTCGGTCAGGGTCCGCCGCTGCTGATTGTGCATGGTGGTCCAGGTGCTTCGCACGACTATTTTCTGCCGCATTTGATACCCCTCGCGCGGAAGAACCGGCTCATCTTCATCGACGAGCGAGGCTCCGGTAAATCGGAAAAACTGGAGAACCCAGCCGGCTATACCGTGGACGCAATGGTGGAGGATGTGGAGGCTGTTCGCACGGGATTGGGCTTGGGGAAGATCGCTCTGCTTGGACATTCTTATGGCGGAGTATTGGCGCAGGCCTATGCCTTCAAGTATCAACAAAACCTGACGCATCTCATCCTTTGCAGCACGTTCCACAGCACCAGTAAGATGAACGCGGTATTTCAGAAACAGCTCGCGGCCATGCCCGCCGCGCTGCGGCAGCAGATTCAGGAACAGGAGAAGGCTGGGCTCCTCGGAAAGGGCAAGGGCTACCAGCAGA
>Ga0068863_100008355_pt1 | contig 10110 bp, 6 predicted proteins | sample KBSSwiS62_FD_66596 | JGI IMG/M metagenome (GOLD analysis project Ga0068863, IMG submission 66596) | Switchgrass rhizosphere microbial communities from Kellogg Biological Station, Michigan, USA - KBS Switchgrass S6-2 | ecosystem: Host-associated > Plants > Roots > Rhizosphere > Soil ...
GCGCTCGCGGCGGACGACAGTGCATCGCTCAATGCCGCCGCCGTCGTGTGGTCGTTGCGGACCGATACGCGCGCCACGGTTTGCACGGCCGAATTTTCCTGGGCGCGACGGGCACTCGCGAACGAGGAGGCGGCCATGCGGACCGACCTGGTCGCGCGCCTGGAGAAGCAGGCCGAGGCGGGCATCGTGAGCCGTTATGAAGTCGCGCGCGCTCGCCTCGATCGCGACGCGGCAACTCAACGCCTGCATCAGGCCGAAGCTGATGTCATCGCGGCACGTCACGACGTGGCCGCCATCACCGGCTTGCCGATGGCGGAAGTCGAGCTTCGCAACCCTGCCGACGAGTGCGTCAACGCCGGCTCGATGCGCGTGCCGGCTGCGCTCGACGAACTGCACGCGCGAGCGATCGGCAGCCGGCTGGATCTACGGGCAAAGCTGGCGGAATTTCGTGGTGCGGACGCGGCCTGGCGCGCAGAAGTTGCAAAACGCTACCCCGATCTCGCATTGGGTCCTGGCTACATGTACGACCAGGGCGATCGCAAGGTGACCTTCAGCCTGTCGTTTGAACTTCCGATTCACTCGCACAACGCGGGCGCTATCGCGCGGGCACGAGCCGAGCGCGATCGCGTGGCGGCAGAGGCGGAAATCCTCCAGGATTCCATCCTTGCCGAGGTCGACAAGGCTGCCGATCAGCTGCTCCAGTCGCGCGCGCAGCTCGACGCGGCGCGATCGCTGCTGCAACAGGCCCAGGCACTCCTGGACCGGGATATCGAGCGTGAACAGGCAGGCGAGCTCGACCGACCGGCGATCCTGACGTCACGGATTGCCATGCTCAGCGCGCGCGCCGATGAACTGACTGCCGCCCGCGCGGTCGCGGATGCGGCGGCGGCACTGGAAGCGGCGAGCCAGACGCCGCTCGCGCCTCCCGAATTCAACACGGAAGCGGCACGTATCCTGCTCGAGGCACCATGAATTCCAGCTCTCGGCTGACAACGATTCTGCTCGCCGCCCTCGTGCTGGCGGGTTGTGACCGCAAGGCGGCCGACACTGGCTCCGAGGCGCCGCCCGTAGCTGCGGCGGAAGCAGGTGACAGCGATGTTCCCGGCGTGACGGCTGACGAGAAAGCACAACGCGGCATGGGGATCGAACTTGCGGAAGTCACGGCCGCGAGTGTTGGGGCGCAATCGCGCGGGACCGCGATCGTGATCGATTCGGCCTCCTTCACGGTCTCGATGGCGGACCTCGATTCACTGCGCGCCGAGGCTGCGGTGGCAGCGGACAATGTCAGGCGCATCGAAGGGCTGTACGCAGAAGATGGCAATGCCTCACGCCAGTCCGTCGATGCGGCGCGCCAGCAGAACTCCTCCCTGCGCGCAAAACTCGCCGGTGCCGAATCACGGGCACGTCTTGACTGGGGCGCGAAGCTCGCCCACGCGAACGATGCGGCGACCGCGCGGCTGCGCGCCGATGTCGAGAGTGGCGCCGTAACGCTGTTCCGCGCCGAGTTTCCCGACGCGCTTGGCGCCGCGGGCAGCCTCAAGTACGAACTGCTGTCCTCCCACCACGGCCCGGTCACGCTGGAATTCCTCGACCGCTCGGGCGCGATCGCGCAATTTGCGGCCGGCGAAAGCGTGCTGCTCGGCTTTCGCGCGTCGAGCGCGCCGCACGCGGCTTTTCGTCCGGGTGAGCGTGTGTCGGTGGTCGCGGGTGCCGGCGGGACGATGCGGGCGCTGGTGCCCTCGGCGGCCGCCATTGCCTACCAGGGGCGCATGTGGTGTTACGTCGCAAAGGGGACTGATCGATTCGATCGCGTTGCCATTGACGCCGACGAGAGCAGTACCCAGGGTTATTCAGCAGGGGATGCGATAAAGGCGGGCGATCGGGTGGTCGTCCACGGAGCTTCCCTGTTGCTGTCGCTCGAGCGTTCCACCAGCGCCGAGGCGGGGGCGGGCGCCGAAGAATGATGTTCGGCGTCATTACCCAATCCCTGCGTCATCGCGGCATCGTTGCGGTGCTGTCGGTGGTACTGCTGCTCTACGGCGCAGTGCTCGCTTTCCGGAGTCGGCTCGATGTGCTGCCGGAATTCGTGCCGCCCCAGGTGATCGTGCAGACAGAAGCGCCGGGTCTTGCACCCGAGCAGGTCGAAGCGCTGGTCACGCAACCGGTTGAGCAGGCATTGAGCGGCATTCCGGCCACGGCGCGGGTCAGCTCGGAATCGATCACCGGTCTTTCCGTGGTCACGGTGATATTCGAAGACAGCGCCGACATTCTCGTTGCGCGGCAAGGAGTCGCGGAGCATCTCTCCGAGCTCGCCGGGCGGCTTCCCGCGGGTGTGGCAGTGCCGCGCATGTCGCCGCTGACTTCATCGACCATGGACCTGCTCAAGATCGGCCTGGTCTCCGACAAAGTGTCGCCGCGCGAACTTCGAGACCTGGCCGACTGGGAATTGCGGCCCCGGATGCTCGCGGTGCCTGGCGTTGCGCGAATCACGGTTTACGGCGGTGAAAAGCGCGAAGTGCAGGTCCTGCTCGACCTGGATCGTCTGGCGGCGGCTGATCTCACCGCGACCGATGTGCTCGCTGCCGCCCGCGCCGCCACCGGCGCGCGAGGCTCCGGCCAGATCGATCTCGAATCGCAACGCATCCCGATCAGCACCGGTCTCGTCGGCGATCCGGTCCAGGTGGTCTCGCAGGCGGTCGTCGTGACTCGAGGCGAGACCACCGTGCATGTCGGAGATGTAGCCCTGGTGCAGGAGGGCGCCGCCATCCCCTTTGGCGACGCGGTAATCCAGGGCAGGAGAGGTGTGCTGCTCGCGATTTCGGGTCAATACGGCGCCAACACGCTCGAGGCCACGCACGCCGTGGAAACGGCGCTCGCGGAAGAGCTGCCCAGACTTCAAGCGCAGGGCATCGAGGTCTTCCCGGCACTCCACCGGCCGGCGACATTCATCGAAACAGCGCTCCGCAATCTCGGTCAGACGCTGGCAATCGGTGCGCTGCTCATCGGCATCGTGCTGTACGCCTTCCTGCGCGATTGGCGTTCGGCACTCATCGCCTTTCTGGCTATCCCGCTGTCCTTGCTTGCCGCGGTGGTGGTCCTCGACCACTTCAACGTGGCGCTGAACACGCTCACGCTCGGCGGATTTGCGGTCGCGCTGGGCGTGCTCGTCGACGACGCCGTCATCTACCTGGAAAACATTCTCAGGCGGCTGCGCGTGAATGCATCGTTGGCCTCCCCGAAGGCCCGCCTCATCGTGATTCGCGATGCCTCGCTCGAAATCTCGGGGGCCGTGGTCTTCGCAACTGGCGTCATCCTGCTGGTGCTGCTGCCCGTGTTCCTCATGCCCGGCGTCCAGGGAAAGTTCATGGCACCCCTGGCGCAGGCCTTTGCATTGTCGGTGGTGGCATCACTGCTCGTGGCGCTCACCGTCACCCCGGCACTGGCGGCCTTGCTGCTGCTGGGCCATGAAACGCACCGCGAGCCGGCGTGGCTATCGCGGGTTCGCGCCTGGCATCTTGCGGCCCTGGACAGGACTCACCGGCATCGCACGGCAATGCTGGTGACCTTGGCCATCCTGCTGGTGGGCGTACTGGCGCTGTCACCGTTCCTGGCTGGCGAATTCATGCCGAGCTTCCGGGAGGGGCATTTCGTCGCGCAGGTCAGTGCGCGTGTTCCGGGCACGTCGCTCGGCGAGATGGCGCGGCTCGGTGAACAGTTGAGCGCCGAGGTGTTGAAGCTGCCCTACATCGCTACCGTCGAGCAGCAGATCGGGCGCGCGGAGCAGGGCGAAGACACCTGGGGACCGGAACGCTCGGAATTTCATATCGAGCTGAAACCGGACCGCCACATCGACCAGGAGCAATCGCAACAGGAGCTGCGCGAACTCTTCGGCCGATATCCCGCCGTGCAGTCCGAGGTGCTCACATTCCTGGGTGACCGGGTCAGCGAGTCGCTGTCGGGAGAAACAGCGCAAGGCGTGATTCGGGTGCGCGGCAGCGATATCGATGCCATTGATCGTGCGACGGCACGCCTGGTCCGGGAAGTGGAGTCGGTTCCCGGAATCGCCGATGTGCAGGTTGCGCATGCCGGGCTCTCCTCCGAGCTCTCCGTGAATCTCCTGCCTGCCCGGCTGGCGCTGTATGGACTGCGCGCTGGCGATGTCCTCGATGCACTCGAGACGGCGTTTGCGGGGACCATCGTCAACCAGGTGTACGAGGGCAATCGGGCGATCAATATCGTCGTGCTGCTACCCGCCGGGAGTCGCGCCGACCCGCAAGCCTTGCGCAGACTTCCGCTGCGTTCGGCCAACGGTCAATTCATCACGATCGCTGACGTCGCGCAGATCTACATCGCCACATCCCGTGCCGCCATCCGTCACGAAGGTGGTCAGCGCATGGGCGTGATCACCTTCAACGCGGGCGCCCGGGCAATCCAGCCGGTGGCCGGCGACGTGCAGGCGATTCTCGCGCGCGATGGCGCGGAACATCGCGACACCTGGACAGAGCTCGTGGGTGAAGCCGAACAGCAGCAACGGACGCAGCGCGGGCTCATCGTCTCTTCAGGGCTGGCGCTGGTTCTGATCGTGCTGGTGCTGGCGGCCGCGTTCGAGCGCCGGGCACTCGCGCTCGTGGTCCTCGTCAACGTGCCCTTCAGTCTCATCGGCGCAATCCTGGCGCTCGCGGCGACCGCCCAGTCGTTGTCGCTGGGAGCACTCGTGGGCCTCGTCACGGTGTTCGGAATCAGCGCCCGCAATGCCATCCTGCTCCTCGCGCATTACGAGAAGCTGCTCGAGGAGTCCCCAGACGCCTCCTGGACGCCCGAACTCATCGAGCGTGGTGCGGCTGAGCGGCTCTTGCCTGTGGTCATGACCGCGGTCCTGACAGGCCTGGGCCTCGTTCCCCTTGCCGCAAGTCTCGGCACCGCGGGCAACGAGATCGAAGGACCGCTCGCCATTGCGGTACTCGGCGGGCTCGTGAGTTCCACCGTCCTGTGTCTCGTGGTCCTCCCGGCGCTGATGCGCTGGATCATCGCTTCGCGCTGGCGGCGCTTCGTGTACGCACCCGCCGAATCGCTCTGAAGTCAGGGCGGCTTTCCCGACGGAAGCCCGCCGCCCGCTACGTCTAACCTGATGGAACCAGGCGGCCAGGCGGAACTGACGGCGGGAGCGTGAGGTGACTGCGTGTTGGATGAACGCGACGTGGTCAGCAGGATGCAACGTGGCGATCAGCGGGCATTCAACGAGTTTTTCGAGACCTACGCGCCGCGGCTGATCTCTTTTGCCGTGCGCCGCAGCTCGCTCGACCCGGTGGCGATTGAGGATGTGGTGCAGATGACGATGATCAATGCGATGCGCAACCTCGGTTCGTACCGGGGCGGCGCGGCGTTATTCACCTGGCTGTGCACGATTTGCCGCAACCAGATCATCGACGCGTGCCGCAGTGCCGCCCGACACCGCAATGTGCAAAGTCTCGATGTTTTGACCGATGACCACCCCCTCGCGACCATCGTGGAGCTCACTGACTTTCGCGATCCGCTTGATGAATGTGAGACGGACTCGATTCGTGCCGCCGTGCGTCGGGTGATCAACAGCCTGCCGGTCCACTATGCACGCATCCTGGAGCTGCGCTTCGGCGACGAACTCCTGGGACGCGAAATCGCGCGAACACTGCAGATGTCGGACGCCGCCGCCGAGTCGCTTTTGACTCGTGCGCGACAGGCGTTCAGGACGGCATGGACTGCGTATCTCGAGCGCACCGCCCGGGTGGCGGCTCCCGACGGGGGAGGCGTGTCATGAGCGGCATTCGTACAGAAGGCGGCGAACTGGAGGTGGACCTGGTGCTGCGCGATGGCCTGTCGGTGAGCCCATTGTCGGCAGAGGCGCTGTCACGCATTCGCACGGCGGCCGAAGCCGAATGGCGCGCCAACGTCGGGCGTCGACCGGGACGCTGGCTGCCGTACGCAGCGGCAGCAAGTCTGTTGGCGCTGACCTTGACTGGTGTCTCGTGGTTCTCCGGTGCCGGGCGGGCCGATCATGGCGAACCGGCCGCACGCCTGGTGCAATTCGAAGCACCGGGTGTCCTCGAGGTGCACACGCTGCGTCGCGACACCTCGCTCACCGACGGTACCGTCCTGAGATCAGGACGCACCTACCGCGCGAATGGGCAGGCCCTGCTCGACCTCGAGGACAGCGGCAACCTGCGCGTGGCATCGGATTCAGAATTTGCAATCGTTGCCAGGGACGTCGTGCGTCTGAATCGTGGCGAGATCTACGTCGACATTCCGCCGGGCACGCATACCAGGGCCGCGTTCATCGTGCGCACCGCGGCGGGTGAGTTCCGTCATGTCGGCACGCAATTCGCGCTGGCGATCATCCATGGACAGACGCGACTTCGGGTGCGCGAAGGCAGTGTCCAGTGGTTAGCCGCCGACGGCGAATCAACCGTGCAGGCGGGCACCGAAGTCGTGTTCTCGAATGGCACGAAGTCCGTCGAGCGCCCAATCGACTCGAGCGGCACGGAATGGGATTGGACTGCAACGACCACGCCGGACTTTGAAATCGACAATCGACCGCTGGCGGAATTCCTGGAATGGGTGGCGCGCGAATCGGGCCGCAAGCTGATATTGGCCGATGACCTGGCGCGCAAGAAAGCAGAATCCATTCGCATGCATGGCTCGGTTCACGGACTGGCCCCGATGCAGGCGTTATCGGCGGTCATGGCCGCCACCGAGCTGCGCTACGACCTGCCGGCCGGGCAGGTACGGGTAAGCTTCGAGGGTGAAGGGTCGTCGGACCGCACCAGGTAGTGGTGCAGCACGTCGGCGACGATCAGCATTACGAAAAAGGATACGACGACGTCCGACAGGAAGTGGGCGCCGGCCGCGACGCGCGCGAAGGACACGACTACGCCGATCCCGATCGCCACTGCGAAAATCCTGCGCCTCCTGCTCAAGGCGAGGGCCAACGCCGGAGCGAAGAAACCGGCCGCTCCTTCGCCTGACGAGAATGAACAGTTATCGCGGCACTGCTGGCTCACCACGAATGCCGGAGTGAATATTTTCGTCCCGCCAAATTCCGCGACATCTCGTGGCCGCGCGCGGCCGAAGTGGTCCTTGAGGCCCAGGTTGACGATCAGTCCTGCGCCGAGAATGAGGACCAGGAACAGGTAGACAACTTTCCTTCCGTTGACCTGACAGTGGCTTTTCCTGGTCCACAGGTTGAAAGCGTAGATCCCCACGACCGCAATCATGGACAAACAAAGAAGCCAGACTGAGGCGACACGCAGCAATGGTTGCCACCATAGGTTGCCCCAGGGAAATCCCTGGTCGAAGAACACCCGGGAAACCGCGAGATCGACGGCCGGGAATGCAAACAGCAGCACCGAAGACACCATGAAGCAGGCCAGCAGCATTCGGCTGCGATTCATTCTCAGATAGCGCAAGACGTACCCTCGCTGGACATGCAGACCGCCCGGTGAGGCGCAGTCACGGGCCGGAATCCGTCATGATCGCGGCTTATTAGTTGTATTTCGTTGAGGGGTTGCCCGGATCCGGCCGATATTGTCGAACGGGCCGGTGACCAGCAATGCACCTGCGGGAATGGAGCTATAGTTTTTCTTCGATGTACCAGTTCATCTCAAACGGCTGGAAGCGCGGGTTCCGGGTCTCACACACGCGATTTTCGCTTGGCTTCGCGGTGTTGCTGTACGCGGTCTGCAATTCGGTCAACGCCGACAAGCTGATCAAGTGGTTCCGCCTGGGTGACGGGCTGGACCTTGCGGCTCTGTGCGCATTCCTGGTTGCGGGGCTCTGCCTCTTCACGGGATTTTTTGCGCTGCTCGCACATCGCCTGACCATCAAACCACTGGCGATCCTCCTCACCATCCTCAGCGCGGCTGCGACGTATTTCATTGCGAAGTACAACGTGGCGATCGACAGCTCGATGGTTCGCAATACCATCCACACCGACATCACGGAAGTGGGCCAGCTGCTCTCGCTGCAGATGATTCCGTACGTCATCTTCCTGGTGCTCCTGCCCACGGTCATCATCCTCAAGGCCGACATCACCTTCAGATCTTCAGCAAGGTACCTGCTCGACTCGCTGGTGCTGATCGTGGTGACGCTGGGCGTGGCGCTCGCCTGCCTCTACTCGAACTACAACGGCATACTTCGGGCGGGCAATGTCTCCAGCAAGTACATCGTGTATTCGCTGGTGCCCATCAACATCATCTCGAGCTCGATGGCCGTGGCGTCAAAATCTCTCAGGCCCTGGCTGCGACGCGACGCGAAGGCCATCGAGATTACCGGCCACGTGTCTGCTCCCGGTGATCTCGTGGTGGTGCTCGCCATCGGCGAGTCGTCCAGGAAAAAGAATTTCAGTCTCTACGGCTACCAGCGACGAAACACCAACCCGGAATTACAGACGATCAGCGGTCTGCACTTGTTGAATGGAATCGCCCGGCGCGGGTCCACGCTGTATGCACTGCCGCAGATCCTGGAGAAAAATGAAATCAAGCTTCCCATGATGGTGTCCAGGATGGGGATACCGACGGCCTGCTACGTCAACTACACGCTGTACGACAACTGCGCGGCGGTGGGTGAAATAACGGCGAGCCATTGCCGCCATGAGAAGTGTTACGACGAAGATGTCGTCCCCTTGCTCGAAAATGATCTGAAGTCATATGGCTCGGGCTACAGGTTCCTGGTGCTGCATCTCGGTGGCGGCAGCCACGGCCCCATCTATGGCGATCGGCATCCGCCGGAGTTCCTGCGCTTCCAGCCCACCTGCGATGACGCCGACATCGCCAGCAAGTGCACGCCCGAGCAGGTCTACAACTCCTACGACAACACGATTCTCTACGTCGACCATGTCGTGGCGGAAATCATCCGGACGCTGGACCGCCGCGGTGCGCCATACGTGCTGATCTACGTGTCCGACCATGGTGAGTCGTTGATGGAGAACGGCGTGATGTTCCATGGCATGCCACCGGGCATGGCATTGCCCCAGGAACAGGCAGAAGTCCCGCTCATCGTGAAATCGTCCGTGCCAATAACCATCGCCCCGCGCGCCGAATATCTCCAGCCCGACATATTCGATACGGTTTTGGCCCTGTTTTCGATCCAGACCGACATGTTTGACGCGAGCGGCGCCTTCATCCAGAAAAGCGCCGCAGGCGAGTCAGCGCGCTGATCGCCTTCCAGGAGGCGCGACTTGCCTGGATGTTCGCCACGGGCGAAGCCAGATTTCTCCGACATCTGAATTGCCCCGGCGGCTAGCAAAGTCTGTTTGCCACTCGCGAGCCTCACGATAGACTTCGTCTCGGGCCTTTGATGTGAGAAGTCACCATGCAGAGGAGCCAGTCGCAGCTGGTCGTCTTTTTTTGCTTCGTTGGCGTCATGGTGGCGTCACTGCTGCTGGCCGCACTTCTCAGTCCGCCGGTATTTCACGCCCTCGGAATGTTTCCATTCCACCGGGTATTCAACCGCACCGCGGAATTCGTTTTCCTGGTGGGAGCGCTGGGGCTGATTCGCAGGCTGGCGGCCGGGGACCGTGCAACTCTCGGATTTGGCGGTCCTTACTCCAGGCAACTGGCGATGGCGTTTCTCGGCTGGTGCGTTGGGATCTGCCTTCTGTCAGCGACCGTACTGGCACTCTTCATGCTGGGCATCCGCGAATGGAAACCCGGACAGCAGGTGTCCCTGTCCGTGTTGCTGGATCTGCTGCCCGCTGCCTTGCTCTCAGGCCTGGCAGTGGGAGCGATCGAGGAAACGTTCTTCCGCGGCGCCATGTTTGGCGGGATCCGTCAGCGTGGCTCGGCGGCCATGACCGTAATCCTTACCTCGATACTGTATTCGGCAGTGCATTTCCTCGGGGGGAAGTTCCGGATTCCGGCGGAACAGGTCGACTGGAGCAGCGGGTTCGTGCTGCTCAGCAAGTACTTCGCTGCCTTTGCCCACCCGCTGGCGATCGTCGACGACTTCGTCGCCCTTGCCTTGTTAGGCGTGTTTCTCGCGGTGGTGCGCGAGCGGACCGGTTACGTTGCGCTGTGCATCGGGCTGCACGCCGGCTTCGTCACCGTGATTGGACTGGCGCACAAGGCATCGGTCGCCGTC
>Ga0068863_100008358_pt1 | contig 10110 bp, 8 predicted proteins | sample KBSSwiS62_FD_66596 | JGI IMG/M metagenome (GOLD analysis project Ga0068863, IMG submission 66596) | Switchgrass rhizosphere microbial communities from Kellogg Biological Station, Michigan, USA - KBS Switchgrass S6-2 | ecosystem: Host-associated > Plants > Roots > Rhizosphere > Soil ...
AGACGAGCCAGATAGCCTCGACCGAAGAAGCCGATCACGACCACCGGCAGTGCAATCCATATTATCAGCCGCAGGAACCGCAAAAAGTCCTGCCTGAACAGGTCCGGCCGGCCGTGACTCAACCGGTTGTTGAGCCGCGGGAAAACCGCAGTGGATATGGCCGTACCGATCAGCAGCACAGGCGCCAGTTGCAAGGTATAAGCGTTGTTGTAGTACGAAATCGATCCGCCGCCCAGGTTGCTCGCAAAGCGCGTTTCCACAATGGATTCCAGCTGATCAATTCCCTGGTCCAGACTGCGCGGCGGCAGCTGACGCAGCACCAGGCGAAAATCTTTGCGCCGCCAGCTGATCCCTGGCACCCAGCGAAAACCCGTGCCATACATACCCACAGCCACCACAACCAGCTGCAGTACCGCCCCAACCAGTGCTCCCACGCCCAGACCCACCAGTCCGAGGTTGTTTTTGAAAACGTAAATGCTGGCGATGATCGCCAGGTTGTACAACAGCGGTGCAGTGGCATAGAAAAAGAACCGTCCCAGCTGTTGCTGCATGGCTGTCAGAATACCGGAAATGGTGAACAGCAACGGGTTCAGAGCCAGCAGACGCATAATGACAGCTGCGTCGTGCAGCTTTTGCGGCCCCAGACTGGGCGCCACAATGTGATGCAGCAGGGGCTCGGCAAAGATAAAAATGATAGCCGCCACCACCAGCATAATCATGCTCATAAAGTTCAGCAGGCTGGAGGTGATATCCCACATTCCTTTGCGATCACCCCGAGCCAGATGGTCCGCCAGCACCGGCATGAACGCCACGCCCAGTGCGCCGGCCGATATGGTAAAGAAAAAGAAATCGGGGATGTTAAAGGCGGCGAAGTAGCTGTCGGTACTGTGCAGACCGCCGACCGCCGGGAAGTTGGCGTTCACCAGTTTGGTACGCATGAACCCCAGAATCTGCGCCAGCATGGAACTACCCACCAGTAGTATAGCTACACTACCGAGTGAGATATGCTTGCTCGTCCGCGGGATTTTCATTTGCATAGAAACTGCACTTTAGTATAGCCTTCCTGTCCTTTTGAAAACAGGCTTGACTAGATCATTTTGTACCTAATTGAGGTGAATAGTTCCCTCTTCAATTGCCCGCTGCACCTGCGCCGTAGAAGTACCTCCCGGTTCCGGGGCGGCCGTCTTTTTCTTGCGCTTGCGGACCCGTTTACGCTTTGGTTTGGACACATCGGCCTCCGCAGGAGCTGCGGCTTCCTGGCTCAGCACCACCTGGGATAATAACGTCGCCGGTGATTTTGGAGTAGCGGATTTACGCGGAGCCGAAGCCGCTGCCGGCTGTGGTCGCGGCGCCGGGGCTGCTTCGACAGCTGCCGGTGCAGCACTGCCGCCCGACTGTACACGCTGCAGCCTGTCCTCCTGACGCGGCTTCGTCATGCGAGGCTCAGTCTGTTTGGCATTTGCAGCTTCTTCGGTAAGATAACGATCCGCCACATATCGCTCTGTGTACTCACGGGTCTGCGCGTACTGCGAGCGCGAATGGGCGATAATCTGATCACTGTAATCCGTGCCATATGGTGGCAGGTTAAGGCTGATCGCCGAAAACGCCGGGACCTTTTCTCCACCAATCGTCATACTGACGGCAAAGTGGCGGTTGTGCATATGCACCAGATCGTGGACTTCAAATTTGGGTTCAAAGTATTTGAGCATCCCGGTGGCATCGTCCGCGCTGGTACGGAAGCAGATGATTGAACCAACGTTGCCAAACACTGCGTCCTTCACTTCCTGCATCATCTGCGCGGTGTACTGGTTGGCCACCGTCAGATTCAGGCCATACTTTCGAGCCTCCGACAAAATGGTCGCAAAACTGTCCGTGGCAAAGTTCTGGAATTCGTCGACGTACAGGTAGAACGGCGTTCGCTGCTCACCGGGTATATCGGCACGGCTCATGGCCGCCATCTGCACCTTGGTAACCAGCAGGGAACCGAGCAGGGCAGCATTGTCTTCGCCAACCAACCCGCGGCTGAGGTTCACGATCAGGATCTTGCGCTCATCCATAATCTGGCGAACGTTGAAACTGCTTTTGGGCTGACCGATGATGTTACGCACCAGCGGGTTCGCCACAAACGCACCCACCTTGTTCAGGATCGGCGCCACAGCCTCGGCCATGAATTTATCATTCCAGCTGGCGAATTCTATGGTCCAGAAATTTCGCACCACCGGGTCAACCACGTGTTTCAGCACTTCGTTGCGGAATTTCTTCTCGGTAAGTATGCGGGTAATGTCCAGCATGGTCGCTTCCGGGTAATCCAGCAGTGCCAGAATGGAATAACGCAGGATATATTCCAGTCGCGGGCCCCAGCTGTTTTCGAAGATGCGCTTGATGACTCCAATCAGTTCCGAACAGGTGTGCGTCTTGAGCTTCGGGTCATACACTTCCAGCGGGTTAAAGCCCATGGGGAAGTCGGTATCAGCCGGGTTGAAGTACACTACATCAGCCGCACGCTCCGCCGGGATGCGCTTCAAAATCGCCTGAGCATAGTCGCCGTGCGGGTCGATCACCGCAAAGCCGTACGGGCTGAACACGTCTGAAATGGTCAGCAGCTCCAGCATACCCGACTTACCGGTACCGGTCTGACCGATTATGTACAGGTGTCGGCCACGATCGCTGCGCGGCATACCGAACATGGTATTGTGTCCACGGAAGTTCGTGGCGGCAACAGGGCTGAGCTGGTCGGTTGAGTCCGCCGTAACAATCGGCAGGTTCGGTGGCGGTTCGGCAGTCTGACTGGTGGCCCACAATATAAACGGCGTTTCCACGTTGGTGTGCGGCAGGTGGTACAGCGTGGCGACTTCTTCGATGTTACACATAAAGCCGGACCGGTTAAACGCACGTGACCGGAAGTGTGCGATCAGGAATGGATCGTTCGCCACCCTTTTCGCCTCGAAGCCATTCAGATAGGTACTGTTGAACTGCTTGTAGCTGGCGATGATGCTCTGCATCTGCAACTGAGCCTGCTGCGCACTGGTGTTGCCACGATATACAATTCGCAGCTGGGTTTCAAAAGCCAGTTTTTGCGCCTTTTCCTGCGCGGAACTGGCGCGGGTGGATTCGGCATCGCTCATCTTTGCCGCTTCGGTTTTTACCTCCGGCGGTTTCCACAGCGCGCTCATCAGGCCGGTCGTAACCGTGCCACCGCCCTTGATGCCCGAAATGTATCGTTCACTGTTTTTGTGCCAGTTGGCGGGCGCAGGTTTTACCAGCAGCTGCAACCAGGCTTCTTCATCTTCCGTAAATTTTGCCAGCGTGGCAGTGATGGCGGCCAACGGGTCAACTTCAAAGCTCTGGAACGTCTTGATGGGCAGGGCATTGTGGCCAACAAATTTCAGTTCGGTTACCAGCTGGGTCGGATAGTGTTCCTCTTCGCGGTACAACGCGTAATCTTCAACCTCGCTGATGTGTACGGTGGGATACTGAGCGTAAATCTGCTCTTCCACATAACTCTTCAGATACTGCGGCACCCACACGTAAAAGCCGATGCGTTTCTGCCGCACCGCAATTTCAAAGCTGAGTCGTTCCCGTTTGGCACTTTTGAGCAGCCCCGGCATGGGGATAGTAAGCAGGCCGTGCAGGCTGGCAAACATCTGTTCGGCGGCCAGCTCTTTTTTGTCGTTGGTGCGCGGTACCTGCAACAGCAGGACTACGCCATTATCTTCGTAGTTCTTCTGGTCGTTCTGGCTCTGTAGTACTGACATACATTTACATACCGCTTCTGAAGACGGTTATCCTTATTCTCTCATGCTTGGACATGCAAATACAGTAGCTGTAACTGCTTGTGCTTGCATTTCTTTGATAAATATGATATTATCATATCACTTCGCAGCCACTTGAGCTCCGAAGCACATTACCAGGTTCTCTGTTTCACTACGCCGCAAAGGTGCGTGTAGTGGTTGTAAGCAAGGGCTGTTTTACGTCTGCCTTTACTTACAGCCACTACTATCAGCCCGTTCCACTATCTAAGGAGCCGCACCATGCACGACAAGTTGATATCTGAAAAAGAGGCCGCACAACTGCGCGCCCTGGTCTTTGGTCCCAACGGACCGCAAGCCCTCGAGCAGGAAGCTGCCATGGAGGCCGAAGCAAAGCAGCGCGACGCTTCACAGCCGGGCCGCATCCGACGCTTCGTGCGTTGGTCGTACAGCACCTTGTCGGGGACGTCCGTGCTATTCGCCGCGATCTGCGTCACACTTATAAGTGTGCTGGTCTCCGGCCACGCGCGCAGCGACTCTGCCCGGCTGGTGGTCTTCGGCATCCTCATGCTCGCATTTGTGACATTCGTTCTGCTGGTTTGCAGGCAATTCGACAAAGAGCTCAAGCAGATCAACAACGGTGGCGAAAGCCAGCACTGAAACAGGAACTTCATCGGACGAAGAGGTGGCGCGCCCATGGCGTTCCAAAAACCCTTCGTCCGACAGTTCTCCAAGTTCAGAAACAGTTCTGGATTTAGCGAACTAAGGCCTTTGAATCAGATCTAGTACAGCGCCGCGTCTTTTGGCAGGTGAGAGCCGGTAAACAGGGCGTGGACTTCTTCCGCGTCCACGGTTTCTTTTTCGAGCAGCTTGTCTTTCAGCGCTTCGATGAATTTCAGGTTGTGCTTGATGACAGTACGTGCGCGGGTTGCAGCTTCGGTAATGAGCGCTTCCACTTCCTGGTCAATAACCTTGGCGGTGTCGTCACTGTATTCACGTTCGTGCACCATACGCTCCAGCATCATGCCTTCTTCCACATGGAAGACCTGATCGCGCAACTTGGTACCCATGCCCTGGTTGATGACCATATCGCGGGCCAGTTCAGCAGCCTTTTGCAGATCGTTGCCGGCACCGGTGGTTACGCGCTGCTTGCCGTAAATAACCTCTTCGGCAATACGACCGCCCAGCATGCGGGCCAGAATATCTTTGTACTCCAGAATGCTGTGATAGCTTTTATCTTCCGGCGGGATGAACCAGGTGACACCACCGGTTCCACCACGAGGGATGATGGTAACTTTGTGCACCACATCGCTGTCCGGCAGTACATGGCCAACAATGGCGTGACCGGCTTCGTGGTATGCAGTCAGTTCCTTTTCGTGGTCGTTCATGACCTTGCTCTTGCGCTCCGGACCAATGGCGACACGTTCAAATGCTTCAGTTACATCGGCCTGAGAGATCTGGCTGTGGTTGTTCCGGGCGGCAATAATGGCAGCTTCGTTCGCAATGTTCGCCAGATCCGCACCGGATGAGCCGGCGGTCTTGGCAGCCAGTGCGTCCAGATCAACTTCGCTGGCCATTGGCTTGTCTTTGAAGTGGACTTCCAGAATAGCCTGACGGTCAGGGCGGTCTGGCAGGCCAATGTTCACGCGACGGTCAAAACGACCGGGGCGGAGCAGAGCAGGGTCGAGCACGTCCGCACGGTTGGTGGCGGCCAGAACAATTACGTTCTGTCCCTGTTCGAAACCGTCCATTTCAACCAGAATCTGATTCAGCGTCTGTTCACGCTCGTCGTGTCCACCACCCATACCGGAACCACGGCGGCGACCAACGGCATCAATTTCATCGACAAAGATAATACACGGCGCGTTCTTTTTAGCCTTGGCAAACAGATCGCGTACGCGGCTGGCACCAACACCAACAAACATTTCAACGAATTCTGAACCGGAGATGCTAAAGAAGGGAACACCTGCCTCGCCGGCAACGGCGCGGGCAAGCATGGTTTTACCGGTACCCGGAGGGCCAACCAGCAGCACACCCTTTGGTATACGTGCACCAACGCTTGAAAACTTCTTTGGGAATTTCAGGAATTCAACAACTTCCTGCAGATCCTGCTTGGCTTCAGCCTGACCGGCCACGCTCTTGAACGAAACTTTGTCCTTTTCGTTGCCATACAGACGGGCGCGGCTCTTGCCAAATGAAAGTGCCTGGTTCCCCTGCCCCTGTGCGCTCTTGAGCATAAAGTACAGCAATCCACCAATCAGTATGACCGGTATAAGGTTGATGGCCAGACCGCCGATAACTGCGCCGGTGCCACTGGTGGGCTTAACGACAACTTCAGTTTTGGCGTAGTCCAGACCTTCATCCTTCAGGCTGCTGCCGTCTTCTTTGAATGATTTCAGCGAAGGCTGGCTGGCGTTCTTTTTGGTGATGGTCAGCTGATCGCCGCTTACCGCGATCTTCTTGTACTGGCCGTCATTTGCCTGTTGTACGGCGGTGGTTATCGGAATTTCCTGCAGCGTACTCGGCTGGCGGTACGCAGCGTAGCTTATGAGGCCAACGAGCACTATAAGAGCGACAAAACCGATATTTTTGAAGCCCCGTCCCCCTGCCCCACGTTTTGCATTTGGTCGTAGTGGTTTCTTATCCATGTGGGTTTAAGTATACAACGTGTCAGGTGGCTTGCCTAGCGCTCCAGTGGCTGGAGTGCCAGCCGGGTGCGCGATATATACAGCCAATGTCCAGCGCTCACGTCCACTCTGCTGCCGGCACGACCTGTTTTGGCGGCCGTTACCAGCCGTTCCAACATCTTCCGGGACAGCTCCACACCGGTGTTCTGCAGTAGCCACTCGGCCATAATCTCGCGAGCCACAGCATGTGGCAGCATGATAAATCCGTGTCGGTCCAGCACATGTCTGGCAGGCTGCACGTGCAGGAAGTTTACCGCCTGCTCTGTGATCTGCATGTTCAGTGCATGCGTCTGCCGGCTTATTTCCAGCAGGGCTTCCCTGTCCGCTTCAGCGAAACGAGGCAATATATATTTACGGACATAGTTGCGCAGGTACTTTTCATCTGTATTGGTACTGTCTTCGCGCCAGCGCAGCCCTTCCCTCTCAGCGTAACGGAGCAATTCTTTTTTCGGCACATGCAGCAACGGCCGTTTCACGATGTCTGTCGACCGCAGCGAAGCGAGTCCGCGTCGTCCCGTTCCACGCAGCAGGTTCAAAATAATCGTCTCCAGCACATCGTCCTGGTGGTGCGCGGTGATGATTGCCCCTGCCCCGCTCACCTGCCGCACATTATGCAAAAAGCCGTAGCGGGCCGTCCGGGCTGTTGCTTCGCTGGTACCCGGCCCGAGTTTCCCCGCGTGGTACACAAACGGCAGGCCATACTCCCGCGCCAGTTCCTGCACCAGTCGCCTGTCCTCCGCAGAATCCTCGCGGATGCCGTGATCATAATGCGCCACGGTCAGTTGCAGTTCCGGATTTCGGGCAAGCATGTGCAGCAGCACCACAGAGTCAACTCCGCCGCTCACCGCCACCACATACCTTCCAGGCTGTAAATCGGGTTCCATATCTGCCATATCTGTACTAATATTACACCGATGAAAGAACTTATTTATGTAACCGGGAACCAGTTTAAGTTCCACCAGGCCGCCACGACCTGCGCTCCGGCGGGAATCACTCTGCTGCAGACAAAACTGGATATCGCAGAAATCCAGGCCGAAACAGGTGAACCGATTGCGCGAGACAAAGCTGCCAAAGCGTTTGCCATCCTGCAGAAACCATTGCTGGTAAGCGACGACAGCTGGATAATTCCCGGCCTGAAAGGCTTCCCCGGCCCCTACATGAAATCCGTAAACGACTGGTTTACACCCGATGACTGGGTCCGGCTTACCAGCGCATTGACCGACCGACGCATCATTCTGCACCAGATCGTTGTGTATCAGGATGCAGACAGTCAACAGGTGTTCGCAGTCGACGTAAATGGCACTTTGCTGCGTGAACCACGCGGTAAATCTCCGTATTCGCACGCAACCGTCACTTCATTCGACGATGGTAAAACCAGCAACGCCGAACACCACGAACAGGGCAAAGCGGCGGCCACAGGGAAGCACAACCCCTGGCACGAATTTGTTGACTGGTACGCAAAGGAACTCGTTTGAAACATCTGTATTTCATACGACACGGGCTCAGTGAAATGAACCTGCAGGGCCTGTTTTCCGGACAGGTCGAATCACCGCTCAGTAAAGAGGGCAGGGAGCAGGCAAAACTGGCGGGCGAGCAGGCAGGAGAACTGCACATCGACCATATCATCAGTTCCCCGCTTTCCCGGGCTTATGACACCGCAAAGATCATTGCCGAAGTGATTGGCTACCCTGTGAAAGATATTGAGCTGAACAGCCTGCTTCTGGAACGCGCATTTGGCAGCGCCGAGGGCCAGCCATGGTCGCCCGATTTCGACATGGACGGTGTGGCCGATGCGGAAACACTGGACAGTCTGCAGAACCGCGTCACGCTCTTCTGGAAATACGTGCAAACATTGCCTGCAGAGAACATTCTGGTCAGCAGTCACGGCTCTACCGGTCGTATGCTGCGCAACGTCACCAACCCCGACATACCGTTCCACGGCACTGCCCTTTCCCATCATCTGCCAAACGCAGAGATTATTCAGCTGGTCTGATTTTCTTCTGCCTCGTCCAGCAGTTCCAGTACCTCCTCGTCTTCCAGCTGCGGAAACCAGTCGTAATACGCACCGACCGCGCCCACATAATCATCGGGGTCGCCCAGCACTGCGATCTCGTCCACAACTTCCAGCAGTTCGTCGACTGCATCGCGTGGGGCCACCGGCACCGCTACAGTAATTTTAGCCGGTCGCCAGGTGCGCAGCTCCGCAACTGCCGCCTGCATTGTTAAGCCGGTAGCGATGCCATCGTCAACAATAATCGCATGTTTAGCTTTCGCCATCACCGGCTTGCGCCCCGTCAGATAAACTTCCCTTCGGCGCTTCGCTTCCTCTCGTTCGGCAACCTCCGCCTGCGCCAGCCAGAGCGGATCCAGTGCTGCCCGCTCAACTTCATTGCACACCAGCGGACCTGATTCGGTCACCGCACACACCGCGTACTCCGGCATCATCGGGTGCCCGAGCTTACGGGCAACCACCAGCCCAAGGGGCGCATCGAGCAGCCGCGCAACCTCCAGGCCCGTTTCCACTCCACCCCGTGGCAGCGCATAGACCACTGCATCGCCTTGGTATTGCCACAGCTTTTTGGCCAGCTCCCTGCCCGCTTCTCTTCTGTCTGCAAACCGTTTCATGTATTCAGCTTAAGCCTGTTTCTCACTGGAAACTGCTATACTGGTGACAGAAAACAAAACAAACACTATATGGAAAAAGACATCGTACTGCTGCTGGCAGGATTTATCGTAGGAGCCATGAACGCCATCGCCGGTGGCGGCATGCTGGTCGGATTCCCCATCATGATTGCGCTGGGTATACCCCCGCTTATAGCCAATGCCACCTCCTATACCGTCACCCTGCCCGGTCAGCTGGCATCAAGCTTTGGCTATGCAAGCTACGTGCGCCGTATACCCAAACGGTTCGCCCTCCTGCTCATACCAACCACGCTGGGCGCTGTGGCAGGTTCACTCACTCTGCGCCACACTCCTGCGCAGGATTTTGCTAACATCATACCCATGCTTGTACTGTTTGGAGTAGTGCTGTTCGCTCTGCAGCCGGTACTGCACATCCAGGTACACAACCATCTGAAAGGCAGGCGCAAGACGTGGCTGCCGCTACTGGGTATAGGCATCGCCATACTGCCTATCGGCTTTTACGGTGGCTACTTTGGCGCCGGGTACGGTTTTTTGATGCTGGCGTTTCTGGGGCTGACCAGCCTGCAGGACACCCACCTCATGAACAGCATGAAAAATATTGCGGCCATATTTGTGTCAGCTGCGGCCATATTGTGCCTGCATGGCACGGGGCTTATAGACTGGCATGTCGGGTTCGTGATGGCTGCAGGCGCAGTGGCTGGCGGGTTTCTGGGTGCTCGCGGCGCACAAAAGGTTTCTAACCACTGGCTGCGCGTAGGCATCATAACCATCGGGCTGGCGGCTGCTGTTACTTTGGGTCTTCGGCAGTACTAGTCACGGATCCCAAAATCTGTTACAATCTCCCCTGTTCAAGCTGTTTTTTCTGAGTTTCGGAAAAGAGCAGCCCAAGCGAAAATCGCATTTTTCGCCCGGCGCGATGAGAAAAACCGGAACGGTTTGTCTCATTACCATTTTGGCGGCGTAGCTCAGCTGGTTAGAGCACAGGACTCATAAGCCTGGGGTCACAAGTTCAAGTCTTGTCGCCGCTACCA
>Ga0068863_100008360_pt1 | contig 10107 bp, 6 predicted proteins | sample KBSSwiS62_FD_66596 | JGI IMG/M metagenome (GOLD analysis project Ga0068863, IMG submission 66596) | Switchgrass rhizosphere microbial communities from Kellogg Biological Station, Michigan, USA - KBS Switchgrass S6-2 | ecosystem: Host-associated > Plants > Roots > Rhizosphere > Soil ...
CCTGAAGCCCTGCTTCCAGAATAGCCGGGTCGCCCTGCATGGCTTCGACTAGAAGCTTCCGCGGGGCCAGCATGACGATCTGCCGGGGCAGGCCGGCTGCGTCTTCCCACGGGTAGTAATGCAACGTTACTCCCAGCACAACCTGCTCGTTGGGTGGGACGCCATCGAGCGAGGCGGCGGCGGACATCAGCATCTTGCGCATGACCTGCCGGAGGATGACGATGCGCTGTTCCTTCTTGTGCCGCAGTTTAGTGAGATCTGCCTTGGTGACCTCCGGCCGGAACGGCGAGACCAGGGTGTTGGCCACCAGGTCCATTTCCGAGGCGAAGACCACGCCATAACCGCTGATGTATAGGCCGCGGGTGCCGCCCGCCATTTGGAAGGGATCATCAATCTGCAGACTCGCTACTTTCTTGTCGATGCTGTCTTCCATCGCCTGTACACTGATGCGGGAGACCCGAGGCGTTGCGTTGCTCGCTGCACGGATCACGGTGTAAGAGGCGGCCAGGAATGCGAGAGCGGCTAGGATTTTCATTGCCCTTCTCCTGGAACGAAATTGGCGGCGGCCCGATAGCTGGGGGGGATCATGCGCCGGAGCATCCGGTAGGCGTCCGCGACCTGCAGCATTTGCATCTTATAATCGACCTCCATCTTCTTTTGCTGCTGCGCTACCTGTTGAAGTTTTGCGGCCTGGCGGGCTTCGCTTTCAGCTACGGCTTTCTGAACAGCCGCTTCCACGCGGGTGGCCACTTCGGCTTCGGTGATGGCCGGCTGCGGCGCTTTCATCACCTGGGCCACAGGACGATTCAGTTCGAATCCATGCACCAGGATGGCGGCTGCCAAAAGCGCAGATGAGGCGAAAGCCATCTTCGGACCTGAGTTCCAGAGCGATTGATACCAGCGCGGCTCAAACACCTTGTCCGATACGAATGCGATGCGGCTGGGTGGTTCTTCATCGCGCACCATCAGCAGCGCGTTTTGAGTGAGATTCAGGGCGTCGAGTTCTTCCTGGCACTTTGGGCAGGCGGTCAGGTGAAGATCGACTGTACGGCGGTCCTGCGGTGACAGTTCGCCGAAAAAATAGTCCTTTACATCAAAAGGTGAACAACTCATTCCACACCCCGCAATTGAATAGGAGCCAGCGATTCTTTGAGCAGGTCGAGAGCGGTATAGAGGCGCGACTTCACTGTCGACACCGGTGTTTCCAGAATCTCGGCCATTTCTTCGAACTTGAACCCCTCGTAAATCTTTAGAACGACAGCTTCGCGTTGATCTTCGGTGAGCCGGGCGAGGGCCGTTGAAACTGCCAGCCCCACTTCCATGGGTAACATTCGCCGCCCAGGAATTGACTGCACCCGCTCTTCGCCCATTTCCGTCTCCGGACGGTTCCTGCGAAGCAGCGAATAGGCTTCGTTATGAGCAATCCGGTAGAGCCAGGGCGAAAACTTGGACGGGTCTTCCAGTTTGTTCAGGTTCTGGTAGGCCTTCAGGAAAACGTCCTGCGCCAAATCGCGCGCGTCTTCACGGTCCTTCACCAGGCGCAGAAGATAGTTGAAAATGCGCCTATCCCAGCGGGAAATCAATAGGTTATAGGACTCGACATCGCCCCGGCGTGCTTTGGCGATCAAGTCGCGGTCCTCAACCTCCCGGAAGATCAACTAGTTGGCTCCTTTGTTAGAGACGCGGCGATGGGTGAAAAAGACGGACTGTGCTCTCATACCCTTTATACTGAAGTTCGGCCATGACGACAAAGGTCACTCCCGATAGCGGCGGCGAAAAAGTCACCTTGCGGCACGTGCGCCCCAAGGCACTTCTCAAGAAAGAGCGCGGGGTGTGGGTTTATCAAGGCGAGTCAGTGGCCGCTTCCGTCACGGACCCGGTTGGTCGCGAACGCGAGAAGCGCATTCGCTGGATTCTGCGATGGATCCAAGCCAGTGTCACTCGTATCTCAGGGCCGTCATCGGGTCGACCCGCGTAGCCCGGCGCGCCGGCAAGTAGGCGGCGAGCGCCGCGACACCGAGCAATGTGGCTCCCGCCGCGGCGAGGATCATCGGATCGGCGGCCGCAACGCCGAACAGAAGGGTTTTTGCGTAGCTGGAAAGCCAGATGGCCAGTGGAACTCCCGCTGTCACGCCAACTAGCACCAGTTCCAGCGTTTCGCGCAGCACCAGCCATGTAATTTCCTTCCGGCGGGCGCCCAACGCCATACGGATTCCAATCTCGGCCGTACGGCGGGCGACACCATAGGCCATCAGGCCGTATAGCCCCAGACAGGCGAGCAGTAGCGCCAGTCCGCCAAAGAAGCTGGAGATGGTCGAAAGAAGGCGCTCCCGAAGCAGCGAATCCTCCGTTTGCGCACGCAGGGTCTTCATGCGAAAGATCGGCACATTGCGGTCAACCGCAGCGACGGCCTGACGCACTTCCTCCACTGGACTGGCGCCGGACCCGTAGCGGAGCTCGAAGGAAACCGAGCCGACGCCGAGCCACTGGCCGGGATCGACACCTGGCGGATTTTGAAACAGAGGCCGGTACAAAACCGGCCGGGCAGACTCTCGCGCACCGCCATAGAGCGAGTCCCTCACCACTCCGATGATCTCCGCGCCGTCAAGGCGGTGGCCGATCGGATTCTGGTCGGGCAAGGCTTTTCGGGCCAGCGATTCATTCACGATCACCACCTTCGATGGGGCGCTGCTGTCGTGCAGGTCGAAATCGCGGCCCATCAGAATGGGTGTACGGACAGTGGCAAAATAGCCGGGGCTCAACGCGTTCCAGGCTACCCTGATGGTTTCTGCATCAGGCAACTTCCGGCCGTCCACCTGCCCGATTCTGTCAACCAGATAATATTGACCGTCCACCGGCCGAACAATGGACACGCTGGCGGATTGAATGCCCGACAATGCGCCACTCTTCTCAAGAATCGCCCGATACAGTGCGCCGCTCCGATCCTTGGGATAACCCGCCAAATTCGCGTCAACGGAAAACATGAGGATGTTTTCGCGCGCGTAACCAGCATCAACGTGGCGGAGATTTTGCAGCGTGCGCGTAAATAGGCCGGCTGCCGTGATCAGCACCAGCGAGAGCGTCACCTGCGCCGCAACCAACGCGCGATCCAAGACCCGCGAAGAGCGGGCGGTGCCGCGCGTACCTTCCTTCAGGGCAGCACCAGGATCGACCCTGGTGCCACGAATCGCAGGCACCAAGCCGAACAGAATTCCACTGGCGAGCGAAACGGCTGCCGTGAAGGCGAAAACCCGCCAGTCCGGGCTCACATCGAGCGGCATGAGCGTATCGCCGGTGGAGATCATGCGCAGGAGCAAGGCAGTGCCCCACCAGGCAATAGCCAGGGCAAGTACTCCGCCCGCGCCTGCAAGCAGCAGGTTCTCAGTTAGCAATTGCCGCATGATGCGGCCCCGTCCCGAACCTAAAGCCATCCGCAGGGCAATCTCCCGCCGCCTGTGGGAGGCGCGGGCCAACAACAGATTGGCGACGTTGGCGCACGAAATGAGGAGCACCACACCCGCAACGCCCATCAAAAGTTGCAACGGCAGCGCGTACGTCTGGCGGAGGGCGTTGAACACGCCGGTTCCGGCCGGGCGCAGCACGAGGTGGCTCTCTCGAACCATCCGCTGCATGGATTGGCTGCCCCGGAGGTCAGAAGCTGCGAGCTGATCCGCAAGCAGGGCGCGATGCATCACGTCTAGTTCGGCTTCGGCCTGGACGAGCGAAACGCCGGGATTCAGACGGCCCGCAATCAGCAGCCAACTATTGAAAGGCGCCTGCCAGCGATTGGGATCGGGTTTTAGGAGGTCGAGCGCATGCAGCGGTATCCAAAGATCTCGCGCACCGGCGGGATAGATGCCGTTGAACTCCGGCGGGGTGATTCCGATTACCGTGAATGGCAGTTGGTTGACCCTGATGGTCTGCCCCACGATGGAAGGATCCGCGCCGAAGCGCCTGCGCCAGTAGCTGTCACTCAGTACGGCGACGGAGGCTCCAGCGCGATCGTCGTCCTCGCTGAGGAGCCGTCCGTGCTGTGGCGGAATTCCCAGAACGGAGAACAGATTACCGGTGTAGGCGTCGCACTGCGCCAAGCCTGCCACTCCGGAGACGCCGACGTTTACCCTTCCGACAGTTACCCCGCCAAAGATCCCGGAAAGCTTCTCTGCCCGTGCGCGGAAACGGTCGAGATGCGGATAGCCGAAATAGGAGTTCCAGTTCTCAGCCCCGGTGGCTGCCGTCGTGTAGGTGAGTTGAACGAGTTCCTGCGGATTTGCCACGGGCAGCAGCCGCAAAACGACCGCGTTCAACATGCTGAATATCACTGTATTCGCGCCAATTCCCAGTGCCAGGGAGAGCACTGCCACGACCGTGAACGCCGGAGTATTGCCGAGCATCCGGGCGGCGTATCGCAGGTCCTGCCAGAAGCGTTCCAAAGAAGTCCACTGCCACATCTCGCGTACCTCCTCTTTCACATAAGTCGTGTTACCAAGGGCGCGCCGGGCGGCGTAACGCGCATCCTCCGGCGTCAGGCCCGAATCCTGCTGTTCCTCCGCTTCCAGCTCCAAATGAGCTCGCAGTTCCCTGTCGAGATCCTGGTCGCGGTTTTTCGAACGCCACCAGCGCATCTCAACTCTCCTCCGCCGGCCACATGATCCGCGCGATCGCGCCGGTCATTTTCTTCCATTTCGACTCCTCCGCCACAAGCTGTTTCCTTCCAGCCGCGGTGAGCCGGTAGTACTTGAATTCCCGCTTCAGATCTTTGCTTGCGGGCTCCCACCTTGCCGCGATCCACGCCTTGCGCTCCAGCCGGTGGAGGGCCGGGTAGAGCGATCCATGCTCGATTTGGAGCAAGTCTTCCGTGGTTCGCTGGATGTGCTTGGCTATTTCGTGCCCGTGGGCGGGCCCAAACAGCAGAGTGCGCAGGATCAGCATGTCGAGGGTTCCTTGCAGCAGTTGAATTTTTGGCATAGCGACAGTAGATATTCTACCTAACTGGGTAGACGGCCTACTGAGTGATTGGTTAGTATACTTGCCATTGATCCTTAAAACGTGTTTGGCCTGTGCCCTAACTGCCGGGGCATGCTTCCCGGAACGGCTGGAAGTGCTATTGGCGACGGAGCCTGCAGTGAAGACGCGTCTCGAAGCGGGCGTGGTGGAGGCCAAGAAGCGTCAAGCCACCATCCATCAACTCTTCGCAGATGCCGGCTGCCCGGTGGAAGAACAACCCATCGACAAGAAGAACGCGAATGTGATCTGTACCTTGCCCGGCGAGACGAGCGCCACGATTGTTGTAGGCGGCCACTTCGACTTCGCGGAACATGGCCAGGGCATTATCGACGATTGGAGCGGGACTGCACTGCTGCCTTCGCTCTACCAGGCGCTCAAGGGCAAGCCGCGCCGGCATACTTACACGTTTATCGCGTTTGCGAGCGAAGAGAAGGGACTAGTCGGCTCTACTCGGTACATTAAGAAATTGGAGCCGGAACAAAGGGCGCTGATCCGCGCGTTTATCAACCTTGAATGCCTGGGTCTGTCACCTGTGAAAGTCTGGCTAACCAGGTCCACGCCGGCCTTGGTGGAACGGCTGGACCAGGTTGCGAGGGCAATCAACATCGCGCTGGAAGGGATGAACGTCGACAAAGTGGGAGATGACGACACTCACCCCTTTCTTTCGGCTAAGATTCCTGTCATTTCAATACATTCCATCACCCAACAGAGCTATCCACTCCTTCACAGCAACCGGGACAACATGGCGGCGATCCACCTGGACGAGTATTACGAAGCCTACCGGCTGGCCGCCTACTACCTGGCTTACCTGGACGTGAAGACCGAGTAGCGGTTGATGTGTGCCTAAGTTACCTGGCCGTGCAAGTGATATCTTGCATAGGGGCTTCTAACATATGAAGGGTCTGGTCCGCGCTGCAAACGCATTGATTCTGGTCCTCGCCGCCATCGGCATAGTTTCAATTGGCGCGATATTTTTCATCTGGCGTATGCCTCCGATGACGGAAGACAAGCCGGTTCGCGCCGCTCTGCCTGTGCTGACCGGCAGCGAACGAACCGCCGACGATCGCTACCTCGCGCTGCTCAAGAAGTACCTGACCCGGTACGACTTTGGCGGAAAGGTCCTCCAGCCGATGGATGAATACAACGCTGCGCGCAAGTACGTTGGAAGGTACCTGCGCTCGCGCGGAGTAGTCCTCGCCAAAGTAAAACAACAGATCCCGGAGACGCGGGAAGAAGGAAGGGACTATCCCGCAACGGCAGAAACGATGATCGGGCTCAAGCGTCTGGATAATCTCCAGGAGTGCATCACCGATGTGTTGCGTAAGGGCGTCCAGGGCGATTTTCTCGAGGCGGGCGCCTGGCGCGGCGGCGCCACCATCTTTATGCGAGCCATGCTCCAGGTGAACAACGTAAAGGATCGCGTGGTTTGGGTAGCCGATTCCTTTGAAGGCCTGCCCAAGCCTGACGAGATCAACTTCCCGGCCGACAAGGGTGACCTTCATTACACACGCTCGGACGTATTGGCTGTCGGCGTCGACCAGGTAAAAGCCAATTTCCGCCGCTACGGCCTACTGGATGACCAGGTGAAATTCCTCGTCGGTTGGTTCAAAGACACGCTGCCCAAGAGCCCGGTCGAAAAGCTGGCCATTCTGAGGTTGGACGCGGATATGTATGAATCTACCACCGAGGCTTTACAATACCTCTACTCCAAGCTCTCCGTTGGCGGCTACTGCATTATTGACGACTATGGCGCTGTGGTTGGCTGCAAGCGAGCCGTGCAGGACTTCCGGAAGGCGCAGAACATCACCGATGAATTGAAGCAAATCGATTGGACCGGAGTCTACTGGCAAAAGACGATGTAGCGGCATTTTGGGGTATACTCAGCGCATACGGGATGTCAGGTCTCCCCAAAACCCGCGAGTGGACCCGCCGCATCGTAACTGCATGCCTTACGCTGCTGTTTTCCTTCGGCTCTTTGGCTCCCCTTGCCGCGCAATCCATCAGTTCCGCGCCGGCGGGTATGGCTTGCTGCCGGACCAAAGGGAAGTCGTGCTGCAGCAGGAGTCAGCACCGTTCCACGAGTGGGCCAGGGGTTTCGGCGCGAGGATGCGCCTCCAATTGTGCTTCCGTTTCGCTCGGTAACGTTGCCGTTTTTGGGTTTGCCTTTCCTCCGATTTGCGGCTGGGGACTGGCTCTGGAAGCGACTGGCGTGCGGAATGCCGGCGCTCTATTTCCTGCTTCTGTTTTCACTTCTTATCATCTTCAACAGCGCCCCCCACCCTTGAGCTGATTTCCCGCTTGAGTCGGATGCCGTTGAGGATTTTGTGAGTACTCTTCTCCATTTTATTTGCCGGATGCTGTGCGTCCGTCTCCGCTACGCGGTGACGGGAACCCTGGCGTTCGCCCTGCTGCTGCCTTCCCTAATCGGTTTCGTTTCGTATGGGCAGGCTACCGGCTCTTCATGCAGCATGACTTGCTGCAAGAAGATTAAGAGCGGATGCTGCCGGCACACGCGCGACTTCGGTCCCGCCTGGAGGGGATCGCCGTCCTGCGCCAAAGACTGCCGGCAAGGCCCGGGTTTGAGCGGGGGCGGAACGGCGACTCCACCCGCGGATGATGTGCTATATGCATTCGCTTCGCCAAGGACACGACATCGGAACAGCTTTTCTTTCGCGGGCTACGGAACCACCACTGAATTTGCACAGTTTCAAAGACCTCCTCCTTTCTTCTCCTGATTCGAAGCGCTGCTTGCGATTTGGCTCGGAAGTGAAAGGGAGTGATTGTCATGAAATCCGTTTTTTTGATTTTGTCATTTGTAGCGATTGCGTCTCCGCAAGGCAGCGTCAACAACGCTAGCATCGGCGGCCGGGTAACCGATCCGTCGGGCGCGGTAGTGGAAGGCGTGCTGGTAACCGCACGGCAAGTGGAAACAAATCTGACTACCAGCGCGAAGACCGACAGGGAAGGCCGCTTTGCGTTCTCCTATCTCCACGTAGGTCCGTACGAACTCAAAGTTCACCAGCAGGGTTTCACGGACGTAGTGCGGCCATTCACGCTCACCGTTGGCGCGGCCTTTGACATCCCGGTATCGCTTGTTGTCCAGTCAGCGGAGACCAACGTCACCGTTAGTGATGAACCCCCTGTGCTGGAGGCCGCGCGAAGCCAGATTGCCGGCACTGTCTCCCAGTCCGAGGTTAGCAACCTGCCCCTCAATGGCCGTAACTTTCTGGACCTGGCACTACTGATTCCTGGCGTTTCACCCACCAACACGGCAAGCAACCAGTTGTTTGCCGAAACGTCCGCGGTTCCCGGACAGGGAATCTCGGTGGGAAGCCAGCGGAACTTTTCGAACAACTTCATTGTGGATGGACTCTCGGCAAACGACGATGCGGCAGGGCTCAGCGGGATCTTCTACGGCGTGGATGTCGTACATGAGTTTCAGGTGGTGACCTCAGGAGGCCAGGCCGAATTGGGCCGCGCCCTGGGCGGCTACATCAATATGGTGACTAAGAGCGGCACCAATAATTTGCACGGCGACCTATATGGCTATTTCCGTAACGAACGGTTTAATGCCGCCAACCCGCTCTCTCATACGAAGCTCCCGTTGACCCAATCGCAATACGGAGCAAGCGTGGGCGGGCCGGTCCATCAGGATCGTACGTTTTTCTTCACGAATTTCGAACAGCGGCTGTTGAATCAAAGCGGCCTGATCACCATTGCGCCAGCGAATGTGGCCGTAATCAACAGCAGGCTCGCGGCGGTTAATTACCCAGGCGAGCAGATTGCTACTGGCCTTTATTCGAATCCCGTTCACAACGTGAATTTTCTAGCGAAGATGGACCATCAGTTCAGCACCCGGGACCAGTTCAGCGCCCGCTACAGCCTCTATGACGTGAACAGTAAAAACTCTCGCGGCGCCGGCGCCCTGAACGCGGCCACTGCCTCGGCGGGTCTTGACAATACGGACCAGACAATTGCGGTTACGAACATTTTCGCGTTGTCTTCACGGACGGTAAATGAAACGCGCGGGCAGTTCACTCACAGCAATCTGCTGGCTCTTCCGAGCGATCCACTTGGGCCGGCAGTCACCATTTCCGGAATCGCGACTTTTGGAACGCTGTCGGGTTCCCCCACCGGGCGGCTGAACAAGCTATATGAACTGGTGGACACGGTTTCCCATCAGGCCGGCGCGCATTCGCTGCGGGCGGGCGTGGACTTCCTCTATAACGACGTCACCATCACCTATCCGCGGTCCATTCGCGGCAATTATGTTTTTTCTTCGCTGGCCAACTTCCTGCAAGGGACATATAACAACGCGGGTTTCACGCAGACATTCGGAAACACCGTAGTTCCGCAAACGAATCCAAATATCGGCTTCTTTGCGCAGGACGAGTGGAAAGTTGGTACGCGGTTGACTCTAAATCTTGGCGTACGTTACGACCTGCAATATCTCAAGACGGTTGTCACGGACAAGGGCAATATCTCGCCGCGCGCCGGGTTTGCGTGGTCGCCGTTCGCGTCACGGCGGACGGTGGTTCGTGGAAGCTTTGGTTTGTTCTACGACCGCGTGCCGCTGCGGGCTGTGGCCAACGCGCTCTTATCGAGCGGGAACACAACGGCGATCACCACCGGAAGCCAGTTAAGCGTGAGCCTATCGCCGACTCAGGCCGGCGCTCCCGTGTTCCCCAACATTCTTCCCAGCACGGCGCTTCCGGAAGGAGTTCTGGTCAATTTCACGACCATGAATCCACACTTGCAGAATGCTTATTCGGAACAGGGAAGCTTCGAGGTCGAGCAACAGATTGGAACCTCCAGCACGTTCAGCATCGGCTATCAGCATCTGCGTGGACTCCACCTGCTAATGTCGATTAATCAAAATGTTCCAGGCTGCGTGGCGGTGGGTACTAACAATGGATGCCGTCCAAATTCTGCCTATGCGAACAATAGCCAATATTCCTCGCTGGGAGATTCGTATTACGATGGCTTGCACGTCTCGTTTTTACAGCGACCCGTGCGCTGGGGGAACTACCGCATCTCGTATACCTATTCGAAAGCCCTGAACAATATGGGTGAATTCTTCTTTAGCGGGCCCAGCGATAA
>Ga0068863_100008366_pt1 | contig 10103 bp, 8 predicted proteins | sample KBSSwiS62_FD_66596 | JGI IMG/M metagenome (GOLD analysis project Ga0068863, IMG submission 66596) | Switchgrass rhizosphere microbial communities from Kellogg Biological Station, Michigan, USA - KBS Switchgrass S6-2 | ecosystem: Host-associated > Plants > Roots > Rhizosphere > Soil ...
TGTCACCCAGCTTTATATAATTAGTAGAATTTCCTTTTTCAATAACAATAAAAGATGAGCCTACAAGACTTGAACCGATATAAGCAACAGAATTGTCAGGAATATTTACATCTCTCGAAAGGCTGATAGTAACAACAATTGCACTGACATCTTTGTCCCTTTCTCTTTTATCATACACAGTGCCGATGGGAAGGCCGTTAATTTTTACTTCATTCGATTTTTCCAATGTGCCGAGGTCATTGAAAACAGCATATATTTTTCTTTCTTTTGAAAACAGGTTTTTCCCTTTCAAAAAATTGAAGCCGAGAATAAGAATGGTAAGTGCTGTGATTGTTAAAACGCCGACTTTGGTTTCGTTGCTAATCTTCATTGGAATGCTTTTGCTGGTCTGGTTTCAGGTTGGCAAATTAGCCATTTATTTTCAAACAGTTAATCAGGCTTTAAGTTCGGCAAAAGCTGCGTAAAAGCAAAGCATTTTTTTAAAAAGCCTTCTTTTCTTTTTCATCATCGTTCTTGCGGGCTTTTTCTTCCAGTTTTTCTTTATACTTTTTTAAAGCCGTAAAAATATTCCCTACAATTTCTTTTTGGCCAGCCTCACTGGTGATGTATTCTTCTTCTTCTTTGTTAGAGATAAATCCTATTTCAATCAATATGCTCGGCATAGCAGTCGCCTGCAGCACCCAAATGCCTTTATCATTTCTTTGCTTAACACCGCGGTCAATTCGGCCGGCATCTTTAAATTCTTCCTGGATATAAGCCGCAAGGTTGAGGCTTTTGCGAAAATAATTTTGCGCATAGATAAGCATCCTCACTTTTTCGTTAGGATCAGAAGGATCAGGAAGGGTGAGGGTGGAAGTGGAGTCTATTTCACCAGAGTACTCATTATTTTTTGAAACCGAATTTACTTTTGAATCATTTTTGCTGACTGCCCACAAATATGTTTCTGTGCCCTTCGCTTTATTTTCTACCCACACATTTTCATACTGATATTGATATGTCGTTTTTTTATATGTTTTTTTTCCTTTCTTATATGATTTTGTGATTGGAGTTTTTCCAACAACTCTTCTTTCATACCAGCCGCTTGCTTTTTTGCCAGCAGAATTACAATGCACGGCAATAAATAAATCACCGCCTGATTCATTGGCAAGATTGGCCCTGTATTTTAATGCAGCGTCGATAGTTGATTTGTTTCCCGGTAAAATATCTGAAGTACGGGTGTAAACTATTTTGATGTCAGGGAAAGCTTTTGCAATCGTATCGCCCAAGCGCATGGAAACCTGCAGTGCCACATTGGCTTCGGATTCAAGAACTCCCTTGGCACCTGGATCTAATCCTCCATGTCCCGGATCAATGATAATTGTTTTAAGTGGTTTTTTTCCTTCTTGTGCAGAAACAGTATGGAACGAAAGAGCAGCAAAAAATGAAAATATAATAAAGGTGATTTTTCTTTTCATCAGGAAACTTATTTATAAAAGTTTGACGAGGTGGATTTAAAATGATTGTGGTGCAGGGACTTATTTAAGCATTTTCTTTTCTTTTTCTTCTACCATGTTTAAAAAGGCTGTTACATCTTTTGCACCGGGTTTATTATTTTTTCCGGAATTACCGGTATCAGTTGGCTGCTGATTTTTTTCCAGCCATGCAATATAAGTTTTTACAGCCTTTATTATACATTCAGCTATCTCTTTTTGTCCGTCTTTGCTGTTCAAATAATCTTCTTCACTTCTGTTAGTGATGTAGCCAGTTTCTACCAATATGCTTGGCATAGCTGTTGCCTGCAACACCCAAATGCCGACACCACGCTGCCGAACGTCCCGATCCACACGACCCACTCTCGCAAATTCGTCCTGCACATAGCCGGCAAGCGTTGCGCTTCGTTTGAAATATTGCTTTGTTTTTAATAACGATACTGCAATAAATTCCGGCGAGTTAGGATCAATATCGCCATAAGTTTGTTTATAATTTTCTTCTTCCATCATGGTTGCGTTTTCCCGCATCGCCACTTCTTTATCTTCATTTTTATGCGATCCCCAAATATATGTTTCGGCACCTTTTGCCGGATTCGGTAATGTGTAATAACGATAAATAGGGATCTCTTTTGTTTTTTTCTTTTTCTTTTTTCCTTTGCCTTCGTAATACGTAACTTTTTTGTGACCGGTTATTTCTGAAACCCTTTTGCCTGGAGCTGCATTCACATGGATACAAATAAAAAGATCGCCATTACTTTGATTGGCAATTTCTGCCCTCCGATGAACAGGAACAATTTTTTCTGTAGGCCTGCTTTCAACAATTTTTATTTCTGGTAAATCTGTATGAAATATTTTGACCAATTCTTTTGAAACAGCGAGACAAATGTCATCTTCATGTGAATAAGCACCGGGAGCGCCGTTGTGACGCCCATTTGCCATGATGCCGTGCCCGGCGTCAACAATAATTGTTTTGATTATTTTTTGCTTAATGGGCCCCGCGTTTTCATCCGGAGTAATAAAGGAAACAATTGTTAGACAAATGGAAATAGTAAAAAAAAGAATAAGGGTTCGTTTAACCATGCTTTTCAAAATTTTCAAATGTTGCTTTAAAAAATGTTTTAGTAATAAAAATTCACAAATTGTTTAGGCTTATCAATAGGCAGCCTATCGATAAAGATTTACATTTGCGCTTACCTGATGATGCAACTGTACAAATTTAGGCCAAAAACATTTTTAAATCTGCTATTAACTGCTTTGCTGCTGCTCACTTTAACGTTGAACAGAGCTTCCGCTAATATCAGCAGATCAATTTTTTGCAGTCCTTTAACAGCTATCTCAGATACAATTCCTGCAGTTACTCAAATTGATAGTCTCAGTAAATTCTTACGTCCCAAATCAGATACAACAAAACTTCCGGCCGATTCATTAAAAAATGATTCACTAAGACAACACGTTGATACATTTTCATTAAAGATTTCTAAAGATTCACTGGATGCTCCATTAAAATATTCTGCGGATGATTCTGTTGTAGTCGTTGTGCAGGACAAAAAAATATTGCTTTACGGAAAAACAAAAACAGAATATAAAGACATTACCTTATCGGCGCCGAAAGTGGAGGTGGATCAACAAACCCAAATTGTAACTGCAGTCAACAGAAAAGACAGTACTGGTGAAGTAAAAGAACTTGCGGAATTTGCAAGCGGTGAAAATAAATTTACCAGTGATACGATCCGCTATAATTTCAAAACACAAAAAGGCCTTACCCAAAATACGTATACTGCGCAGGGTGATTTTTTTGTAAATGGTGATGTTGCCAAGCAAATAAATTCCAGTGTAACTTTTATAAAACACGCAAGATTTTCTACCTGCAATCTTGATCATCCACACTTTTCAATTGTAACGCCGCAGATGAAAGTGATAAATAAAAAATTGGCTGTTTCAGGCCCGGCACATATGGAATTCGAAGACGTGCCCATTCCAATATACATTCCTTTTGGTTTTTATCCATTAAGCCAGGGAAGACATTCGGGACTGCTGCCACCTCAGTTCACCACCACCGAACAATTTGGTATAGGATTAGAAGGACTTGGATATTATAAAGTGCTTAGTGAATATTGGGATGCGAAATTATATGGCAATCTTTATTCCTATGGTGGATGGTCAGTAAACCTGGAGCCTACTTATCGTAAACGCTATCGCTATAGCGGAAGATTCAACCTGAGCATGCAGACAACGAAATTTAATTTCAAAGGCGATCCGGATTTTTCAAAAACGAAAACTTATTTTGTTACGTGGAGTCATTCAGTGGACAGTAAAGCAAGACCTGGGACCACGTTTACTGCAAGCGTAAATGCGGGGTCAACAAAATACAATCAGCTTATTCCAAATAATACACAACTTAATTTTCAAAATCAGTTAGGATCAACAATTGCCTACTCCAAATCATGGATCGGCAAACCATACAATTTAACTATAAGCGCTAATCATAATCAGAATAATGCGACAAGATTAATCAATGTCAATCTTCCCGATGTTGGTTTTTCGGTGAGTACATTGTATCCATTTCAAAATCAGAATTCTGTTGGCACACCAAAGTGGTATGAGAAATTAGGTGTTGGGTATAATGGAAATTTTCGTAACCAGGTTTCTTTTTACGATACTGCATTTAAGCTGAAAAATATTCTTGATACACTTCAGTGGGGTGCGCAACATAGTTTTCCTATTTCTATTTCATTGCCTCCGATTTTGGGTGGTGCAGTGATTGTAGCGCCATCTGTTTCCTATTCTCAAGTGTGGATTGCACAAAAATTAAGAAGGTCATGGAACCCAGTTACAAAAAAAGTTGATTCAACAATCACAAAAGGATTTTTTACTGATCACCAGGTTTCGTTTTCATTGGGATTTAATACCGCATTGTATGGAACCTATCAGTTTAAAAAATCGAGAATCATTGCAATACGGCATGTGATAAGGCCAGGCCTCAGTTTAAATTACAAACCTGATCTTTCAAAAAACCATTTCTATTATATAAAACAAATTGATACGACGGGCTATGTAAACCCATTTCCTTTTTCAGAATTTGAAGGCGCATTATATTCGGGATTCTCTTATGGAAGAACAGGTGGACTAGGTTTTACACTGGACAACAACCTGGAAATGAAAATGCGATCCAAAAAGGATACCGGCGAAAATGCAATAAAGAAAATAAAACTGATTGATGGGTACGGTTTCTCTACAGGATACAATTTTTTACGTGATTCACTCAAGCTTGATTTATTCAATTTATATTTCCGCACCACACTTTTTGAGAAAATAAGTATTACAGCGAGTTCTACTTTTGATCCGTACCAATACAATTCAAATGGAGTTGACATTGATAAATATGCGTGGCAGGGCGATAAATTTAAACTGGGAAGATTAACCAACGGAAGCGTTTCCATCTCAACAAATTTTAAAAGCAAACCGAAGGATCCAAAGAAAGATGAGGAACGAAAAAAACAACAGGAGCAATATCTTAATGATCCATTAGTGATTGCAGATCGTAACCGCCTGCTGGATTATATGCAGCAAAACCCGGCGGAATTTGTTGACTTTAATATTCCCTGGCAGATAAATGTGAGCTATTCACTTTATTTTTCAAACAGGCTTGCGCCGGATTTAAAAAGCTTTGTAAAAGATTTTAATTCAGGTATGAATTTCAGCGGCAGTTTTAGTCTTACGCCAAAATGGAATTTCAGCATGAATGGAAATTTTGATTTTGATACGAAGCAGATACAAACATTTCAAATGTCCATCAATCGTGAAATGCATTGCTGGCAAATGTCAATTAATGTAACTCCGGTTGGCTTATTCCGCTCATTCAATTTTTCTATCAGTCCAAAAGCGTCAGTGCTGCAAGATTTAAAAATTAACAGGACAAGATATTTCTCCAGTTATTAAGAGTTTTTTCTGCAAGAGCAATACAAATTATGTTGAAACACATAGGAGCATAGGAACATAGGTTTTCACATAGAATACATGAGGAATATAAATTTTAGATATGACTTGAACAAGGTATACTAACAAAAATTTTTCTCAATTATTTATTCGCCAGATAAAAATCCTTCATCGCTTCAAAAACTTTATCACGCAACTGTTCTGCAGTTTGTCCGTCAACGGGAATCGGTGGCAGAAAATTCATTCGCAGTTTATGCGGAATAAAATAAAATGATTTATGAACGGGCAATGCTTTTTTGGTATTGAAGATAACGGCCGGGATAACAGCTTTATTAGTTGCAACAGCTAATTTAAAAGCACCATCATAAAATTTTTTCAGTGGTTCATCCGTCCTGTTACGTGTACCTTCAGGATAGATGGACATGTGCATACCCAATGAAAGAACTTTTTTCATTTCATCAAAACTTTTTCTCCTGCTCACTTCACTTTTTCTATCCACCAGCACCGATCCTTTTCTGTAAAACCATCCGAACAGCGGCACTTTTGCAAATGATGTTTTGGCAATTGTTTTATTAGCACCTGGAATAAAAGGACAGGAGAGCGGCACGTCTAATAAAGAATTGTGGTTGCAGGTAATAATGTAAGCTGTGCCTTTTGCAAAATTTTCTTGTCCCCGCACTTTCAAGGGACAACCAACCAGTGTGAGCCAAACCCGCATCCACAATCTTGCAATTTTTATAAAGATATCTGTGCCCTTTGGGTCGGGAATTAAATAGGTGATCATCGAAGGAATAAAAATGATCAGAAATGTAACAACAAAAATGATAATTCCCCAAAGAGCCCAGATGCGTCCAAATATTTCTTTAATGATCTTCATGAAATTATTATATCGCTAAAAATAGTTTGTTTAAGCGGAAGCCATTCATCTTTCAGTACGCTGTAATAAATGGAAGTTCGCCGGCGGTTATTCCACATTGTCATGTGGCTGCGCAAAATACCTTCTTCAATGCCGCCAACATTTTGCAATCCTTTCCGGGCTCTTGCATTTTGTTCATCCGTTTTAAATTCTACTCTTTCGAACTGCAATTTTTCAAAAGCATACTGCATCATGGAAAATTTTGCATGACGGTTTATTCCTGTGCTTCGATAATTTTTACCAAGCCAGCTCCATCCAATTTCAAGCCGCAGATCATGGTAGGAAATGTTTCCCATACTGCTGCTGCCTGAGATTTTTCCTGTGGATTTATCAATTATAGTAAATGGCCGGCGGGTTTCGGCTTTTTTATCATCAAACGCCATTTGCATCCACTTTTTTAACTGTGCTTCGTCAGCAAGATTGTAGGTAAAATAGTACCACATGTCTTCATCTTGTTTTGCCAGCGCAAGAAATTCATTATAGTCATCTTCCTGTATCGGACGCAGCAGAACTTTATCAGTTTCAAGAATAATATTGTGAGGTATCATATGAAGTATTTTCAAATTGTTTTATAAACTCCAGTCAACCGGATCAATTCCTTTGCTTATTAAATATGCATTTGCTTTTGAAAAATGTTTGCAACCGAAAAAACCACCGTAGGCAGACAGAGGAGAAGGGTGAACGGAACGTAAAATCAAATGCTTTGATTCATCAATTAATATGCGTTTCTCCTGTGCAAATTTGCCCCACAGCATAAACACAACATGTTCTTTTAAATCAGAGATCTTTTTAATAACTGTATCGGTGAATTGTGCCCAGCCAATTTTTGAATGACTCATTGGCTCACCTGCACGAACTGTCAGCGATGCATTTAATAAAAAAACACCCTGTTGTGCCCAATGTGTAAGGTTGCCATGATTAGGAATAGGCGCACCAATATCATCGTGCAATTCTTTAAAAATATTTATCAGCGATGGAGGTGGCGGCACACCGGTTTGCACAGAAAAACAAAGTCCGTGGGCTTGCTTAGGGCCATGATAAGGATCCTGGCCCAATATCACCACTTTTACTTTATCAAAAGGAGTAAGATTAAATGCATTGAAAATGACAGAGCCCGGCGGGTAAATAATTTTACCTTGTTCTTTCTCCGTCTTTATATGCAAAGGAATTTGCTGAAAGTAAGGCTTACTGAATTCGTCTTTCAATATCTTTTTCCAGCTCTCTTCAATTTTTACATCCATAGCTATTGAAATTTCGGTAAAAGTAAAAAGCGAAGCCGTAATGACCTCGCTTTTTGTGATCCGGATTGGATTCAAACCAATGACCCCAAACTTAGAAGGTTTGTGCTCTATTCAGCTGAGCTACCGGACCCTCTAAAGAGTTGCAAATATAAATGAATTAAGGCTTTCAGAAAAGGAAATTGTAGGCTTATTATCACATTCCCGGCAGGCGAAAACTGTCCAGGAACACGTTGACTTTCGATTCAGGCAATTCATTCTTGCTGTATGCATATAAAAAGCCAATGTATTTACCATCTGTCCAGGCTTTTATTTTCCATTTATTCATTTCTTTATCTTCCCAATAATCGAGAATGCCGCGGGTCTTTTCATTATTATTCAGGATATGACCTTTTCCATAACCGACAGCTTTTGTAATATCAAAACTGGTTTTTAAATAATCGGAATAAGAAATCAGTAAATCTTCCGCCATCGTCAGATCTTCCAATGGACGGAGCAGCTTAACACAAATGGAGCCATACGAAACTCCGGCAATACTACATTCACCGGTATACACTTCAGACGAATCGTCACTTAATGTCATTTCATATTTCGATTCACAATAGCTATAAAGGGAGCAGCCACTTTTCCCGATTGGATATTTTTTTAAAGTTTGAGATTGAACAACAGCTATTCCAAAAAAGAAAAAAAAGGGTAAGAGAAAAAGCTTCATAATTATTTTATTAACGGATAAATATACTGCCCATGTTTGATCATTTCATACCCGGAAACCGCAAACCTTCGAGAAATATTTCTGTTTTCTTTTCCGGGAATTCTTTGGCGCTGTGAACATACAATACACAAATAAATTTTCCATTTGTCCATGCTTTCACTTTCCATTTATTTTTATCGGCATCTTCCCAGGTGTCGAAAATACCCCTCGTAGATTCGTCCTTATTCAGTTTGTGATTTTTGTCGTAGCCTTTTGATTTTGCTATGCCATTGTCCAGTTTCATAAAATCTAGATAGCCAATCGTTGTATCTTCTGCTGCATCTAAATCAGCAACAGCTTTTTTTAATTGGATACAATATATTCCATAGGTTACGCCATCTTTTTCGCAATCATCGGCATACACGGTTGCCTCATCGTCCAAAGCATAGGCATCAAAACGGCCGGGAAAGCAAATTACCTGTACCGTGCAGCCAGTATTACTAATAGGAACCCTTGCTGCATCCTGAGCGAAAAGAGGAGAGGAAAAAAAGATATAAAGAAAAATTGATGACAAACGCCGCATATAAAATTTTAGTAAAGATAAAAAATACAAGGCACAAGATACAGGAGGCAAGATCCAGGAAACAAATTGCAAGCGAAATGCACTATCATATAGAAACAAGGGATAAGAAATACAGCATGTTAGCCGGATTGATTTAATTTGTGGCCAGAAATATTGCTATGTCCCAAACATTTAATTACGGAATTGATCAGCTGACAATTGCAACTGCCATTGCCATTGCATCAGGAAAAATGAAAGCTACTTTGAATGAAGCTGCTGTTAAAAAGATTCAGCAGAGTTTTGAATCAGTTCAGGAAATTGTTGCCAATGGAAAAACCGTTTATGGAATTAATACCGGTTTTGGCATATTAGCCAATACACCGATTTCCGAAGCGGATACAGCAACACTTCAATATAAAATTTTACAGAGTCATAGCGTGGGTGTCGGCGATCCTATTCCGGTTGAAGTTGCAAAATTGATGCTTGTTACAAAAGTGCATGCACTGGCACAAGGATACAGTGGCATTCAATTATCAACTCTTGAAAGAATTATATGGCACATAGAAAATGATATAATTCCTGTCGTTCCGGAAAAGGGCAGTGTAGGCGCAAGCGGAGACTTAGCGCCGCTCGCACATTTATTTTTGCCATTAATTGGGTTGGGAAATGTTTTTGTTCGTTCCTACGTGGATGAAGAAAAATTTACGGAATATAAATCAACCGAAATACTTAATCAGAAAGGAATGGGGCCAATTAAGCTGGGCCCAAAAGAAGGGCTTGCTTTAATTAACGGCACACAATTTATTTTATCATTTGCAGTGAAAGCTGTTCGAAGAATGCATAATTGTTTGGAAGCTGCAGATATAATTGGTGCAATGAGTTTGGAAGCATTGACGGGAACAAAAGCACCGTTCGATGAGCGGTTACATGATCTTCGTCCGTTTGCCGGAAATAAATTAGTTGCGCAACGCTTACGATTATTGCTAAAAGATTCTGCTATCATGCAAAGTCATGTTGATTGCGGCCGGGTGCAGGACCCGTATTCATTGCGTTGCATGCCGCAGGTGCATGGCGCATCAAGAAATGCATGGCTGCATTTAAAAGAATTAACCGAAACAGAATTAAACGCAGTTACAGATAATCCAATCATCTTCGATGCGAGTGATACAATAAGCGGTGGTAATTTTCATGGGCAGCCGTTAGCATTACCTTTAGATTATTGTTGTTTTGCTGCTGCAGAAATAGGAAATATTTCCGACCGCCGCTGCTATTTATTATTGGAAGGCAAATG
>Ga0068863_100008369_pt1 | contig 10101 bp, 8 predicted proteins | sample KBSSwiS62_FD_66596 | JGI IMG/M metagenome (GOLD analysis project Ga0068863, IMG submission 66596) | Switchgrass rhizosphere microbial communities from Kellogg Biological Station, Michigan, USA - KBS Switchgrass S6-2 | ecosystem: Host-associated > Plants > Roots > Rhizosphere > Soil ...
AACGCCGCAGTTCAGCGGCGGCGCGCTGACCTTTGTGACTTGGCACTTCATCCATCACCGTCCGCTGCAAGGCGACTGGCACAACACTTCTCAGAGCGCCTCTCGCAGTTGATACACATTACCCTCGGGATCAACGGCGTCTTGGACAGCGTGGCCTCGGAATTGCCACCTCTTTGAACCCTCCTTCACGCGGCCGCCAAGAAGCCTAGCGGCTGCCAACGTCTTGTCGATGGAAGGCACCAAGAAAACCAGCTTAATTGGCGTACTCTCTCGCGCTTGCGGCGGGTCGGAGAGCTTGATTTGTGAACCGATGCGTTCCGGAATCTGGACGATCGAAAGCTCCAATTCCGCCCCGCCGATCAATGCCGCGTAATCTCCGCGCGCGGACTCGTCCAAGGAAAGGCCAAGAGCCGTGTAGAACGCGACCATGCGGTCGAGGTCTTTCGCGTACACGACGGCAGCGTGGGTCATGGTTGTCGCCTAACGCCGCAGTTCAGCGGCGGCGCGCTGACCTTAGGTGCCTTGGCACTTTATCCATAACCGTCCGCTGCAACTGCTTGTTGTGCGGCATTTGCGCCGGCTATCGCGCCGTTTTCGGCCAAGAGCGGACCAGGAGGTTCCGGACTCGAGTTCACCGCATCACCCTGACGCCCTCTATTGCGGTCTAAAGTTTCGAAAGACGCGTATAGCATCTCCGGCAAGACGCTCAGTAGGGTCATCGCGTTCGCCGAGTTCATCCGACACGCCCCAGTAGAACGAGAGCCATCCAGCCGCAATCCTGCGGGAGCCCTCCAAGAAGGTCTGATAGTCAGCGATTCCACTGTTTAGTGGAAACGTCTCCTCAATAAGGACCGGAAACCCGACATGGTATCGCTTGAGAAGATCGACAGTTTCATGAGCGCGGCCGGCCTGCGGATACAGGTGAACGCTTATGAAATCGACCTCGGGCGCGATGCGCGCCGGGGCGAATCCTGTCGCATCCGGCGAACCGAAAAGCGGAAATAGACCCACGGTGACTAGCCGCTCACCATCATGTTTTCTAATGGCCCGTTTCATCTCGCGAATCCACGCCACCGCTATGTCGGCGCGGTCCCTGCCGTCAGGATTCAGGTTGATGTAATGGATGTAGTGCAGGCCCTTTATTTCGTCGGGGTGCACCCAAGCACCTCGCGCCAGTCGCTCACCAGAAACGATCGGTTCGTTCATCAAATTGAACGCAAACACGCCCGGTCTATCCGCAAGAGCTTCTGAAATCGCTTCCCAAAAGGTCGCTTGGGCGGCCCAACGGTCTTTCTCCGACAACCCTACGTACCACGGCGGGTCGTCCTCCGGCCGAAAACTTCCAAGACCCGTGATGTCGAGGTAGATGCCACGGCTTTCCGCGAGGCTTACAAGATCTTTTAGACGAGACAGATTGGCCTCATTGGCCGAAGTCGGCGTATCCATGAACCTGTGATACTGAAGGCATATCCGAACGACGTTGGCACCTAAGGCATGAAGCTCGCCGAAATCCCGCTCGACTTTACCCCACTCGCGAGCCCAGTAGTCCTCAATGAGCCGGTACTTCGAATCTCGATCGTAGTTGAACCCCCAAGGCGTGAACGTCTTCCCTGAGTCAGAAGCCAAAAACCTATCACCCGATACCTTGATCCGCGGTACTGCCGACTGCCCGAAGACATCAGCTTGGTAGAGGGGTAGCGCAATGAATGTCGATAGGATGAAGACAATACGTCGCACGTTGCGCTCCATCTTTCCAAGTTGCGTCGCAGTACTTGCTACAGCTAGCGGTCGGCGATCAATGAATGACCCATGTCGGGCTCGTCGCGGTTTGGTGTCTATGCCGCACAACAATAATTAGGCGGCGTACGCCGCAAATGAAATGCGGCGAAACTGCCGTATAACGTGAATTCGTCTTGCATAGGCGATTGTTTCCAATAGAGCACGGGCGAAATTAGGCGTCAATTGGGGACGCGGCGTTGTGCGGCATGGCTCACGGGGCGATGAATGCTCGTCGCGCTTTAGTGTTCTGAGGTTGTCGGGCCTCGGCTCATGCCACCGCCCATCTTCAGCGATCCCGCCCTTCCCATGGTGCATTGAACACAGAGCGGTGTTCCGAAGGTTCCGAAGAATGGCCTGAGGTCTCGCACCTTGCTGATCGCCTCTTCGAGCACTTGAACTCGCCCGAAGCGGCTGCGCGCATCAGTGAGGTCAACCAGCCCGGCCGCAGTAGCAGTGCTCGCCGAGCTGAGTAGCGTTAAACGATGGCTCGTCTTGGAGAATCGGTGCCGCCGTCGCGAGACTGCCGCGATCGACGTAGTCCCTGCCGAGCTGTCACCCCCGCTGCTGATCGGTGCGGGGCGTACCACGAGCCAGGTCCGACAGTTGCTCGAGCGTGATCCGATGGACCAGTGCATCGGCGTGCCGGTGCAGGAGCTCCCACGTCGTGCCGTTCTTGCGATAGACCTCGGTGACGCGCAGCGACCAGTCCTGCTCCGGTAGGCCACCCACTTCTCCCGTCTGCCGTTCGATCATGACGAGAACGATGAGGTCGCCGGAAGAATAGGTCTTCGCAACCTCCAACTGGGTCTTGCCGTTGCGAAAGTAGCGGCTCATCTCGGCCAGGCGCTCGGGACTCGCGTCGAACCCGTGGCTGGCCGGCCCACCGAAGGGCTGCATCAATGTGAAATCGGCGGCGATGCGTACCACTTGCAACCAGTGCTGCATGTCGCCGCGCATGAAGGCCGCATTTTTCTCAGCGGCAATTGCGATGACTCCGGCGATCGCGTCGGTGTCGGCGGCGGACTCTGCCGCCAGTGGCAGGGCTAGCGCCGCCAGCGCCGCTCGTCTAGTGGTGGTCCACGCCTGCGTGGGGCCGAGGCTTCCGGGCTCTTTGGGCTCTGACACTTACTCGTCTCCTGATTCGGTGGCGACGGCAGCATGCTCGGGCGTTGCGGTAGCTGAATCCAGTGGTATGTTTTCAGCGTCATGCTGAATCCCTCTCATCTCGCACGAGTCGACATCAATCTGCTCGTGCTCTTTCAAGTCGTGCTCGAGGAGGGCAACGTGGGGCGCGCCGCCGCACGATTGCGCCTCACCCCGTCGGCAGTTAGCCACGGGCTCGCGCGCTTGCGCCGACTGCTCGACGATCCTCTGTTCCTAAGAACACCGAAGGGCATCGTGCCGACGGCACGTGCGCTGGCGCTGCGCGAACCGGTCGAGGAGATGCTGTCGCTGGTGCAAGGCGTCCTGTGCACCGCGGTGCCCTTCGATCCCGCGACGAGCAGCCGCCGTTTCGTCATCGGCGCGCCCGACGCCGTGCTGGCATCAACGGCTACCACGCTGTTGGAGCGCATCGGTGTCGCCGCGCCGCGCATCGACCTAGGTCTGGTGCACCTGATGCCTCAACAGACCAAGCGGTCAACAGACCATCCTTGGGCGAAGTGCCTCAGCCAGATCGAGCAGCGCGAGGTCGACGTCGGGCTGCTGCCTGTGCGTGAAGTGCCGTCGCGCTTCGAGGCGCGACGTCTTTACGACGAGGATTTTGTTGTGGCGATGAGAAGAGGCCACCCCTTCGCACGCCATCCGACTGAGGTGAACTTCTGCGCTGCGAAGCACCTGCTGGTGTCGTCCAGCGGCGCTGCCCAGGGCTTTGTCGACGAAGCGCTCAGTAAGCGCGGACGCACACGCCGCGTCGCATTGACCGTGCCGTCCTTCATGATGGCGGTGGAACAAGTCGCGCACAGCGATCTGCTCGCCGCGTTACCGCGCGGGCTGGTTCGCCAACAGGCGGCACGCTTCGGCCTGACCGCCGTCGAATTGCCGTTCAAGCGCAAGCCCGACCCCATCCAGGTCGTGACGACCCACGCGGCCATGTTGGATGCGGGCGTCGCGTGGCTCATGGAAACGCTGGTCAGCCTGTTCCCACCGTGAAAGTGAGAGCGTTGCGGCGGCGATTTGCAGTTGTGGTCGCAAATTCCAGAAAGAGGAGTTCCTTAGCAACCAGCGCGTCGAGCGCAAATCGGCGGTCGCGGCGTAGCGGCATGGATCATGCAGAACCTGCTTCCTGGCTTTATGCAGGTGGCCGCGATGACATCGATCAATCTCGTGTCAAGACCGCTGCCGCGGGAATTACCCGCCTTCGCGCACGGGTGTGTCGCATTCAACTTAGCCGATCCCGAGCGCGCCGGCGCCGCTCTCGCTTACGGGGTTCTGCTTTCGTCGATGCTCGCTGTGGGTTGCGCGGCCGGCTTGCAAGGCGCCGAGACACGAACATCCAGTGCGAAAACGCCGCCGCGCTCGCAGGTCACGGACGGCAGCTCGCAATCCTACGAAGTGCTCGGCAAGCGCTACAACGTGCGCGCGTCGAGCGACGGTTATAGCGAGCGCGGTACTGCGTCATGGTACGGCCATCCATTCGACGGCCGTCCGACGTCGAGCGGCGAGATGTACGACATGAACGAGATGACTGCCGCCCACGCGACGCTGCCGCTTCCGACCTGGGTCGAAGTCACCAACTTGAAGAACGGTAAGCGGGTCGTCGTCAAGGTCAACGATCGCGGTCCGTTCGTCGACAAACGTCTGATCGATCTGTCCTACGCGGCGGCGACCAAGCTCGATATGGTTCGAGACGGGACGACCCGCGTCGAAGTCCGCGCGCTCCCGGGTCCGCCGGCGGAGAAGACCCCAGCCCCGCGGCAAGCGCAGCCTCCGCGGGAAAAGGCAGCGCCGCTGGAAACGACACCTCCGCGGAAAACGACACCTCCACCGGACCGCCGCAATCCGCCTCAGACTCTTAAGGCACACGAACGGGTGAATACTCCAGAGCAGCCTAAACCGGCCGTCGCGCAGGCGAAGTCGCAACCTGCTTCGCCGCCGCAAAAATCAGAGCAGCACTTGTCACCCGCGGATTCCGAGAGGCTTTTCGCCGAGGCAGGAAGGTTCACGAGCCGTGAGGACGCCGTTGAGCTCGTCGCGAGCCTGAGGTCCGAAGGTTTCATGAACGCGTTCGTGGTGACGGAAGACAAGCGCCGCAAATCGCTACATCGCGTGCGCGTCGGGCCGCTCGCCGACGCCGCGGAAGTCGAAAGCATGAACGACCGGCTGCGTGATCTCGGCGCGAGGCGCTCGCACACCGTCGCGATGCGCTGATTTTCGCGGCGCGCCGAGCGCCGTCGTCGTTCTACTCCGCCTTTAATGTCTCGACAGGATCGATCGCGGTCGCACGCCGAGCCGGCAGGTAAGTGCCAAGCGCAGCCGCGGCGAGAATGACGCCGAGCGCCGCAACATACGTCGCGATATCGGTCGCCCCGATTCCGTAGAGCAGCGAAGACATGAAGCGCGTCAGCCCCAGCGCGGCCACGAGCCCTACGCCCAAGCCCACCCCGCTGAGCGCGAGGCCTTGTCGCAGGAACATCGTTCGGACCTGGCGCGGCTCGGCGCCTAGCGCCATCCGGATCCCGATCTCTCGCGCGCGTTGCGAAACGACGTACGCGATCACGCCGTAGATCCCGACGATGCTGAGCACGAGCGCCATCGAGCCCGCTATCCCGAGCATGACGAGCGCGAACGATGTCTGCGCGAGTGACGCCGCGTAGAGATCCTGCATCGTGCGCTGGAGCGCGACGGGGACATCCGCATTCACCGACCAGATCGCTTGCCGGACTTCGTTGACGAGCGTCGCGGTGCCCGCGCGATCGCTCCGCACGACGTACGCCATCGGCGGTATTCCGAACTTCTCCGCACCGAAAGCGTTCTCCATGAATACCGGGAGGTACACGATGCTCGGCGCCGCCATGTAGAGCGCATCGTCCTTGACGTTCTCCACCACGCCGATGATCTCCCGCCACGCGTCGTTGTCGTTCGGCGTTCGAATGCGCCTGCCGAGCGCGTCCGCGGGTGTCGCGGCAAGCTCGCGCGCGAAGTCCTCGGAGACGAGCACGACGCGCCCGCCGGCGTCGATATCGGCCCACGTGATGTCCCGTCCCGCGATGATTCGCGTGCTCATGGTCGCGAAGAAGCCCGGCGAGACGGTCTTGAGCCTGCGTGGCGGAAGGCTTTCGCCCGGCGCGAGCGGCCGGCCCTCGACGACCACCTGCGCGTTGAAGATGAACGGCGCACCTTCCATCGGCACCCCGCTCGTGAACGCGGCAGAGCTGACGCCCGGAAGCGCCCCGACCGCATCGAGGATCTCGTGCTGCAAACGCGTGAATCGCAGCGGGTCCCGCAGCAGCGCATTCGGAGCCCACGTGCGCACGGTTTGAATGGACGCCGCATCCGCGAAGCCGGGATGAACGTCGCGCAGCGCCACGAACGTTCGAATCATCAGCACCGCGCTTACCACGAGGATGAAAGCCAGCGCGATCTGCGCGACGACCAGCGCGCTCCGCGTCGCGTTGCGTTCGCGACCCGTCGTCGCGCCGCGCGCGCCGCCGATCGACGACATGTCCACGACCGCGTGCTTGAGCGCCGTGATCGCTCCGAACAGGAGCGTCGACGCGAGCGCGATGGCCACGGTGAAACCGAGAACGATCGGATGAACGGCGACTTCGTCGAGCCGCGGCATGTTGGCCGGGCCGATCTCGACGAGGACCCTCAGCCCCGCGTAGGCGAGCAGCAAGCCGAGCGCGCCGCCGACCGCACCGATCACGAGGCTTTCGACGAGCAGCTCGCGCGCCAAGCGGCCGCGCCCCGCGCCGAGCGCGGCGCGCACCGCGAGCTCCTGCCGGCGTGCATCGGCCCGAACCAGCATCAGATTCGCGATGTTCGCGCACGCGACGAGCAGCACCGCACCGATCGCGCCCATGAGCACCCAGAGCGAGCTCGCCACGCCGCCGACCAGGTCGTCCTTCAACGAGCGGACGACAGGCGCGATTCGCCAATTCTTGATCGCGTCGCGCGTCACGCTCGAGCCCTGCACCATCGGCCACGCGTCGAGCCAAATCGGCAGCATCCGCGCAATGTCGGCGCTCGCTTCGTCGAGAGTGACGCCGGGCTTGAGTCGCGCGAGCGCCTGGTAACCGAAAAAGCCGATCGCTTCGCGCGCCGGGTCGAGCCGCACCGCGACGATCACATCGGGTTGCGGCGTCATGTCGAGGAAGCGGAAAGTCCGCGGCATGATGCCGACGACGTGCGACTGACGCCCGTTGATCAACAGCTCGCTGCCGAGGGCCGTCGCGTTACCGCCGAACCGGCTCTGCCAGAACGCATATGAGAGGATGACCGGGTCGGGTCCTTCGGCCGCGGGTCCGTGCTCTTGGTCCGTGAACCATCGGCCGCGCAGCGGCTGGACACCGAGCGCTTGCAGCAAACCATAGGACACGCGAAGCGAGCGCACTCGCTCGGTTGCGTCAGGAGTGGTGAACGTCTCTCCGCCGTCCGTCCAGAACCCGATGTCGGCGAACGTCCGGTTCTCCTTCCGGTACGTCAGAAGCATCGTCGACGCCGCCGTCAGGTCGTTCGTGTTGATTGCTGCTGCGCTGTGCCGGATCCGCACGAGCTCGCCCGAGCTTGGATACGGCAACGGCTTGATGAGCACCGAGTAGACGACGCTGAAGATTGCGGTGGTCGCGCCGATGCCGAGCGCGAGCGTGAGTATCGCGGCGAACGTGAAGGCCGGTCGGCGCGGGAGCGTGCGTAGCGCGTGGCGCAGGTCGAGTCCGATCGAATCGACGAAGCTAGTGACGCTCATGCGGCCTCCCCCGGCAATCACGGCGATCACGGCGATCACGGCCACCAGTGCAACAAGCGCGCCACGGGCCGGCGTGCCGATAACTCATTGTTTTGAAGCGGCAGACCGGCGCGGCCAGCAAGCCGCCGCAACCCGCGCGTCCCGAATCCGCTCGCCCCGTCCCGTGGGTGGGACGATGACGAACACACCGTCAAGCGCGGATGATCACGCCGTGCGCGCGAGTAGCGCTTGCAGCCGCCAATGCTCGTCGGCCAAACCGTGCTCGAGCTCGATGTCGAGGGCGCGCGCGCGAATGAGGAATCGCTCGAACTCCGTGTACGGCGAGCCGCGCCCCACGAGCTCGCCGATCTTGCCCGTGAAGAAGCTGCCCCAGTCGGGCTGCCGGCCGTCAGCGTCCGTGAAGCCGTACTCGCGCATCAGCGTCCAGCTCGCCCAGACTTTGCCGCGCTTCGCGTGCACGCGCGGGTCAGCAGCGAGCGCCGCGACCGCGCGCCCAACATAGAGAGGCGTTTCGGACTCGGCGAAGAACGGATCGTCCGCGATTGCGTCGCGCCAGTTCGCCTCGGTCACGCCGAATCGATCGAGCATCGCCTCCGAGCGCAGGAAGCCCGGCGTCACGGCGAGCGCGGTGATCGCGCGTTCGCCGAGGTCGTGCGCCATCGCGAACGCGAGCCGGATCGCGGTCGTCTTCGCGAGATCGTAGAACAGGTTTCCGCGGTAGCCGATCTTGTCGCCGTCGGTGATCTCGACGATCAAGCCCGAATTCCGCTCGATCATCAGCGGCGCGCCGTGGCGGCTCGTGATGATGTGCGCCCGGACGGCGCGATCGAGCATCGTGAAGCCCTTGGGCGTAGCGAGCTCCCAGAACGGCTTGCCGAACTCCGTGAGCTCGTCTCCGCCCCAAACGTCGTTCACGAGGATATCGAGTCGGCCCTGCTCCGCACGGACGCGCGCGAACAGTGCCTCCACGTCGGCTTCGACGGTGTGATCGGTTCGCTGCGCGATGCCCTGCCCGCCCGCACGCGTCACGAGCTCGGCCGTCTCCTCGATCGTCTCGGGCCTCCCCGATGTCGCACCGCCGGCGCGCGTGCTGCGGCCCGAGCAGTACACGATCGCGCCGGCCGCGCCGAGCGCGGTTGCAATGCCGCGCCCGGCGCCGCGCGTGGCGCCCGCGACGACGGCGACTCGGCCTCGTAGTGGTTGCATCTGGAATCTCCGAGCCCTAGGAAATCGACCATACGCCCCATTCCTGACATCCGATGTCATCTTTTTCTGCTACGGTTTGGCGATGCGTGCCGATCGCCTCCTATCGATCCTACTGCTGCTTCAGTCCGCCGGCCGAATGACGGCTCGTGTGCTCGCGCAGCGCCTCGAGTGCTCGGAACGGACGATCCTGCGCGACATGGACGCGCTGAGCGGCGCCGGCGTGCCGGTCATGGCGGAGCGCGGCGTGGGCGGCGGCTGGCGGCTCCTCGACGGCTACCAGACCAAGCTCACAGGCCTCACGGCTACGGAGATCCAGTCGCTGTTCCTCGCCCGGCCTCCGAAGCTCATGGCGGACCTCGGCCTGAAGCAGGCCGCGGACGCCGCCTGGCTCAAGCTTCAGGCAGCCCTTCCGATCGAAATGCGCGCGCAGGCCGAATTCGTGCGCCAGCGAATCCTCGTCGACGTGCGCGGTTGGCGAGACTCGGGCGAGCAGATCGCGAGCCTGCCGGTCCTGCTCGAAGCCCTCTGGCGCGGCCGCCGGCTCCGGTTCGACTATGCCGCGGCCGGCGACACTGCTAGCCAGCGCATCGTGGAGCCATTAGGGCTCGTCGCACGCGGCAGCATTTGGTACCTCGTGGCCGACCGCGACGATCATCGACGCACGTACCGCGTCTCCCGCATCGCGGGCGCCGAGGTCCTCGCGGAGCAGAGCCGCCGTCCCGCGGACTTCGACCTCGCGGCGCATTGGGAGCGAGCCGCGACAGAGTTTCGCGACAAGTTGCCGCGTTTCTACGCTACGTTGCTGGCCTCGCGCGACGCGTTGCCGCGAGTCCGCTACTACATGCGGCGCGTCGAAGAAGAGACCGATGACGGCGCGGATCGCGTGCGGCTGCGCATGCGCTTCGACGCGGAAGAAGAGGCGCTGCAATTCGCGCTCGCGCTCGGCGCTTCGGTCGAGGTGCTCGAGCCCGCGGCGCTGCGAGCCCGCGTGCTCGCGACCGCCGAGTCGATCGTGCGCCGCTACGGGTCGAACGTCACTCCGCCGGCTTGACCTGGGACATCAGTGCGAGCGGCCGGCCTTCGGGGTCCGCGAAGAACGCCATCCACTCTTCCGTGCCGTCCGCGTGCCGATGGATCATGTGCGGAGCGCCTTTGAACTCGACACCGCGCGAGACGAGCTCCGCGTGCTTTGCGGCGATATCGGCGAC
>Ga0068863_100008371_pt1 | contig 10101 bp, 14 predicted proteins | sample KBSSwiS62_FD_66596 | JGI IMG/M metagenome (GOLD analysis project Ga0068863, IMG submission 66596) | Switchgrass rhizosphere microbial communities from Kellogg Biological Station, Michigan, USA - KBS Switchgrass S6-2 | ecosystem: Host-associated > Plants > Roots > Rhizosphere > Soil ...
GCGATCGTGTCGGACGCCGAAACGGCTGCCGGGGACCACACGACCCCCGCTGCCGTAGGCGTGATTGCAGTGAGCAGCGCCATTCGGCGTCCTCCTTGATAGGCCCGCCCGAATGGCGGATAACGGTGAAGCGGAAGCTCGGAGGGGCTAGCCCTCGGTGACGAGCAGGTAGACCGCGGCGATGTCGAGCACCAGCACGCCAGTCGTCTCATCCCGCACAGGTGGCGGCGATGCCTCTTGCTTGATCAGCCCACAGGACCGGCCCGTGATCGTCGGCCTGACGTTCAACAGCAATTGCCGGACCCGGCCCGCAACCGAACGCGCCGACTGGTCGGTTTCGCCTGCGCAGTGGACGAACCAGCGGGTCTCACAGGTGCGGGTCTTGCCGTCCAGCGAGTCACCCAGGCGGCCGTTCGGCCATGCCACCGTCGGATACACCAGGACGTAGGGCCGGGTCGCACCGTCGGGCACGCCGCCCTCGTAGACCGGGATCAGGCCGTCGGCTTCGAGGATGTCCAGCGCCGTGCGGGCGTGGAGCTCGTCGAGCAGGTCCAGGGTGATGCTCACGGCAGGAGATCCTTAGACAGCGCCTCAACGGCGACCAGGAACTTCGGCTCCTCGTCGGCCAGAGCGGGCAGGCCACCGGGCACGGGCGGGCTGTGCAGGCCACCGAACTCGAGGACCGCACCGAGGAAGCCCTGCCGGTACGCGTCATCTTCGGGGCCGATCTCAGACGAGATCCCGAACCCGTTGGACGTCATGTCGTAGCTGATCGACGTCGGGATCCGCGGCGCGTGTGCGATGCCGCTCCACGACTTCTTCCAGGCGTTCTTGATGTTCAGCGAGCCCTTAGATACGACCTTGGCCGCGCCCGGAGCGGCGCCGAGAACCGCGCGGTCCAGTTCGGCGACCACCTCGTTGAGGCCGGTGATCGTGACGTCGCCGCTCATCCCGACACCTCCTCGATGCCGAGCCGGCGCGACGTGCCGTGGGTCTTGTCGAACAGTTCCCGCACCCAGTAGGTGCGGCCGGCCGAGTCCGGGTCCAGCGCCGAGGTGTTGATCGTGATGATGTCGTTGATCCGCACACCGGTCACCGCCATCGGCAACTGCAGCTCGCGCTGTGTCTGGAAGACGTAGGCCTCGGCGACAGTGGTCGGGCGGGACATGCGGCCCTGCTGCTGAAGGCGGCATTTGCCGGTGTAGACGGTGGTGGTGGTCGGCGTTACGGCGCCGGTCTGGGTGTTGGTGGTCTTGCCGGTGACGCGGGTGATCGTGCAGGTGTCGACCATCAGGTTCTCGGCCGCGAGACGGCCCATCTGGGTGACGGTGAGCGCTGACATCACGTCTCCGTCCTGGGTCGGGTCACGGTGCCGGTGTTCGGGCGCGTCACGGTGCCGCTGAACGGTCGGGTGACGGTGCCGAGGTCAGGGCGGGGCACGATAAAGCTCGGGACATGGCCGTCGGCGATCGCGAAGCCGGTGGCAGAAAGGCTGGCTGCCCCAGTCGTTGCGGGGACGACCGCCCCTGATGCTGCGAGCGTTCCGGAACCGCTGAGCGACGCAGCACCCGCCGAGATCACAGCGGGCCGAATCGCGACCATCACGGCGCGCATCTCAAGGTTGGTCGACGACCAGGACCAGGTCTGCGTGCCTGTCGCACCGGCAATCGGTTGCGACACAGCGGCAAGCGATGCGCCGCGGCCGGTGCCCGTGGAACTGGACAGCGTCGACATGCCCGCCGGCGGCGTCCACGTCAACCCCACGGCCGCGTTACCGCCGACCACCGTCATCAGCAGCGTGTCGTTCGTGACTGTCGTCTGCGAGGCGATGACGCAGTTGGCTCCAACGCCGGTGTTCGTGCCGACGCTCGGTGTCACGTCGAAGACGGTCACCGTGTTAGCGCCGGAGGTCCGGCACATGAACCCGGTCGCGCGGCCCGTTGTAAGGCCGGTCCACGTGTAGCTGGCCGGTTCGCTGTTCGTCGCGATCCAGGTGTCGATGTAGACCGAGACGGTGGTGCCCGGGTTGTTAGACCCTGCCGCCCGGTTCCAGGATCCCGGCTGAGTCGTCGTACCGCCCGAGGCGACGATGAACGCGGTCAGCGTCTCGCCTGCCGTCACGCCCGCCGGAACCGAAACCTGCAGGCTTGTTCCGGACGCCTGCTCGGCCCGGGAGACGCTGCCGAGGACTACGGGCGCAGCCACCGGCTAGTCCAACGACAGCGCGAGGCTACCGGCCGGGATCTTGAACGCATCCCCGACGCTGACGACCTTCGACACCGACAGCGCGCCGTACCAGATCCGCACCGGCGAACCGGCCGAATCCCACACCTCCACGCCGACGACCGTGCACGCCGGCATGCCGAGGAAGACCAGGTCTGCGGTGTTCGACGTCGACCCGCCCGATGATGCCGTGAAAGTCACCGTCTGCGGCGTGTACGACCCGCCCGCCACCTCGGTACCGGCCGACGAGTCGGAGCCGTTCGCGGTCATCAGGCGGCACTTCAGCGGCGCAGTCGGAGCCGTCGCCGAATTGCCGAGCGACCAGTCCAGCATCCGGTTCTCGAAGGTGTCGGTGATGTTGCCGGCCACGGTGTCCCCTATGCCGATTCGGTGACGTACGCGGGCGTGCCGTAGGCGTTGCGGATGCGCTCCTGCATGAAGTCCGTGAAGCCTTCAGTCATCCGCGCCAGCGCTTCTGCGTAGGTGACCTTGTAGTCGTCAATCGCCTCGGACGACACCGCGGGGTTCGGGTTGCCATAGCCGATCTGGGCGAGCGACAGACACATCAGCCGCGCGACCTGCAGATACTGCGAACCGGTGGCGAGGCCGTGCGTGTAGGTCACCTTCGCCTGCGCGGGTAGCAGCCAGGTCGTCTGCCAGCCGACACGGCGGAACAGCCGCTGGCCACGGATCGCCCAGTCGGTGATCGCAGTGCCGTCGAGCAGGATCGTCGCCACCGACACGATCGGCTTCTGCGGCAGGTCCAGCCACACCGACCAGTCCATGACGTCGATCACCGCAGTGTCGGTGACCTGCAGAATCCGCTGACCGGCAACGTCCTGGATCAGTCCAGTGGCCATCTCGATCAGCATCGTCGCCGTGTAGACGTCCAAGTCATCGCGTTGGAGCAGGGCGGCGAGGTCTCCTGGCGTCGCAAGCTGGTCAGCCATTGAAGACCTCGCCTCCCATCACTTCTGCCCGAACTTGGCGATCAGGTCGTTCTTCGTCATCGCATCGGCGTCGTTGACGTCCATGCCCTGAGCGACGGCGAACCCGACCCACTCGTTCTTCGATGCGTTCGGCTTCGGAGCGGCCGGCTTCTCAGCCACCGCCTCGTAGTCGGTGCCGTCCGGGTTGACCCTGCGGAGTTCACCGCGGACGACCTGGTTGGCGAGGTTCTCCCCGAGCGGCAGGTGCAGATCGAGGAGAAGCCCGCCGGGCGTGCGGAACCAGCCGACCTCCGGCGAGGCTTCCCCACCCATCAGGTGTTCCGGGGGGCGTTGAACGCGGTCACGGTCATGACCACGCTCGTTTCCAGGATCATCGAGCCGTCCGACTGCAGGAACCGGTTCGACTCGAACGGGCCGATCCACTGGGTGGTGGAGTTCGCGACGGTGACGGTCAGGTTGCCCTGACCACCGGCGACGTTCGGCGGGTTGTTGCTGGCCAGGATCGAGATCGTGCCCGAGCCGCCGGACGCGTTGGCGACACGGAGCAGGGTGCGCTCGGGGAACGCCTGACGCCGGTTCGGGGAGATGTCCGGGACCTGCAGGCCGTTGCCGGCGCCCGCGACGGTGGCGACACCGGTCGGGTCGGCGAGGTTGGAGTTCGCCACGAGGGCGCTGTAGGGAAGTGCAACGCGAGCCATGTGTCAGCCTCAGATTCCGGTCGGGCGCGTCACGCGCGCGCAAGCGATGGCGTCGGGGCGGACGAGCTTGCCGCCGTAGAGGTACAGACCCTTGACCGCGTCGGCGAACTTCGCCTCCGGCCGGTAGGCCATCACCTGGTTGATCTGCTCCGCGAACGACAGCGCCGAGTCGACCCCGGCCTGGATCACGTAGTCGGTGGAGATCTGCTGGCAGTTGTTCGACACCAAGATGTCGAAGCCCGCAGCGCGACCCACCAGACCGTTGCGTCCGGCAGCGTCGGCGCCGGAACCGTCCTGGCGCGAGAACAGCGACGAGAGCAGCAGCATGCCGTGCGCCCACGGGGGCACGATGCAGTAGCGGCCCTCGGTCGGCACGTTCGCCTGGTCGAGCAGCACCTTCAGCTGCACCAGCACCTTGTTGTAGAACTCCTCCGTCGCGGTCGTACCGATCGCCGTGAAGGTGATCGCCGCCGCCGAGGACGGGAAGTTCGCGGTCTGCACACCGGTGTAGAGGCCCGCGATGTACTGGTCCGCCTGGTCGGCGAGCTTGTACGCGGCGCGCATCATCACCGTCGGCAGGACGTTGCCCTTTGCCTGGCGGGCGTCCACGTCGTCGACCTGGAACGCGAAGTACTTCGCCTGGTCGATGACCATCGTGCGCTGGAAGTCGGAGAGCTCCTCGGGTGCGACCGCGGTCACGTTCGGCACGTAGGTGCCGATCGTCGGGTCGGACACCGACGTGATGCGGACCGTGTCACCGGCCGCGGAGATCTCGCCCTCGTAGTCGCGGTTGACGACTCCGGGCTGGGCGAAGACCAGCTTCTTCTGCAGGGCCACGAGAAGACTCGCGGCCCAGATCTCTGGCCGGAACCGGAGAATTGCCATGGTTTACCCCTTCAGGGTCAGGAAGCGAGCAGATCGTTGAGCTGGCCCGCGACGCGAGCGGCTTCGATCTGGTGCGGTGTCATTCCGTTCAGGTCTTGCTCGGTCAGTTGCTTCGGACCGGTTGACCCGTTGCGGGCACCACCGTCTGCGCCACCCTGGAATCTGCGCGCCGTTGCGGCGGCGAGGTGTGGCTTCTTCTTCAGCAGCTCCGTGATCGCGGCACCGATCGCGTCGGCGTCGATCTGGCCATCGTCAATGAAATCGTCGACCTGGCCCGCCAGCAGTGCGCGGGCATCCTCGGGATCGGCGAACAACTTCGCGGCCTTCGCCTCGATCTTGTCCAGCGCCCGGTCCCGGAGCACCTCGGCGCGTGCCTCGGCCTGTGCCTGCTTGCGGATCGCGTCCGCGTCCGGCTGGTCGCCGTCCTTCGGTGCGTTGGCCTTGGCGATCTGGTCCTCGAGCGCCTTGCGCGCGTCGCGTTCCTTCTGCCACTTGCCCTTCATCGCATCTAGGGCCTTCTTGCCGGCGTCGCCGAGCTGGCCGGCGTCGCCCGCGTCGCTGGGCTCTTGGTCGTCGACCGGATCCGTGTCGACGTCGTCGGGCTCAACGTTTGGGTCGTCTGAAACAGTCATTGCCTGTGACTCCATTGCGGGGTCAGTCCTCACGCCTTGCGCGTGCGGAAGTCAGAGGATGAAGCCGAAGCGGCGCAGCAGCGCGATCGCTTCATCGCGGGTACGGGCGTCCCGGTAGATCTGCTCGGGCATGATTCGGCCGATGTTGCTGACCGTGTAGCGCTGCCCGTCGACCTTGACCAAGCCGCCAGCACGCTTACCGAAGATGCCGCGCGCGGTCGTTCCCTCCGTCGTGTAGAGCCGGCCGCCGGCGGTGTACATGCCGCTGCGGGCGTTGACGACCTGGCTGATGTTGGCGCCGTCACGGATCGCCTGCGCGCCCGCATTGGTGAAGATCCGGTTCTGGTCGGCCTCGGACAGGCTGTTGAAGTACGCCTTCGGGCTCACGACCAGGTCCCCGGCGACCGATTCGGCGGCCGGGATGTGCACGCAGTCGCATGACGGATGCCGCTGGAAACCTGAGTTCCAGCGGTAGAACCGGCCGGCGAGGACCGCGCAGCGGGAGCACGACGGCGGGTTCAGCATCCGCACGTAGCCGCCATGGCGTGACCCGGTGACATAGACGCCGTCGGCGACCCGGCCCGCGTCGGCGACCTGCGTGCGCGCCATCAGACGCAGCTGCAAGCCACCAGAGAACAGCGCCCGGTCAGTTGCGGCACCCTGGGCGATTGCCAGGACCGCACTGATCGCGGGCTGCTCGAGCAGCGTCGAAAGGCTGCGCCCATCCGAGGCGACCCCGGACAGCGAACCCGCCACGACGTGCACCGGTTCACCCGCACCGCCCTGGACAGCCGGCACGTACGTGTTCGCGGCCTCGGCGGCTTGACGTTGCGCTTCCGCGAGCACCGCCACGAGCGCCAGCCTCAGACCGCTCCACGAGCGCGTGATGGCGTGCGGGTCAACCTGTGCCCACATCCGGGCAGCGGCGGCGTCAGCGGCTTTTACGAGCTGTTGGCGGGCCTTGTAGTGGGCCAGCGCCAGTTGTTCGACGGTGGCCATCAGCCAGCCGCCGGAACGACCCCTGGATCAGGTGGCCCGGGCGGAAGCTGCCCCGCCGGAACCCCCGCGCCGGCGCGCGCAAGCGCCGCCAGCGGATCGGCCTCGTCCTGCGCCTTCTTCATCGCGATGACCCGCTGCAACTCAGTCGGACCGAGCCCGTACTGCTCAGCGAGCCACTCGAACGGGAAGCCGATCGTCTGCAGCTTCAGCAGCGCATCAACGGTCTGCGCGTACGACCGGTTCTCGGCGTTCTTCCACTGCACCGCACCCAGCCGGCACCTCTCGGCGGCCTGCTTGTCGTCGCGGACCAGCGCGAACAGCCGGAACACCTCTCGCACCGGCGGGGTGAAGAACGTCTGCTCCTCGTTGACCTTCATCACCAGGCCGGTCTCCGCCGCGCGCATACCGTCGGCGTTGACGTTGACCATCCCGTTACCGAGCAGCATGTAATGCGGTGGCGTGCGGGTCTGGGCCGCGATGTGGCTAACGCCGGTGTCGATGACGCCGGTGAACACGTCGAGTTTCGCCGCGTCCCACTGGCCGATCTTCGACTGGTCACCGGTCAGCCACAGAATCCGGTCCTCGGCGATCTTCTTCAGATCGACCGCGCGTTCGCCGACCTTCTGGCCGGTGTCGTCGAGGATCGGGATCTTCGGCGGCTCCTGGCCCATCACCACCCGCGCGGGCATCGACGCGAAGTCAGCGGCGACGAACAGATACGCCCACAGCAGGTTGATCGCGTCCTGCATCGCCATGGTGCCCTCGATGTCCGAGAGCGGCTGGCCCTTGAGCATCGGCCGGTTCGGGAACTCGACGATCGGCACCACACCGAGCGGGTTCTTGATCGGCCACGCGGCGTCCTCGTTCGGCTGCCGCTTCACCCAGCCCGTCTTGTCCGCGGTCGGGACCATCAGCCCGGCCTCGGTCAGGAAGAACGGCTCCGCGGTCGTCGGCAACGCGGCGAGCTGCACCTGCATCAGCCGGGTGTGCGGCCGCTCGAACTTCCACACCTCATCCGGCGTGTACAGCGTCGCGTACTCGGTGTCGTCGTCACACCACGTCTTCAACGCGCTCAGCCGGCGTCCGGGACGCTCCGGGTCGCAGTCGACAACAACCTGGTCCGGGCTTTCCCACGTCGCGACCGGGTTACCGTCGTCGTCGCCCCACACCAGCACGAAAGACCGCTTCGAGATGATCGACGCCAGGAAACCCTGCGAGGCCTGAGCCTCCATGTCGTTCATCAGCCAGTCGTTCCAGAGCGTCTTCTCCTGGTCAGACTGCTTCGGGTCATCGTCGAGACGGAACCCGTCAACCCGCAGACGCTCGTTCGGCGAGTCCGCGACCGGCGCACACCAGTTGTCCGAAAACTTCGTGTACCGGTTCGCGTGGTACTCGCGCCACTTGTCCGACGCGAAACGCAGCGGCTGCTTGCCGCGGTAGTAGTCGTCGGTCAGCGCCACAGCCGGGCGGCGCTTGTTGAGGACGCCGTAAAGCCGTTCGACGGTGGAAAGCGCCTGTTGGGCGGTCAGTGCCACTGCGGCCCCTTCCGTCAGGCGCTGTAGGCGTAGGCAACAGTGGACGGCCACAGATTCGCGGCGGTCACATCGCCGGCGGCTTCATGGCACAGGACCGACGTCACGCAGGCGTCGATCTTCTGGGTCTGGGTGGGCTTGGCCAGCACATAGCGCTGGTTCGGCCGCGGCGACTTCCGCGCGTTACGGACGTGGATCCCCGTCGTCGGGCAGCCGTCGTGGGTGAACGTCGCGTCCTGCTTCGTCACATCGGTGTGGAGGCGTTGAGTCGCCGCGTGCATCTGGACCGTGCGATACGTCTCCCAGCGCAGCACGCGCTTGTCGCCGTACTTCGCCGCCCACTCGTCGATCTCCGACTTCCAGTCCGGCGGGTCGCAGTACATCCGCGCCACCGCGTACCGGTTGAACAGCTCGTCCACCGCGGCGTCGACCTCGAGGCGTGGCACCTGTCCGGAGAACTTCGCCGGATCCCAGATCGTCGGCTGCCGGTCCGGACCGAAACGCGGCGTGAACTGGAACCCGTCCTGCGTCTCGGCGCGGATCGCGGTCCAGTCGTCGGAGTCCGAGCCGTCAAAACCGAGAACGATCGTCGACCCGTACGGCACCTGCCGCACACGTGCCCGCAGGTCCCACTTGTCGCCGTCGAGCCACGCGCCGGCGCCGTAGACAATCCGGTTACCGAAGAACCGCTCCGCCTGTGCCGGATCACGCTCCGCCAGATCGGCGGCCTCGGCTTCGATCCCGTCGAGGTCGATATGACCCTTCGGCTTCAAAGAGTCGCCGTAGACAATCCGGTGAATCCTGCGCCGCTCGACCTTGTTGCGGTACGACAGCGTCGCCGGAGCCTGCTTGAAATCCCGGAGGATGTCCTCGGCCGTCGACTCGTAAGTTGACTGCGCCACGGACGCCTCAGACGGGTCCCAGCCGTTCGTGGTGAGCACCGCACGCCCGCCCATACCGGCAAGACCGCGGTACTGCGTGTCGGCGACCTTCGTCATCCGGCTCGTCTCAGTCCACAGACCAACCTCGTCCTGTGGAACGAACGTCACACGCTGGCCGAGCCGCGACTGCGCCGAGCTCGTCACCGTGTCGATGCGGCCGCCATGCGGAAGGCGGATGAACTCCTCACCGGTCTTCGGGATCAACTCGGTGAGCGGACCCTTGTCGATCATCGGCCGGAGCGCGTCGTAGATGTTGCCGGTCTGCTCCTCGGAGAAGGCCGTGATCTGGATCAGCGGCGTCGCCCACGGGCGACCCATCGCCTCACCAGGCTCGTATTCGTACTCGAATCCGCAGCCGCAGCCATGGTCCCGGCAGTCGTAGACCTCGCCACCGGACGCCCAGCCGGCGAACAGCGCCGGGCCGACACCTTCGAGGCAGACCTGCGCCGCGGTCAGCGGACCCTTGCCCCACTTCTGCGGCCGGACCAGCAGCGAACGCCGATACCGGAATGCCGTGGCCAACTGGCCGAGCGTCGCCGTCGGCTTCAGCTCGTAGTGCGCGTCGATGAACAGCGCCTGCTCGTCGTAGAGCAGAAACGGCTGGCCGTTGTCGAAGCCGTCCGGGATGACGCAGTGCGCCTCGATCCACGCCACATTCAGCGGACCGAGCGAACGCCTAACCAGCCTCGGCGGCGCCACGCAGCGCCTTCAACCGGTCTCGGGACGCCTGACGAGCAGGAGCGGCCGGCTTCGCCGAACGGCGGTCGGCAACCTCATCGCGGGTGATCTTCCACCGGTTCGCGCGCAAACCAGGAGTCGTCAAGCCCAGCGAATCCATCTGCTGACGGACAAGCGTGCCCAGATTCACCGGGCAGCCGGGAAGCTCGGCCATGGTCAGGTTCCGCACCATCAGAGCGACCTCGAGGTGCTGGCCGTTGCGTTCCCAGACGAAAGCCTGCGGCTTGGCCCACATCTGCGACCAAAGCTCGGCCTCACGGTCCGAATGGCCGACCAGCGGCCACGCCGGAAGGTCGCCCTTGCGGCCCTCGGCTGGCAGAAGCGTCCACTCGCCGGCGTCGCGGTCTCGGCGCAGAGCATCCGGATCTGGAGCGGGGCCGGACGTGGTTCGAGCGCCACCCTTTGGCATGTGGATCACCTCTCGGCCGCCTTGCGCGACACTGAGCGCCGTCACCTTGCGTGACCGGCTGATAGTTCTGAACCTGCCCGACCAGGGAGATGCC
>Ga0068863_100008373_pt1 | contig 10098 bp, 8 predicted proteins | sample KBSSwiS62_FD_66596 | JGI IMG/M metagenome (GOLD analysis project Ga0068863, IMG submission 66596) | Switchgrass rhizosphere microbial communities from Kellogg Biological Station, Michigan, USA - KBS Switchgrass S6-2 | ecosystem: Host-associated > Plants > Roots > Rhizosphere > Soil ...
GTGTAGAGAACGGCGAGACGCGTTTCGCGAGGCTGGGATTGAGGATCGAACGAGCTACCAGCGAATTCCGCTTCGGTAAGAGCCGCGACATACCGAGGCACCGAGTCACCGTGGCCATCGTCCTTGGTTCTTGGGCCGGTGCTAGGTCCGTCCTGAGTCCGCTCGTCCTTGGTGCGTTGTGGACCATGGACCAAGGACCCGGGACGGACCAACACCAAAAGACAAGGACCAGGGACCGCGGCTTGGAACGATATCAGTGGGTAACGTCTATCGATCCGTCTCCGCTTCGCAATGTGAGCGCGGCTCCTCCCGAACCCAATTGGCCTGCGACCCGATGACGATCTGAGTCACCCCCCTTGCTCGAAGCATTGGGGATTCCGTCCACGTGAACAGAGCCGTCACCCGTCGACGCATCGACGGCGGCGTTGAAACCGTTGGGCACACGCAGCGAGATACGCCCGTCGCCGGTCGTGATCCGCCACTCGCTCTTCATGTTGCTGCCGTCCGCGGCATCGACGCGGACCGAGCCGTCGCCGGTGCGAACGGTGACGACGTCGAGACGGCCGTCGATATCGATGGCGCCGTCGCCGGAGTCGGCGTCCACCGTCCCTCTGGCCTGGTTGATGCGAATAATGCCGTCACCGGTATGCGCCTTCAGTTGCCCACCCACGTTCGAAACCTCGATGCGGCCGTCGTCGGAATCCAGCGTGAGCATCCCCTCGAGATCGCGGGCGTCAACCTGCCCGTCTCCGGTGTGTGCCTGGAGCGTCATGCGCCGCGGCGCGGTGACAGTGAAATCGACCGATCGGTGCCTCCAATGCTGATGACGTTCCGTTGTGCGCGATCGCTCGGTGCCTCGATAACGATCTTGTTGCCGTCCTGCATGTCGTTGACGATGAGCGCCTCGGCAGTGGCCTGGTCGGGGGCGCGACGGTCGATTTCGACGAGCACTTCATCCTTGTCCCACGACCGAACGCTGATCCTGCCGTCGAAGGTCCTGATCTGCAGGTCAACCGGTTCCGAAGCCGAAACAGTGAATCGCTTCTCTTCGCGCGACGACGACTCGTTGCCGCGAACGTCGATGCTGCAGGCAGTGGAGCCCGCGGCAGCAACCAGAACCGAGAGGACATGAGCAATACGCAGGGGTCGCATACTCCTACCTCGAGTCATGAAAGCGGGGACACGGCGATCCATTCCGCACCCGGGTTAGACGTGGCGCTATCGCGGGGAGTTCAGTTTCCGGCCCACACCTCATGTCCGGCGATGAGCGTGCGCACGACGCGAAAGGCACGATCGAGGATGGTCAGGTCAGCCGCACAACCCTCGGCGAGAACGCCGAAGCCGCTGAGGCCCAGGGCACGAGCCGGGCTGGTCGAACAGAGCATTGCCGCATCGACCAATGAGCCGCCGACGTCGTTGACGACGTTCCGGAATGCCCGGTCCATCGTCAATGTGCTGCCTGCGAGAGTGCCGTCTTCGAGAAATGCCGCCTGCGCGCGGACCTGGATGGTGCGGCCGCCGAGGCGGGCGACCGATCCGGAGGGCAGACCAGCACCGGCCGTCGCATCAGTAATCGCCATGACGCCTTCTGGCCCCTTGGCGGCCACAGCGACCCGGCACATCGAGGGGTGCACGTGATAGCCGTCGCAAATGAGCTCGACGGTCACGTCTTCGCGCGCCAGCACCGCGCCCGGTAAGCCGGGCGCGCGATGCGACATCGGCGTCATTCGATTGAATAAATGTGTCGCGTGACGGGCGCCCGCTTCGATCGCGGCGATCGCCGTGTCGTAATCGGCTCCGGAATGACCCAGTGCAACGCGGTGTCCAGCCGTCGTCAGGGTGCGCACGAGATCGAGGCCCCCCGGCAGTTCAGGAGCCATCGTCACAATCCCCACATCGGGACGGCACGCCGCGATCACGTCGAGCACATCACGTCCTGAATAGAAGCCGTCCCCCAAGTCGTCAGCTACAGTCCGTAGACACTCTGCCGGCTGCGCTCCGTTGTATTCAGGGTTGATGAAGTTGCTCTCGAGGTGCGCGGGCAACACGCGTGCAGATCCAGTGAGGGGTGACACCCGCGCTTGCCTGACCTGATGAAGCACGCCGCGGAGATCGTCAGGCGCGCACGCAACGGTCGTGGGGCAGAACGCCGTGACCCCGTAGCGCGGAAGCAGCGCCGCGATGCGCGCGACTGCACCTTCGCCGTCGAGAGTATCGTGCCCGTGAAGACCGTGCACGTGCACATCGATGAAGCCCGGCGCGACAAAACAGTCACTCGCGTCGACGACTGTTGCGCCTTCCGGATCGATGCGGCGCGATTCGACAGCCACGATTCGGCCGGCGTCGATGACCAGTGAGCCTGCGCTGATGACCCGCCCGGGCAGAATCAAGTCGCCACCGCTGACTACGATCACGGTTCGAGTCTCTCTCCGTCCCAGTCGATGTGTACGTGAAGCTTGCGGCCCTCGAGAGGCAGCGGCACCTCGCCAGTGTCGTTGGCGGGGTTTGCGTGTGAAGCCGTGGTCCGTCGAAGCACTTCACGATCGACTCTCTTGAGCAGGACCATCAGCCCCTTCTCCACTGGTGCCCACAACACCAGCACGCCGCCACTTTGTTCAGGCGGGAACTTACGATCGTCGAGGTAGTCGCGATCCTGCGTGATCAGGGTCCTTCGCAGCTGCCTGGCGAGCCGATAGTGCTGGCCGTCCGATGCGCGCCGCAGCTCTTCGTGTTCGAGCACAAAGAGCACGTCCCAGTGCAGTGCCTGCCGCATGAAGGACACCAGGCCGACGGGCACGTTCGCGTCGACGTACACCCGCGGTTGTCCCGATACGCGCTCGGCGTAACCTCCCAACTCGGAAGCTAGGGTGCCCATGGTCAGCTCTTGGTTGTGGGCTCTCGACTATCCGCCTCTGATTCTGGCTTTCTAGGTCTTCGACTCGGCTTTGGACTCGACGTTCTCTTTTGCCTGCTTGCGCAGTGCAGCGACCAGTTCGTCGCGCTTGTGCACAAGTTCCTTGCGCGGCCGGTGGTTGCGCGGCGAGCCGACGACGTACTCGCAGAAAAGCGGGAAGCCAATCGTCGAGTCGACGTACGCAACAGCCGTGTCTGGGAGCACGCCGGGATTCACCTTGCCCCAACTGACGGCTTCAGCAGGCGTGGCGCCGGAGAGGCCGCCCCAGACAACTTGATCCGTCGTGATCTGAATGAAGTAGTCGTTGCCGCCCTTCGGGATCCCGTACACCTCCCACAGCGTTGGCTGACCCTGCAAGTAGAAGTTTTTGGGCGATCCTCCACCGAGGATGACGCAGCCATTCTTCGTCCCTGCCAGAATGAACGCGCAGATTTCGTTGACGTCCTTGTTGGGATCGATCATCAGGCGACTGTCGTTCATCAACTCGTGATACGCCACATTCATGCCGATCGAGCTGTCGCCGGGAGAAGAGGTGTAGATGGGCACGCCGCACGCTGCAGCGGCGGCAACGACCGAGTGCTCACGGCACTCGGGGTACCGCACGAGCAGATCGCAGCCAAGGGCGTAATGCAACTCCGCCGTTGAGACGGGCCGATCGACTCCCCACCGCACCAGGAAATCACGAATGTATGAGTCGGTTTCGAGGAGTACCGTCGCTGGAAAGAGAACGTCGTAAATACGGATCACGCCTTCTTCATAGAGATCCACGTCGTCGACGAACGGTGATCCTCTGTGAAGGGTGAAATTCAGTGCATAGTGAAGGTCGTGGTAGAGATTGGCACCAGTGCTGATCACGAAGTCGACCAGCCCTCTCTCCATCAACTCGACCATGCAGCCACCGAGGCCGGCCGGCGTCAGCGCTCCGGCGACCGTGAGCGCAATGGTTGTGTCGTGCTCCGGCAGGAGCATCTTATCCGTAAAAATACGGCACGCCTCACCCAGTCGCGCCGCGTTGAACGCCTGGAACCCATCCTCAATAAGATGATGGATATCAGCGCTCCCCCTCGGGCGATAGTATCGAATCGCCTTCCCGGTCAGGTAGTTTGCTCGTGATTTCTGGGCGCCAGGGGCACGGTGGGGCATCGCTTGGGTAGCTTAGCATCTCTGCTTCTCGTCCCTGTGTCGTTGAAAATCTGCGTACCTGTGTGCGGGTATGACTGTCGGCGACACCTCAAAGGGCCGATAACAAAACGAGTCTTCCTGCTGGGTATAGAACCTCATGAGTGCAGCAACGAGCCGGGCAGCAACGATGGTAAGGCCTGAAGCGCACGGCGATCCCGAAGCGCGATTCCGGGGGCTCGTGCAGTCACCGCTCCGGGCTGGATTGCTACGCTTCCTCTCGGCGCGACCTGGAGAGAGCTTCGAGGTCGAGTCGCTGATGGCCACGTTCGGCCGCATGCGGCTGGACGTCGAAAACTGTCTTCGCGAATTGGTGGAGTTTGGCATCGTCGGCCGAACGGGTACGGGCCCGAGCCAGTATTCGGCGATTCGGCCCGAGAGCGACACGCTCAATCGTCTGCTCGATACCTTCCTCGAGAGGCGCGCCGACATCAGCCAGGAAGATCAGGCGCCGTCAGTTCAGCGTTTCCGCGAAATGATCGGCCGCGACGAGAAGATGCTCGTCGTATTCGAATGGATTCGCACGGCTGCAAAGTCAGACATCTCCGTTCTCATCCTCGGACCGACCGGCTCGGGCAAGGAAGTCGTCTCGCGAATGATTCACGAGCTGAGTCGTCGCGGAAATGAGAATTTCCAGGCCGTCAATTGCGCGGCGTTGCCGGACACGCTCTTCGAATCCGAAATCTTCGGGTATGAAAAGGGCGCGTTCACGGGGGCACACGATCGCAAGCCCGGACGGGTTGAGCTTGCCGATCGGGGCACGCTCTTCCTCGACGAGATTGGTGACCTCTCTCTCGTAGCACAGGCAAAGCTTCTGCGCGTCCTCGAGGATCGCCGGTTCGAGCGGCTCGGAGGTCAGCGTTCGGTCCAGGTGGACTTCCGCCTGATCTCGGCCACCAATCGTCCTCTCGATCAATTCGTTCGCGACAGCCGCTTTCGCGAAGATCTGTACTATCGCGTGAACGCGTTCTCCATCAGACTGCCATCACTGCGCGAGCGGCCGACCGATATCGGCGTCCTCGCCAATCGATTCATTGCACGGTATTGCGCGGCCAACGGCCTGCCTCTTGATGCGAAGGCGTTCTCGGCCGAGGCGATGACGCGTCTGAACGCGTATCCGTGGCCTGGAAACATTCGTGAACTCGAGAGCACGGTGTCGCGTGCCGCACTCTCCGCTCCTGGCCGCGTCATTCGGGACTCAGACATCGAATTCCTCCATCCGCAGGCCACGGTCACTGCGGATGCTCCTCCACGTGTGCCGACCCTGGCCGAAGCCGAGCGTGCGCATATCGTGCGCGTGCTCGAAGGGACGGCTTGGAATAAGAAAGAGGCGGCGCGGCTCCTCGACATCAGCCGAGGCACGCTCTACCGAAAGATCGTCGAATACGGGCTCGAGCCGGAAGCACGGTTGCCTCGAACTCGGACTGACAATTAAGAACTTCAGCTGACAACAAGCGACAACTCCGGAAAGCGTCCCGGGTTCTTTTTGGATGAGCTACGTTCCATTGTGGAACACGGCAAACGATTGCGTTCTTCTCGTGTGGCCTCAGCAATTTACGCCGATCTCAGCTCAAAAACCGTGTGCAATTTCCGCACACTCTTCACCTACTTCGTAATCGACCGGAGACGGTCGAAAATCGAAATTTCAACAGCAAGTGACTGACAGTAATGCCACTTAACGGCCTCCAGTCACTCCCACCCAAAACTCGGCAGAACTCTTGCGCTTGAGTTGGCCGTCGATATGCCGATTACACGATTGATTCGTCCCCTGACCTCGGCGGTTTTGGCGGTGGCCGCGGTCCTGCTTATCTCTCCCGGAGCCTCGGCCCAATCGAATGGCCGTGGCGACAAGCTGGACAAGTTCCTGCGCTATCGCTCGAAACACCTGTCCGGCCGCTCTCGCGTGATCGTTGAATTCAATGGCGACACCGACGTGCGCGTTTTTGGAAAACGAGGAGCGGCGGGACGAAAGCTTGGTCGGAACAGCCAGGTTGCAGAAGTGGACAACACCGAACTTGCCAACCTTGCCTCGAATCCACGCGTGAAACGTGTGATGCACGACAGACCGACGTTCGCAACACTCGAGCGAACCGGGCTGAGCACCGGTGCGGCGCTCGTGCGTCAGCAAATGGGCTACACGGGCAAGGGCATCGGCGTCGCAGTGATCGATTCAGGCATCTCGAACGCGCACGACGACTTGTATCGCACCTCGGCCTGGAGCTTCTCGACCACGAACGGACGCGTGGCACACTTCAAGGACTTCACGGTCGACAACCCAAACGTGTGGTCACCTAACGGCGCCTACGACGATTACGGTCACGGCACGCATGTCGCGGGAATCATCGCCGGCACCGGGTACGACTCGAGTGGCAAGCACAAGGGCATCGCGCCGGGAGCGAGGTTGGTTGGACTGAAGGTGATGGACCAGCTGGGCCGCGGCTACATCAGCGATGTCATCGCGGCCATCGATTACGCGATCTCGGTAAAGACGACCTACAACGTCCGAGTCATCAACTTGTCGGTGGCCTCGGGCGTCTACGATTCCTACTGGACTGACCCGTTGACGCTGGCCGCCAAGCGCGCCGTCGAAGCAGGCATCGTCGTCGTCGCATCGGCTGGTAACCACGGACAAAACGAGCTCGGGCAGAAGCAGTCGGGTGGCATTACTTCCCCTGGAAACGCGCCGTGGGTATTGACGGTTGGCGCGTCGAGCGAGGAGGGATCAGCCGCTCGCAGCAACGACACGATCGCGAAGTTCAGCTCGCAGGGCCCGACCTGGATCGACTTCTCAGCCAAACCGGATCTTGTCGCCCCCGGCGTCGGGATTGAATCGTTGTCGGATGCGCACAGCACCCTGTCCGACTCGCTCCCCAGCATGCTGCTGTCGGGCACGCTTCTCAACCTGGGTTACAAGCCATATCTGAGCTTGAGCGGCACGAGCATGGCCGCGCCGGTGGTCTCGGGAACGGTTGCGCTGATGCTCGAGGCCAACCCTAAGCTGACACCGAACGCGGTCAAAGCCATTCTGCAGTACACCGCGCAAGTCAGGTCCAACACCAGCGCGCTCGTGCAGGGCGCGGGCATGCTGAACGCGCGCGGCGCCGTCCGTCTTGCGAGGTTCTTCTCCGCACCCGCCAACGGCGTCGGCAGCTTGGGTGACGCGATCCAGGGCGAATGGGTGCCGTGGGCAAAGCACATCATCTGGGGCAACTATCGCCTGACCGGCGGAATCATCCTTCCCGGCAGCAACGCGTGGAGCACCTCGGTTCGATGGGGTGCGCTCAAGACGACGGACGGCAGCCGCGTCGTGTGGGGCGCCCGCTCTGACGACAACATCGTGTGGAGCACGGTGGCCGACAACATCGTGTGGAGCACGATGGCTGATGACAACATCGTGTGGAGCACGGTCGGTGACGACAACATCGTGTGGAGCACGGGCGGCGACGACAACATCGTGTGGAGCACGGCTGCCGACGACAACATCGTCTGGAGCACTGGCGACTCGGACAACATCGTGTGGAGCACCGCAGGCGACGACAACATCGTCTGGAGCACTGGCGGTGAGGACAACATCGTCTGGAGCACGGGGACACTGCAGAACGTGGTCTGGGGCGGCGACTGCGGTGGACGGAATTGTCAAAAGGTGGTGTGGGGCGAGCAGCTGAATGGTGTGGTCATGGGCACGGCCGCGACCGACGACAACATCGTCTGGAGCACGGCTGCCGATGACAACATCGTGTGGAGCACCGCCGGGCCGGACCGCGACAACATCGTCTGGAGCACGGCTGCCGATGACAACATCGTGTGGAGCACCAGCAGAGGAGACGACAACATCGTCTGGAGCACCGGAACCGACGACGTGGAGGTCGTCTGGGCGGATACGGGCGAAGCACTGATTGTGCCGGTGGAATGAACTCGAACGTCTACGCAGCGGTAACACGGATCGGGGGAAGGACCATGAGAACTCGCGTCACGATTATTTGGCTACCAGCAAACGTCCGCTAGGGAGCACCTGATGCCCCAGCCGTCGCTCTGGCTAGCCAGCCTGGCACTAGTCTGGGGAGTGCTCTATTTCGGACTGCGCGCGTATCGCATTGTCAAAGCCCGATTCCGGGCAGAACAGCGGCGCGCCGGGCAACTGGCCGAACTGCACCTGGCAACGATCGAAGCTCTCGCGCGCGCGATCGACGCCAAGGACGGCACGGCCGAGAATCACATCCGGCGCGTTCAGCTCTACGCGACGGCGGTGGCTCGAGAGCTCGGCATGTCTGACGCCGAAGTTCAAGCGGTGCGTACCGCGGCGCTGCTGCACGACATCGGCAAGCTTGCCGTCCCGGAGCACATCCTCTCGAAGCCTGGTCCTCTGACAGCCGAAGAGTTCCAGAAGGTACAGGCACATCCGCAGGTCGGTGCGGACATCATTGCCGCTGTACCTTTTCCGTACCCGGTTGCGCCGCTGATTCAGAATCATCACGAGCGATGGGATGGACGGGGCTATCCGCGCGGACTCAAGGGTGACGATATCCCGCTGGGCGCGCGCATTCTGTTTCTCGTCGACTACTTCGATGCGCTCACGTCGAACCGCCCGTATCACGAGGCGATGACGTTTGAAGCCGCCGTCGCACTGATCGAGCAGGAGGCAGGCAAGGCACTCGACCCGCGAGCGGTCGAGGCATTCGTACACGTACTGCCGCAGGTTCGCAGCGAAGCGGAAAGCGCAGACAAAGAGCGCAGGACTGGCCCCGTGGACGCCGCATCCGCGCAGGCGACGCACACCGATCGATCGAAGTCGTCCGTCTTCAATGACATCGCGATCGCCCACGGTGAGATCTACGCGCTCTACCAGATCGCTCAGACGATGGGAACCAGCCTCGGGGTGTCGGACACGATGGCCCTCATCGCGTCGAAGTTGACGAGCCTGGTGCCCTTCTCGGCGTGTACGTTGTTCCTGTACGACGAGAACGCCAACCTGCTGACGTGTCGATTTGCGACCGGCACCGACTACGAGTTGATGCAGCAGCTGACGCTGAAGGGCGGTCAAGGGATCACCGGATGGGTCGCCCGCAACCGACGTCCACTCGTCAACGCGCGCCCAAGCGGAGATCTCGAAGCGGCTGGTTCGTCACTGCCAACAACGCTCCAATCAGCGCTGGTGTGCCCGCTGCTGCTCGGGGACCGCATCATTGGCACGCTGGCCGTGTACCACACCACGCCGAGCTTTTATGGCGACGACCATCGTCGGCTGCTCGATCGTGTGTGCGAACAGGCTGCGGCGGTCATTCACAACTCGATCGTGTTCGAGCAGACGCACGAGGCGTCGCTCACCGATCCGCTGACCAACCTGCCGAACACGCGATTCATGGTCAACCACCTGGCGCGCGAGCTGGCGCGCGCCGAGCGCGGAAGCGCCGAGGTCTCGCTCCTCGTAATGGACTTGAACGATTTCAAGGACATCAACGACACGTTCGGGCATCATGTCGGCGATCGCGCGCTTCGCGCCGTCGCGCAGGTGCTTCGCGGCGCCATCCGTCCGTATGATGTGTGCGTCCGCTATGCCGGCGATGAATTCATCGTCGTTCTCGCCGGTTGCGGCTGGGACGAAGCGGAGTACAAGCGACTCGAGCTGCAGGAAGCGGTCGAGAGCCTGGTCTTCGAAGCCAAGCCGGGCGTGCGAATGCCGCTCTCGATCAGCGCGGGTGCGGCGGTCTTCCCGCACGATGGAAGCAGCTACGAAGTCCTGATGGCGAAGGCCGATCGCCGCATGTATCGAAACAAGATGATGCACAAGCGGGACGTGCAGTCGAGAGCGGCGGCACAAGCGCAAGCCGCATCGGACAATCGAGCCGTGTCATGACGGCGGGTCTGAGGACCCGCCGCTACATCCCGGTGACGTGATATCCGGCGTCGACCATGAGCACTTCGCCGGTGATGCCCTTTGCAGCGTCGCTCAACAGGAAGGCCGACGCCTCAGCGACCTCGGACGTCTCCACGTTGCGCCGAAGCGG
>Ga0068863_100008375_pt1 | contig 10097 bp, 7 predicted proteins | sample KBSSwiS62_FD_66596 | JGI IMG/M metagenome (GOLD analysis project Ga0068863, IMG submission 66596) | Switchgrass rhizosphere microbial communities from Kellogg Biological Station, Michigan, USA - KBS Switchgrass S6-2 | ecosystem: Host-associated > Plants > Roots > Rhizosphere > Soil ...
CGGTCACCGACGATCCCGACGGCACCGAGACGTTCTGGCTGACGGGCACCGGGTTATAGGTCGTGCCGCCGCCGCTGACACTCGACGCACTTACGGAATACGATCCGGGCACGAGCCCGGTCAGATTCTGGGGAGCGGTGATGTGCTGGACAAAACCTCCGGGCCCACTGATCGTCACGTTGGCCGCAATCGACGCCGGCAGGCCGGCGATGCCGACGCCGAGGGAGCCGGTGGCCACCATATACGAGACGGTCCTGACTACAGGCACCAGGCTCGGCGCTAGTACCACGCTCTGATCGGCGAGCGTGGGCAGGTAGACATTCCCGCCGGCAGAGACGGTACCCGCGGCGACGGAATAGGTGCCGGGCAGCAAGCCGCCGATCGACTCGCTCGCGGTCAGATCCGCGTGGAACCCCTGCGGCCCCGTGACGGCAACCGACGCGGCCACTCCGCTGGGGAGGCCTTCGACCACGAGCGACAGCGATCCGCTGGCGATCGCATACTGCACCGCAATCACGGCGGCCGATCCTTGCATCGGTGCGACCGGCGTTTCCTGGGACGCAGCCTGGACCTCGTACCGGTCGCCGTGAACAACCTGGGCGGGTGACTGAACGGAATACATACCGGGCACGAGCCCGGTGAGGGTTTCCGACGCGATGACCCGGTGGGCGTACCCCCCGGGACCGGTTACGTCCACTGCGGCGTCGACGCCGGAAGGAAGCCCGGTGATGGTCACCGCAAGGCGCCCGGTGACCAGTTGATAGGAGACCGATGCGGTGGCGGGAACCGAGCCGGAGACGACTCCGACGGATTGCGTCCCCGGGGAAGGGGTAAACCGGTCACCGTCAACGGTGATTTCCGTGGCGGTGACTGCGTACGTCCCCGGAAGCAGACCACTCAGCGTCTCACTGGTCGTCAAATTCTTCAGATATCCCTGGGAGCCGGTGACGACCAGGGCGCCCGGGAGACCGGTTGGCAAACCCTCGACGGCGATCGAGAGCGAACCGGTCGGACTCGGATCGAGCCCTCCGACCCGATCGCTCGAGCCACAGGCCGCGAGGAGTCCGGCGGAAAGGGCCGCGAGTCGGGAGATCGACGATAGCAGAGTCTTACAGTTATACACTTGTAACCCGGTATCTGGCCTGTATGATCTTTGTTAACAACAGGTTACTGGCTGGTCGACTCAAGCCGTGCAATCAACGATTGACAGCCGACACCAGAACTAGCAGAAGGCGTGCCCCAGTGGAAGCTGGGGAGACGCCGAAATCGGCAGTCCTTCGATTTCCAGATGTCTTCCGGTTGCCCCGTGGCTCATCGAGTCGGTGCGGTCCGCGGGCTTGCGCTCGCCCCCCGGCACCCGGAGAATTAGGTCTCCCGCGCGCGCCATCCCGATCTGGAGGCCCTATGGCCACCCGCCGTTCCTTCTTGTCCGCCTTAGCCGGTGCTTCAGCCACGCTCCCCATGTTCCGGGATCAGGCCATGACGCGGGTCCTGCGCGCGAAGGATATCGCCGCCGGTCGCACCCCCGACAAACTCGCGGACGACGAGGCCTACTGGACCGAGATCCAGCGCGCCTTCGACGTCGACCGGACCATGATCAACCTGAACAACGGCGGCTGCTCGCCGGCGCCCACCCACGTGATGGACCAGATGATCCGGGACCTCAAGTTCAGCAACGAGCTTCCGGTCGATCACATGTGGCGGGTCCTGGAGCCCCGGATCGAGAGCGTGCGCCGGGACCTGGCCCGCGACTTCGGGTGCGACATCGAGGAGATGGCGATCACCCGGAACGCCTCGGAGTCCAACGAGATCATGATCTTCGGCCTCGATCTCAAGGCGGGAGACGAGGTGGTCGTCAGCAATCAGAACTACGGGCGCATGATCACGGCCTGGAAGCAGCGGGAACGCCGCGACGGCATCGTGCTGAAGCAGGTCTCCTTCAAGGTTCCCCCGCCCTCCCAGCAGTATATCGTGGACCAGTTCAAGGCGGCGGTCACCCCGCGCACCAAGGTCATCGAGGTCACCCATATCACCAATCTCACCGGGCAGATCATGCCGGTGAAGGAGCTGGTGGAATTCGCGCGGCCGCGGGGCATCGAGGTGTTCGTCGACGGGGCGCATGCCTATGCCCATTTCCCCTTCAAGCGCGACGAGCTGGGCATGGACTTCTACGGGACCAGCCTCCACAAGTGGCTGCTGGTGCCCATCGGGGCCGGCTTTCTGTACGTGCGGAAGGACAAGCAGAAGAAACTGTGGCCGCTCATGGCCGCCGCGCCCGAGCAGGATGGCAACATCCGGAAATACGAGGAAATCGGCACCCACCCCGCCGCCAATCACAACGCGATCTCCGCGGCCCTGGCGTTCCACCGTGCGATCGGGGCCGACCGGAAGATCGCCCGGCTGCGCTGGCTTCGGGACCGCTGGGCCAAGCGCCTCATGGCGGAGAGCGATCGGGTCCGGGTCCTGACCCCGCTCGATTCGCCCTATTCAGGCGCCATCTGTCTCTTCAGCGTGACCGGCATGGATATGCCGAAGCTGGGCGAGTGGCTGCTGGGCGAGCACCGGATCGTGATGACGCCCATCGTCCACCCGGAATTCAGCGGGATCCGGATTACCCCCAACGTATACACGACGCCGGACGAGATCGACACCTTCACCGACCGGGTGCTGGAGGCGATCAAGAAGAACGTGGCGGTGGCGGCGGGGTAGGAGCAGGATTGAGGATCGAGGATTGAGGATCCTCAATCCTCGATCCTCAATCCTCGATCCTATCTCACCGCCACCTGCAGCTTCTCGGCTCGTCGCTCCGCCCAGGCCTCCGGTCCGAACTTCCGAAGCATCCTCAGGTGCGACCGCACCGCCGACATCACCGTGGGCTGCTCGTAGTAGGGCACCCCGTACTTGCCGGCCACATCCTTCACGATCGTGCTGATCGCGGGATAGTGCACGCTGCAGGTCTTGGGAAAGAGATGGTGCTCGATCTGGAAGTTGAGCCCGCCGACATACCACGACACCAGCTTGCTCCGGCGCGCGAAGTTGGCGGTGGTTTCCATCTCGTGCACCAGCCAGGCCTCTTCCATTTTGCCGCCCGAGTCGGGCGCCGGGTACTCGGGCCCTTCGACCACGTGGGCCAGCTGGAAGACGACGCCAAGAATGAACCCGGCCGTGAGGTGCATGACCACATAGCCGATGGCGAACTGCCACCAGGGAATATTCAGGACCAGGAGCGGGATGACGATCGACCAGCCATAGTAGATGGCCTTCGACACCCAGAGGTTCACCCATTCGCTGCGCGCGTGCTTCTTGTCCTTGTAGGGCCCGAGATCCTTCTGGAAGAAATACTTGAAGTCCTTCACGAACACCCAGAAAATCGTGGACATGGAGTACGCCGCCAGGCCGTACCAGTGCTGGTACCGGTGGATCCACAACAGCGGGGCGCTCGGTGACAGGCGCAGCAGCGGCGACACCGCGAGGTCCTCGTCGATACCCTCGATATTGGTATAGGTATGATGGATCACGTTGTGGGTGATCTTCCACATGTATCCGTTGGCACCCAGCAGATCGAAGCTCCGCCCCAGCAGCTCGTTGACCCGGGAATTCTTGGAATAGGCGCCGTGCAGGGCGTCGTGCGAAATCGCAAAGCCGATTCCGGCGAGACCGATCCCCATGATCACGGCGAAGCCGAGCATGGTCAGGGCCGAAAATCGATTGGTGAGCGCGAGACCGTAGGGAACGAACGTGAGGGCCAGCAGGACCACCGTCTTGATCACCATCGCCGGCGTAGCGTTCCGGGACAGGCCGCGCTCCTCGAAAAAGCCGGCCACCCGATCCTTCACTTCTTCCGCGAAACCGGTATAGTCCCGGTTCGGGAACGTGATGCTCGCAGGCTTTGACATTGTCCCTGGTGTTCGAGGGAAAGCCGCGATCCTGGCGGCCCTGGGGCGTGGGTGCCGCTGGGAGCGACCTCCAAAAATGCACCGGACCCGACCGATCAACAAGGTCCAGGAATAGTCACAACATCATGAAAGAGAGATCACTGATGCGGCAACCCTCTACCCCGCTTCACTTTGTCGCCCTCGCTGCGCTCTTGTCGATGGTCCCGCTTCAGGAGCCCGCTCCGCTTCGCGGCTACGCCCAGGCGCGGGTCGGGCCGGAGCGCAGCCTGGAACAGCGGTTCCGCGCCATGCCGGCGACCGACAGCATCCGGAGCTACCTCAAGCTGCTGTCGGCGCGGCCCCAGCACCTGGGCTCGCCGTATGGCAAGGTGAACGCCGAATGGGTCAGGGATCGCTTCAAGGCCTGGGGATGGAACGCGGAGATCGAGGAATTCGAGGTGCTCTTCCCGACGCCGAAGGACCGGCTGCTGGAGATGGTCGCGCCGACGCGCTTCACCGCCCGGCTCAAGGAGCCGGTCGTTCCGGGCGATCAGTCCTCGACGCAACAGGCGGAGCAGCTGCCCAGCTACAACGCCTACTCGATCGACGGTGATGTCACCGCGCCCCTGGTGTTCGTGAATTACGGCGTCCCCGCCGATTACGAGCAGCTCGACCGGCTGGGGATTTCGGTGAAGGGCGCCATCGTGATCGCGAAGTACGGCGGGTCGTGGCGCGGGATCAAGCCGAAGGTCGCGGCGGAGCACGGGGCGATCGGCTGTCTCATCTACTCCGATCCCCAGGACGACGGCTACGGCCAGGGCGACGTGTACCCCAAGGGCCCCTACCGACCCGCCGACGGGGTGCAGCGCGGCAGCGTGATGGATATGCCGTTGTATCCCGGCGATCCGCTCACCCCCGGCATCGGGGCGACGGCCGGCGCGCAACGGATTCCCATGAGCGAGGCGAAAACGCTGACCAGGATTCCGGTGCTGCCGATCTCCTACGGCGACGCCCAGCCGCTGCTCGCCGCGCTGGGCGGCCCGGTGGCGCCGCAGGGCTGGCGGGGCGGACTCCCCATCACCTACAAGGTCGGACCGGGACCATCACGGGTGCACCTGCGCCTGGCGTTCAACTGGAACCGGGTCAAGCTCTACGACGTCATCGCCCGGATCCCCGGGGCCGAGACGCCCGACGAATGGATCATCCGGGGCAACCATCGTGACGGCTGGGTGAACGGCGCCGAGGACCCGCTCTCGGGACTCACCGCCGAGCTCGAGGAGGCCCGCGCCATGGGCCGGCTCCTGGCCACCGGGTGGCGGCCGCGGCGCACCATCATCTACGCGGCCTGGGACGGCGAGGAAGAGGGGCTCATCGGCAGCACCGAGTGGGCCGAGACCCACGCCGAGGAGCTGGCGCGGAAGGCGGTCATCTACATCAACAGCGACGTCAACGGGCGCGGGTACCTGGGTGTCGCGGGCTCGCACACGCTGGAGCGCCTGGTGAACGAGGTGGCCCGTGACGTCTCCGATCCCGAGACCGGCCTCACCGCCTGGAAGCGCGAGCAGCTCGGATTGCTGGCCGGCGCCGGCTCGGCACGGGAGCGGAACACACTCCGCAGCGGGGGCGATCTCAGCATCGGGGCCCTGGGCAGCGGGTCGGACTTCACACCGTTCATCCAGCACCTCGGGGTCGCAGCCCTCAACGTGGGCTTCGGCGGCGAAGGCGGGGACGGGATCTATCACTCGATCTACGACAACTTCGAGCACTACACCCGGTTCAACGATTCCAGCTTCGTGTACGGGCGCGCGCTGGCCCAGTATGCGGGCAGCATGGTGCTCCGGCTGGCGAATGCGGACATCCTGCCGTTCCGGTTCGAGAACCTCTCCCAGACCGCCGGCAACTACGTCGATCAGCTCAAGGGGCTCCTGACCGAGCGGCGCGACGCGGCGGTGGAACGGAACCGGGAGCTCGACGACTCGCTGTACGAAGCCATTCGCGACCCGCGGGAGACGCTCATCCGCCCGCCCCGGGCCTCGGTGGCTCCGTTCCTGAACTTTTCACCGCTCGACAACGGACTCGAAGTCCTGCGGGCGGCGGCCGGCCGCTACGAATCCGCGCTGGAGCAGGCCCAGGGGGCCGGCTTCACCGGGACGCCGAGGGCCGAGGTCAATGCGATCCTGCTGTCGGTGGAACGCTCGCTCACCAGCCAGGAGGGCCTGCCCCGCCGGCCCTGGTTCCGGCACCTGCTCTACGCGCCCGGCTTCTACACCGGTTACGGCGTCAAGACCATGCCCGGCGTGCGGGAAGCGATCGAGCAGAGCGACTGGAAGGAGGCCGAGGGGGAGATTGGCCGGGTCGGCGCTCGCCTGGATGCGGCGGCGGCGCTGATCGACAAGGCGGCGCGGCTGCTGGGTGGGAAGGCGGCGGTGACGAGCGACCAGTGAATAGGAGGAAGGAGGCGGGAGGTAGCGAGCAGGGGAACCCTGTTCGCTACCTCCTACCACCAGGCTCCTAGGTCACGGTGATGTTCTTGATCATGCCGTGCATGAAATGCGCCTTCTTATCCTTGGTGTCGGGCACGAAGCACATCAACGCGTAATTACCCGGCGTCAGATCCACCTGGATGGAATTGGCCTGGCCGGTGGTCAGGCTTCCCACACCGTTGATCGGGCTTCCAGGAGGAGGACCCTTCATCCCGTCGGTCCATTTGATGAAATCCATACCGGTCTTGCCGGCTTCGAGCTTCACGAAGACCATCTCGTGCTCCTGGGGCCCGCTGTTCTCGACCCGGATCACATGGTGGCCGGCCTTGACGGTGTCCGGCATGTCGAAGGTGTAATCGGAGAGCTTGACCGTCAGGTCCGGCGTCGGCATGACGGCGGTACTGGTGCCCTGCGTGACGGTCAGTCCCTTCATCATCCCCTTCATCATGTGCGGCTTGCCATCGGCACCCGGAATGAAGCACAGCATGGTGTAATCGCCCGGGGCCAGATCCACGGTGACTTCCGCGTTGCCGCCGGGCAGGGCCGCATTGGGACCGCCGACCGCCACCAGGTCGGCGGGTGGTGGTGCATTGGGATCCATCTTCTGCATCGCCGCGTAGGGAACCTTCACCAGCATCATCTGGTGGGGCTCTTTCCCACCGTTCATCATGTGGAACGTGGTGACGCCCGAGGGAATCGAGTCGGGGGCCTTGAAGGAGTAGTCCGCCGCCTCCACATGGACCACGTTGGGGGCCGCGGGAGGCGCCGGCGCCGGGGGCTGCTCGACGGGTTTTTCCTTGGCGCATGCGATCGCCGCGATCCCCGCGACGACGGCGGCCAATCGGGACGAGACGAGTCTACGCATCAGAGCAGTCCTTTGGAGAGGTGAAGGCAGCGAAAATGGCATGGTTTGAGCCCGGACGCCAGATGGGGTCTTCCCGGGGGCGGAGCGGCCCGATAGCATTGGCCCATGTCGCGTTCTGTTGGGGTCCTGCTGCTCGCCGGCGTCCTCCTGGCCGGCTGCAAGATCGGGGCGTCGGCGCGCTCGGTGGCCGAATCGGTTCGGACCTCCCTCAACCCGCCTCCGCCGCCACCCGATACCGTCCCGGAAATGCTGGACTACGCCGCCGACCTCGGCGTCAACGTCTCGGAGATGGCCAAGCTGCCCGAAGGGCTGCTCTGGACCGACCTCTCCCCGGGTGAAGGCCAGCCGGCCGTACCGGGAGATTCGGTGGAGATCGAGATCGACGGATGGCTGCGGGACGGCACCCGGGTGGACAGCAGCGTGGTGACGGTGCGGATCGGAACCGGCGCGGTGATCGACGGGATCGACCTGGCGCTGCCGGGCATGAAGCCCGGCGGGCGGCGTCAGCTGGTCATTCCGCCGGGACTGGGGTACGGATCGCAGGGCCGGGAGGGTATCCCTCCCGATGCGGTCCTGGTCTATGTGGTGGCGCTTCGGTCGGTGCTCCGGTAACTAGCGCCGCTTTTCCCGGTCCTTGGGACGATTCTTCTCTCGGATCACCGCTTCGGCAGTCGCCTTGCGAAGCATCTTCTCCGGGCTCACCGGATTCGCCCCCGGTCTCGGCGTCCCCATCTTGAGGACCACCTGGCCCGCCTCGATCACGATCGTCACCGGCCGGCCACCCTTCACCTCGTAGGCGCCCAGCACCTCTTCGCCCACGGTGGCGCCGGGCTTGACCCGCTCCTTGAGCGCTTCCCGGGTGGGAATCCCCTCGACCGACAGGAAACGGACCCCACTCGCGCTCTGCAGCCGCACCAGCAAGGCGAAACGCGCCCCCGACAGGTTACGGATCGATCGCAGCTCGGTCCCGGCGGCCAGCTCCCGCGCCCACCGCAGGGCCTCCTGCTCCTGGCCGCTCAGGTTCTGGGCCCCCGCCTCGGGACGCGCCGATCCCGAGTCTTTGGCGCCCTTCTGGCTCTTCTCCTGCTGGGCCCGGCGAAGCCGCTGCAGGTACTCCGGTTCCTGGCTCACACTGACACTCCGGTTGTCGACCATGCTCCAAGGGACCTTAGGATAAGGCCCATCCGGCCCGGGGAGAAGGTCCCTGAAGCGGTCCTCAGCGTACCAGGTGCAGGCGATCCTGGCGCTTGAGCGCCCAGCGCGGCTTGCCGCCATTGACGATGAAGTCCTCCTCCAGCGCCATCCGCACCGGCTGACCACCCCACTCCGGCACCGGGGTGGTCACCTGGAGCTCGCTGGAGAACCACATATCGTCGATCACCGGGTGATCACCGCGTCCGGGGACGCCTTCCTGGTAATCCCAGAGGCCGATCAGGGGACCCGCCCCGTGGCCGTTGAGTCCGATCGGATGGGTGTACACGCTGCCGTCGAGACCCTCCTTGTGCATCTTGGCGAGGGCGGCGCCCAGCACCGCATTGCCGGTGATGCCGGGGCGCACTTCCTCGAAGAGGATGTCCTGGAGCCGGTTGGCGTTCGTGAGCGCCTTCTGGAGGCCCGCGGGCGCGTCGGTCTCCCCGGCCAGGAGCACATAGGCCATGTGCTGGGTGTCGGTGTTGAGCCGGAGCGCGGTGATGCCGACGTCGCAATGCAGCACGTCGCCGCGCTGGATCACCGGATCCTCGCCGATCTGCTCGTCGGTGGCACCCTTCCGCTGGACTTCGATCGACGGCTGGAACCAGGTGCCCAGGCCGAGGTCGTTGATCCGCTGGCGCCAGAACCAGACCAGATCCGAGGTCTTCGTCACGCCGGGGGTGATGGTGCGGCTGGAGAACATCTCGTCGATGGTGTCCCAGACCAGCTGGGTGAGCCGGGCGTAGAAGGCGTCTTCGTCGGGCAGCCGGGTGGCGATCAGGTCGACCGCCAGACCCTCGGCCGGCTTGAAGCGGCGGGTCCATTCCGGGCCCAGCGCCTCGCTCATGCCTTCGAGCTCTCCGGAAGAGAGCCCGTCGGCGAAGGCGAAGGTGCGGGACTTGTCGATGCCGATGACCCTGGGATTGCGCTCGGCGATGACCTTCTTGAGCACCTGCCACTGGTCGTCCCCCCAGAGCTCCGCCTGGCGCCCTCCGATACTGCCGCCCCCGGCGATGGCCTTGGTGCTGCGCACCGCCTCGAACACCCCGCCCTGGGAGGACCCGCCCAGCGCGATCCGCTCCACCCCGGCCGCGGGGCCGCGATCGAAGAAGACGTAGATAGTGCGGCGGCGGGCCGCGAAGGTTTCGGGTGACACGATCGAGGTGAAGACCGGATCCTCGTTGTATTCCCGCATCGGAACCACCCACATGTCGATCCCGTACTTCCGCATCAGGGCCGGGAGCCGGGTATCGAGCCGTTGCTGCAGCCAGCGCTGTTGAAGGACCGCCTGTTCCCTCAGGGTACCGAAGGGGCGGGCCGGGGCCTGGGCGGCCAGGGGAGTCACCAACAGCGACGAGAGGAAGACCGCGGGTACGATGCGCATGAAGGCTCCGGCAAATCGGGGAGGGGAGACGAGCCCGAATCTGGCGCGGTCACCCCGAGCGGGCAAGCGGACCCGCTTGCGCCACCGGTGAGCGGGGAGTGACCTTTGCGCTCATGGATCCCGCCCTGGCCGCGACGCACGACCCGGTGTCCCAGGCCATCGTCGCGATCCTGCTGGTGGGTGTGCTGGGCCTCCTGGTCCTGGAGAAGGCCCACCGGGTCCTGATCATCCTCTCTGCCGTCGCCCTGCTGTGGCTGATCACCTATCTCACCCCGTACCGGCTGATCTCGTTCGAGGCG
>Ga0068863_100008376_pt1 | contig 10097 bp, 8 predicted proteins | sample KBSSwiS62_FD_66596 | JGI IMG/M metagenome (GOLD analysis project Ga0068863, IMG submission 66596) | Switchgrass rhizosphere microbial communities from Kellogg Biological Station, Michigan, USA - KBS Switchgrass S6-2 | ecosystem: Host-associated > Plants > Roots > Rhizosphere > Soil ...
TGAGGTCGAACGAGGAAGCGATCGAAACGATTCTCGAATCCATCGTGAAAGCGGGTTACAAGCCGGGCACGGATTGTTTGCTCGCGCTCGATCCGGCTGCGAGTGAGTTTTACGATGGCAAGCGTTACGTATTCAAGAAGAGCGACAAACGAAAGCTGACGAGCGAAGAGATGGTGGCGTATTGGAAAGGGTGGTGTGATAACTATCCGATCATCTCGATCGAAGACGGCATGGCTGAAAACGATTGGACCGGTTGGAAGCACATGACTGACGAGCTCGGCGAGCGGGTGCAACTTGTCGGCGACGATCTCTTTGTTACCAACACCGAGTTTTTGCAAAAAGGGATCGATATGGGTGTGGCCAATTCGATCCTGATCAAGGTCAACCAGATCGGCACGCTGACTGAAACACTCGACTGCATTGAGCTCGCGCAAAGAAACCGGTGTACGACGATCATCTCGCACCGCTCCGGCGAGACTGAAGATCCGTTTATCGCCGATCTCGCCGTTGCCACCAACGCCGGCCAGATCAAAACCGGATCGCTTTCGCGCACCGATCGCACGGCAAAGTACAATCAACTGTTGCGCATCGAAGAAGACCTGCGTGGAGCCGCGCGCTTTCCCGGCCGCAAAGCTTTCCATCAGTCTTTATCCGTGAAAATCCGTGGCAAAAAGCATGACTAAGAAAAAAGGACCGATAGCGCTTATTGTCATCGATGGTTGGGGTTATTCCGCGGCACGTGAGGGTAACGCGATCGCCCTCGCCGAAACACCTTTCTACGACGAGCTCTCCGAAAAGTATCCGAGCACGCTGCTCGAAGCGCACGGCTCGCGCGTGGGTTTGCCCGCGGGCGTGATGGGAAATTCAGAAGTCGGTCACTTGAACATCGGCTCGGGTCGCGTGATTCGCATGGACGTCTCGCTGGTAGACCACGAGATCGAAACCGGCGCGTTTTTCCAAAATAAAATTTTGACTAAAGCCATGGAAGACGCGCGTGGCAAGGCGCTGCACCTGATGGGGTTGTTGTCTGACGGTCAGGTTCATTCATCACTGACTCACCTTTACGCGCTACTCAAGATGGCCAAAGAACACGGTCTCGAGCGCGTCTACATCCACTGCTTTCTCGACGGACGAGACACGCCGCCGGCTTCCGGCGCTAATTACGTCGCGACTCTTCAGCGCAAGCTTCTCGAAATCGGCTGCGGCGAGATCGCCACAGTCGTTGGTCGTTACTACGCGATGGATCGTGACAAGCGCTGGGAAAGAACACAGCGCGCTTACGACCTGTTGACGAGAGCAATCGCTTCACACGCGAGTGACCCGATTGCAGCGATCAGGGAGTCGTACGAGCATGGTGTTACTGACGAGTTCGTCGAGCCGATCGCGATCGTGCGTAAAGATATGAGCCCGGTGGCGACGATCAAAGACGACGACTCGGTGATCTTCTTTAACTTCCGTCCCGATCGTGCGCGGCAGTTAACGAGAGCCCTCACGATCCCGGATTTCAACGAGTTTCCCGTTCCCGATCGACCGCGCGTCGAGTATGTCTGCTTCACGATGTACGACACGACGTTCAATCTTCCGGTGGCATTTCCACCGCGACAACATCACAACGTGCTGGCGGAAGTTTGGGGTAACACAAGCGTGCGCAATTACCGCATGGCTGAGACCGAGAAGTACGCGCACGTCACCTACTTCTTCAACGGCGGCGTCGAAAAGGAGTATCCGTGCGAACAGCGTCTGCTGGTGCCGTCGCCAAAGATCGCGACGTACGATTTGCAACCCGAGATGTCGGCTTTCAAAGTGACGGACAAAGTGCTGCGCGGCATTGACGAGGGTGACACGGACGTCTTCGTCATCAATTTTGCGAACCCTGACATGGTGGGCCACACCGGCAAACTGGACAAGACGATCGAAGCTTGCCAGTACGTCGATAACTGCCTTGGTTGGATTACGAAACACATACGCCAGGCGCGCGGCATCACGCTGATCACCGCCGATCATGGCAACGCCGAGCAGATGATCGATCCGACAACCGGCAGCCCGCACACCGCGCACACGACCAACCCGGTGCCATTTCACCTGATTGACGAAGAATCGATCGGCATGCAACTACGCGGCGGCGGCGCGCTCGAAGACGTAGCGCCAACGCTGCTCGGTCTGTTGGGAGTCGACAAACCATCCGAGATGACGGGACGCGATTTGAGATATCTTTAGCCGCAAGATGGGATTTGATCCGCGCAACATACTCGTCATCGATTTTGGTCAACTCGGCGACGTTGTAATGAGCTTGCCGTCGTTGCGCGCGATCCGCGAGCGATTCCCGAATGCTTTGATCACCGTCGCGGTCGGTAAGCCCGGCAAAGAGCTGCTTAGTCTCTCGAGCTACGCCAACGAGATCCTGGAAGTGGATCGTGTAGGTCTGCGCGACGGCCCAACCCTCGTTTCAATTGGCCGTATCCTGAAGCTGGTTTCCACCGTACGCAAGGCGAAGTTTGATTTCGTTATCGACCTGCACAGTTACTACGAGACAAACCTGCTTGGATTTTTCTCCGGAGCGCGCCATCGACTCTACTCGCGCCGTGAAACAAATCGTTCGCTCTACTTCCTCGCCAACTTCAAACCGCAACCCGTAAAAGAGTCAGAGAAAACCCATCTCGTCGATCGCTACCTCGACGTAGTAAAACCGCTCGGCATTCAGAATCCCTCAAGGACTCCGGTGTTGAAGACGAGCGCCGCGGACACGTCATCCGTCGAAGCGCTGCTGAAAAAGGAGCATGCCCAATCGGGTGAACTACTCGCCGGCATCTTTCCGGGCGCCGGTAACAGCAGCCGTATCTGGCCCCTGGAGCACTTTGCCGAGCTCGCCGATCACCTGCGACGAAACCACAAGGTGCGGATCATCGTTTTCGCCGGACCGGAAGAGAGACAGATGGTGCCCCAAATGCGAAAGCTCTTTCCGGCGGGGACAATCTACTTTGACCGGCTGACCATCCCCCAACTGGCGGCGGCGCAGGCCCGTCTGACCGTGTTCGTCTCCAACGACACTGGCCCGGTACACATTGCGGCGGCGGTCGGAACGCCCGTGGTGGTCATCATGGATCGTCTGGATCCGCATTGTTTCACGCCCGTTGGCACCGAGCACCGGCTCGTCTACGGCTCCTCGGTAGCCAGTATCTCAGTCGACAAGGTCTATAAAGCCGCCCACGAACTGCTCGCGATTAACCGCACGGAAAACCTCATTCGCGCAGAATCCCGGTAAAAACCCCAACCACAAAGGCACAAAGCCACAAACTTAATAACTAATTTGTGCCTTGGTGCCTTTGTGGTTAAGTTCTGATAAATCCCTATAGACAAACACGGTTTAACTTCGTTAATATCGCTTGGGCTCGTTAGGTATGCCCGCCTCACGATTCTTTCCAAAGTTGGCCTGCCTCAGCGAATTTATGGAGAAAACTGATGCTTAGAATGTTGAAGAGATTATGCTTAATCACGCTTTGCCTGATGGTTTTGGGCGCTTCCGCAAGTGCTCAATCCTCCCTGACGGCCAAAGCCGGTAGTGCCCCCGCCGTTACCCCAGCGGCTGAAAGCGACAGGTCCCGCGACGGTTTAATTGGCCCAGTTCGCCGCGTTCGCACCGAAGTTGCCAAGCTGTTGACGGCAGATGGCCGTCAGGCCGAGGACAAACACACGCTTGTCGAACTCGTTGCCTACGACATCAAGGGCAACAAGATCGAGAACCAGTATTTCCCGATCGCAGGCGCCACGCTGACCGGCAAGGAAGTCTACAAGTACGACGAAAAGGGAAATATCAGCGAGATGACCATGCTCAACCCTGACGGGACGTTGATGAGCAAGGAGATCTACAAGTACGAGTTTGACTTCGCTGGTAACTGGAACAAGATGACGACGTCGGTGGCGATGGTTGATGCGCGCGGCATCACTTTCGAACCGACCGAAGTGACCTATCGCTCGATCATGTATTACCTGGACGAGAACATGGTGAAGATGGTCACGCCTGGTGCAGCGACCACGCCGCAGCCCGTAAGCCCAGCACCGGCAGCGACGACTCCTGTCACCAAGCCGGCTGAAACCAGGCCCACAGCAGCGAACAAACCGAAAGACAACAAGAAAATTCCTAACGCGCCAGACTTACCGTCAGCTTCCAACACGGCGACCAAAATCGTCTCTGGTCCAGTTGACGTAAAAACTCCGGCCGTCAATCCCAGCCAGGAAGCGATTCGCATGATGCTGGATTCCGAACCTCCTCCGAGCCCTGGTCCAAAGCCGATTCTCAAACCGGTTTCGGGTGGAGTTCTCAACGGCACTGCCGTCCTGCTCCCACCGCCTACTTATCCTGACGCCGCGAAGCGCATGAGAGTGCAGGGTCTGGTTACGGTCGACGTGATTCTCGACGAAACCGGCAAAGTGGTTGCGGCAAACGCGACGGCTGGTCCAACCGTCCTGCGCGATGCTGCAGTCCAAGCGGCGCTGAAAGCCCGGTTTTCTCCCACAAAGCTTTCTGGACAACCAGTAAAAGTCTCCGGCGTGATCAACTACAAATTTGCGCTGGTTACTCCCTAAACCTACCTCGTGGCGCGCCGGACGCTTTACGGCGCGCCATTCTCCCCCTCGTTAAAACAAGCAAGTTCTTCCTAGAAGGGACTAGTTCTCATGGCATTAACCGGACACCTCAGCGACCTTTCACTTTCAGAGCTGATTGAGTTTTTCTGTAATCAACGAAAGAGCGGCCGTCTCAAAGTCCTGTACCCGCAAGGCGCAGGATATTTTTACTTACAGGCGGGCTCGGTTGTTGACGCGCGCATCGGCGTGCTGCATGGCATTGACGCGGTTTACTACGCATTGACGCTTCCCAATGCGCAGTTTGAGTTCAGCGCGGACGTGGAAGCGAAGAGCCGCACTATCAATCAACCGTGGACGCAGGTGGTGCTCGAAGGACTGCGACGATTGGACGAGAACATTGCTCCGGGTGTCGCGTTTCCTCCGGGGCACGAGCCTGAGCCGGATGAACTGGCGGGCGCGCCGGTTGAAGAAGAAGTGCAAGCTGAGGTTGAGCGATCGTTTGCGCCGGCGTTTCTTTCTTTTGGAAAAGAGACGGTGAGTCGTCGTAAACCGATTTTCATTGGCGCGATTGCGGTGGCGGTTCTGGGCAGCGTGGCGGTGATTGGAGTGCCTGCGGGTTGGTACAGTAGCAAGAAGGTGGCGGCTGCTCCCGAAACAGTGAGCACAGCGCCGGCGCCGCAAAGCACACAGGTCGAGACCCCGGCACAGCCGCAACCGTCTGCAGAACCCGAGCCAAGCGGTGAAGACGCAGCGGCACTGGCACTGAAACGTCAACGTGAAAAGGAACGAAAAGCTCGAGAAGCGAAGAACGCCGAGAACCCGATGGCCGTTGGTTCAACTCCGGCGCCTGAAGCTGGGAAGCCTGGTGCGAAGCGAGTTGTAGTAACGGTGACTTATGATGAGTCAGGGCGTGTGACGCAAGCTTCCGGTGGTGATGCGAACGCTTTGCGAATCGCACGTCAGAAGCGCTTTCCCCCCGGAAAAGCCGGCTCCGCGACGGTTTCGATTCCGATCAACTAAAACTTAGCCACGGATGAACGCAGATCTGTGTAAATCGATTTACACAGATCTGCGTTTATCTGTGGCCTACCATTCCGAGGATCACCAGCAGTCCGCGCTTTAATCCTTTGTCGCGATCGCGTGGGTCGTACCATTCGTCGAGGGTGTGGGAGAAGCCGGAGGCGCCACCCGCGCCGAGGGTGATTGCGGGGACGCCCATTGAGATGGGTAGATTTGAATCCGTTGAGGATTGATCCAGGCGCGGCTCGAAACCAAGCATCCGCGTCGCTTCCAAAGCGATCTCCACGAGTGGTGAATCGGTGGGAGTTTCACCCATTGGTCTTTCGCCGATCAGATTAAGTTTCAATTTCAACAACGGATCGCCTGCACGTCTCCGCGCGTTCTCTTCATCCGCCGCATCCCTCATCGCCCGCCGGAAGAACGCATCCAGCCGCTGCAACTCTGACTCAGCAGCGGAGCGAAGGTCTACTTCCATCGTCGCGCTGCCTGGAATAGCGTTGACACTTGTGCCGCCTTCAACGCGACCGACGTTGAAAGTTGTACGTGGATCTTTGGGAACAGGATAACCAGCCAGTCGCGAGATAGCGCGGCCGATTGCATGAACCGGATTGGGCACGCCGAAGTCGCCCCACGAATGACCACCCGGCCCATTAAACTCGACCCGGTAACGACGAGATCCGAGCGCGCGGTTTGTGATGCGATCTACGCCTGGTCCATCAAAACTCAGAAACGCATCAACGTGCGACGCCCATCGCCCCTTCGTAAAAAGATGACGCACACCACGCAAGTTTCCCTCGCCCTCTTCGCCCACCGTGCCGACGAACAGCAACGAACCTTCGAACTCAATCCGTTCCTTTTGAATTACGTGAGCCAGTGCGATTAGCGCTGCCAGTCCACAGCCGTCGTCCGCGATTCCCGGCGCGAACAATCTGCCGTCGCGCCTGACCACGGTGAAGTCAGCGTCTTTAGAAAAGACAGTGTCGAGGTGCGCGCTTACGACGAGGAGCGGCGAGCGTGAAGCGCCTCTGATGAGCCCGAGGCAGTTGCCCTCGTCGTCGATCTCGACTTCAGTGAGTCCGAGCTCTCGAAATTTCTGACTGAGATACTCAGCACGTTCCTGTTCTCCGAACGGACTCGCCGGGATCTCACAGATACGAATCTGCTCCTCGGTAATTGCGTCAGCGTTTGTTTCGAAAAAACGGAGCGCGCGCCCAACCGCGGGAGAGGACATCAATTGAGCCACAGATGAACGCAGATCGGCCCGGATCACAACAACCCCATAATCTCGCTCTCTTCGAGCACTCCAGTAGCTGCTTTCCCACGCTCGTAAATACGATTGACACGACTCTCATTCGCCTCGAGACCGCGCTTCTCGAGCCAATAGATGACGTTTGACTTGCCGCTCATCGGGCCAATCTCGATCACCTGCTCGAGGCCAAACTCACCGGCAGGCACGCCGGAGTAAACGATATCAGCCAGTCGCTTATCGCCTTTCTTGTAACTCTTGATCACCGCCGCAGCATGAACGCCAGTTGCCGTGCGAAACGCATCCCGCCCAAAAACCGGATAATTCGCCGGCACGTTCCAACCACAAATACGCGCGGCTGTCTGGCAATACTCACCCAAACGCGACAGATCGTTATCGATCCAGCCCAGCAGTTTCAGATTCACCAGCAACTGATCGAGCGGCGTGTTGCCGACGCGTTCGCCGATTCCCAGCGCGCAGGCATGCACCTGATCCGCGCCGGCCTGAATCGCGGCGATGGAATTGATCACGCCCAGACCGCGATCCTGATGACCGTGCCAGTCGAGCCGTATGCCGCCGCCCTGTTCTTCAATAATGGTTTTGAGAAACTTCACAAGCGCACGAGCGCCGTCGGGCGTTGAATGTCCAACCGTATCGCAGACTGTAACTGCTTTCGCGCCGCAGCGAATTGCAGTCGTGTAAAGTGCACGAATCGTTTCGGGGTTGGCGCGAGTGGTGTCTTCAGTGACGTACATCACCGGAAGTCCATGGCTCGCTGCAAAAGAAACAGAGTCCTCTGTCATTTGCAGGAGCTTTTCGAGGGTCCAGTCTTCCGCATAGGAGCGCACTGCGGAAGAACCGATAAAAATAGTCGCCTCAATGGGAATGCCAGCGCGCTGTGAGATTTCAACAATCGGGATAATGTCGCTTTGAAGTGTGCGCGCGCAGCAGTTTGGTCTGATCTTCAGTTTCTTATCAGCGATCTCGCGCGCCAAACGTTCGACTCCGGAGGCGTGTGTGCCACCGGCGCCGGGCAATCCGATGTCTGCCGTGTCGATGCTCAGCGCTTCCATCAGGTGAAGCAGCTCAAGTTTCTGTTCGACAGGAGGCTCTTTGACGGAAGGCGACTGCAAACCATCGCGCAGAGTTTCGTCATCGATGCCGATGTGACGATTAGGCGTGACGAGCGATGGTTCGATCATATTCCAATCGTAAACTAATTCGTCGACTGTCATTGAGTACCTCCAAAAATTCCGCTCATGACGTAGTGTGAAGTTGGATTACAGCAACCGCAGAATTGAATGTCAAGATGAGCCCTATCCACATATTACACAGAATTCTGAGTTGCTATTGCGATGAAGTCTGAGCTAGTTTAAGTGGGCTTTAACAGAGCCTCCGCTCGCGGCGCACGTCTTGTCGAACCCCAAGTTCTAAGGATTAGTTGATAGGTGACTGTCACCAGGGAACCATTTGATGCTTTGCTTGAGTGGCTCGATCCCGATCGCGAAAGAGCAGGTCAACGCTATGAAGTGATTCGCTCGGGTTTGATCCGCATATTTGTCTCCAAAGGTTTGAGTGATGCGGAGCACTATACGGATGAAGCGATCGATCGAGTGGTGAAGCGACTGCCTGAAATCCAGGCGAAGTACGTCGGCGATCCGGCGCGTTACTTTCACGGCGTGGCGCGGAATCTCGTACTCGAAGCCGGGCGGCGAAGAGAAGTCGCAACTGATGTGCTGCCCCAACGCATCACGCAGGAACATGTCCGAAGCGACACTTCCGAATGTTTGTCAAAGTGTTTGAAACTGTTGCCCGCTGACAAACAAGAATTCATTCTCGACTATCACCTTTACCAGGGACATGCCAAGGTGGAGCATCACCGGGAAATGGCTGTCGAGCTTTCGATTAGCGAAGGCGCGCTGCGAACGCGGGCCCATCACCTGCGCGTAAACCTCGAAAAATGCGTACTTGAATGTATTGCGCAATCGAGACAAAACAAAACGGCGGTCGAATGACATATAAGGTAGCGGCAGTATTCTAGCGGGTTCTTAGGAGCGGCATCATAGTTAAAGAAGTGCAAAACGAGGTTAGGAGATATCTGCTCGGTCAACTGGAGGAGGCAGAGCAGGAGAGGATTGAGCTCCGTTTGTTGACGGATCCCTCATTTGGCGAGGAGTTTGACACGATAGTCGACGAGCTCACGGATCAGTACGTCAGGGATGAATTGACGGACGATGAACGCAAGCGTGCTGAAAAACACTTTTTGACGACGCCGGAACGGCGACAGAAGTTGGAGTTTGCAACCGAGTTGCTGAGTCATGCGGAGGCTGAACGTGGTGAAAGCTCACAACTTTCAACTGTTCGGCCAATCGTGTCGCCGGCGACGCCGAGCTTTCTCGATCAGATCCGCGCGTTTTGGAGACCGCTTACTTTTGCACACGGTGCTTTGGCCGCGGCGGTACTGCTTGTCGTCGCTGGTCTCATTTTCTTTCTTTTTTCCTTCGGTGGCCCGGCAGAATACATGGCCCTCAACGTACCGCTCAGTAGCTCTGATCGTGCTGAGAGCGCAGCGCCCGTTTCGGCGCAGTTGGCAGGCGCCGGTCTCGAACTAAACCTGCCTGTCCCGGAACAAGCGAAGGACGCCAAAGACTTTCGCCTTAAGCTGGTCGATGAGAACGGAGTTGAACGGGATTTGACGATAGCAGATCGGACAGACCAGACGATCAAAGTCAGGATCCCTGCGGAATGGCTAAGCCGCGGCAGCTACGTGATCCAACTCTCAATGGTGAAGCCTGATGGTAGTACGGAACGAGTACGCGGCGGTTATAACTTCGTCGTCGAATAGGCCTACCAGCTTTTAACCACAAAGGCACGAAGACACAAATTTTGTTTTAGGTTTAGTGTCTTTGTGCCTTTGTGGTTAAAAACTTCTGTGGCGTCGCCGGAATCCCCAGGCAATCCCACCCAACAAGGCTAACAGCAATCCACCACCAACTGCGTTTTGAACACTTGCCGGGGCGACGACCGGCGCGGGTAATTTGATCGACTCTTTGAATTCTCCCTGCAACGTGAAGCCGGCCCAGAAATGTGGTGACTGCCACATCGGATTTTGCCTGACTACGTTCTGCGCTGCGCGTAAAGCCTCTGCCGGCGCCATGCCTTTTTGCAGCATGTTGGCGTAGAAGTTTTTCATCAACTCCGCCGTCGCTTCGTCGTCGACTTTCCACAAACTCGCCACCACGCTCGA
>Ga0068863_100008377_pt1 | contig 10096 bp, 7 predicted proteins | sample KBSSwiS62_FD_66596 | JGI IMG/M metagenome (GOLD analysis project Ga0068863, IMG submission 66596) | Switchgrass rhizosphere microbial communities from Kellogg Biological Station, Michigan, USA - KBS Switchgrass S6-2 | ecosystem: Host-associated > Plants > Roots > Rhizosphere > Soil ...
AATGGGCTGAGGTTCGAAGCCTTCACCGACCTTCATGCGCCAGCACAATTATACCAAGTACCCGCCCAGTGCTGTGCCGAGATCCAGAATGTCAGTCTGCCAGCCGCCGCTGTTGCCTGAGTAGGCGGCGCTGCCGGAAACCAAGTGAGTCGCAACGCTGTCCCACGCGCTGCCGTCCACACTGATCTCGATTACGCCTTCCGTCAGTCCGCCGAAGAGTGAGGTGCGGGTCAGGTCGAAGTCATGCGTCAGCACGATGCGAAGGGGAGCGTCGCTGCGCACCGTGAATGGGACCGTCGTCAGATGTGCATCGAGGCCAATGTGTTCGCTAGCGATGCGGTAGGCGAAGTGGCCACGATGCCTGGTACGCCGCCAGTTGGTCAGGTCGCTCTCGCATGTGGCAGGGCAGCCGTGCTCCGGCTCGAAGCCGATGGTCCAGTCGGCGAAGCTTTGCTCTGACATCAACAAGTCGGCTGTACGATCGCGTCGCAGGTCGTAGTTCACAGTGAAGAGTGCGTCTTGCCGCGCGCGCACGCCAGTGCGCTGTTCATCGCGTGCCGTGAGATTGAACGGCAGTCTCGAGGCGCCTCGCGGCGTAACGATCCGCACGTCGAATCTCGTTGTGTACTCCTCATTCGGCTGCAGCGTGATGCCGGTGGCTGAACTGCCCGACGGAAATACGTATGCCCAAGGCAATGCGGGCACGTCGATCCGCGACTTGGTGAGTGGCACCAGGCCGGTGTTTTTCAATGTGACTGTGAGCTGGCCACGCTCGCCGACGTCCAGCACCCCATCGCCATCGCCGCCGCCGGTTTCCGTGAGCTGCCAGGCGACGAAGGCCAACGCCGCATCGGATGTCGAGAAGCTTTCTTTCACGCTGTCATTGCTGTCGTCGTCTCGCTTCGGTGCGAGCGCTCCGGCACCGAAGCCACGCTTCGCAAAACCACGGCGGCACAACTCATAGTCGGCGACATCGCTCGCGCGCATCGCGAACAGCACGGCGTTACGCGCCTCGATGAAATCCGCGTCCGTAGGAAACACCTTCAGGCCGGTCACGAGGTGGGTAAGGATGCGTCGCTTGCGTGTCTCGAAGGTGGAACGAGTTTCGTCCGCGAGAATGTTGCGTGCGCATTGCCACAGCGCGCTAGCCCAAACCTCCCCGGCGCTGTGAATTTCTGGGTTCGCGAGGGAACGGAATTTCCAGTCGAAGGGCGGCGGCGTAGTGGCGGGCAAGTCATTGCTGTAGCCGATGTGACGGAGCGTAAGCGGATTGATCGTCATGTCGGCGGAGTAGGGGAAGCGCCGAACGCCGTGGTAGTACGTGTTGTCCGGATATCCCGGCGAACCTGCGGCCGGCAAAGTGTCCCACGGGATGTCGTAGTCCAGATCGAGGTATGCCGCCGTGGCATACGCGCCGCTGAAGAGCATGGAATTCGGCGCGGCGTTCCGATCCGACTCGCGGACTGACAATAGTGTCGCGATGAAATCCGCGGTGCCTTCGTTCAACGCCTGGTTCTGCTCGCTCGGCCCGGCCACGGCCAGCCGGCCGAACATAGTGTGCGTCCACTCATGGGAGATCGACGTGAAGTCGAACGCTGACGAATCGCGCAGCGAGCCGCTGTAGGCGTTCGGTCCCAAGTACATTTGGGGGCTCTCGCCGTCGGCCGGTGCGAATGTGAATGTGCCCAGGAAGTCAGGATTGACGACGACGCGGTCGCCAGCGAGACCGCCGCGGCCGTAATTGTCTTGCTGAGCATTGCCGGAGGCTTCATCGAAGCCCAAGTCGTAGAACAGGTCGTGCAGCCAGTTGACCGCGTAAAAGGCCTGCACGATCTTCGCATTCAGCTGCGGGGACGTGGTCGGGATGGGGGTTGCCGGCTGGCCGGGAAACTGCCAGTAGTCCGACGCGGTGGTGGTGACGTCGTATGGATAGTCGAAGGTGGCCGGGCCGGTCAGCGGCGCACGAAAGTCCCCTTCGGCAGGATTCAGTATTGGGCCGTCGCCCAGGAAGTCCCACACACCGTCGGTTGCGACCAGGCTGTTGAAGAATGCATCGACGTTGTTACCTATCGTGTGCGTGGCGTCGGCCGGGAGCCACGGATCGCTAGTGGAAATTCCCGCATGATCGAGTGTTATGAGCTGCATAGGAGCGGGCGCGGCAGGCAGCCAACCGTCGGGCAACGCAGTGGGGTGCGGCGCCGTATCACCGTATGCATCGTCTAGCGGGACGCCGTTGGATTTGCTGAACACGCGATACGAGTGCGAGGCGTCGTGAGTTAACTTCGTTCGTTGCAGAATGCTCCCATCCTCTGCGGAAACGACGCTACCCCAGCCCTCGGCATGCGCCTGCTCCGAGCGCCAGCCGAATATCTCAATATAGTAGGCCGCGATCAATCGGTCATCGGCGGGGAAATATACGGGCTTGAGGCGTAGCGGACGCAGCGCTCGAAGCGAGCCCGAGCCGACGGAGAAATACGAATAACCGTTACGCTGTTTCGGCGTGCTCACGACCGATGTGATGCCGCTGTCCTTCAGCAGCGAGTGCAAGGCGGATTGTGCATTGAGCCGGAAGGCAGTGGTGGACTTCACGTTCGGACTGAAGCCGCCGGTGAGCGCGTGAACAGCTCCGCTAGCGTCCAACACGGTCGTGATGCGAGCCCCAAGGACTTCGTAGTTGCCTACGGTTTGTTTGTACGTGACTACGCTGGAGCCGCTCGGGGATGTCTGTACGCTCGCGGGTTGCAACGGCTGTCCGATCGCAACGCCGAGCTCTGCCGCGTGCGACGTGACGGCCCGGCCGGCGACCTCCAATAACTGCTCTCTGGACGTATTCCTCGATACCGCAGGCATAGCGTTCTCTGCTGACAACAGAGTCGCGCGAGGTATATCCATATGGACCTGCGTGCTGGCCGCCAAGACATCGGCCGACGTGGCAAGCGTCAGCAACGAGAGCGGCAGGAAAATACGGCGGTTGATCACCTGAGAGCTCCTTGGTGGTCCGATCCTGATTCGCCGCCGCGATGGAATTGCTTTACATCATCGCGTGCGCGCCGACGTGTCGAAGCATGAGCTTTCGGTGAGCGGTGTCAACCCTTCGTTTCTCAAGGAGTCGGTTAAGCGATCGGCCTGCCGACAGTCAGCGCCTTTCTGAACTCGCTGTCCATTGTATGGAACGGTGGGTCGGCCTCGACGCCGAGCGACTCGATCACTTTCGTCCAGAACGCGCGCGCCGCAGCGGTCGCTACGATATCGAAGATCTCCGGTTTGCAAGCGCCTCACCTACCGCTGACTGATTATGATGGCCCTTTCGGTAAAGGCCTGGAGTGCAGAACAGGGGTTGGCTCAGGTTCCTGCGTTCGCCCCTCAAAAGCAACTCGCGGTATATCGGCGGGTTTCTTAGCGGCATGATTCTTTTTTCTCTTTATTTCCAGCTCTTCAGGGAATTGCGCGCAGTGACTGCCGAGCAGCCCCATGTAGGGCCTAAAGTCCCAGAATGGGGGATCACTGCTACGCAAGGCGTGTGATTTGACCATCTGGTAGAGCTTCTTCAAATCCTCGCCAGTTAAATCGCTGCCAATTGATCGATACACAAACACCGGCGAACCGGAGAAGCCGGTGCGGGAATGCATGTCTATGGAGTAATAATCCCGCTCCCGCCCGATCTCCTCAATTTCAATCGGCGCCGGAAGAATGCTGACGTTCCCAAATCTGACGGCTGGCTTGTTTGTTTCGCCGCCAGCCGCATTCGCCAAACGTTTTGCGGAGAGAATCCTTGTAGACCGGGGTGCCGCGTTTGAATGTAGGTTGAGAGCGCCGCCACCGTGCCCTTGCCCCAGCCATCCGTCTCGATCTTCCCGCAAAGCCTTGCTCTTCTGCTGGTGAAATGGACGCTGAATGCGCTTTATATGTAGGAGATCGCACCTGTGTCATCCCTGCGCCCCAGGCCCCGGTAAAGGGAGCTTTCTGAATTGCATGTTTCTGGCCACCACTATTCAATTGATCTCATCCCGTTCCTCGTGAGCCGCGGTGCATGTTGTGCCGGTGCCGAGTCCAGTGCCAAATCCACATCGGAGCATGCGATATCCTCACCACGGGTCAATGAGTCAAACACTGAAACATGGCGTACGCCGGCCGCACGCAGTTCGGGCTCGAGAGCCGGTGCCGCGACTAGGGCAGCAATCTCGCCGTGCAGCCTGCGCGACATGGCGAAGGCGTTGCTCATCGCTTTGCGAATCACCCGCCGATCCAATGACTGTCAGCGCGCCGTTCGCACCTACCGTGTAGGTGCCGGTATCCGCACCTGTGGTGAGCGTGCCTGAAGTATTTGAGTTGTAGGTCAGGGTATATGTTCCATCGCCGTGCGCGTACAGCATAGACACTTGGCCATCCGACGCAGTGGTACTCGTGCCACCCAACGCGACCACGGAGTAGACTCCATCCGCTGCGGCCACGGTCAGTCCGCTGCCCTGTTTGACGAGGGCTGTAAGACCCGGATCGTGACGACTACATTAGATCTTTCGGGCGTTTCGCAATGTCGGGATAGGTCGTGAGCAGTCTCTTGTCGAACGTCGCGAGTTGGAGCTGTTCTCTGTCAGCGAGTTCGACAAAAAGGGTGTCGTAAACGGCGACGCCAGACTCCAACGCGCGCTGCAACGCGCCCTGCCAGAGCTTTCGGACGGAAACGGAGTGAATTCCGAGCTGCGCTGCCAAACGCAGTTTCGCGGGTGCATCCTCTTTAGTGAGGACATCCCCACGCACCGACATCCAGATGACGTTAGCCAGCTCCGCTTCCCACAGCGCCGGAGCTATGGGGTCTTCGACACGGCGCCAGAACTCCCGAACCTCCGCGTCAAACTCGGGCGTGCCCAGCACATAGTAGGCGATGACATTTCTGTCGACGACCGCTCTCACTTGCGGCCGGTCGCGATCCAGTCGTCAATTTCCCCGGCACTGGGGCGGCGAGCCTGCTTATTCCACGAGGCTTCGATCTGCTCCAGGACCGACGATCGATCGCCGGCGTGTTCCTCGAGGAGATCGCGAACTTGCTGCTCCATCGACTTACCCTGCCGTTTTGCCAGGGCCTTAAGGTTGCGGACCACACGTACGGGGACGTTGCGGATGGTCAATGTGGCTACGTTTTCCATGCTAGCATTTTGCTAGCAAAACGGGTTCCGCGCAACTTCAGCACTGAGAGCCAGGATGCCACCGAACATTCGGGAGAGCCGCCAAAAGCCACTTAGAGCCGGCGTGCTGAGGGGTATCGACAGGGGTATCGGGTGGAGAGGTTGCGCCAGAAATTTCGGCGGATTCAGGTGCTTACGTGCCGAGATCGGATTTCACCCTCTCCGAGACCACTAGACGGTCGCTACCTTTGGTTCGTCTGCTCAAGCTGCCGCTGCATCCACTGCACTTTCGCGGTGGACGGTCGCCAATCGGATCCACGAGCGACTGACTGATTTTGGCCCGGAGGCCTGCGGGTCCAGCATGACCGTCGCCCTGGCGGCATCGCCTTGAACGTGTCAATGCCGTGCCCGCTGGGGTGCCTTCCATCCCTGCCGAAAACATCAGGGGGCGTAGGCCAAGACGTGGGCCATTGTTACCGGACCTACGTGCGGTAGCGCCCCGACCGGTTGCCTCTCTTCATGTCCAATGTTGCTCGGACGGACTAACGAAGGTCGCCATGTACACCGAGACATGAGAATCGCGCAGATTGCTCCGCTGTATGAAGCTGTGCCGCCGAAGTTGTATGGCGGCACGGAAAGGGTCGTCGCGCACCTCTGCGATGCACTGGTGGAGTTGGGGCATGAGGTCACCCTGTTCGCCGCGGCCGATGCGCGCACGAAAGCGCGGCTTGTCGCGGTGCGAGATCAGCCGATCCGCCTCGATGCTGCGGCGCTGAAATCCGATCTTGCCGCACACTTGACCATGCTGTACGAGGTCAAACGGCGGTCCGCGCAATTCGATATCTTGCACTTCCATGTGGACCTGATGCATTTCCCGATGTTCGAACAGCAGGCACACAAGACCGTCACCACCTTACACGGTCGCTTGGATCTCAAGGATCTGCCCTCAGTTTACGCACGCTGGCCCCGCTTCGGGCTGGTATCGATTTCCGATGCTCAGCGCAAACCGCTGCCGAGTGCCAACTGGCTCGCGACCGTGCCACACGGCGTGCCGCCGTCCCAGTACACATTCAACGAGCACCCGGCCGGTGCCTATCTTGCGTTCCTGGGTCGCTTGTCGCCGGAAAAGCGCCCAGATGTTGCGATCCGCCTCGCACTCCGCGCACGCATCCCACTTAGAATCGCGGCGAAAGTGGATGCCGCCGATGTCGTCTATTTCGATACCGTCATCAAACCATTGCTCGACGATCCACTGATCGACTTCATTGGCGAGATCGGCGATGAGCGCAAGTCGGACTTTCTCGGCAATGCGATCGCACTGCTCTTCCCCATCAATTGGCCGGAGCCCTTCGGGCTGGTCATGATCGAGGCAATGGCGTGCGGCACCCCGGTCATTGCCTGGAATTGTGGATCGGTGCCGGAAGTCATCGATGAGGGCGTCACCGGCTTCATCGTGAATTCGGAGGAAGAAGCGCTCGCAGCGATCGCGCGGGCACCCGATCTCGATCGGCGCCGGGTACGCGCTGCCTTCGACAGGCGATTTGCGGCAACGACGATGGCGCGCGCCTATCTGGATGTGTCCGCGCAATTGCTCGATGCGCAGCGACTCGTGCGGGCATCATGAGCACAGCGGCAGGCGGGTTATGAGCTTGGCGAATGAACCCGGTGAACGTCGAGGACTGCTGCCACGATTCACGCTGAAGGACGCGAACACTTTCCTGCTTGCCGACGCCCTCGGAGATATTCAGGGGAGCGATGACGGGTTGTTCTCCAACGATACGCGCATGTTGTCGCGCTTCGAACTTGCCGTCGCCGGCCGGCCGCCATCGCTTCTGGGTGCGGCGATCAGCCAGGACAACACGCTGTTCACGGCGCATTTGACAAACCGACCCTTGCCGGCCCTGGGCGAGCGCTCGATCCCCCAAGGCGTCATTCATATCGAGCGCAGCCGGTTTCTGTGGGAGAGTCGGTTGTATGAGCGCTTGAGGCTTACAAACTTCAGCGATCTCGACGCGCAAGTGCCGTTGAAGCTTTCGTTCGCCGCCGATTTTGCCGACATTTTCGAGGTTCAGGGTCATGTACGCAAGGAGCGCGGCGAGAATCTGCCTGCCGAGGTCAACGGCGCGACGGTACGCTTGGCCTACCGTGGCCGCGACGATCTGGTGCGTTCGACGGAAATCGAGTTCTCGCGGCCACCGACAGCGATATCGCCGCAGGAGGCCGAGTTCTTAGTCGAGCTGCAACGGGGCGACGTCGCGGATATGTTCATCGAGATCGGCGCGGAAGAAGGCAACATGCCTTCGCCGGAACGATTTGACACGGCCCTGCAGCGCTTGTCAGTGAGCATGCAGAACCGCCTGCGAGATGGCGCCTCGGTCAGTACATCAGGGCGGCTTTTCAACGAGTGGATTGACAAATCGTACTCCGACCTTGCGTTGTTGACGACGGCCCTCCCGACCGGCCCGTACCCCTACGCCGGCATTCCGTGGTTTGCGACCCAGTTCGGACGCGACGCGATCATCACGTCGCTCCAGACGCTGTGGCTGAATCCGCAGCTCGCCGCGGGCGTGCTTCGCTTTCTCGCCTCTACCCAAGCGCGGGACGAATCCGCGTTCCGCGACTCCCAGCCCGGCAAGATCATGCACGAGATGCGACGTGGCGAAATGGCGGCGATGCGGGAGGTTCCCTTCGGCCAGTATTACGGCGGCGTAGATACAACACCGCTATTTGTGATGCTCGCGGGCGCGTATGAAAGGCACACCGGCAATCGCACGCTGATCGACGAGATCTGGACGAGTCTGGTCGCGGCCACCGAATGGATCGAACGGCGGCTTGACAACAGCCCCACGGGATTTCTGGATTACGCGCGTGCAGCGCAAAGCGGTCTGGCGAATCAAGCCTGGAAAGACAGTCACGATTCGATGTTCCATGCGGATGGGCATTTCCCGAGTGGCCCGCTCGCGGTTGTCGAGGTGCAGGGCTACGCCTATGCGGCGCTCAAGGCAATGTCGGAGCTCGCGGCGGTACGCAATGGACAGGGCAGGAGACACAGCGATCAGGGCAGGAGTGCCGCCTGGAGAGCACGTGCTGAGCGGCTACGTGAAGCGATCGAGGACAGGTTTTGGGTTCCGGAAATCAATTTCTACGCGATCGCCATCGATGGCGACGGCCTGCCGTGTAGCGTCCCCGCCTCAAACGCGGGGCACCTGTTGTTCTGCGGCGTGCCGAATGAGAAACGCGCGGCAATCGTCACAAAGCAGTTGTTATCGAGCCGCTTTTCCAGCGGCTGGGGCATCAGGACGTTGGCCGACGGCGAGTCCCGCTACAATCCCATGGCATATCACAATGGCTCGATCTGGCCGCACGATACGTCGCTATGCGCAGCGGGCATTTCGCGCTATGGCGGGCGTACGCAGGTGGTGCAGATCCTAAACGAGACCTTCGAAGTGGCGAATCACTTCGGCATGCGCCTCCCGGAGTTGTATTGCGGCTTTTCGCGCATCACCGGCCAAGGGCCGGTGCCTTACCCAGTCGCCTGCCTGCCGCAGGCATGGTCCTCCGGTTCCGTTTTCATGTTGTTGCAGGCAAGCCTGGGAGTTCGCATCGACGGCCGGCGCAAGGAAGTACACATAGAGCGACCGCTGTTACCCATTGGCATCGAGTCGCTGCGCATCCGCGATCTGCCCGTAGGCGAAGTGTGCATCGATCTGGAATTTCATCGCATCGGCGAGGAAGTCGTCGCCGTACCCGCGAGGCACGTCGACGGCGGCGTGCGCGTGTTGGCGCACTTGTAGCGCGACCGCACCGAACGGCAAGGATGCGGTGGTGTCGGATGAGAGCGAGAAAACAATATCGATCTGCGCGAAGTAGATCTCGCGTCGCGATCGTTGCGCCGGCGAAGTCCTTCGAGAATCGGGGGGAACGCGACGGCGCCAGCGACTCATAGTTTAGGCACAGCCGCCCCACCCCTTATGTTCGGTGGCGTACGCACAAGCCGCTGCGCGCAGAAAAAGTACGGCTGGCGAATGAGTATTACGAAACGACTGCCAGGTTTGCTGCAGGCCGTCCGACAACTGCAATGCAAGTCTGACGACGACGCATGTACGCTACCGCACAAAGAGGCGATTGGAATGCGCGTAAGCTCTCGAAGTGCTGCACGAATTCCTCACCGCCAACCGAACTGATTTGATCAATCGGTGCCGACTCAAGGTCGCTCAAAGGCTCGCACCAAAAGTGACCGACGCGGAACTGACACACGGAATACCCCGTTTCCTGGATCAGCTCATCAAGACGCTCCAAGTCGAGCAGACGACCGAGCCCATGCGAAGCCGAAGGGTTTCCGGTCCTGCGGGCGGCGGCCCGGCTTTATCCGAGATTGCCGCAACTGCGGCGTTGCATGGGCGAGAGTTATCGCAACAGGGGTTTACGGTTGACCAGGTTGTGCACGACTACGGCGATCTGTGCCAGGCAATAACGGATCTCGCATTCGAACGCAGCGCGCCGATCGAGATAGACGAATTTCGAACTCTCAACCGCTGTCTGGACAATGGCATTGCAGATGCCGTCACGGAATATGCTTTTCAGCGCAGCTCCTTGATGGAGAACAACGGGGTCAAAGCCCTGAATGAACGACTGGGATTTCTCGCGCACGAACTACGAAATCTCCTTCACACAGCTACTCTGGCCGTTGTCGCCATGAAGGCCGGCAACGTCGGCTTAACCGGGGCGACGGCAGCCGTGTTGGATCAGTCCTTGGTAGGATTGCGGAATCTTATCGATCGATCCCTCGCAGACGTGCGAGTAACCGCGGGAATGCCGCCGCGACACCAATTAATCTCGCTCGCTGACTTCATCGGCGACGTTAGAATAACCGCCTCGCTCGAGGCACAGACGCGGAGGTGCAGATTCACCGTCTCCGACGTCGACAAGGAACTTGCTGTCGTTGTCGACCGAGACATGCTGTTCTCGGCGGT
>Ga0068863_100008378_pt1 | contig 10096 bp, 9 predicted proteins | sample KBSSwiS62_FD_66596 | JGI IMG/M metagenome (GOLD analysis project Ga0068863, IMG submission 66596) | Switchgrass rhizosphere microbial communities from Kellogg Biological Station, Michigan, USA - KBS Switchgrass S6-2 | ecosystem: Host-associated > Plants > Roots > Rhizosphere > Soil ...
GGTAACAGCGTCGCTTCAGAGAAGGTTGAAGATCAATTGGCAGGTCTTCATAGATTCTTGTTAGAACGAGCGAATAGCGACCGCAACGCGATGGTGATGATTGACGAAGCGCAAAATCTCTCGATTGAAGCGCTCGAGATGACGCGTCTTCTTTCGAATTTGGAAACAGATCGTCGCAAACTCTTGCAGATTGTATTGGTAGGTCAGCCTGAGCTAGAAAAAACATTGCAGAGCTACAACCTTCGTCAGCTCAACCAACGTATTAGTGTTCGTCAGCGACTGGGGAGCCTGAATCCACGCCAGCTTCGTGAGTACGTGTTCCATCGGATTTCCATTGCCGGTGGCGGCGGCCATCTCTACTTCGAACCAGAAGCGATCAGACGAATTCACAAGCACACTCAGGGTTTCCCAAGACTCGCAAACATATTGTGTGACCGCGTTCTGCTTGCGGCTTACGCGAGGCGAACACGCTACATTGACAAGAAAATTGTGAACGAGGCAATTGCTGATCTGGATGGCAATAGTCCGAAAGCATGGTGGAGGTTTTGGTAATGTCAGTAGTTTTAAACGCATTGCGTGCTAAGGAAGCAGCAAGAACTGCAGGTGTTTCAACGAGTCGAGCAAGAGAAGGCCTGTTCGTTGCACACGATGCCCGGCAAACATCGAGAAATTCAATTCGCCTAGGCGTTTTGCTCTTTTGTCTATTTGCAGCAATTGTTTTTGCAACTTTCCGTCTGAGTGCACTGTATTTTTCAACTGCGCAGGGAACTTTGCTAGCTCCAAAAGCAGTGGCACCAGTGATCGCAGTTTTGCCAAAGGCAGTAGAGCCTGCGAAGGCGGAGCCCCCGACGGCGGAGCCTCAAGTGACGCTTCAACAAGCCCAAGCGTTGCTTGCTGATGGCAAAGTTGACGAGAGTTTAGCAGCCTATGAAAAGCTCGCAAAACTTCATCCAAAAGATGCAACGATACTCAATCAGATGGGTCTCATCTTGATGAAACAAGATCGTGGCCTTGAGGCTGAAAAGCGCTTGAGTGAGGCTGTGGCTCTCAACCCAAATTGTGCGGAGTGCTATAATTCGTTAGGTCTTTTGGCGACCTCAAAAGGGTACACCCTTCAGGCTGAACGACACTTTACGACTGCCCTGGATCTCGATGGCGACTACGCCGAGCCTTATTTCAACCTTGCGGTGCTGCTCGAAAAAAACGGTGATGAAGGTGGGGCGATCGCGAACTTTGAGGATTTCCTGAAGCGCACAAAGAATAAGAACTCGCCCATAGCGCGTCAGGTTAAGAAGCATCTTGCGAAGCTCAATAGCTAAATAGTTTGGATCTGGTTTAAAAAACCTGATCAGAGGAAACGGTCTTATAAACAGCTACTTGCGTAGCGTGTCCAAGTCATTTAGATAAAAATCATATTAATTTTGGCAATAATCGGTTTGTACCATGAAAAGCTACGCTTGAGTTGTTAAAAGCATTCATAGAACGGATTAGACAAGAGGAGCCACCGTTCTTAAATGACCCAACAAATTGATTTTCAGTTTCAGGGTCATAAAAAACAACAAATGGCGTTAGAATACTATGAAAAAAGTAAATATGAGTGCAGCTCTATTTGGAGTTCTGGTAGCACTCGCATTTTCCAGTGCTTCATTAGCGCAGCAAAACGGAACAACCTTGTCAACTACCAAAACAGCAACTGGCTTTTGGGAGCGGACGATAGAGTATGACTGGACAGTGCAAAAATCTGTTTCGCCCAGTCAGATAGAAGTCGCTAAAGGTGCGAGTCAGACAGTTACCTATACAATTAGCACGACCAAAACAGCGAAAGCTCCGGTTGATACGTTCGGCGCAACTGGTCAGATATGCGTGAACAATGGGGGAGCTGTCGCCACTCAAAATCTGGTGGTTGTCGACAATGTTCAGGCCAAAGTGGCAAAGGGAATGTTTCAGACAATCGCTTCATTTCCGGTCGATATCTCGGCAAAACCTATCTTAGGCCCGGGTGAATCTTACTGCTATAATTATCGCGTTACTTTTGCTCCGATTCCTGGGGCAACCTATCGCAATGAAGCGAATGTGACGATAACCAACCATGCAGGTTGGCTACCGGGTGGAACCAATTGCCCTGGCCCAGCAGTGTGCGCATTTGGTCCGCAGTATCGCGTTGGGTTCACACTCCCAGCGACCTACACGACTGTATATAAGGATCAGAACGCCAGCATTTCTGACCTTTTCACGAATCTCCCTGGCTTTACAGTCAACGTTTCAGATGCTGGTCCATGGAGTCAATCCGCTGCCGGAAACATCACGTTCACCGCTACGATCACCAATAACGATGCTAACTGTGCAAGCTCCTATCAGCTACACAATGCAGCGAAACTTGTTGAATCTGACACCGGCGATGAAAGAAATGCTGACGCTAACCTCGGAATTTCGACGCCATCCTGCAATGAAGTACTGTTTAGCGGATGCACCTATACGCGTGGCTATTGGGCACAACATCCCGATGCCTGGCCAGTTGACTCTTTGACGCTTGGTAACGTGAGTTATACGAAAGCTGAGCTGTTGTCGATCTTGGGGCAACCAACTGCGGGCAATGGATTAATCCAATTAGCTTCTCAATTGATTGCTGCGAAGCTGAATACGCTGAAATCCGTTGACCCAGCTAGTGGCGGGCAACTGTTCAACTCCCTAGCAGCTGCAGACGCACTGATTGGCGGCTTAGTGGTCCCACCTGTAGGCTCGGGTTTCATTGCGCCGGCTGACGCTACCGCGCTCATTGGGCAACTCACACTGTTCAATCAGGGTGGACCTGTTTCACCAGGCAACGGCGACTATGACGGTGATACTGTCATAGACGGTCCAGGACATTGCCTTTAGTGACAATCGCTAAAGCGTGATATTGGATCTTTCATCTCGGAGGCGGGTTGACCCGCCTCCCTTCTATTATGAACACGTCGCAGTGAGCAATTCGTCGAATACCTTTTGCCAGCGTTCGAGCATTTCGGCACGATGAGCGAGCCCTGCATGAAGTATCTTTGTTTTAAGCTCGATATAATCTGTTGCTTCAATTTTATGTTTCATATCGATAAATGAATCAAAGTAAACGAGATAATCACGAAACTCGGGTGACCACCAATCACACAACTCAAAATCAGTCGTCGTGAGTACTCGCATCTGTCCAACCACACTTTGAATAAATTTCTCCGAAGGAACAAAATGAACAATGCCTTGCTGCAGATTCTCAAACAACGCGAGGTTTGACCAAGCATAAGGAAAGTAAATAACGCCCCTGAATCCCGTCAAGTCCTCGGGACCATTGTAGGTTCCGTGATACACTTTGATGCCCAGCGTCGAGCATACTGTGCGAACAAGATCGACTTCGGTCTGCGTTTCCAAACGGGGATACAAGAAGAAGTGATCAGACTTATTGATATGGTTTGGAATCGCAGAGTTTCTTTCGTCAAATGGACGCGCGAGACGACCAACGGGATTTATGGTTAAGTTCCCAACTTCAACTCCCTTGCGCCGCGCATGTACGTGCTCATATCGCGTATAGGAAACGATACGTACGTTCGCCATCTTTAAGGCCTTTCGAAAGAGGTCGTAGTACGCCTCGTCTGGAAAGGACCCTATAGCGCTCGCTCCATCGGCATAATCGAAGCGGTTGCAAATCCAAATAATGAGAGGCTTGTTCCAGCCATTTTGGAGAAATATGCGAGAGAGGGGCGCAGTGTCTGATGTCATGATGAGATCGAACTGATCGAAATAGTCCTTGTTGAGCCTCCAGATTTTCTCGGCTCTTTCCTGAGTGATATTGTAGATGTCGTTCGTGAGTTTAGTCTCGCCATCGTATTCAAGACGTGAGCGGTCTCGTTGAATGAGCCAAGGCGTAATTTGAAACCCGAGAGAGCGCCCAACCTCCTCTATGTCTTTGATGCAGCCTTCGTGGAACGACATATGCAGTATTTTTAATGGCCTATTAATCGCGCCCAGGTCGACGCAGAAAAACAGAATCACAAGGAGCATCACGCTCATGACTTTCATCTAAAGCCTCGTTGCGAAAGCATGTGACTTCCGTCATAGCGTCGAGAAACGCTCTACGCAAGGAATCGGGGTCTCATGAGAAAAGGTTGCCTTAAAATAGCCGTAATGATCCTAGCTGCTAACTTCTGTCAGGCGGAGTCTATTTCGTCGCGAGCTTTAAAAAAATACGAGGAGTTCCTTGAAAAGGGGACTTACGAGGGCGCAGACTTTAGTCGCTTCACAAAACCTCCAAAATCACGCGCCTACACTTTTAGAATAGCTTTTGATCATTTCGAAACCCATGGCGGAAAAACGATTGTTGAGCTCGGAACAACAAGGAGTTTCGTCCACGGCGGTCTGCCTGGATGCAACAGCGACGATGTTAAGTTCTGGCAACCGCAGAATCCATCTGCCTGGGACTTTGGTGCAGGTTCTTTCACGCGTGTTGCAATCGAATGCTTGGCCCACACCAAACCGCATTTTCATACCGTTGATTTGAGCAAAAATCACATCGAACGAGCTAAGGTCATTACATCGGAGTTTTCCGACCTCATTACTTACCAGGTGTCATCTTCACTCGATTTCCTGCGAAGGTGTGATTTCAAAATCGATCTCCTTTACTTGGATACTGGCGATATGACACCAATTGAAGTCACGGCCACGCTTCAGCTTGCAGAAGCACAGATCATTGTTGAACGCGATTTACTAAGCGACCACGGAATCATTCTCATCGACGACGTGCGTAACCAAACGCCCTTCATGTTTGGCGACACAAGCGGTCTTGGAAAATCTAAATACGCGATTCCCTTCTTTCTTGAGCATGGTTACGAAATAGTCGAGGACGAGTATCAGGTCATTTTGCGCAAAAGCCAAAAAGCCCGACAAACTCCAGAACTTTAGCAAACCATCTGTCGAATTACCTCAAAAGCGCCTCGAAGAATTCCTGCAGAATCTGGTCTTTCGAGGTCAAAAATGCATCAGAATACCCCTCGTAGTTTGTCCCAGCTCTATAGTGCAGGAAATGGTTGTCGGCGAGCAATTCTATCGTGTAGGGTTTCTTGAAAACGAGATTGATCTCATTCTGAGTAAACCCTCTCTCTTCGAGATCTTTCGCAATCTCGTCTTGTGAGATGTGGCTAAAGTCTTGTGTTTGTGCTGAAGCATATCGATAAGGGCAATAAAACTGATGACCTTGCAGGTAACTCAGATGGTTAATTTTCAAGTCATCACCAAACTTGCGCAGATAGAGATTGGTCCAACCGCCGCTGTCGCAGATGGCTTTTGTACCCGGTAGGGCCCCTGGGTTAAAGCAAATCCTCTCCTTCTCTGGCAACTTGGGATTGTTAAACAGGATTAAAGCGAGCCAAAGGTATGAATAGGGTTCGCCCGTTTCCATATCGGCCGTTCCCCACAAGACGCCAGCAAGATGTTTGTCTTCGAGAGCCTTTTCAACAGAGAAAGGCCTAATCAAAAACATGTCGGAATCAATGAGCATTACCGGCCCATCGTGCATGGAGAAGTGTGTGTCCCAGGCCCACTGCACCGAGTTGGAATGACGCACATTTGGGTTGTGAAAGTTGTCGCCACTTTGTCTTGGCAGATAAGGTCGATCGTGAATGCCTTGGGGCACTTCAAGAAGACGGAGGTTAAGCCTATCGCAAGTTTGTCGAATCTGTGCTTGCATCTCCTTACTGCTGGCGTCGCTCACAATGATGTATTCGAAATCGTCCTGAAGAAATTGACTAAAGAGCCTATGTTGCAACTCAATGAAATCAGGCCGGTTGAATGCGGTTGTGAAAACGAGAGTTTTTGTGAAAGCAGATAGGGGAAGCAAAAATAAGAAAGCAGCAATTATTCTATTCATGAATCATGTCTCTAATTTTGCTGTCCTGAGGGATAGCGAAGGCAATACGTGTATTTGTCACTTGATAGAGAAGAAAATCACTCCCGGCTAAACCTTCTTTAATTCCCGTCAACACTTCCGGGATGTCTGAATCGTGCCATATGATGATGCTCGGATTTGACTTGAGCGCCTCTTTTGTCTCATGCAAAACGTGGAAGTATTCATGTGCTCCATCAATGAACCAAGCTTCGATCGGATGATGGGCTGAATAGTCAAAAGTTGAGCTATCGCCAAGAAGCTGCACATAGGGTAGATAGCACGCCTCGCCTACTTGCTTGATGTCGTAGCTGCTTTCGCCCGGCGGAAGATCTAAGGAGTAGACGATGCTTTCCGAAAGCGCATTCTTGATAATGAGCGTACCTTCGCCTGTGCAGGTTCCAATCTCAAAAACAGAGCGGGGTTGAGCCATCCGCAGCAACGTGTGTAGTGCAAGGAAATCTTCGACAAAGGCTTTGTCCTTTCGAAGAATCGCGTTCGCACTATAAGGGGTATTACTCAAATCATTGAAGTTGATGTTTATCGCTTCGATTGCAGCGCCATTGGCTGCAAGAAGCACGAAAAGAAAGAAAGAAGCTATTTTTCTCATGCGCGTGCAAGCTTCGACCCTGAAAATTTATTCCAGGAAAGCACAAGAGCATTCACTCCTATGGCTCAATGAAGTTTGTGCACTTGGTCTTCTTGGGTTCGAGGACCTACTTGCCTATTCTAACAAGCGAACTAACCTTGCGACTATGCACTTACAACTTGTTTCATGCTTGATTCTTCTGATGACTGCAACTTCACTCTTGCACGCCACGGAAACGGAATATGTTTTCACTGAAGATGGAAAGTGTCGCTTTCATCGAAACACGCAAGACGAAATGAGACAGCTTCACATTGAGATAAGTGGCGGCGATAACTGGAGAGAAGTTCAGTCTTTCTACATCACTGACCCTAACCCAACCTGGAAACAACTCAGAGCCGATGGAAAAAAGTATACCTATATAGAATATTGTTTTTCCGACGAGCCATATAATCTTCAATGCCATCGATATCTTTTTATGCTTGAAACAGATGATGGAAAGTTTCGAATCTATCGGAGTGGCGTTCACTTCCTTCAATTCGATGTGTTCAACCATGAGTTATGGCTCTTTCAAGAGTATTCTAAAGTTGAAATCAAAAATCAGAACGTTCTTCATGCTTTCGATCTGGGTTTTGAGGGCAGTGGTGACCTCATACTCAACCAGTGTTCATTTATCAAAACATTGGCTTCACAAAAGCTTCTTTCAGCAATGGAAATTGAGGGTTTAAGAAAGCGCGAACTGTTAGCTCGTGTTGGCAGGACTTGGCCGACAATCTCTCTATTGCATAGATTCACTCAGGGTCATGAGGCCTCTGTTCATGATCTGAACGCTGACATTCTCGTAAAACAAATTTCTCCGCTTCTGGTTCTTTTGGATTCAGGGCCCTCGCAGGAACGTCGCTAAACTCAACAATTGAGGAACGTATTCGCACGCTCAACAAAGGACCTCACCCAAGGCGCTTTGAGCTCTGGGTCTTGTTTTATGACCTCCATCGCTTGATGTCGCGCTAGCTCAATAAGGTCGCTGTGCTTTGAGAAATCAAAAAAGTTGAAAAGCTCTACGCCCGATTGTTTTTTTCCAAGCAAATCACCTGGGCCCCGAATCGCGAGGTCTGCGTCGGCGATCTCAAAGCCATTGTTGGTTCGTTCCATCACAGAAAGTCGTGCTTGAGCTTCCTCTGTACCCGCCTTTTCAGTTGCTAGGTAGCAGTAGCTCTTCTTCGTACCACGGCCTACGCGGCCACGCAGTTGATGTAGTTGTGACAACCCAAATCGTTCCGCGTTCATGATCAACATGTAACTTGCATTCGGGACATCAACGCCGACTTCAACAACTGTGGTCGAAATGAGCACCTTTGCGTCGCCACTTGCGAATTGTCGCATCGCAAGTTCTTTCGCTTCAGCTTTCATCTGGCCATGAACGAGAGCAATATTGTCTTTGCCGAATTCCGCGCACAGCATTTCATAAGATTGCATCGCGTTTCGAAGATCCAGCTTCTCAGATTCAGCAACGAGCGGGTAAATAATATAGGCCTGCTCTGATTCCTTGACCATTTTTGCGGCAAGGCGCCGTGCAATAAGCAAACCATCGCCTTGGATGACCTGCGTGCTAATGGGCGACCGGCCTTTGGGAAGCTCATCGATGATCGAAAGCGACATGTCCCCGTAAAGCGTGAGCGCGAGACTTCGCGGAATTGGTGTGGCTGTCATAACCAAGAGATGGGGTGATCCACCACCATTTGCTCCGCCCTTTTCGCGAAGCGCTTTGCGCTGCTCGACTCCAAAGCGGTGTTGCTCGTCAATCACTACAAGCGAGAGTTTTGCAAAACTGACGCCTTCACTCAAAAGCGCATGGGTGCCGACTACGATGTCTATCTCGCCACTTTTGAGTTTGGCAACAATCTCTCTCTTCTCAGATTCTTTCAAGCTTCCAGTCAGTTTCGCGACTCGAAAGCCGAGAGGTTCAAACCAATTTTTGAAATGTTTGAAGTGCTGTTCAACGAGGATATCGGTCGGTGCAAGAACCGCGCACTGTGTTTTTGCACGTGCGGCCATTAAGCACGCAGCAGCGCACACGGCAGTTTTGCCAGATCCAACATCGCCCTGCAGCAGTCTTCCCATGGGGCTTTCACTACTCATATCCTGAATGATTTCACCCAAAACTCGGATTTGCGCACCGGTGGGCTCAAACGGCAGGAGTGTTTTGAAAAGTTCATCGGGTTGCGTCGGTTGCATGGAGTATGCCGCTTTGTCTGTGACACTATGCTTTCGCTGCTGCATCGAAAGCTGAACCGATAACACTTCTTCGAACGCGAAACGCCGAAGACTCATCACGCGCTCTTTGGAAGCCGCATCATGCACTTCATGAATCCAATGGTAGGCACTCGGGATTGGCGCTATTTCACGCGCGAGCAGCCAATCTTTTGCAAACGGGTCGTTGATTTGTGATTTTTTTATGTGTTGCAGGGCGGAGCGAATGTAACCCGATAGTTCACTCGAAGTGAGGCCTTTGATTTGAGGGTAAATGGCGTAGGTTCCGCTCAATTCTGCGGCATTTTGGGCTGTTGTAACTTTTGGGTGAACAATCTGGGGTGTGCCACGAGAGTTATCAACCTTGCCCACAACGATGAGACGTTGATTCGGCGAGAACAGCGCCTTGATATTTATGCGCTGAGCGTTGAAAAACATGAGCTTCACAATACCGGAGTCGTCCTTCGCTGCAACTTCAAGGCGCTTCGATCGACCAAAGCCCAAAAATACGGCGCGAATAACCGTGACCTCAAGCACTGATGCGTGATCAGCGGACGCTTGCGCAATCGTGCATCTTGATCGTTGTTCGAACGCTCTGGGGAACTGGCGCAGCACGTCGCCAACAGTCCGCAAACCTGCCTGTGCGAGTTTCTCAGCACGAATCGGCCCAACTTTGGGGAGAACAGAAACTGGATCTAGCAAAGGCACGTTTAAAACCAATAGTTTATGCCAAGTTCAAGCGAGTTGGCGTACGAAGCAGCGTACGCTGCTCCTTGAGCGTCAGTCACACCATAGATTGTGTTGATCCGCAAATCGGCGCTATAGTTAACTGTGAAGTGATATTGCCCTCGCAGCGACCAAGCGTTAGCCATTCTCCATTCTAAGCCAGCTCCGAGCAAAACGCCCATTTGCATGGTGCTTACTGCATAACTGTCGCCCACCTCATTTGAATAGCTTAAGCCTAGGCCCGCGATGTTTCCTCCGACTACGAAATAGGGAAGCAGGTTGTTCAGAACGTAACCAATGCGTCCGCGGAAGGTCCCCTGCATCGTGCTTGAAAATGTGAATCTGTCAGCGACACCAGGCGCCGTGGAGCACTGACATTTCAGGTTTGCTGTTTGCGGCGTGTTGTAGCTGTACGTTCCTTCAAGACTTAACCTCAGCAGAGCGCCTAAAGCAAACATGCCACCAAATTGCGCGCCTGGTGAGAAGCTCACAATGGATCCGTTAGAATCGCAAACCCCAGCCATTGACACGAAACCCATATGATTTGCGTGCAGGTTCACGCTGACTACGGGCATGGAGGCAGTGACGCCAGCATAGTATCCTGTGAAGGTGGGTAGCTCTTCTGCCGCATG
>Ga0068863_100008379_pt1 | contig 10095 bp, 10 predicted proteins | sample KBSSwiS62_FD_66596 | JGI IMG/M metagenome (GOLD analysis project Ga0068863, IMG submission 66596) | Switchgrass rhizosphere microbial communities from Kellogg Biological Station, Michigan, USA - KBS Switchgrass S6-2 | ecosystem: Host-associated > Plants > Roots > Rhizosphere > Soil ...
TACCGCTGAGGCACCTCGGTCAGGAAAGCGTGCAGTCCCAATAGGAAAGCCTAGCATCGGATGGTTGCGGCCGGATATTTTTTTCCGCTGTGCCGATAGCCATTCTCGATCCGTTCAGCGGCATTTCAGGGGACATGACCCTGGGCGCCTTGATCGATCTCGGGTTGAGCGCGGAGTGGCTGGTGTCGCTTCCGCAGCGGCTCGGGCTCGATGGCGTGACGGCGCACGTCAGCGACGTCCGCCGAGCAGGTATTGCGTGCAAGAAGGTGGACTTCGACATCCCGCCGCAGCCGCACGGACGCCACCTGAGCCATATTCGCCGAATTCTCGACGCGTCCGGCGCGCCCGAGCAGGTACGCGAACGGGCCGACGCCGCCTTCACGGCAGTGACGGCGGCAGAGGCGGCGATCCATGGCACGACGATGGAGCGCGTTCACCTGCACGAAGTCGGATCCGTGGACGCAATTCTCGATATTCTTGGCTCCATCTGGGGACTCCATGAGCTGGGTATCGCTCGGGTTTATTGCGGGACGCTGGTACTCGGGGATGGCTTCGTGAAGGCTGCCCACGGCGTTCTTCCGGTCCCCGCTCCGGCAACACTCAAGCTGTTGGAAGGATTTCCCGTGCGCCGCGGTCCTGAGGGGGCTGGAGAGCTTGTCACGCCAACCGGCGCCGCGCTCGTGCGCGTGCTCTCGTCAGGCTACACGCCTGACGAGTACACGCCGATCAAGTCGGGATTCGGCGCGGGGACGAAGGATCCCGGCGACAGGCCTAACGCACTGCGAATCATTCTCGCGGACGACCTGGCGACGCTCCGAACAGGTTCCAGCGATGAAGAAATGCTGGCCATGCTCGCGACTGACGTCGATGACATGACGCCCGAGCACGTGGCCGCCGCGGCGGATGCCTTACGCGAAGCCGGTGCTCTGGATGTGACGTGCATCACCGTCGCGATGAAGAAGGGTCGTATCGGCACGCGGATCGAGGTACTATGCCGTGAGCCCGACGCCGGACGCCTGGAGTCGATGGTTTTTGCCCGTACGACGACGATCGGCATTCGGCGGAGTCGTGTCGTTCGGAGGGCGCTCGCACGCGACATGCGAACAGTCGAGGTACTCGGGCACGAAGTGCGCGTGAAAGTTTCCGCGCTGCCTGACGGGCTCACTCGCGCCAAGCCGGAATATGAGGACGTACGATCAGTCGCAGAGGCGACTGGCCGTTCGCTGCAGGATGTCACCACACTTGCCCGCGCTGCCTCGGAACGAGGGTAGTCGGGGAAGGGTAGGATCACAGAATGCGCGGCGCTCCACGCGTCTCGCTCTACCTAGGAGAAGGACATGATGGTTCGACAGACGTTCATGATCGCCGCCCTCACTGTCGGTGCGCTCTCTGGCATCGTAAGCGCGCAGGCACCGGCCAAGTGCGAGATCGATGAGGGCAAGCCGGGTCAGGTCAAGGGCGCGCGCGATGCGCTCGTCACAGCGGGGCTCATTGGCAAGCCTGACGACAAGAAGAAGCAGATCACCAAGGCGATCGGTCTGCTGACGACGCCGCAGGCAAACGCGAACGCCGTAGGTCGCAACTGGCTCCTCGGCCGTGCGCTCGTAACGCTCGCCGCGATGCCTGACCAACCGACCGTCGCCACGAAGGCGTCGCTCGGCTACACGGGTGCGCCGGCGGATCAGGTCGACCTTGTGCTCGCGGCCGACTCGGCGTTCGACGTCGTCGAGCAGGCGATGCCGCAGTGCGAAACCGAAACGGAGCAGTACCGGCGCGTTCCCTACGTGGGGCTCGTTAACTCGGCCGTGAACCTCTACAACGCGAAGCAGATCGATTCGGCGGTCGCCATCGCAGAGCGCGCCTTGGTCATCTATCCCAAGTCGCCCGTGGCGTACAACGTCATTGGCAACGCGCGCCAGAGTAAGGACGACATCCCGGGCGCCGTCGACGCGTTCAAGAGAATGGTGGTGGCGATTGGCAGCGACACCGCGTACGCGGACGAGAAGAAGCAGGCGATGATGAACATCCCGCAGCTTCTCGCTGCGGAAGCCGATGCGGCCGAGGCCCCGAAGAAGCAGGAGTACGCGAAGCAGGCCGCCGAGGCATACCAGGCGTACCTCAAGGACTATCCCAACGATGCGGGCGCTCAGTCAGGGCTCGCACGCGTTCAGCTGCTCGCCGGCGATAGTGCCAGCGCCAACAAGATCTACTCCGACATGCTAGCGGCACCTGACAAGTACACCGACATGCAGTTACTCGAGGCCGGTGTTAATGCAGCGCGTGCCGAGCGCGCCAAGGACGCGTCGCAATTGTTCGAGGCGGGACTCAAGAAAAACCCGTATTACCGCGATGGTCTTTACAATGTGTCAGTCACCTACCTCGGCTCGAACCAGTTGGACAAGATGCCGCCTGTGCTCGAGCGCCTCGTGAGCGTTGATCCCAACAATCCGGACAACTACCGGCTGTGGGTGAACTACTACCAGGACAAGGTCAAGGCCGAGAAGAATCCCGCGGCGAAGAAGCAGCTCAACGACTCGGTGCTCAAGTATTACAAGCTGTTCAGCGAGCCCACGGTCAAGGTCGCGTTCAATCTGTTCAGCCGTGAGGCTGCGAAGGCCACGCTTGGTGGGAGCATCGAAAACCTTTCGGCCGAGGCGAAGACGTACACGATCAAGGTCGACTTCCTCGACACGAGCGGGAGTACCGTCGCGACGCAGGAAGCCACGGTGGGCCCGGTCGATCCGAAGGCGTCCAAGCCGTTCCGCATTACGGCGGAGAAGGCAGGCATTGCGGCGTTCAAGTACGCGCCACTCGATAAGTAGCTACGATCTGCGCCGGGCTGACGAGCGCCGAACACCTAAGGTGTTCGGCGCTCGTCTCGTTATGCACCCGGGATTCTGCCACCTCGACCTGACATGCGACGGAAATGCCGAAGTGATTATCGGCAATTGATTTCGCCGCCTTGATCTGCTAAAATAGTTGAGCCTCGGCGTCGGCGCCGCGGCGGTCCTTCGGGGAGCGCATAACGTGGCGTCCCCTTCGCTTGTGGTGGATGGGAAATGGTTCGAGTCGCACGCGTCGTAAGCGAGAGTATCGCGCAGGAAATCGGCATCGTACCGGGCACCGAGTTACTCACGGTGAACGGCCGCGCACTTGCGGACTTTCTCGACTGGGAATTTCTCACGGCAGATGACGAACTGGTCATCGAAGCTCGACTGCCCGATGGTGAAGAGATCGTCTACGAGATCGAGCGCCCTGAGGGCGAGGGCCTGGGAGTCGAGCTCGAGCCGCCATCCGTTCGGCGATGCGCGAATCGATGCGAGTTTTGCTTCATCGAGGGACTGCCGAAGGGGCTGCGCAAGAATCTTTACATTCGGGACGATGATTATCGACTGTCGTTCGCGTATGGCAACTTCGCGACGCTGTCGAACATGAAGGAGCGCGACGAGCAGCGGATCATCGAGTACCGGCTTTCCCCGTTATACGTGTCGGTGCACGCGACGCCGTGGGAAGCGCGCCGTCTGCTTCTCAACAATCCCAAGGTGCCGAACATCGTGGAGCAGCTGACACGACTCGCCGCCCACGGAATTCAGTTCCACTGCCAGATGGTGATCGTCCCCGGGCTCAACGACGGCGCCGTGCTGGAGCAGTCGCTGACCGACCTGTGGGATCTCGGCGACGCGGTCATCTCCGTGGCCCTCGTGCCGGTTGGGCTCACGCAGTTCTCGCACCTCTACACGGGTGAGTCGATGAGCGCAGAGCGATCGCGTGCGCTCCTCGAGGTCGTGCACCGTTGGGAAGCACGTGCAAGTGGCGAGCGTGGGGACCCGTGGGTCTACGGTTCGGACGAGCTCTACCTGCTCGCCGGGCTGGAGCTACCACCCATGGACCACTACGGCGACTTTTCGCAGATCGAAAACGGTGTCGGAGCCGTCACATCACTCCGAGAGCGGGTACGCGCCGGGGCGCCCACGTTGCCACGGCTCGAGGGGCGACGTATCGGCGTGATCACCGGAACGTCGATGGCCCCGCTGATGCCCGCGCTGCTCGAGCAGCTCACGGCTTCGACGGGGGCGGAGTTCGTGCTCATTCCAACGACCAACTCGCTGTTCGGTCCCACGACCACCACCGCGGGACTGCTCGTCGGCGCCGATATTCGTCGCGCGCTCGAGGGGCGGCACGACCTGGATCTTGCGCTCATTCCGGCCGAGACCATCAACGACAGCGGCTTGTTCCTCGACGATGAACGGTTCGTCGTGGTGCGGGAGTCGCTGCCGATGCCGGTGTATCCCTCCTACGACTTCATCGACGTGCTCTCGTTGGAGGGTCAGAATACCCCCGCGGCACCGGGAGTGCGTGCCGCATGAACGTCCCGGTGGTTGCACTGATTGGCCGGCCTAACGTCGGGAAGTCGGCGCTATTCAATCGCATTGTAGGGGCCGAGGCGGCGATCGTCACCGATGAGGCGGGCACCACGCGCGATCGGCACTTCGCCGAGGCAGAGTGGGCGGGACAAACGTTCTGGCTGGTCGATACAGGCGGTGTGACCGACGACCCGCGCGCTCCCATGGACGTCGAGATCCGCCGGCAGGTGGATCAGGCCATCGAGGAGGCCGATCTCCTGTTGCTCGTGGTCGATGCGAAGGCGGGCGTTCATCCGATGGACGCGTACGTCGTCGAGATGCTCCGCGAGTCGCAGAAGCCGTGGGTCCTTGTTGCGAACAAGGCGGATGACCCGCGCGCGACCGACTTCTACGAGTTCTACCAGCTGGGCGCCGGCGACCCGGTTCCCGTGTCGGCAGTGAACGGAAAGAATTCCGGGGACCTGCTCGATATCGTGGTGGACCGGATTCCTCCGGCCCCGGCCGAGGAGCAGGATGCGCTGCGCGTTGCTGTGATCGGAAGGCCCAACGTTGGCAAGTCTTCGTTCGTGAATCGCTTGTTAGGCGAAGATCGCCTCGTGGTGTCCGATGTGGCTGGAACGACGCGCGATGCCATCGACACGCCGATGCGCTATCATGATCGGTCGATCATATTCATCGACACGGCCGGCCTCCGGCGCCAGTCGAGGGTCGAAGATGGAATCGAGTTCTACTCGGCGCTTCGGACGCGCCGGGCCATCGAGCGTGCGGACATCTGCCTGCTGATCATCGACGCGGTCGAAGGCCTGCAGAACCAGGACCTGAAGATCGCGAACCTCGCCTGGGAATCAGGCCGCGGTCTCATCGTGGTGGTGAACAAGTGGGACCTGAAGGAGAAGGACGACAAGACCGCCGGCCGCTTCGAGAAGGAAGCAGCGGAGCGCGTGCCGTTCCTCTCGTTTGTTCCGTTCCTGTTCACGTCCGCTCTTACCGGCCAGCGAGTGACCCGCGTGCTTGACCTACTGGTCGAGGTCGATGCCGAGCGCTCGAAGCGAATTACCACGTCGCAGGTCAACAACACACTCGAGGCGCTCGTGGCCCGACGGCAACCACCGCAGGCGTCGGGTCGCGAGGTCAAGCTGCTCTACGCGACGCAGGTCGAGGTTGCACCGCCGACGATTGCGGTGTTCGGCAATCACCCGGAGCTGCTCGCGGAACATTACGTGAGGTATTTGCACAACGGCTTCCGCGAAGCGTGGGGGTTCACGGGCAATCCGCTGCGGATCGTTCTCCGGAGGCGTGCCGCGTAAGTGTCTCCCTACCTGGGTCTCGTGCTCGCCTACGTGGCGGGGTCGATCCCGGCGGCATACATCGCGGGCAAGGTGACGCGAGGAATCGATCTTCGGCAGCACGGCTCAGGCAACCTCGGCGCAACGAATGTCTACCGCGTCCTCGGCGCCAAGGTCGCGGTGGTCGTTCTGCTGTTCGATGCCGCGAAGGGAGCCGTGCCTGTGCTGTGGTTCCCTCGCCTGATTGCGCCACCCGTGTCCGAAGCCGGCACGTTGACCCTCTGGGCCATCGGCTTTGGAGTCGCTGCCATCATCGGTCACGTTAGGCCCGTATTCCTGCTCTGGAAAGGTGGAGGGAAGGGGGTCGCGACCGCGTCGGGAGTGTTCGGAGCGCTGGCTCCGGCAGCGATCGGCATAACGCTGCTGGTGTGGCTGGGTGTGCTCGTCATAAGCGGCTACATGTCGCTTGCGTCTCTGGCCGGTGCGGTAGTCCTGCCCGTCGCGCTTGCCGTGATGGGCGGACTCCGATCGCCATTGTTCGCTGTGAGCATCGTCGTTGCCGCATTCGTGTTCTGGACTCACCGATCGAACATCGGTCGTCTGCGCCGCGGTGAGGAGCCGCGGTTCGGCCGAAAAACACCGCCGTTGCGATGAAGTGCGCCGTGGTCGGTGCGGGCGCGTGGGGGACGGCGCTGGCCAACGTTCTCGCCTCGAACGGCCATGCGGTCTCGCTCTGGGCACGCGAGAGTGACGTAGTGGAGGCCATCAACGGCAAGCGCGAGAATCTGCGTTTCCTGCCGGGAGTGTGCCTCGAGGAAGCAATCCGAGCGACGGGCATCATGGCGGACGCGTTAGGCGATGCCGAACTCGTGACCTACGTCGCGCCATCGCATGCGCTGCGAGAAGTCGTTGCCAGTGGTGTCGCCGCGGTTCGACCTGACGCCGTGCTCGTCGTGGCAAGCAAGGGTATCGAGCGGGAGTCTCTTGCAATCATGTCGGATGTGGTGGGCGACACGCTTCCACGCCATGCGGTGGTCGCCCTTTCAGGTCCGAGCTTCGCAGCCGAAGTGGCGAGGGGACAGCCAACGGCTGTAGTGGCAGCGTCGGCAAACGAGGCTGCGGCCACCGCCGTCCAGCGGGCGCTTAGCTCTGACGCTTTCCGGGTCTACACCCATGACGATGTCATCGGCGTGGAGTTGGGCGGCGCTCTGAAGAACGTCATGGCGGTCGCCACGGGCATCACGGAAGGCGTTGGGTTGGGGTTCAACTCGCGCGCTGCCCTCATTACGCGGGGATTGGCCGAAATGACGAGGCTGGGAATCGCGCTGGGGGCGAGCCAGGCGACCTTCGCCGGGCTGGCAGGACTTGGTGACTTGGTGCTCACCTGCACGGGCGCGCTGAGCCGCAACCGTGCTCTGGGTATTGAGATTGGGAAGGGAAGCACGCTGGAGCAGGCCCTGGAAGGGAAGGACACTGTCGCCGAGGGAGTGCTCAACACGATCAGTGCGCGCGCGTTGGCGGAGCGCGAAGGAGTGGACATGCCAATCGTCCTGGGCGTTCATCGCATTCTGTTCGAAGCACAGCCACCCCGTCTGGCAATCTCCGAGCTGATGAGTCGCGAACTTCGCGCGGAGCAGGACTGATGCCGACCAAAGACGAGCCGGTTCAGGAGTTCTTCTCCATCGGCGACGTGTGCGCGCTGACGGATCTCAAGCCACACGTACTGCGTTACTGGGAGAGCCAGTTTCGCTTCCTCAACCCGGCAAAGAACCGGTCGGGCAACCGCGTGTATCAGCGGCGCGAAGTCGAGCTGATCATGCTCGTGAAGCACCTGTTGTATACGGAGAAGTACACGATCGACGGCGCTCGTCAGCGGATCGAGGAGCAGCGTAAGGCTGGCTCGCTTCGTGCCGAGGCACGGGCCGCCCTCGACGTGCAAATGATCCGCGATCTCGAGCGACAGCTACAGGGGATCGTACGGGTGCTGGACGGGACAGAGTCGCCGCAGCCCGAGCCGGCGAGCGGCGACCAACCCGAGCCCTCCGCCACGTGACGACCGACCGTATCGTCTGTGTGGTGCCCGCGTTCAACGCTGAGCCGACCATCGCGACGGTAGTGGCCGGGCTTCGCGCAGCGATGCCGTCCGCGTTCATCAGCGTGGTGGACGATGGATCTGCCGACGGGACGTACGTTGCGTCACGCCCTCTCGCCGACGTGACCGTCCGACTCGGACGCAATGCCGGGAAAGGGGCCGCGCTGCGCGCGGGATTTCGCGTCGCAACCGAGCACCGCGCGGACGTTGTGGTGACAATCGATGCCGACGGGCAGCACGACCCGCGATACGCGCCGGCGCTGGTGGAGTCCCTCTCGAACGCCGACGTCGCGATCGGCGCACGCGAGCGTCGCGGTTCCATGCCGGCCGGGCGGCGCCTAACGAACCGGCTGTCGGCCGCCGCCGTGGCGCACTGTATCGGACGCGACGTCGCCGATGCGCAGAGTGGTTTCCGCGCGATCAGGTCGCATCTCATCGCCGAAGTTCGGCCGCGCGGCGATCGATACGAGTTCGAGACCGAATTCCTCATTCTGGCTGGACGCCTCGGGGCCCGCATTGCGTTTGTTCCCATCCCAACGGTCTACGCGGCCAACATTCCGAGCCATTTTCGGCCCGTCGCAGATTCCGCACGGATCGTGAGCACGCTCTGGCGGTTCGCAACGGGAGCGCACCACTGATGCGTCTCCTCTGCACGAATGACGACGGGATTCTCGCGTACGGCCTCGAGTGTCTCGTACGAGCCGCTGAGCCGCTGGGCGAGATAACGGTCGTCGCGCCGGACCGCGAGCAGAGCGCCACGAGCCACTCGCTCACGCTCCATCACCCACTTCGGCCCGTCAAACGAGGTGAGCGAAAATACCAGGTGGATGGGACGCCGACCGATTGTGTCATGCTCGCGGTCGAGGCGCTGATGGAGCAGCGTCCCGACTATGTTCTGAGTGGGATCAATCACGGACAGAACATGGGCGAGGACGTTCTGTACTCTGGGACAGTCGCGGCAGCCATGGAGGGGCTGGCGCTCGGCATTCCGTCCATCGCGATCTCGTTCGCGGGTGGCGACCTGCGGGCCGATGTTTCACTGCTGGACGAGCAGGTCGACATTCTCTCGCCGCTGCTGGCCCACCTGACCTCGCTGCCGCGGTTTCCCGAGCACACGCTGCTGAACGTGAACCTGCCGCCGCGGCGCGCCGGAGACATCCGCGGCGTGCGCCTAACGAGACTCGGGCGGCGGGTCTACTCGGACTCACTGCGACCAATGGAGGATCCCTGGGGCCGACGCATTTACTGGATCGGCGGCGGCTCGATCAACTGGGAGGCGAGCGGAGTCGGGTCCGACTTCCGCGCCGTCGATGACGGCTACGTCTCAGTCACTCCGCTCCATCTCGACCTCACCCATCGCGACATGCTTGACTCGGCGGAGAGCTGGTGGCGGGAGCTGTAGGTCCCGAGTTCAGAGGCGCGCGCCGTCGTCTGGTCGAGACGCTGCAGACGATGGGGATACGCGACCTCGCGGTGCTGCGCGCCGTCGATCTCACCCCTCGCCACCTCTTCGTGCCGACGGGCGTGCGACACCGGGCCTACGAGGATTCGGCGCTGCCGATCGGCAACGGGCAGACGATATCGCAGCCGTCCGTTCACGCCCGGTATCTCGAGCTTCTTCACCTCACCGGCAAGGAACGCGTGCTGGAGGTGGGGACTGGCACCGGATATCAGACCGCGCTTCTGTCGAACCTCGCGGCGCAGGTCTTTTCCATCGAGCGCGTGACCGCCCTCTACGAGCAGGCCCGTGAGATTCTCCGACAGCTCGATGTGCGGAATGTCTCAATGCTTCTCGGCGACGGGACCATCGGCTGGCGTGAATACGCCCCGTACGATGCCATCCTGGTCAGCGCAGGGGCGCCCACCGTGCCAGCGCCGCTGCTCGACCAGCTCGCCGAGGGAGGAACGCTGCTGATTCCGTTGGGGGGCAAAGACGAGCAAATCCTCGTGAGCTTCGAGAGACGCGATGGCACGATCGTGCGGCGTGACATCGCGCCGGTCCGATTCGTCCCGCTCTTGGGCACGCACGGTTGGCAGGGATGACCTGAGATCGACCGGCGGCCGTATCGCTTCCAAGCGTACTCGAGTCGGAGCCGCCGGAATGGCCGATCAGAACAACGACGACAGCAAGACACCTTTCGCGCGGCGTGGCGCGCGGCCGTTTGGGGGACCCGCCAGTTCCCCGGCGCCGAGCCGACCGTTCATCCGCCCAGCAGCTCCCCAGCGGCCCACAGCGGCGCCATTCGTTTCGCCAGTGGTGCCGGGGAAGCTCGTGTTACGGAAGGCAGCGCCGGTGCCCGCATTGAAACCCCCCACACCCGTCGCACTGCCGTCGGTTTCATTGTCCAAGGCC
>Ga0068863_100008384_pt1 | contig 10093 bp, 8 predicted proteins | sample KBSSwiS62_FD_66596 | JGI IMG/M metagenome (GOLD analysis project Ga0068863, IMG submission 66596) | Switchgrass rhizosphere microbial communities from Kellogg Biological Station, Michigan, USA - KBS Switchgrass S6-2 | ecosystem: Host-associated > Plants > Roots > Rhizosphere > Soil ...
ATGACGCCTTGCTTAATCTGAATGTTAGCGTCTGAAACACTGACATGAAGGCCAACCCCGTTTTCACTCTGCACAACTTCCACATTGCCCACAGACGCGACCTTCACATCATCTTTCTTTTCGGGCTCTGCCTTCGCGGGCTCCGCCTTTGCGGGCTGCGCCTTTGCGGGTGCAGCCTTCGCTAGCGTAGCCATTCTCGCATCTATAAGCTTCTTGGTAACTTTCTTTTGCGCTTGATATTGTGCGTACCACGCCTGACTTTTCACGAGTGCTGAAGGAGCCTTTTTCTTCTTGGGCGCATTTTTGGTCAAAAACGGTGCGATGACTTCTGCAGCTGTGTCTTGGTCAGAAAGATTCTGCGTATAAATTTCGATCGCGCGCATGGCGAGTGCGTCTTTGTCAGCAGGTTTTGTTTTGAGCTCTGCGGCCGACATGACCAGACGCGCTACTTTTTCATAGTCGTCATCGCGCTTTGAGACTTTCGCAACGCGTTCGTACAGATCTGCAGCTTTGATCAAGGCAACAGCCGCGTTTTCTGACTTCGGATGTTTCTTTGCAAAACTCTCAAACCGCGAAGCCAGCTTTTCAAAGTTGTGCTTAAACTGCTTTGCCTTCTTGTTGAGCTCAAATTTCTTGGCGTCTTTCTCAATTAGACTCAATTCGTGTGCAGCGGATGAATCTGCCGCCTTCTTTGCTGATAATGCGGGCGCAAACGCCAACGATAAAACAAGTGTGATTATTTGAGTTCTTTGCATACGATTCATCTGTCGATCATAAATTATTTTTTCACAGATGGCGACTTTTCGCCGAGAAGGCAACCAATAACGTGCATTTGTGTGACGTAACTTTGATTTTTGAGTGAAATTTGCGTTAAAGTTTCTTCTGGAGAAAGCTATGCTGGACACCCAAAAGACGCGTTATTCATTTCTTGTTCTGACCCCTGTGTTCGTGTCTTTGTTAGTCGATTGCACGACAACACCAGTAAAACCAGCCAGTCCTCATCTCACGTTTCTATCTGCCCCCACGGATACAGTTCTTTCAGTTGGAGAGACGAAACACTTTGCAGCACAAGTCAGCACAAATTCGAAAGAACCCGTCCACTATCTCTGGCAAAAACTCGCTGGATCTACTGAAAAGACGATATCAAACATAGCTTCCATTGAGCTGTCCAATAAAAGTGGCACGAGCTGTTCTAAAGGAACAGATTCATACCGCCTGATCGCGCACTCAGGCGCTCTGCGCGCTGAAAAAACTTTCTCTGTAACCAGAGCGTGTGCGCCGCGCAGAGGCAATCCGAACAATGATGCGATCAGCACCTCGCCACCCGATCATGTTTGGGTGTCGCCAGGTCAGCAAGTTGCGCTGTCTGCCGCGACAAAACTTCAAGGGGCAACTCTCACTTGGGAAATGATTTCAGATACATCACCGCAAGTCGTGAGCGACAATGGTCAGTATATATTCACGGCTCCGCAACTTGCGCATCCTTGTGACGAACAAGTGTTCTCATTTAAAGCGACGGCAACACTAGATGGTACTGAAACAAGCAAAACCATCAGCGTGAATGTTGAAAACCCCGGCTGTCATCTTTCTGTCGCAAATGGTTTGGTGAGCGATGACACAACAAAGCTACTTATCGCAAAAGATGGCGCGTTGTTTGTTGGCACGCGCAACGGCCTGACGCGCTACAAAGATGGACAGACACAAAACGCAACGACAGCTGGCAACAACGAAACTCTTCAGATTGTGACGGCACTTGGCCAATCTGATTCGCTCATCTTTGTTGGCAAAGCCAGAAAGCTTGCCCTTTATCCGACCAAAGGGTTCGGAATCGATATCTTGCAAGTCCAAGATAGTGGCTTCTTTTGGAACAACACGCCTTTGTACACAAACGACTATGTGAGTCATGTCTACTTCAATCCAAAAACACCGAATCTACCCGAGGTGCTGGCTGCCAGAAATATTACGACGCCAGGGGGCGTGCATCTTTCGGCCGACCTTTCATTTAAATCAACAGCTGACATTTTGCAGGGAGAGAACATCTACGCGGCCGTTGATTACAAGGGGATGACTTATTTTGGTGGTGATGGCGGCATCTTTGTTGTCAAAGGCCATGCTGTAGGTCAACGCTTTGATGGTAGCCAATGGCAAGGCAAAGGTGGCTTCCTTGGCATGGCTTCAAATCGAAGCGTGAGAGCGCTCGCAAAAGACTCGGGCGACAACATCTGGATTGGCCTACAAGCCGGCGTCTTTGAAGAAGGCGGTCTTGTCCGATATCAACCAGCAACTGGCACATGGGAAGGGCCAATCAAATTGCCCGGCGGTCAAGATGTGCGAGCACTCGCTGTAGACTCCAACGACAATTTGTGGATCGCTACTGACAACGGTTTGACCGAACGCAAAGCGAACGGCGAGTTCAAAAACTTTGCCGGGGAACATGGTCTACAAAGCAGCGACATTCGCGACCTGGCCTATAGCCCTGAGAAGGAAAATCTCTGGATTGCTACAGGTGCTGGCGTCACACGTTGGTCACTTGCTCAGTTGCGGTAGCCCTGTCATGCCAGCGCAGGCTCACTACTGTACGGGATAAATTTGTCATGCCAGCGAAGGCTGGCATCCAGAGAAAATAACATCCGTGATTTCGTTGCGTCACCGTGGGTTGCCACCCACGGCTATACTAGTGCGCCCTAAGGGGCTCTAGGACAGATTCACCGAAGCGTAGTTGGATCGATGTTATATCGTCGTAGATACTCCAGATGCTTCTGCCTCGCGAGCTCCGCGTAGTGTGCGAGAGTACTATCCTTGAGCATCGATAGTTGATCAGCGGTCGGAATCGGATTCCGCAATGGCGGTGCTGGTGGCGCCGGCACATGCTCGGTAAGCGTTGGAGGTGCGATTGGCTCATCCGCCTCTTTTGTCATGCCAGCGCAGGCTGGCATCCAGTCTTTGTCGTCCTTTCTGCGAACAACAGCCTGGCGATTGAAAGCCTGCGCTTTCGTGACAACCTTCTTTCTTTTTGTCTGTGGCGCCATAACTCTCTCATCGAGGGCCCAACGTATGCGATAAAACTTGTAACGCCGTTCATGCAAATCACCCGTTTCGACTATGAGCTTTGCCTCCACAAGCTTTTGGATTGCTCGCTTCACAGTGACAGGTGAGCAGCGTAAGCGTTCTGCGATCGCCGCATGACAAACCCAAACTGTCGGGTGTTCAATCGTGGTTTGTGATGCAAGCAGCATCAGCACTTCTCGGGTTCTTGGCGAAACGTGTGCATCAAGAATGTGAGCAGGCAAGCAGATGGTTCGTGGGCTTTTCGACGAGGACATAGATCTCTCCCGTTACGCAAAGCGTTGACAGCACGATTCAAGAGGCTAAATTGTTTTCGGCCTCTTCGTGGGCTGCCGTCTCCCAGTTCCGTCCGTCAAGAAAGTTCTGGGAGTCGGCTTTGCTATTTTAGGTGCGCGAAAATGCGCACGGCCACAATAAGATGGTCAAATTAGAGAAGTCCATCCGTCAGGTGGCTGACATCACACGATGCTCTCTGCAGCGGGTATTTGCAAACGCCGAAAATTCTCCTCAGCAATCCGGTAAGAGATAAAGGCTAAGACTAAACTAATAACGCCAGCGGTGAAACGAAGAGCACTCGAATCATCATCGCTTGTTCGAGGTATACAAGTTATTATCCAGGTCGCGTTTGGGTCATCAACATCGCACAGAAAACTCAGAGCAATTCCATCAATGCCGGCAATAGTAAGCAATAGGCTGTAAAAGCCATAGGAATAGGCACTCACTATGGCGCATTGCCGGTAGCACGATGCCATTGCAGGCGACGAAGATGCAAATAGAAGAGAAAGTGAAAGCAACAAAGCGCAAATACGATTCATACGGACCTTAGGTGTAGTTATCCGCCCGCCATACAAAATAGTGTTTTCGCTTACAAGGGCCTTGGCAAGGGCCTTGGATATTAGTTCCGTGAAATATACGTCCTAAGATTGCTTTCAAAATTGCGCGTGGGCTAAGCTTTTTAAAACGTAAACTGAGGTTCATCCGTGCGTGTTTCGACCCTTGTTACTTCTATTGGTCTGGTTTCACTTCTTATAGCAAATAGTGGCCATGCTCTGTTTGGTCCGAGTACAACAGATTATCTCGTGCGCTTTCAAGCGCTTCGGTTTCTTGAAGCGCAAAATAACGCGAAAGCGAACCTTGAGACTCAGCTCAAAAACGCCGATGCAAAAGCGACCAACGAAATTGAAGCAGAAAAGCAGCTATGGGAAAGCCAGATTGAGGCTGCGAGAGTATCTATACAACAAGTGACGCAAGAAAAGATGCGAGTTCTAGATTCAATGAAGAAAACACACAAGGGCAACATAAAGGGCATTGATGAAGCCATAGCGGCGAAGAACACCGAAATAGAAAACTTAAAAAATCCAGGCTTCTTTACGAGCTGGTTTTCCTCGGCTCCTACCGATGAAGACATGGATAATCATCAGAGAGAACTCTCTCACTTGCAGCAGGACTTGGAAAAACTAAAAAAAGATCCACCAGAGTTTGCCCACGTGCAGCCCTCTGAAGATATGAAATTGAAGATTCAAGAAGCGAATGATGCGATCGCTAAAGCGCTCACAAACCTCAAAAATCTTGGAGCGCAGACAAAAATCCGTCGCTTAAAGAGCACAGTACAGCGCTTGAAAGCCGAGATTAAGCGAATAGATGACTCTATGGATTGCATGATCAAGTTGGCCGAATGCAAAGAAGTCACAAATCGGGACTCAATTTCCAAAGGAAGGGTGTGCGCGGTTGCCAATCTTTCGCAAGCCAAAATTAAGGCGACGAACGCGAAATGTACAGCACTCACAATCGACAGCAAATGGTCGGAAGTCGATGACTGTATTCCAGAATATCGAAGGGAAATTCTCAAAAAGGCGGGCACAGAAGGTCTCTCGGCAAAATTCAGACAGTGTCGAAGTCTCTAGGCTCAAAGATTAGAAGGGCTTCCCGTTATTGAGCAAAATAACGGGAAAGTCTCACGCTTTTGCCATCAGGCCCTAAGAATTTGGAGTAATAAACTATCGGATAGGCAGAATAGAGATAGCGAGTGTTGGCGAGCGATACGCCTACCATAGGCAAAACATCACTCGGCAACAGTTTGTTGATGTGAAATCGTTCCCGCATCTCGCGCGCACAGCTGCTAAGCAACTTGGCTGGAGATTCACGAGTAGCGAAGCCTTCATGTTTCGTATTCTCGTCATGACCAAAGCTTCCATCTATAACACTCTCATCTTTCTTGCTTAACCAAAAACGCATTTCTGGATTCTCCGCGTTCGTACAGTAAACATGTGCGTGTGTATTCGAAAGCTGTTCTGCATCTATATAGTCGACGAACAATATCTGATTACCCCAAATTTTACTCGAGATGAATTTCTTCCCATAATAGCCTCCGACAAGAACTGCACCGATAGCGGCCACGGCAAGTGCGTAATAGCCACCTGTCGAAAGGATGGCTGCTGTGTTCGCAGCTTGAAAACCCACACCTGAAGCCATAAACTCAAACGCGGGTGTAACCGCCACAGAAGCGGCATAAATGCTCAGTTTTGCTTTCAGCGCACCAAACACAGCGGCGATGCCAACGGCTCCTAAATAGGACGCAACACCAGTCTTGCTTTCAAGAATTGGACCGAGTGTGCTTTCCATTCTTTCAAGTAACGACAGATCCTCAGACAGGGTAAGCAGCGCAGTACCTTGTAAAAATTCTTTAAACTGTGGGTGGTGTTCGGAAAACTTTTCCAGATTGTTGCCAACAGCTTCGAACTCTTTGTCCCACCCTAAAGCTATTAAAGCCTCGCTGGAAGTGAGATAGGTTTCTCGATCGGCCGCCGACAGAGCCGCATCAATCACTTTCAGATCGATAGGCTGTTCAGCTGATAAAGCGTCGTCGATCGCTCTTGAGAGGGATGGCTGTTCGTCCGCGAAAGCATTAAGAAAACAACACAAAGATAAAGCTACGCCGCCGCCTGCAAGAGAGACTTTCATTGCCTAACCCCACTCATCAATTTCAAAACTTCCAACCCGCCGAACAAAGCTTTTTGCTCGGAGAACAGAGCGGCGAAGGAGTCTTCTACTACCTTTCGGCTATCGCCCGTGCCGGGTAGCGTCTTGGCTAACCCGTCGACTAACGTATTATAGTCTGTCTTTGCTTTGCCTTCGCTTAGTGCCGCATCATGGATATTCTTCTCTAGCGTCTTCGCATCTATTTGCATGTTTTCCGCGATAGTCTTAATTTCGTTTTGAATACGCTCGCAAAATTTTTGCTTCACGCAGGGATTTTGATATACATAGTGATGGCCGCAAAGCATGGCTCCAAACGTTGTGACGGCGCTGATATCCCCGGTACAGTAAGCGTAGACACCCGCGCCAAGCAGCCCCGCTCCTTCGGCAACCTTCACCCAGCTCGATTCTCTCCAATCTGTAGCAATGGTTCCAAATAACTCCACTCCCTGACGTGCGAAGTAGAGCGTCGCAGCGCTTGAAAGCGCAGCGTTCAGACCTTTACCCTGCGCCAAGGAAAGCATGCCTTTCATAAGCGCTGCCGCCTCTGAATTACTTGTCAGCATCTCAGATGCTTTCTTCTCTAGCTTTACTTGCACCAGCCCTGCGACGGTCTTGACAAAGAGCGCCAAACTTGTGGGAACGACCAACCCAGGGTTTGCTAACGTAAGTGCTGCTCCACCAATATTCGCTATCAGACTTGTCTGCCCGGTAAAGCTGTTAACAGCACTGGCAAGGTATGGCAGAGCGGGAGCCATGCTGACGATGGCGATGAGCTCTGGTTGCAGCTTAGACTTTAGGTCGACTTTTCTGTCGTAAGTGCCAAAAATGGCTCCTTTAAGAAAGTCAGCTGAAAGTCTTCTATTCAAAATATTTGATGCCGATTCGAGCAACAACCCGGTCACGGTGTTTCCCTTGCTTGTCAAAATCGAATAAGCGTGATCCAGCTCTTTTACGAGCACCTCAGCTTCAAGCGGGTTTTGTTCCATCCAGGCGGGAATAGATTTCATGAGCGCAAACAAGCCCTCACCATTGGCATTGCTGCAACTCGTCTTCGTCAGCAAATCCGTCACTGCGCATTTAAGTGTTTTGGCAAGTTTTATGTAAGCTTCCTTAATGCTCGTCATGCCATTCTTGGCAAGTTGCCGCTGCTCGACAAGACCGTTGAGCTTTTTGGTAGGGTCGATTACCTGAAGTCGCAAGATAACTGTTCTGTATCCAGAGTCAGAATGTTTAAGGATATTCTCGTCATTCTGATTGTTGCGCGTAATAGTGTTGAAAGTATTCAACGCTGACTTGTAGAAGCTGATTATGGAATCTTTAGTCTCTAAGACTGGGAAATTGGGTCCATACTTGAGATAATCGTCTAACCAATCGCTGAAACCAACTTTCCGCTTAATCCTGTCGACAATCAAAGTTGCAGCTACGTCTCGGTTTGAAAAATAATCGTGAAGAGGTTGAAGCTTATCCTCAAACGCTAGATAAGTCCTGAGTTCAGCGATTGCCTTAGCGAGCACGGATTCCTGCATAGACTCCAGGGCGTTTGCATACTCCGTGAAATATTCATGATTACTCATTGTTTCTTTATCAGGCTTGTCTTTGTAGTTCTGGTAAGCCTGTACGCGTGCGATGATGTCAGCTTGTGACTTGTTTATATATTCGATTTGTGCGGTCTGCTGATCCACAGCCAAGAAGGTTCGGAATTTCTGCCACGCGCTCTTCTCTTTCTCTGAAATTTTCTTAAGATTTGAGTACAAACTGCCTGACTTAAGCGCCTCTAAGGTTTGAGGAAACAACTTTGTTCGTTCCGCCTGAATTTCGGCAAGTTTTTTGAACGTCAGGTCTTTTGCATTCGGAACTAGGAATTCGGCGTAAAGGCCATTTCCAGCAAAGAGGGATAAAAGTAGTATTAACATTGAACTATTTCGCTTCATACTCACGATTATAACAATTTCGCATAATCACTTTGGCTGAAGCCGGTGTCCACAGTCGCATTAAGTGGTTCTTTTGGCACACTCAAAGCTACGGAACATCATCTAACCCAGTCTGAAAGCATTCAATGCCGCACTCCGACGCAGCTTGATAGCAATACGAACTAATCTTGCTCTTATCGAAAGATGATTTGAACGTCTTCAATTCATCCGCGGACTTCATGGCACATAGACGCTTGCCGTCTTCAGCGAAAATTTGCGCCGCGTAGTCGATTTCCTTTTGCGAACAGATGGACTCAAATTTCGTCTTGAGTGATTTGCAATCCATATTCACAGGCACACGGTTCATGAGCTGCGCTTCGCACGCTCTCATGCGCGCATAGCTTTCACATGCTTCAAAAACTCCCTTGGGCTTGTTACAGCTCGACATGCACCCATTCATCAAGAGCAAGCCGAGAAGTATGTAAAGCATCTTTCTCACATCTATCCCCTCAAACTGATGTCAAGATTAACACAAGGCTCAAAAAAATTGTTAACGTGAGAAGCATATGGAAAAAGAGAAGACACTCTTTCTCGAGCATATAAAGGCCGAGAAGAACCTCAGCATAAACACGGTCGAGTCCTACAGTTTGGATTTGAGTGAGTTCATCGCACATATGAAAACGCTCGACATCTTGCAGGTTTCAAACGTTGCTCGAGAAAACGTTGAGGCCCATATAGCATGGCTCTCAAAACGAAACCTATCTGCTCGCACACAAGCAAGACACGTAAGCACGCTTAGGCAATACTTTCGTTTTCTGGTTGCAGAGGGTCTGAACGACAAAAACCCGGCTTCGACTATTGAATTGCCAAAAATTCCCAAACGCTTGCCAAGCCACTTAGAAGTCAGCGAAATCGATCAAATTCTCGAATCTATAAACCCAAAAACACCGCGCCAGATTCGGGACTATGCGATGATTAGCCTGATGTACGCATCTGGGATGCGCGTCTCTGAGCTAATCTCTCTGGAAATGGATCATCTCGATCTCGCGCGCGGTTTTGTAAGCACGCTTGGGAAAGGCTCCAAAGAGCGCGTCATCCCAATCGGTGAAATGGCGTTAGCTGCTGTCGAATCCTATCTTTCAGCGGCACGGGCACTCATTTTAAGCGGGATAGAATCGCAATTTGTGTTCGTCGCACGGCAAGGAAAGCCGCTGACGCGCCAGGGGTTTTTCAAGCTTCTCAAGGTCTATGCGAAGCAGGCTGGCATACAAAAGGATATTTCGCCTCATAAATTACGCCACAGCTTTGCCACACATCTTGTTGAGGGCGGCGCCGACCTGCGAGCTCTCCAGGTTCTCCTTGGTCACAGCAACTTGACCACGACTGAGATTTACACCCACCTGAATAAAGAGAGGCTCCATCAGCTTTACCAAGAGCACCACCCGCGCGCAAAACTGTGACGAAAGCTGGCCAAACCCCTTTTCCTTGAGGCTTTGGCAGGCTACCCTATGCCGTTCAAACCCAAGGCGGCCCATGGATTTCAGCAAACTTTTTCTAGACCTCGTACTTTATTTGGTCCCTTTGATTATCGCCATCAGCGTGCATGAGTTTTCGCACGTGGCGATGGCCCGCTTTCTCGGGGACGACACCGGCACACGCATGGGTCGCTTTACACTACACCCTCTCAGACACATTGATCCCCTCTGGACGGTCGCACTGCCTGCTACGCTCATGATCATGTCATCGCTTTCAGGTGGCGGCATGCCTGTTTTTGCAGCGGGAAAGCCGGCTCCCTATAACCCAATGCGTTTGGATCGCAAATTCAACGGCAAACGCATTTCCATTCGAACCGGCGAACTCTTGGTCGCCGCAGCAGGGCCGGTATCGAATTTAGTACTCGCGTTTTTGTCTGTAAGCGCGCTCTTCATTTTTGTTCGCAGTGACATGACGATAGACGGTCCGTTCTCTCCGATTAGCTTGGCTGGAAGATTTCTCACGCTCAACGTAGGGCTTTTTGTATTCAACCTCATACCCGTGCATCCATTAGACGGGAGCAAGGTTCTGAGTTCGATCCTGCCGCGCGATCTCGCCCGAAAGTTCGAACAGGTTTCTGAGCAACTCGGCCTTATTATGTTTGG